>JACCEA010930422.1_pt1 | contig 14710 bp, 13 predicted proteins | sample 7449851 | NCBI WGS metagenome assembly JACCEA01 (sample SAMN15323453, study PRJNA562643) | freshwater metagenome | isolation source: river surface water | place: USA:Blue River Watershed | collected 2017-08-18 | reverse complement strand
TCGGTGACAGTTAATGCAACCTTCGTTATATTTCTCAACAATCCTGTCCCAAGACCTTGCTCTAATTCTCCTGGTGTTGGTGATTTCACTTCATCAGTTGTCTTAGATTCTCCGGGGTGATGAATAGTTTGATTGTTGTACACGTAAGGGCTCCAACCTATGGCATGAGGGACCTCTGGATTGTTTGGTTGGAAGCAGCAGCTTTGTGATAATGACTTTGAATTTGCTAGACATATTACTGATACAACGATGACAATCATCGATGCGATTGACATGTCTTTATCTCTCGCTTTTTCATTGAATATACATTTTCCTATAACATAACCCGTGATGGCGGCGGTACCAGCAACCACTCCTTGTGTCCTAGCAAGGCCAATCTTCCCAATAGCATAGTAATTGGCAGTCATACCAAAGACTAGCAATAAGCCAGACACTAGCGCTAAGTTAGAAAAATGAAAGTCATCACTACCTGCGCTGACAAAGCTGGAATTCACTGGCAGGAATGCGAGTAATAACCATTGCATCAAGAACAATCCAATAGAAACGTAAAGCAAATATAATAATGGTCCAATATGAAGCGATTGTATGTAAAAAGATTTGAATGGAAGTAAATACGCCCCATCAAAAATAATCGCCAGTATTAAATACAAAAGAGCTATCATTGTTTGATTTGATATCGACATTTTTGCTATACATCATAGAATTTTGTAAAATCCTCGAACGAGAATTATGATAATCCGATATAGAACTCAAACTAAGAAACAGAAATTTTGTTTGATTACACAACGGGGGTCGAACCACATAATGGTAGCCGCAATACTTCTAATTTATACTAGGCGTGTTATAGAGCACTTAGTGAATGAGTATGTGTTGAACATAATGTGCGGCTCACATAATGGTATAAAAAAGTGAAAATCCAAACCAAAAAGTGTTGTACTGTCTCTAGGTCGTTCTTTTCGTAGAGGAAGTTTAAATACATTTAATTAATAGATGAGCAAAAATTGTATTCATTTCATCGAAATCAATTCAAGCTAATGTATGTTAAGAATCCCCGCAATCCACATACTATAACTACGTACTTTAAATCGTCCCAAATGAAATCGGTTTTGACAATAACAGTACCAGAAAGCAATATATATAGAAAATATTAATCTAAATCTCTATAAATAATTACTTCTTTTTTGTTAACCTCTGCGTCATAGCATAACCTGCAATACCCACTATGACAAGTGGAACTAAATATTTCATTGCAGATGATGGTCCACTAGCAATTGGTCGCGCCCGACTAGCCTTAAAGAAAAGGATACGATATTGGCGACAAGATAATTAATCTCCAAAACAAACAGTTCTTACTTTCCGCTGATCTAATGTCATATTTTGCCATTTTTCTGTCTTATATTTATCTTGCAAATCGGCCCAGTTTGAACTTGCTCGTGATTGAACTCTTGTAGCATAATTTATCTTCTGTGTGTTAAAACCCTCCGATATGACTGTTGTATCACCATGCCCTACCGATGGTACGCCATGAGAGAAACCCAGTGTCCTTGCAAGATATATCGATCGCAATGAATCATATTGTGATTTGAGCTCTGGCCTAGAGAGGATTCTCCAAGCGTTCGCAATTTTGATAAATTCTCCCTCCAGCTCTTTCGAACTCTTACCATCAGCAGGCGCAGTGTCAGGATGATGTAGTCTGGCTAGATTGAGGTACGCAGCCTTCAATTCCTCGATTGTTGCAGAGGAAGTGAGTCCCAGCGCTTCATAATAATCTGCCGCAATGATCTATGTAAAACACTACTATCCAATGGAATAGAGCAAACAAGATAATACCTAATCTTTCATCAATATCATCGGGTGTCGACATAGTGCAAATCAAAGCAGAGCTTGATTTTGCAATATCTAGGGACAGAAATACAATACAATAAAATGATGTCCTGCTTGTGCTTGCTAGAATCCCACAGCCAAGTTGGAAGTCCATCATCTTGTTGGCGCTGCGCTGCGCCGGCCCTGTGCTGCTGTGTCTGTGGCCGTTGCGGGTTGCATGTTGGGGTGCTGCGCCCGTATGCTGATTATTAGTACATCTAATCCGATCACTATCGCTCAATTCTATCCTCACCCATATCCAAGAAACCAAGCAAGTAAATATCGTCCAGCGCAATAAATAGGCAAAACCACCATTTTCTACATTTGTAATAACAAGTAAGCATCAACTCTCTTTGTGATCGAAATGTTTGGTGTGCCTTCCTTGTGTAAAAATTTGGTAAAGACAAGCTTTCGTCAAGAAGCAGTGGCGACCTTCAGATGGAGACCCCCACGTGAGGCTGGTCATCCACCAAATCTTCATCGTTCAAACCAAGCTAAGCAGGGTACGGTCGGGAACACAAACTTTATAACATATGGATGGTATAATTATGATTAAAATATTTAGGTCTTTTCCACGGAAAGGATATCAGAACAGGAAACAGTATTTCGCACTCTCATGCGAAGTCCAAGAGAGATTGGAAGCCAAATGTGCAAAATAAGCGTTTGTGGAGTGATGCTTTGAATCGGTGGATTCGCTTCAAAATTACAACAGCAGGGATCAAAGCTGTAGACCATTATGGTGGTATTGACAACTACATTTTGGCCTTGGATGATCGATTGGTCGAAGACTCCAATTACGTCACAAAAATGCGAAGGGAGATATCAGCTGCGTTATACTTCAAGGGAGAATTACCAGATAAGTTAATTAAGCATCTTGGTTACGATAAAGTTCCACCAACAAAACCCATGGAAGAAGAAACTGTTGCACAATGAATAGGTTGTGGACAGTAACAAAATAGTCTCGGTCCACTATAGACTCTACTTTTTTCACCCCCACACACGAAATTATATGAGTATGTAAAAATAAGTAATTTTAAAGGGTGTCGTTAGGATTCAACCTCGTGAAAATTCTGTCTCGTACTTTCTGCTAATTGATCCATTTTTTCTTGATTATCATATAGTGACCTGGCTGGAAAATTAAGATTATCCTATCATATTGAAATTATGCTTGTTAGAGGAAAGGACAACGATATTCAAAATGGATACTTCATCATCTTACTCTATACCAAGGTTTCGCGAAAGTAAACACCAGCACTGGCCTATGCGAATCAGAAACATTTGCACCCCCACGATGTAACACTCTGTAATCAAACTTTTAAATAGAAAAGCTAGAGTAAGCAAAACAAAAAAGCGGTTATTTTAATCATACCAACAAAACAGATCCTTTCCTTATGATTGGCGCTTCAATCGGTCGTATTTGTTTCTTTATTTTCGCCAACAACATCCCTTTTGCCAAATTATTAGTGTATCGTTGACTGCCAGGGCGAAATTCAGTCGGACCTTTGTCGATAGTGACATCAACCAATGGAATAAACATGTTAAATACATGGCTCTTCATATACTCCGTAATGCTAATGTGTGGGCCATCAGTATGCCAACCTTGGTAGTCAGTGCCGGGTTTGCTATTCACACAGGAACGATTGGCTACGATGAAATCTTTTGTTTCTAAAATACTCTCAACAACTTTCATAAGCAACTCGTGCTTGAGGACAAAGTCAAATACAGGAGAATCCATCTTGTAAGGCATTTCAAATCTAGACGGGTGTCTTTGTACAATCTCTTTGAATCCATTTTTAATGCCAATGCCAAAATGCAAATTTTTAGATTCAATGTGTTGAATACATTCGTGAAAGTTATTCATCGCATGCATGAAAGCATTATCTATGATTTCCATGGGGAAACAGTTCTCAATTACAACGAAACCATCTTCGTGAAATTGTCTAACTGTGGTATTGATGGATGAATCATTTGGCGAAACAGATAAGCGAGACAAACTGGTATTATTCCCATTTGCAGTATCACCATTGTCAGTTCCAACAAATTCCGTCAATCCTCGCGAGGGTAATTCCTCCACAAAGATCATGTCACAAGATTATTCTGATGTTGGTATCTGGTACACTCTTTTTATGCTTTATATTTAGTATTGTATTGCTACAATTCCAAATTCCAAATTGCTATTGGAACATCATTTGCTGCCGCCGCCCTCCCAACCTGCTCAGCTGATGTAGCCGCAGCTGGGGCAGAGCTGCTGCTTCTGTAAAAACATGTAAGGCGCCCTGGGGTGCACCCAAAAACTCACGAATTCCAATTCATTTTACAAATTTTATTGCTTTTACAGAATCCGAGTTCCGCGGCGAAACGGTTATGGTTTTGGGTATTGCTAACCTTGTTATTGCTTATTGGTATTGTGTATTGCATTCAGCATTATTTGGTCTTATCCTCAAACTTGCATCACTCTGCGATGGAAGATACTCAAGAACCTTCCATGCTGGAGGGGAAAAAAGAACTATCCTTGGACTCTCCAGAGGACCTTGAGGATAGAGACGAAGACGATCCGCTAGACTATTCTGCAATTGAAGAGCAAATCGACTATCCAAAGAGCGATAAACTGGACAGCACTCCCGCTATGGAAGTTCCTGATACATGTGTTACAGCGGTGGAGGATCCTGCTCCTAGTACATCGCATGATGATGCTTACGAAGTTCATCTTGAAGATCTTCATCAACCATCCGTTGAAACTCATGGCAATGGTGTAACCACTAATACAGAAAAGAAGAAGAAAGTGAAGAAGAAAAAGAAGAAGATAACTAGAAAAGTTGATAAACTATCCGACCACTCTGCAATGGGATCTTTGCCCAAAATAAATAGCGGGCCAGTTCATGAAGCACAAATGGTGGCCAGAGCCACTTCTGAAAGTAGAATTATCCGTCCAGCAAGTAGATCATCTAGCCCACAAAAGCTTCTGGATGGTGAAATCAATATCGGTACATATCACCCATACCATACCGTGCTATTGGCTAACGCATATATTCGACCTGTGGTGGTCACTCTGCTCATCCCTGAGAAACTTCCTGGTAATCCCACAGATATGAAGAGAAAGGCAGGGAAGACTGTTAATAGTAGCAGCAGTAGTGTCAATAAGACAAAAATTGCAAAACCATCTACTTCCAGTGCTGCTACGGAGATTTCAGATGATAGTGGAAATGAACAATATGGATACGATGATTCCACCGGGGAAGAAGACAATTCTAAAGTTGAAAGGAGGAGAAACCAAAACTCAACCAAAACAGAAGATTCATTGGCTTCTTCATCCATGGTGGATCGTAATTTGTTATTTGCTCTGGATATTAAACACTTCCGTTACATGATAATCAAAGTAAATGATGTTGTCTCCAGTCGTGAAGCAATATATCCAATTGTGCTTAGAGACTTCCGGGCATTGTTAAAAGATCTGACCTACGAATATTCGACTCCAGCAGTGGGTGACTACTATCGTCCAAATTCTTTGAAGTGGTGGGCTAGGTATCTCAAGAAGATCGTACTGGTATATGATAAACCAACTGGACAACTGTCTGCTTTGGTCGATAAAAAAGCAATCCGACGGATTATTAAAAAGAAAATGGAACATCATCAGTGGATGAACTCATCCATTTCAAGCTCACAACAGCATCATCACTCTATTTCGCAGATTTCCCCACAAAATGTGGAAGGGAAACTGCAGTTTCAACCATGTGATATTCAACAAGATGTTGACCCTTTTAGCTCCACGTACAAATCCCAGCACGGAATGGATGAAATAAAAGAACATGAGAACACTGGAGAACTAGATGGGAATGGTGATTTCGTCAATGGATCTTTATCCTCAGTCAATAATACTGATGAACACAAGGAAACTTTGGATTCGAATGGTAGTGACTCCCGTCATGATTATTTTGCGTTTTCAGCAGAGGTTGACAGTTCCTTCGGTTACTCAGAAGATGAATTAGGCGGAGATATTGACGTTGCAGACGGTACTTTTTCTGTTGTGCTTCCTGCCGTTGCGCCAGATTCTTCTTCATCCCAACAACATCCAAAGCATTCTGGTCAAACCAAACATCAAAGAAAGCCAAAGAGTAGTAGCTCTGCAAACCATTTGCCCAATATCCAGAGATCACACTCCAGTCCCAACCATGGCCCAGGAAGGTCATCTGCGGCTGTTGTTGAGAGAGTCCCTTCGGCTGCTGAACTTCGTACCAATAAGTTATTATCCAAAGCCTATGCCCCGTTGATACCCCCATACACTCAAGATGAAATTGAAGAAATGTTTGCTCCGAAGAAGAAGAAACGCCCGACTCGCCAGCCGAAACCTATTGCACCTGAGGGGTCGGTATCTATTTCCGCAAATACCGAGAATGAAGATCATAGTCTTCAACTAAGTGATGCCAGTGTCGGTGAATCACTGCAAGAAGGCCCATCCTATTCAGAAGAATGTCAGCAATATCCACCCAATAATTCGGCAGTCTCTATACAGAAGGAAGGATCCATCTCCTCGTTCCGGCAACCCTACCATCGACCACGTTCACCCTTTCAAGAGAACTTGAAAGGTTTGAAGAAGCCATCAGAAAAACTTGTCGCAGATATTTTAGTAAAGGCTCGCAAAGCAGTTAGTGCGAGCGAAGAATTTCAAAATCGAAAGATTAGTTTGACCGAAGTGAAGCTTTTGGACAGGTTAGAAAGCTTTACGCCACTAACATTATTTTTTGACCAATTAATCACTCCATCTTTTACAGTCCATTTGCAAAAAAGTTGTATAGAGAGCCACAGAACATAGAAACTGTTTTGAAGAATCTTAGCATCCATAGCTAGTTCCGAGCAAACATTGAATGAATGTAAATTTGTAAAAACCATTTTTACTGTTAATAGGAAATTATTTTAACTGTGATCTAGTTATTATCGGAAGTTGTAACAATTTTCTTTGAGATAATGCTTAAATCTAATCCACTACGTCGTCACCAACGATAAAATCTTCCAAATCAGCGTAGGGATCAAGAAATTCTTTGTCGTCATCAATCTCATCATTTAACCATTCGTCAATGATTTTATTTCGACTACGTGCACGCTTCTTGTTTTTCTTATTCTTCTTTTTCCGCAAGAATTCGTTGTTATCTTCAGATTCATTTTCATTATTTGGTTCATTTCCTAGTCCTATCAATACATATAATGATGCAATTGGAAGATATCACTTTGCGAAACGTACCAGAAAAAAGTCGAATGGCAATCGAATTAGAAATTTTCCGAGATGTAACCTCACCATCTAATTTTTCTGATTTTGGGAACATCTCGTTGATGGTTGAGAATAAATTATCCGCTGCTTCCGCGTACTGAAAGAAATCTCCTGTCTAATATTTTAGAAACGCTTGGTAAGTGTATTTAAGTTAACATAAATGGTGCTTACCAATGGAGGGTTATGCCTAAGAATATTTCCAGACAGAACGGATAGTTGTTGACCTAATGATTTAATGCGATTTATCAATGTGGAGACCTTTTTGACATTACCAGCAGTTTTTGATGGAGATTTGGGAGATTGATTGGATAATGAAGATTCGGAAGACGACAAGCTTTGGAGAAAGATTCCGACATTGGGAATAGTTTGATACAATCCAAGCGATGAGATAGGAGCACCAATATCCATTTCGATACCGTTCTGAGAATAAGGGTACGGCGGAATGGTTTTGATACCCAGATGCAAGAAAGAAGGAACAATGATGCCGAGGCAGCTGCTCAATAAAGGCAATCGACTATAGAGTAAAACTTGTTCCATTCCATCCACAAATTCAACCACAATCCCAAGGGGCGGTTGAACAGTATTGCGATTTCCCGCAACCGTGGTGCCATTCCTTCCTCTGTTACAGTGAATCAAAAGTCTAGTTTCTTTCCCAATTTCTTCAAGCAAAGAGGTTAAAAATGAAAATACAACTTGAAGTGTCTTAGTATCCAGTCGCTTTAATATAAGGAAATACTTTGCTGGTGGTTTGCGCTTACTTGGACTGCTGGTTGGGGTACCTCTGGAAGGAACAACACAATTCATTATAGACCCAACATCAGTGTTCTGGATGAGCAAAAGATTCAATATATCTGTCAATTCAATAATTTGCTGTTGGGCAATTAACACCTCTGGTCCCGAGTCTTCATTGCTAGAATCCTCTTGTTTTACATCATCTAATTCCGTGGTAGAAGTATTTGAAGTGAAACTTTTTGATTCTAGTGCTACCATTGATTTATGATAATCAGTCAAACGATCTATAAGTATTGTAGATATTTCATGAACAATAGCATCAGCAACTTTATTATCACAAATGTTGAGAAAGTATTGATATGGAATTTTTTCTTCTCTCAAGCGCCGACCATCGTACTCTCGAACAAATGCAAGAAGTGTGGAACTAAAATGCTTGTATAATTTCGATCGCAGATTTTGTGAGCCTTCCAAATTCACATCATGTGATCGATTATTTTCAGAGTCTTCACGTTCAGAGGAAGAAGAAGAGAGAGACGACATAGATGACCCTTCGAGATTGAAACTTTTCTTATTACGAGTTCTGAAATTTTTTTGCTTCTTCTTTGTTTTTAGTTTCCCAGTATCACTCCGTTCATGCTGCAATTGGTCTTCCAACACGTTACTTTCAAAAAATGTTGGATTCACTAAGTCTTGATTCTTCCAAATCAATGCGCAGTAAAGAAGATATTTAGAAATGAGTCGATGTTGCTGAGCACCGTTGCTGTTTAAAAAATAATGAAGATAATAATCGAACGAAAGAACAGACAGTTTTTACCTCAGTGTCAATATCAATTGAATCAAATCACGCAACATACTTCTGTCTAGTCCTTTCAATCTTTGGAAGAAAAGCATCAACACAAATGCCACCCATAAAAACTCTTCACAATGGTCCCCAGCAGTTTTATTGTCACCACGACTAAGATTGCAAATCAAGTCAACCAAAGCAGCAATTGAACGCAAATAATCCTACATATTACAGAAAATGTTTTATAAATTTCATACTGTTGAAATAAAATTGCTACCTTAAACGTTCGAGCCATAATTCCCACTGAAGTAAAGAGTGTAAATAGATCCCATACAAAGGTTAGCATTACTTGCTTCAATTGCTTCACAAAATATCGGTTTTGTTCTGAAGCTATTGTTAACACAACGGAAAAATTTGACGACAAATCAAGAGCATATCGAAGAATACAGCACATTGTTGAAATCATTTCAAACCGTAAATTTACTAGTAGCTGCGCAATCTTCATTCCCCCAACCGCATCTGATTGGAAATGATAACAAAATGATCGCAGGTATAATCAAAAAGGAAAAAATCTTACCTCCATTGAAGTTAGCACAATTATCCAAACTTGTCACCTTCAATGGTTGTATGACATCTTCAAGCCACCGAAAGTCCAAACTAGGTTCTGATGAATTTCGAGAAACTAATGGATTCAACTTGAGGTATAGCGATTCAAGAGAATGTTTAATAGAATCAAACTGCGATGTACAATATTTTGAACAGAGAGGGAATCGCTGCTTCAACGATTCACGAATATCTTCGATGGTAACTGATCCTTTTGAAGCACCACCATGAATGCTCTTCTTTTTTGAACTTATCGCGCTTCTTCGAAAAGCATTGATCGCCTCATATTCCGACTCTTCTTCGGAGGAGGAAAATGCAACTGTGATTGAAGTGACCTGAGGACAAGTCAAGGACGTCCATAAATGAGCACATCGATGAATACCGTTATATGAGGTGAAGTATTTGCTGTTCAATTGCAACGATGACTCCATTACAATAGGAATGCGTTTCTTTCCATTATGTTTTTCATTTCTTTTATTAAGTGAAAATGACGAGCTCAACTCTTTGCTTCTGTCAATGACTTGTTGGGCCACCAAAGTGTTCGTAATCAATGAGTTAAATCGTAATTTTTGTGAGTCAACTTCTAGCACAACTTCATAACATCCAAATACATCAACGATGATCGACAAAACCTTTGACAATAGTACTGCGATGCCATCGTCACGGATATCCCCTTCCAATAATTTTTCATTATATAGTCTCTCATTTTCAATTGCATTGTGTAATAGGTATGTAGAATGGCACAGAACTGACAATTTACATTCCCACCAGAAGTACAACTTGCATTCATCTTCGCTTTTAGATTGACCCAAAATACTTGCAAGAATAAAACGAAACCAATCAGCGGTGGTACTTACCGAGACATTCCAGGTTCTTAAATGTGAATCACCAGGTGTTGGGATCGGTAGAGCTTGCTCGCCGACAGAAGTCGAAGATTGACGCAAACACTGAATTTTTTTTGCTTCTAAGTGAATTACATCTTGAATATGTTGGAATGAATTAATATCCAATTCTTCTAAAGTTGCAATAATTTCTTCATATCCTGCTTGCCCTCTCGATATATTTTCATCAAGATCAATTAAATCATCAATGGTTTTAGTTTGATCTTTAACTTTTACCGCATCTTTCCGTATTTGAAAACTCATATTCATTACTGTTAGTATCAAATAGTTGTATACTTGAAGTGCCTCAATCTGCAAAGTTATTGGCAATAATGCTTCATCCTCTTCTTTGATAACATTCGGCTCCGATTTAATTTTCTTCATACATTGGACAGCAAGTATGAGTGCTTTGATCAAATAGGATGAGACTGTATAAGATATCAACACTTGATGTATTATGTATTGTAAGTTATTCCGACCATTCGTATACAAATTCTCGAATTTTTGCTCTTGTACTTTCTCAGCAGTAGATAGGAGATCTGAATTATCATTGACATACTTTAGCCCTGCCTTGATCATAGGAGCAAGCATGATACGTTGTACTTTTTCAATAATTCCAATCTTCTCTAAATGTATTATTTGTAGGATTTCCACACAGGATATCAATCCAACAAGTTGTTCCAAATAGGGCTTGACAGCGCATTTTCCAGCAACACCATGAAGCCATGCTGATGAACTAATTGCTAAATGGTGAGATATATTTTGATTGCTTGAATTTATTTCAACGTCCACTTTTGTTTCTACACTAAACTCTTTCAATAGTTTAATATACAAGGCTTGTAACACAGAATTAGTAGCAGTTAGCGATAGAATAAATTCTCTGGAAGTTTCATTCATAATGATAAACTGATTCAATAGGTCATATATCCTTAGATCTAAGATAGTTTGATGCGCCTCATCTACAAAGACAGGATTCGTCAGAAGATGATAGAATTGATCCATTACTTTCGCAAGTACATCTACTGATAGTTGCGGTGCAAAGTTGAGTAAGGCTTGAATAATTTCAAGTTTTCTGATTGCTGATGACATATCAATAAATGCAATGTCATTATCGCCTTCAATTATTCTCAAAATAATCGATTGCGCCAAGATATAACGGCTATCTTTATTCGAAGTTGAGACACAATCATCTTGCAAAATAACTATGCATTTATGCAATACTATGGAGAGGTCATCTTTACCAATACATCCAACTACTGCATCGACTGTAGATTGGCTCAATCGATCAAATGATGTGAAGTAACATTCTTTGTTGGGGATAATATGCTTGGCAATCAAGAAAGATATATCCACGAGAAATGGAAGCATCACAGAAGTCGCCAATAATGAGTTTGAATAGGCTTCAATTATAATACCTTTGTCTTCATGTTCCAATGACAGAAACACTGTATCAAGGATTGGAATATATGTTGAAACACTTTTAGACGAAGGGATAACATCACCATCTTCTATTTCGCATGAATTTTCAAGAACTGAGTGAACTAGAAATATATCAATCATTGTAACTATCACTTTCCTTGAACAAGATAACACACATCTTCGTAAAAATGAGTGTAGCTTTTGTTGACTATATTCGGTGCAATTGCCAGAGACCACATTGCATATTACATCGAAAACTTTGGTAGTGAAAGACGAAACTGCTGAAGAATTTGAAATAGAAATCAAATGAGAATCCAATCGAGAGAAGCTCCAGAAGCAGTCAAAGTACAAATCATTTGGTTCATCCAGTAACCTCGAACCATCAAACCGTCTTCTTGACTCTTCTAACATAATCGCCATATGAACTAAAGCGACATTCTGTTGGTCTGAAAACTGATCTGAAAGTAAAGAAAAGTTTACCACTAAATCCACAGCTTGGGAGATATGCGGAATCATTGAAAAACTTATAATCAATTTATTTACCAGCAAATCTTGCTGAGTTTTACGATCTTGAAATTTTGATTGATGATCGAGATAAATGGTTAGTAATACGTCGAAAAAGTGAAACATTCTATGTGGAAAAGTGGATATTAACCATGGATGGCACATATTGTGGGAAAGTTCTTACTTATCTTGTTGGCAAGTGTTACAAATTACGTTCAGAATACTACAAATGATAAGCGCTAGCGTTTGAGTCCGCTCGTTATCAGGGAGTGACGTCGTCTGCGAAACGGTAACCCAGTGCCAAAGCCGAGCCTGAAACATCATACTTATATTAAACTTCACTTATATCTTCAAAAGTACAATTCTTACCGAAACACGATGAGAATTCTGTGGTGTCCAACTATTATTGTGCATTATTGCAAGTAATTTGACAACATCTGGAACGGAAGTAAAGCAACATTCCAGTTGAAGTATTGATCCAATCATATGATTGATCCATGCGTTCAAGTTTTCTTCTACGCCTTCAAGAGTGAATGCTTCACCAACAATCCCTATCAATCTGTACAGCGCATCCTTGGCATCACAAACATCAACCATGGAAGATATCTGTTGTGTATCGTAAAATTCTCCGTCACAACCACTTGCAAGAATTCGCATACACTGCGAAGCGCAATGCTGGAGAGAAACCAAGATGCTCTCACTTGAATCATCATCTTCCATTCTCGCAACCCAACCATTCCACTGGCATCCCACATAACAAAACCAACTATGGAATCCGAATGCCAAATGGCAGCGGTGTCAGCCATGGGCCAGCCACACACATCGCTACACGCGGCCGCCATACACGCTGCTGCTATGCTGTGGCGAGAGCTGCTCTGGCTTCTTGCGTGCTGGTGCTGGCTGCCTCTTCTCCTGCCTGTGCTGCCTGCTGCTGTGCTATGTGCGGCCTGCTGCTGCTCTGCTGTGCTCTCTGCTGTGCTGGTGGTTGCTCTGCGCTTGCTTGCTTCCGCGTCTGGTCGCGCAGTAGTATGGATAGACAGATAGGGATATTTAGATATCAGTGGTCGAGAAGATTTGAGATTTTAAGACGCGCAGCCGGCGCTCAAATCTCAAACACACTGGCGCGAATACATTTGGCTGATTGTTGATTGAAGGGGATTTGTAACAATACCATAACAAAATTTGCATTTGAGTATTGATTGACTAAATTGGTTAAAAAATTTTGGGAACCACGTCTAGAATTTGTGTGGCATCATTCTCTGAGAAAAATGTCTGAAGAATTACAAGAGCACTTGAATGCCATCAGCAATGAAGTAGATAGAGTTGTTGTGGAGGGTTCTCGTGCCCATAAACTTGCAACAAAAGTTACCGAAGCCGTAGAAGAAGGACTGAAGGAAGCAGCAGATGATACACCGTCATCTACTCCAGTGAGTTTAGAGATCCGATGACCTTCGTGTTATAATGTACTTTTATGAATCTTGTAGGATGTCGATGTTACAAAATTGAACAATCAACAATTGGTTCAATACTTAGCTGTAAAGGAGTATGAAAAGCAAATGGCTCGATATGAACGTATGAAGTCAAAGATTGACATGACCAATGCCCCAAAGGAGCATAAATTTTGGAATACTCAGGTAATGACTTTTATTGGAAAGTCGCACATTTTTACCGTCAATTTCTATAGCCCGTAGTACCATTAACCCAAGATGTTATCGATGGAAATGGCCCAATTGATGATACTGTAACAGTTGACAAAGTTAGACAAGAGCCTTACAATATGCCTACTGGCTTTTCGTGGTGTTCGTTAGATGTGACCAATCCATCGGAGGCTCTAGAATTGTACAACTTGCTGAATGAGAATTATGTCGAAGATGATGATTGCATGTTCCGGTACGTGTTATAGCATTTTGGAATGATAGTGGTCAATCTTATTTTCTTTTGTATTCCAGATTCGACTATTCTATTCCATTTTTGCAGTGGGCGCTTACTCAACCCGGATACTTCAAAGATTGGCATGTTGGTGTTCGTAACACGAAAACAAATGTTTTGATGGGATGCATCACTGCTGTTCCAGTTGAAGTGAGAGTCTACGATCGAACTGTTTCCATGGCCGAGATCAACTTTTTGTGCGTGCACAAGAAACTCAGGTATTCAACATGAATTCCCCTGAGTTGTATTTCAAAATATTATTGTACTTTACAGAACTAAACGTCTTGCTCCAGTTCTAATCAAGGAAATCACTCGTCGCGTAAACCTGACTGATCGTTGGCAAGCCGTTTACACTGCTGGTGTTGTCCTCCCAAAGCCAGTGGGTCGTTGCAGATATTACCACAGATCCCTCAACCCTAAGAAGCTTATCGAGGTAAATATGTGTCGCTTTATCGTGTGTGCGCAAATTAAATCCATCGTTTGTATCCAAGGTTCGATTCTCATCTCTCCCTGCCAAAACTACTCTCGCCAACCACATTAAGAATTTAAAGCTTCCGGCGAAGCCGATCAATTCTGGTTTGAGACAAATGACCGAAACCGACGTGCCTGGTGTTCATGAGCTGTTGAATAATTACCTTCAATCAAAGTAAGTATGAGTTATTGTATTTTCTATTGGGGTTCTATTGAAATACCCGAGAGAGGATTGCTATATTCGCATACGAGACGATTCTA
>JACCEA011647048.1_pt1 | contig 14712 bp, 13 predicted proteins | sample 7449851 | NCBI WGS metagenome assembly JACCEA01 (sample SAMN15323453, study PRJNA562643) | freshwater metagenome | isolation source: river surface water | place: USA:Blue River Watershed | collected 2017-08-18 | reverse complement strand
GTACAGAACCGATTGGAATCCACGATCTCCAACCTGGCGGTAGTGTCCGAAAACCTGACAGCAGCAAACTCACGAATTCAGGATGCTGACTTCGCGCAGGAAGCCGCTTCACTGTCCAGAAGCAAGATTCTGCAGCAAGCAGGTATCTCGATTCTGTCACAGGCAAACGCTGCACCTCAGCAAGTACTGTCTCTGCTGCAGTAAGAGGGTAATCCCGCTCTGGACTCCGGTTTGAACCGGAGTGCCGGAGCGGTTTTTTGCTTTGGGTTGGTCGAACCTAAGTCGATGAGACTTGTTCTGGAGGCGTACCTTGACTGATATCAGTATTACACGATTCCTGCCGACCCTCGCCCGGGACAAAGTGAGTTCGGTGCAGGCCGGACGCAGCGAGGAAGAGCATCACCGCGCACCGCACGAGTATGCCTTTCACGATGACAGCGCCGGGCAAGGAGAAGAGCGTGAGGGATTCGCTGATGAGCATAGCGGGCCTGGGGCACGAGAGGGTGACGGACAGACCGGCGACAGGCAATTGGAGGCAGCGGTCGCGCGCCTCAACGACTATGTGCAGACAGTGCAGCGTGACATTATCTTTGGCATCGATTCCGGATCGTCGGAACCCTCGGTGACAGTGGTGGATCGCAAGTCACGCAAAATGGTCAGACAGTTTGGTGGTAAAGAGGCATTGGAGATGGCGCGCAAGGTCGATGCCCAAGAGCCGCTGTCACTCTTTAAGGCGCAAGTGTGAAGCAACGGATTTTCAGGGCGCACCTCAGGGTGCGCCCTTTTTTTTTATGAAATCAGATTATGAAATCAGAGAGAACTTGTCCCCGACCTGCAGGTCGCCAGTGCTGAGCACGGCAGCGCGCAGGCCAGCACGATGCACCATATGCGGTAGCACCAGCGGCGTGACCCGGCGGGCCAATGTGCTGCACGGTTCACACAGTTCTATCCCCTCGAATTCGATGGCGCCGAGACGAAAGCGCTGACCCACCAAGGCATTCAGATTCACACCCTGTGTGATGATGTTGCGCCGCAAATCACCATAGCGCAGTGTCAGATCACACGCCTGATTGAAGGCGTCGATGGCCTCGGCCTCAATCAGGGTCACTTCAGTTGCTCGCTCCTGTAGCGGACGCTCCAGGAAACTGCCTTGTGTGTTGCAATAGCGATCGCCGACGATTCCCGCGCCACTCAACAACGACACCCGTTGCTGCTCCAGAGGCGCTGCCGCTCGCTGCGGGGCGGTGAAAATCGCGAGTACTTTGGACATGGCGCTGGGGTCTCTGCGTATGAAGCGGCGGTGAAGGTGTGCCGGAAGGTAATGCAGTTTCCGGTGCCGTGCAAGTCTCCTGCATGAACGGCAAGCTTTTGCCCGTACGGGCAATTCCCGGCTGCCGTGATGATCAAGATCACCGCAGGATTGCCGATATTTTCCTTGTGCCATGGCGGATTTGCCTGCGTTCACCGCAATGCCACCGACTGGCACATAAATTGAATCGCACTCTGCGAAATGGGACAGCCGCAGGCGATATCCGCTTGTGTGAATTCAGGAGCAGTGCATGGCATCAATACAATCACTCGGAGTCGGATCGGGCTTGCTGACGAGTGAACTCGTCGAGACGATTCTGTCTGCCGAGCGAGCGCCTGTGGAGAATCGGCTTGATCTCAAGCAGGCGATGGCCGAGGCGAAGATCTCCGCCTTCGGTGAACTGAAGACGTCCTTGAGCAGTTTCGATACCGCACTGAGTTCTTTGGCACTGCCAGCGACATTCAACGCGAATGAAGTTACCAGCAGCAGTGAGACGGCGATTACAGGAACGGCGAGCAGTGTGGCGGTGGCCGGCACCTATACGGTTTCCGTGTCGCAGCTCGCACAATCGCATTCGATTGCCAGCTCTGCCTATGCCGCCGTCACGAGCACCGTCGGCACCGGAACGCTGACCTTTCGCTTTGGCACCACGACGTTCGATCAGAACGACGCTTATGAGAGTTTCACGCTCAACACCGCAGCCCAGTCGCGCAGCATCACCATCAACTCCACCAACAACACACTGGCCGGCATCCGGGACGCTGTCAACAACGCCAACTTCGGTGTGCAGGCCAGTATTGTCGACGATGGCTCTGGCTACCGTCTGGTCTTTCGTTCGAAGGAGAGCGGCGAGAACAACAGTCTGGAAGTGGTGGCAAGTGGCACCAATGGTCTGAAGTCGCTCAACTATAGCCTCGCCAGTCAGAGCGCGACGCTCAATGCCGTTACGTCGGCGGGCGCCACAGATCTTTCGGCGGGAGGCGGACTCGCGACGGCCAATCAGGTCTTCGGCCTGAGTTACATGGGCACCGCCATGGAGATTGCGGTGTCTGCCAATGCCGCCATCGACACCACAGGCGAGGCGCTCGCCGCCATTCAGACAGCGCTCGACGCTCAGCTGGTGCTCAATGGCTTTACCGCCGGAGATGTGCTGGCAGTTGGCGATGGCAACCTGCTCAGCTTCGAGACTGTGGACACCGGCTATGCGACGACATTGGAGGTGCTCTCCGCTGGCAGCGCGGCAACTGTGACAGGCGGCACCGTGCTCACCGATGGCTTCGATTTTTCCGCCAACAACGCGACCTTCAGCATCGCGATCGATGGCGGCCCTGCACAGGCCATCACCTTGAACACCTTGACCGCCTCGCGCGCCGCGACCGTGGATCTGATCAATCAGGCGCTGGTGACGGCAGGGCTCGACGCCGATGTGCAGGCGAGTCTGGACAACAGCAATGCGCTGGTGTTCACGCGTCTGAGCACCGGCAGCAGTGGCACTATTGCCATTACGGATATCGATGTTGCGGGCACCGCGGGCTCTGCAGAGCTGGGGCTGACGGCAACCTCTGCCAGCGGGTTGGATGGCTTCGGTCTCGACACTGCCGAGGGCGAAATCACTGGCTCCGACCGCATGGAACAGACCATTGCAGCGCTCGATGCGGAGTTTACGGTGAATGGTCTGGCAGTGACGCGTGCCAGCAACTCCGTAACCGGCGTGATCGCAGGAACCACGCTCACACTGAAGACGGTGACGGCGGCGCCGGTGACTGTCGCCGTGTCCAAGGACGCGACCGCTATCTCCGATAAACTCCAGGATTTTGCCGACGCCTACAACGAACTGAAGGCCATCTCCGATGCGCTGACTGCCTTCAACCCCAATGCCGGCGCGAACGGACAGGGCAGCCTGCTGATCGGCGACTCGACACTGCGAATGGTGATGGCCGAGATCAATACCGTACTGCGCTCGGCCGTCTCCGGATTGACTGGTAACGTTCGTTCCTTAAGTGAGATCGGCATCTCCACTGATCAGAACAATGGCTATCTGCTGGAGTTCGACGCGGACATCTTCGCCGAGAAATTTGCAACCAATGCCAGCGACATTCTGGCGCTGTTCGCCACGGCGGGCACGACGACGGACGGCGATCTGAGCTACACCAGCTCGAACTCGCTGACGCAGTCAGGGACCTATGACATTGCCATCACGCAGATGGCCACCACAGGAAGCTACAGTGCGCATCAGGTCGCAGCGCTTGGCGCTGGCAATATCGTCATCGATGCCGACAACGACGGATTTACAATTAATCTGAATGGCACCTCTGCGGCAGTGACCCTATCACAAGGCACCTACGCCACTGCCGATGCGCTGGCGGAGCAGATTCAGATCGCCATCAACAGTGCGTCTGCGCTATCGACGGCCAAGCATTCGGTCGCGGTGACCTTTGATGCAGGCGAAGATCGCTTTGTGCTCAGCTCTAATATGTATGGTGCCAGTTCCGCCATCAGCTTCACCGCCACGGATGCCGCAGTGGCTGACACGCTCGGCTTTACGCAGGCTGCTCAGGGACCATTCGAGGGCAACGCGCTGGGCGCGCTGGCGACTCCGACCGGTCTCTCCAGTGAGAATTTCAGCACAGCGGTGACTCTCGATGCCGACACGAGTTTCAAGATCGCCATCAATGGTGTCAGCAGTGACTTGATCACAGTGCCGGGCAGCAGCGGCAGTCCACAGGTCTACAACACGCCCGATGCGTTGATTGCAGCGGTCAATGCGCAATTGCTCGCTGATCCGCTGTTTCAGGCGGACGCCGCGCTCACGGCGTCCGGCGATGTGCTTGCCGCCGGTTACGATTTCGCGCTGGATAATCGCACGTTCAGCGTCAGCCTCGATGGTGGTGGAACCAGCGTTGCAGTGCTGGTGGACGGTGATGCCAATCTGGTGTCTTTCGGTGGAGAGACACCCGGCACGCTCGCCAACTCACTGGCGGCCGTGCAGGCGGGAATCGATGCGACGGCACTGAGCGGGTTGGTGGAAGCGCGACTCGACGCCTTTGATCAACTCTACTTTGCGACGCTCGCAACGGGCAGTGCCGCGCAGATTATGTTGACGGCCGATGATTTCAACATCGGCAGTTCCAATACTACGGGCGATGATGCTGAAGTCGTCACTGTCAGCTATTCCTATGATGCGGATCTGCAGTTCGGTCAGTTGAGCTTTGCATCGTCGAGCCTCGCCGACGAGGTCGAATTCACGGATGTCAGTACCAATGCCGGCAGCAAGCTGGGTTTGTTCGATGGTCTGAATCCTGTGGCGACCGCGACCGCGGGCGTCGATGTGGAGGGCACCATCAACGGCATCGAGGCCACTGGCAGCGGGCAGTATCTGCGTGCGAACACGGGCAACGTCCCGGCCAGGCCTGGATTCTATCTCAACACGGCCTACGGCGATCTCTCCGCCAGCACGCCTTCGGATTCATTCAAGGTGACGGTGGATGGTGTCGAATCTGACGCCATCAGTCTCGGTGTGCTGGGCAACGTCAATCCCACTGTGGTGGCATCGGGGATGCAGACAGCGATCAACAACAGCCCGGCATTGCTGGCTGCGGGTGTCGAGGTGGTCGTCGAATATGATCCGGCCAGTGGCGGTTTCGGCATCATCTCGGCCAGCACTGGCGCCTCTTCGAGTGTGCGCGTCACCGAGTTGAACGGCAGTGCGGGCTCGATTCTCGGGTTCGCGATTGGCTTCGGCGAACAGGGTGCGATCGGTGTTGATGCATCGGGAGAGCCTGATCCTTCCAGCGGTATCCGCCTTCTGATCAGCGGCGGTGATATTGGCGACCGCGGCTCTGTCAGTTATATCAAAGGCGTCGCAGATCGTCTCGCCACGTTGCTGGATGGTTATCTGGAAACTGACGGAATCTTTGCGGCGCGCACGGACGCACTGAATCTGGAACTGGAGGACATCGCGGAGAAGCGCGTGAAACTGGACGAACGCATTGAGCGCTCGGAGGCACGGTTGCGCTCCTCGTTTCTCGCCAATGACAAGATCATCAATATGCTTAACTCGACCGCCGATTTCCTGACCTCCCAGTTGTCGCTGCTGGAGGATCTGGCGAGCGCGACGATGGGCAAAAAATAATCAAAATCAGTAATCGAACTTTACGCAACTCATTGGAGACTTTTATGTACGCCAGACAATCCGCTCTCGCACAGTACCGCAAGATCGATACGGAGAGTGCACTCGAAGGGGCCAGTCCTCACCGTCTTATCCAGATGTTGATGAACGGTGCTCTGGATCGCATGTTGCAGGCCAAGGGCGCCTTGCAACGCCGCGACATTGCAGCGAAGGGGCTGATGCTGGGCAAAGCCATTTCGATTATTTCCGGTTTGCAGGCGAGTCTTGACAAGGATGCCAGTGCCTCGATCACCGGCGATCTCGACAGTCTCTATGACTACATGCAGAGGCGCCTGCTGGAAGCCAATCTCAGAAATGATGCGGCGATTGTCGATGAGGTTGCAGCGCTGTTGATTACGGTGAAATCCGCATGGGACAGCATTGATCCGAGCGTCGGAGCGGGGCGCTCTGCCCAGCTTTGAATTGACTAATGACATCTCGCATTGTCTAATTGCTTCGCATAGAAAAAGCAGAAGCATCAGTTAGTTTGTGAGTTGGGAAAGGTTAATTTGAATATCGCCGATCATGGGAAAATCCTGCTAATTGATGACGATAAAAAATCCAGCCATGACTTGACTGTGGTGCTGGGTTTCCTCGGCGAACGTGTTGCGCTCGCTGGCAGTCGTAGCTGGCGTAAGGTAGTTCAGGAAGAATTCAGATCACCGGAAAGTGTCCGCCTTGCAGTGATCGGAGCTCACACGGATGAGCTGCTCGCGCAGCTCATCACCGAAGTGAGGAGCTGGGAGCCGGGTGTCCCTTTGGTGTTGCTCGGGACAGAAGAGCGATTCAGCAATCTGTCCGGAGAATTGCGCGCTCACATCACGGCAACCTTGCCGTTGCCTCTGACCTATCAACCTCTCCTTGATGCCCTGCACAAAGCGCAGGTTTACCATCAGCATTACAACCGCCTCCGGGATATCGGGGGGGTGCGTGATTACAACATGTTCCGCAGTCTGGTGGGCACCAGTGCCGAGGTGCAGCGCATCCGTCAGATTATGGGGCAGGTCGCCGACAAGGAAGTGACTGTGTTGATCACTGGCGAGTCGGGCACCGGCAAGGAAGTAGTCGCGCGCAATCTGCACATGAATTCCCGCCGTGCCGGCAAGCCCTTCGTCCCGATCAACTGTGGCGCCATCCCTCCTGAGCTCCTGGAGAGCGAACTCTTCGGTCATGAAAAGGGCGCTTTTACCGGGGCCATTGCCACTCGCGTCGGGCGTTTCGAGCTGGCGGAAGGTGGCACGTTGTTCCTCGATGAAATTGGCGACATGCCATTGCCCATGCAGGTCAAGTTGTTGCGGGTACTGCAGGAGCATTGTTATGAGCGTGTCGGTGGCACGCGCACTATTCATACCGACGTGCGAATCTTCGCCGCCACCCACAAGAATCTGGAAACCATGATCGATGCCGGCACCTTTCGGCAGGATCTGTACTATCGCGTCAACGTGTTTCCCATCGAGATGCCAGCCCTGCGCGAGCGCGCCGATGATATTCCGTTCCTGCTCAACGAATTGATCAGCCGCCTGGAGCATGAGAAGCGTGGCTCCGTGCGCTTCAACAGCAGCGCCATCGCCTCAATGTGCAGACATCCCTGGCCGGGCAACGTCCGGGAGCTCGCCAATCTCGTTGAACGCATGGCAATTCTGCATCCGCATGGCATCGTGGGTGTGCACGATCTGCCACCGAAATTCCGGCACCTGGCAGATGAGGAAATTGTTTCCATGGAGAGCCTGCCGGTATTGCAGGCGCCGCCTCCCAGCGATCCGAAGGTTGGATCTCCGCAGGCGCTGCTGCCGCTGAATGGCTTGGATCTCAAGGAATATCTGGCGAATCTGGAAAAGGACCTGATCGAGCAGGCGCTGAATGACAGTGGCGGCATCGTTGCCCGTGCCGCCGATCGGCTGAATATCCGCCGCACGACGCTGGTCGAGAAGATGCGCAAGTACGATATGCAGCGCAAGGTGGAAGAAGACGATCTGTGACCTTGGCGGTCTTCTGGGCTGATGGTCTGGGCTGGTGATCTGTGCTGGGAGCAGTCGTGTCGATCAAAGCCCTGTCAGCGGTTCACCGTTGACAGTCGCGGATTCCAGAGAGAGCTCGGTGGTGCGAGAGCCATTGATCTGCTCCAGCCGCACCAGCAGGTAATCCCAGTCCTTTGCCAGCCACACGGTGGTGCTTCGGCTGCTGCCTTCGCGGCGGACGCGTTCGATGCGCACGGTGTTCAAATTGCCGGCAGGCGTGCTCAGCACTTCTTCGGCGGCGACCCGGTACACGTGAACGTCGATGTCCTCGGCGTCGATGATGTTGTAACTCACCTCGCTCATTCCGCGTTCGCTGATATCCCTGCCAAGACGGGTGCTATAGCTCAGTTTGTCCATGATGCCGTGCTGCAGTGGCAGGCTCCAGGATTCCCCGTCCTGCGAACCCTGTGCAACGTTGTTGTTCCAGTCGAATTCGACCCGTTCACTGCGGTCGCTGATTCCCGTCTGTTCATAACTGTATTGCAGGGGAGTGAGGTCGCTGGCTTGCCACAGGAAGCGGCTGGTTTCGGTAACGCTGCCGACATCGGCGCCGAACAGCGTCAGGGTCAGGCTGTTCTGTAGTTGATAGATTTCGCCCTCGATGAGCTGCAGCGTGCGGTAGGCGGTAGCGCTGAGGCCCATGGCTCGTGCCTCATAACGTGCTTCGTAGGTCTTGAGAGATGGGCTGGTTACTGAGGTGGCTGTGGTGGTAACAGGCTCGGCCGCCATGCTGAAAGGTGTCGAAACGCACAGCGCTGCCAGCGTCCCTGTAGTCAGGGTTCTCTGCAGACTCCTTTTTAGACTCCTCATCAGGCTGCTCAGGCTCCTCATTCGAGAAACTCCCGGATACCGTAGTTGCCCAGCCGCTCGCCGTCGAGCCAGGCGCCATTGTCGCGCATCTGCAGCCGTCCTGCCGCAAACCAGCTGACCGCCTTCGGGTAGATGACATGCTCCTGCTTTGCGACCCTTGCGGCCAGCACATCGCGAGTATCGTCCGCCAATACAGGCACGACAGCCTGCAGCACTACCGGGCCACCATCGAGTTCCTCCGTGACGAAATGCACGCTGACGCCGTGCTGTTTCTCACCTGCTTCGATGACGCGCTCGTGGGTATGCGTGCCGCGATAGTCGGGCAACAGCGAAGGATGAATATTCAGCACGCGGCCCGCATAGTGCTGAACGAACTCTGCGCTGAGGATGCGCATGAATCCTGCCAGTACCACCAGTTGCGGTGCGAATGCGTCGATCTCCTGAATCAAGCGCTGATCGAAGGACTGCCGATCCGGGTATTGCTTGTGGTCAATGACAAGCGTTGGAATGCCGGCCCTGGCGGCGCGCTGCAGCCCGAAAGCGTCTGCCTTGTTGCTGATCACGGCACTGATCGTATAACCACCGCTGGCGCTGGCATCGATCAAGGCCTGCAGATTGCTGCCATTGCCCGAGATCAGCACGACAATCGTGCAGGGCAAGCTGCTCATCGCACCTGGCCTTCCAGCACGACGGGAGCGGCACCAGCATCGGCGCTGCGGATATAGCCCAGCTCGAAGGCGCCCTTGTTGTGCTTGTTGAGAATTGCCAGTGCCTTCTCGCAGTCCTGCGCCGGGACGCAGACAATCATGCCGACGCCACAGTTGAAGGTGCGAACCATCTCCGATTCCTTGATGTTGCCCTGCTTCTGCAACCACTTGAAGATTTCCGGGCGCTGCCAGGCGCTCATGTTGATCACCGCCTGGGCGTTGTCCGGCAGGACGCGGGGCAGATTCTCGACAATGCCACCGCCGGTGATGTGGGCGAGAGCATGGACGGTTGCGTGACCTTTGAGCGCCTGAATGGCCTTGACGTAAATCTCGGTGGGCGTCAGCAGCACTTCGCCGATGCTCTTGCCGCCGAAGTCCATACTCAGGGGGGTGCCACTGACTTCCAGCACTTTACGAACCAATGAGTAGCCGTTGGAGTGCGGGCCTGAGGAGGCCATGCCGATGAGTTTGTCTCCGGGCTTGACCAGGTCGTTCTCGATGATTTCGTCTTTCTCGACGATGCCGACGGCAAAGCCTGCCAGGTCATAGTCTTCCTTCTTGTACATGCCGGGCATTTCTGCGGTCTCGCCACCGATCAAGGAGCAGCCGGACTGCAGGCAGCCTTCGCCGATACCTTCGACGACCTGCGCCGCTTCGTCGACATTCAGACCGCCGGTGGCGTAATAGTCGAGGAAAAACAAGGGCTCGGCGCCGCAGACGATCAAGTCATTCACACACATGGCCACCAGATCGATGCCGATGGTGTCATGTTTTCTCATCTCGATAGCCAGCTTCAGCTTGGTACCGACCCCATCGGTGGCGGAGACCAGCACCGGGCGGCGATAGCCGGCCGGGATTTCGCACAGCGCGCCGAAACCACCCAGACCGGAGAGCACTTCCGGGCGGCGGGTCTTCTGGGTGACGGTCTTGATCTTTTCGACCAGGGCGTCGCCTGCGTCGATGTCGACTCCGGCGTCTTTGTAGCTGAGTGAAGGGGTGCTGTTGTGGCTGGCGTTCTGTGTCATTGGCAGGGCGTCCGTATGGATGTCTTGGAGGCCGCGATTCTACCAGCTGGGAGCCTTTCCGGGTACTTTCCCTGCGAACTTAAATCGCTGCGGTGTCAAAGAATGAGGGATCGGGTATCATGCGCGGCATGAAATTCTTATCTGTAATCAATATCTTTGCGGTTTTCACTGTGCTCTCGCTGGCGCTGCTGAGCGTGCCTGAGGCGGACGCTCTGGTAGTCGACGGCCTGTATGTGCAGGAGATTGCTGTTGCCGACCAGGGGGACGCTGAGCGCCTGCGTGCCTATCAGGAAGGGTTGACTGAGGTCATTATTAAGGTCACCGGTGAAGAGCGCTGGCTGCAGAGTGGCGATGTCTCACGCGCGTTGCGTGATGCACAGAGCTATGTGCAGGAAGTGACCTATCGGACCAGTTCCGCGGGGTCGGCCCCGCAGACTTTCATCCGGGTGATTTTCGATCGCGCACTGGTCGACAGGATGCTCACTACTGCGGGAATTCCCGTGTGGGATCGCAATCGGCCGTCCGTGTTGCTGTGGTTGACGGTGCAAGGGGCCGATGGCCAGCGGGAGTTACTCGGTTCCGATTCGGAACACCCCGTGCTGGCGCTGATCAGCGAATTTTCCCGGAAGCGCGGCGTGCCGATTCTGCTTCCACTCATGGACGTTGAGGATCGTCGCAATCTGCCTGTCGATGTCGCCTGGAGCCTTAATGAACAGGCCATCCGCAATGCCAGTGCCCGCTATGGCGCAGACAGTGTTCTCAGCGGGCGCGTATTGCAGTCGCCGGCGGGCGATCTCGTGGGCCTGTGGCAGTTCTTGTTCCGGGAGCGCGTGGAAACCTTCGACAGCGTCGAGCGCGATCTTGCGATTTACACCAACAGTGCCCTCAATCGCGTGACGGCCCACCTGGCGACGCATTTTGCCCTGGCCCGACAGGCGTCGACGCAGTCTGATGAGCGCGTCACTTTGCGGGTTGAGGGTGTCGACGACGTCACCGCGTATGTGGACTTGCTGGCTTACCTGCAGACGCTTTCGGTCGTGCAATCGGTCGCGGCGTCACTGCTGGATGGCACCAGCCTTGAACTTGATGTGCAACTCTCCGGCAGTACCTACCTGTTTACGGAATTTCTCAGTCTGGGGCGCGATCTGGTGCCTGACCAACTGCCGGCCTCCGACACGAGCGCGAGTGTGCTGCATTATCGCTGGGTGCGTTGAAAGATGACATTGCAAGCCCCTCGGCAATTGTCGCTTGGCATCAGGCTTGATGACTCGGCAACTTTTGACAATTTCTTCGTCTCCGCGCCTAACCGTCAGGTTGTGGAGCATTTGCGCAGGTCTCCTGACGAACCGCACCAGCAGTACACCTGTCTCTGGGGTCCCGAAGGGGCCGGCAGCACACATCTTTTACAGGCGCTGTGTCATCAGGCCGACGACCGCCAGCAATCAGCGTTCTACATTCCGCTGGCCAGCTTTAACGAATACAGCCCGGCCATTTTCGAGGGTCTGGAGTCGCTCGCGCTGGTCTGTGTGGACGATGTGCAGGCCATCGCCGGGAATGCCGAGTGGGAACTGGCGCTTTTCAATCTCTTCAATCGTTTGCGGGAGAGTGGTACTTGTCTGTGTATCGCGGCGAACGAGAATCCTCGCCAGCTGCCTCTGCACTTGCCTGACTTGTTGTCGCGACTGCTTTCCGGCGTGATTTTTTCATTGCAGCCGCTGGAGGATGCCGACAAGATCCGTGCCCTGCAATTGCGGGCACGACAGCGTGGTTTTGAAATCAACGAGGAAGTCGCCAGTTACGTTTTGCTGCGTAACGACAGGGGCATGAACAGTCTCTTCGCATTGCTGGATCGTCTCGATCAACATTCGCTGGAAACCAAACGTCGCATCACCATTCCCTTGGTCCGCGAGTTGATGGGCTGGTCGGCATCCGGCGCCTAAAGCGAGGTCTTGTAAAAGCCTCGGAAACTGCGGATGTAGACGACCAGCGCGCAGAACAGTACCGATAACTCCAGTGTGACAACGATGCCGTAGAGGCGGGTCTGCTCCACGAAAGCCGTCTGCACGGATACCACAAAATACAGCAGTACCACGAATGACAGCCACGCAAATGTGCGCAGATGGCGACGTCGCAGCCCCGGCGCAAAGATGAGCAGGGGCACCATCTTCAGAATCCACAGAAATCCCAGCGCCGGAATGTTGCCGTCCGGCACCTGCCACAGACCATAAGCGGTGTAGGTGCACAGCAGTGCGTAGAACGTGAATACCACCACACGTCGCGATTTTTCGATGATGGCGGGAGGCGTGTCATCGGCGGTAGCTGTATTGTTGGCGAAATCAGAGGTCATGGTTTGCTCGGGTTGTCAGTTTCAATGCCAGGGTTGCCACTCGTTTGCCCAGAGCGATACAAAGCTCAGCCTCGGAGTCATCCAGTTTACGGTCGCCGTCTTTCCCCGCCAAATGACTCGCGCCGTACGGCGTTCCGCCGGACTGGGTCGCCATGAGTTGCGGCTCGCTGTAGGGAAGCCCGCAGATCAGCATGCCATGATGCAATAGAGGGTTCATCATGCTCAGCAAGGTGCTTTCCTGCCCGCCGTGCATGCTGGCCGTCGATGTGAACACCGCCGCCGGCTTGTTGATCAACGCACCCGACAACCACAGGGCGCCAGTGCCATCGAGGAAATACTTGAGTGGAGCTGCCATGTTGCCAAAGCGGGTAGGGCTGCCAATGATCAGTCCCGCGCAGTGACGCAGATCGTCTTCGCTACAATAGATGGCGCCGTTGTCGGGAATAGCTGGCGAGGTCGCTTCACAGACGGTGGAGACAGGTGGCACGGTGCGCAGTCTGGCTTCAATTCCCGACCCGGCTTGCTCGATACCACGCGCGATCAGGCGCGCCATTTTTTCCGTGGCGCCGGTACGGCTGTAATAAAGGACGAGAATATAGGGGATAGCAGGGGGCTGCGGCATGACGAATCATTTCTCCTGGCGATGCGTGGGGCAGTTGTCATTGATGGCGCTGGCATTGTACCGGTATCGCCGCGGTCATTCAGCCGTTTTTCTTGTCGATACTGCGCTGGGATGATGGGTGTCGGAGTCGAGATCAATGAAGCGTACGTTGCCCATCTGTTCCTGCAGAAGTGCGTCAGCCTCTTTCAGCAGCCGCTGGACTTTCCTGCGGGAGGCGCAGGAACCTGGAGTAGAGGTGTCACGGGTGAAGTGTCTGATTTGTTCCCTGACGGCCATCACGGTACAGTCTTCCACAGCGCCAGAAGGAAGATATTTTTCAGGATCTTCATGGGTGGGTCGAATGAAATCGATATCACACAACAGTGCGAGAATGTCATCGATTACTAATGGATTGAGACGCAGCCGAGCGGCGAGCTCTCTGGCACTCCAGGGCTCTTCATGGTGCTGGAAGTGTTCGATGATTAGATACACCACACTCAGGATGCTGATCTCCTGTTCCTCGATGCTGAGTTGCGATTTGCGCTGACCAGAGCGCGTCTTTGCTGGGTTCTGGTGATAGTAGGCAATGCAGGAACCGGTGAGCAGCACCAGCCAGCCCAGATACATGAATATCATCACCAGAATGATCGAGAAGAACGCCAGGTAAATGACTTCGTTACTGCTTGAGTTGGTGAACACACTCTGAAAAATCTGTCCCATGCCTTTCCAGATCAATGTCGTCATCAAGCCGCCAATAAAGGCTGATTTGAAGTGCACCCGCGTGTTGGGGATGAAGCTGTAGGCAAATGCGAAGGCCAGTGACATGACCAGAAATGCCGTGCTGAAGCCGAGAATCTGCAAAATAAAGCCACCGTAACTCAGTTGCTGCAGATAGCGCTCGAACACATTGGTGTTGATGTAGGACGTGATGCCGACTGATACGAAGATCAATAGCGGGCTGGCGATGATGGCAAACAGGTATTCACTGATGCGATTGGCAAAATTGCGCCCCTTGCTCACCGACCAGATAAAATTGAACGACGCTTCCACCTTCTGCATCATGTTGAGTACGGTATACAGCAGCACTGCGAGGCTGACGATGCTGAGGACATCGACGCGCACGTTTTCCACGAAATTGATGATCGTGCGCGTCAGTTCGACACTGCGTTCGCCCAGCGGTGAAAGCAGATTGAGCAGAGCGGGCTCCATAGCGTTGTGAGCGCCAAGCCCCTTGAGAACGGAGAAAGTGAGAGCAAGCAGGGGAATAAAAGCGATAACGGTGTAGTAAACCAGCCCCATGGCACGCAGGCTCAACTGGCCTTCGCCCAAATCGCGCACGACCGCATAGGTGATCTGCAGCGCCCGGATCAGCGCGCGTCGCCACGGCGGCAGATCCGGAAGGTCAGCATTCCATATCAGATCGTTCAGTTGCTGCTTGAGTCTCTCAGACAGCAGCGTGTACTTGTTCTGTCCCATCGCCATACTGCTTCGCCTCATGTCTCAGTATTGGGATTGGTGAAGGGACTATCGGTCCGCAGCGACATTCAGCTCGGACGGATTCTGTCCTTCACAAAGGCCATGATATCGGCGACCGGAATCAATTCGTTGTCGGCGCCGCGTCGGGATTTGTATTCCAGAACATTCTGTTCAATACCGCGCTCGGAAACCACGATGCGGTGCGGAATGCCCATGAGTTCCATGTCGGCGAATTTCACACCCGTACTGGT
>JACCEA011999108.1_pt1 | contig 14715 bp, 14 predicted proteins | sample 7449851 | NCBI WGS metagenome assembly JACCEA01 (sample SAMN15323453, study PRJNA562643) | freshwater metagenome | isolation source: river surface water | place: USA:Blue River Watershed | collected 2017-08-18 | reverse complement strand
GACGTACCGACCTCCTCGCCGCTGACACGGCATCACTCACTGCTGCCGGCACTTCAGCAGAGAAGATTGCGCTCTACTTCTTCCCCGACGCCGCCTCCGCGCTGAGTCCGGCGAACTGTGTCGCGGAGAGGAGTGGCAACGATCCGAGCATTGTCGGCAGATTCGCGAGCGCCCGCGAGGCGCTCAGCCGGACGGTACCCGCAGCATCACCCTCTTCAGCAGTGATGGACTGCCAATAGCCGCCCGCGGTACCGAGCTCCGATGCGATGGCGACCGTCGTCAGTACATCGGCCGCAGTCACCGTGGATCCGTCTTGCCACCGTGCAGCTGGGTCTAGGCTAAAGGTCCACGAGAGGCCGTCGGCGGCAACGCCCCATGTCGACGCGACGTCGGGCCCTGGCCACCCACTCGCATCGAGGCGCGTTAGGCTCCGATAGGTCAGTGCAACGACGGCACGATCCGCAGCGGTTTCAGCGAAGAGTGGAAGTGGCGTTGACGCGATCCCGACAACGCCGACGGTCAGTACGCCTTCGCCAGAGGGCAGTTCTCCGCCTGGAACACCGACCCCGGGAATCTGGGTGCTCACAAGGCCAAGCTGGGCGGCTCCAGCAAAGAGTGCCGCTGCGGCGAAGAGCGCCGCGATGACCTTGCGGGTTACTCCCTGTTGAGCGCCGTATTGCCTGCGCACCAGGGCGGTCCGGCTTAGTTCGTCTGCAGGTAGCCGAGCACCGAGAAGCCGATGAAGAGAAGGATCAGCGCGACCGTGAAGCGGAGCAGTTGACGCTCAACCCCGCGACGGGAGCGATAGACGCTGGAATCTCCACCGAACGCCGAGCTGAGGCCAATCCCGCGGGACTGCATCAGGATGGCGATGATCAGGAAGATGCTGACGACGATCTGCCCGAGGGCAAGTAGTGGATTCATTGGTCCTCCTCATTTGGACTATCTGTTCTTGGTCTGATTCTACCACCCGACCCGCACGGGATGCGCCTGTGGGCTAAGGCCGCAGGAGCGACTCACCCGTCATGGCGGGATCCGGGTGAAGGCCCAAGAGGGCACAGGCGGTAGGGGCGATATCTCTCAGGTCCCCCTCAGCCAAGGCTGGCCCTCGGCCATCGCCGTACGCGACTAGCAATGGCACACGCTGCAGGGTGTGGCTGGTAAGCGGCGAGCCATCAGTGCTGCACATCTCCTCGGCATTGCCATGGTCACCCGTAATCAGCAGGGTGGCGCCAGCCGCCGCCGCTGCTGCTGCAATGAGGCCAATGGCCCGGTCTGTGGCTTCACATGCGCGCACTGTGGCGGCAAAGTCACCCGTATGTCCGACCATATCTGGATTCGCGATGTTGGCAACAATGAAGCTCTCATCGCCATGCTCAAGTGCGGCGACAACCGCCGCCGCGATCGCCTCCGCCTGCATGTCTGGTGCTAGGTCGTAGGTGGCAACACGGTCACTGGGAATCAGGGTACGCCGCTCACCCGGGAAGGCCTCTTCGATGCCACCGTTCAAGAAGTAGGTGACATGTGCGTATTTCTCTGTCTCCGCGACGTGCAGCTGACGCAGGCCTGCAGCGGCAACGATCCCAGCAAGGGATGGCACAACAGAGGGCCCGAAGATTGGCTGCACCGACGCAAGCCCCTCACCCTCTCCGTAGGAGGTCATCGCCCAACAACGCACAGGGAGTGTGGCCGGGCGGGCAAGTTCGACCATCTCAGGCGCGGCAAGGGCACGGATGAGCTGCCGCGCTCGATCGGCGCGGAAGTTTGCATGGATCACAACATCGGTTGGCGCAAATCGCACCGTAGCGGCGTCGCGCAGCGCCACTCTCGTTGGTAGAACGAACTCATCGCTCTCCCCACGCGCATACGCCTCTTCGAGGGCCACCTCTGGGCTGCTCGCATAACGATCGCCGGCGAGGACGATGCTCTCAAGCGCGGCCGCGGTGCGCTCCCAACGGTCATCGCGGTCCATGCCGTAGTAGCGACCACCGATCGTCGCGATTTGTGCAGACGGCGCCGCCTCGCTCATGCGCTGCTGGAAAGAGGCAAGGGCTGCCGCCGCCGATCGAGGCGGCGTATCGCGGCCATCGAGAAGCAGATGCACAAGAATTCGCGGGACACCAGCCTTGTGAGCAGCGCGCAACACCTCAATCGCATGGCGGTCATTGGCGTGCACTCCGCCACTCCCAAGCAGCGTCAACAGGTGGAGGCCACTCTCTTGCGCTGCAGCGAGTGCGCTGCGCAGGCCGCTCATCTCTTTAAACGAGCCGTCGGTAATCGTCGCATCAATGCGTGGCAAATCTTGTGGCACGCGCTGCCCGCTCCCAATATTGAGGTGACCAACCTCGCTATTCCCCATCTGGCCAGCCGGAAGCCCGACCGCTTCGCCGCTTGCCCCGAGTGTCGTGTGAGGGTGCTGGGCAGAGAGCGCACGCCAGTTGGGCATAGAGGCGGCAGCAATCGCGTCACAGGCACCGCCGCTGCTGACGCCAAATCCGTCAACGATGATCAACACGAGTCGAGGCCTGGCACCCGCCATCACGCAGGCTCCGTCACGGCCAGCGCGGCGCGCACGATGGCCACGAAGCGATCCGCGTGGAGGGAGGCGCCACCGACAAGGAGCCCATCGAGGCCGGTGCGCGCCGAAGGTGTGCCGAACCACGTTGCGGCAGAAGCGGCGTCAACGGAGCCGCCGTAGAGCACGGGGAGCTCTTCACGATTGAGTGCGCTCCGAAGGCCGCTGGCAATCGCCTCGGCAATCTCCACCGAAGCCGGATTTCCGGTGCCAATCGCCCACACAGGCTCATAGGCGATCACGAGTCCTGCGGCGTAGAGCTGCGTTGCGTTGCACCCGGCGCGCTCCGCGGCGGCGAAGGCCGTCGCACATTGGGCTTGCACGAAGTCGACACGCGCCACGATGTCGGCGTTCGGAAGGTTATCGCCAAGACAGAGCACGGGTGCCAAACCGGCCGCCACAACTCGCGCCAACTTCACGCCGACAGCCTCATCGCTCTCGCCCCGATCGCGTCGGCGTTCCGAGTGGCCCACGATGATCGCAGGGGCGATTCCAACGAAATGCTCAGCAGGGATCTCGCCCGTGAATGCTCCCGCGCTGCTGAGTGAGACATCTTGTGCGGCAACGTCGATTCCGGCCTCGGGGTACTCGCGACGGAGGAGCGAGGCGACAGGGACGAGACCGAGCGCGCTCGGCGCAAGAAGAAGGCGAAGGCTCGAGGGACTCCCCTTGACCTTGAGGGCGCCCCCTAGCCCTTCGGCAATTGCCTTGGCGAGCGCAACCTCTTCGCTTGGCGGAAGGTTTGCCTTCCAGTTCGCAATAACCGTGATCTGCCGACTGCTCATGCGTGAATCATCGCAGAGGTTGCCCCGCTGAGTGGTCGCCTGCCCGCGCCTCGCTAACGCGGCGCTCAACCTCGGCGAGTGCCCGCTGCACCGTGGAGCGCGCCAGTTCAAGGTCCGCGGCAAGCTCAGAGAGGGTTGCATCGGGGGCTTCGGCTCGAGCGCGGGCGACCCGTGCGTGCAGTCCGTCTGTCTGCAGAAGGTCCTCCGCCAGCGCCAAGGTGCAGGCTCGCGCCTGTCGCATCCCAGCGTGCACCGCACGAGTGAGGTTCGCTGTTTCAGCATTCACACTGCGATTCAGCGCCCCACGCACCTCTCGCCCGATGCCACGAGCCTCCATCTCGGCCACCGCGGCAGATGCTCCGAGTCGACGCAGCAGATCAATAAGAACATCACGGCCCTTCCACACGAGTAGCCCCTTGCCACGTCGCTCGCGACGTTGCCCGCCGAGTTGATCTCGCGTCGTTAGCTCTGCCAGATGGGTTGCCTCAACGGAGGAGACGTTGATCTCTAGATGCACGCTCCCTGAGGCGAGCGAGAGCGAACCTCTGGCAAGGATGCGGCCACGAAGGAGTGCAAGTCGACAGTGCTGCGCTGATCGCGCACCACCTAAGTCGGCGGCGCAACTCTCTGCTTGACTCTTTGGTGATCCTGTCCAGGCTCGTGCGGCCCCGCGCTGCGCGAGCTCCGTGCTCAACTCATGCACTGCGCGTGCAAGGGAAACGTCAGCACGACGACCAGAATCCCCAAGCGCAGCGAGCTCCGCCTGAATGCAACAGGTGCGCGCCGGTCGGATTGCCGCCAGTTCATGACGGATCGAGGCGACGAGGTCCGCCTCTCCCCGACTCATCGTGCCCGTCGCGGCTCCCGCAGCGGGAGACGTAAGAGCGCACGCGAGAGGAGATTTGGCTCATGAAGATGCGGGGTTCTCCGAGAGGCGATGTCACGAACAAAGAGTGGTGGACGCTTTCGGCCCTCGGCATCGGTAGCGTGATGAAGCGTTGGCGCAATCGGTACACCACCAACCGCCCCAACACGACGCGAGCTTGCCGAGGTGGCAAGGATGCCGTCAATGATTCCCGACGCTCCGTGCGCCTCAAGCGCAGCGAGATGAGCATCTAGATCCATCCCTTCCGTCTCCCCTTCTTGCTCATCAACGTTCGCCACCCACACCAGTGGTGCGCGTCGCGCCTGGAGTGCGGCAAGAATCTCGGGGACGAGCAGGTGCGGGATCACGCTCGTGTAGAGCGAACCTGGGCCGAGCACGATTAGGTCAGCCTGCTGGATCGCCTTTATCGCCGACGGAGTTGCCCGCGCTCCCTCAGGTGCGATGCGCATGCGATCGATATGCCGGGTGCGTGCTAGTTGCGCCTGACCTCGGACCGTCGCCCCCTCCGCTGTTGTGCCGATCAGCTCCAGCGCGACCGTCGTTCCTGGTATCACCTCTCCACGGACATTCAAGATGCGGTGCACGCGCGCAACGCCACGTTCAAGATCTCCACCCTCTTGGTGGATGGCGGCTGCGAGCAGAAGGTTGCCGATAGCGTGCCCACGTGGTGCGCCGGGTTCAGCGGGGAGGCGAAAGCGCAGCAGATCGGCGGCGGTGGACTCCGCATCCGAGAGGGCCACCAGGCAGTTCCGCAGGTCGCCCACCGGCGGGATCCCGAGCTGCTCGCGCAGCACTCCTGACGAGCCGCCGTCATCTCCCATGGAAACAATAGCGGTGAGATGTGCCGTCTCAAGCTTTAGTCCGCGAAGCGCGGTTCCGAGTCCAGTGCCGCCGCCCAACACAACGACGCGGCGCCCACGAGCCAGCCGGCGACGACGCTCGAGCAGTTCAAGGAGCGACACGCCAGGTCGATCGGTGCGGTACGGGAGGATCGCCGCTCGAGCCAATCCGATGAGGCCAGCCCCCACGAGAACAAGACCAACGGCCGCCGCGGCGGCGGCCCGAACCATCGGATTTAGATCGCGCAGGGCCACCGCCTCTGCGATCTGTACCAGCGGATCTGGGAGCTGCGCCCCTGCCGCGAGCGCACGGACGCCGCTTAAGGCACCGAGTGCAATGGCTCCCGCACCCAAGAGCGTCAACAGCAGCCAGCGTTTAACTCCGAGACCAGGCTTTAGCCAACCGACTCGATTCACCGCTTAGGTGCGCTCCACATCTCGGTGATGCACGTGCACGGAGTGTGAGCCAGCCTGCGCTCTGAGCTTCAGGGCCAGCGACTCACTAATCGCCACCGAACGGTGACGGCCGCCCGTGCAGCCGATTGCGATGCTGAGGCGACCACGACCGTCGCTGAGGTAGGTGTCAAGGGTGGTGGAGACGAACGCCACAATTGCGGCCTCAATGGAGGCCCCGACGGGATCGCCCAGCACGTAGGTGGCTACCTCTCGATCGCGGCCATCCTTCGGTCGCAGCTCCGGCACCCAGTGTGGGTTCGCCACCGACCGCACGTCGAAAAGAAGATCTGAATCGAGAGGAATCCCATGCTTGTATCCGAAACTGGTGAGATGCACTGAAATCGAAGCATCCCCGCCCAACACTTCCTGCACCAAACGATCACGCAGTTCCCGAGCGGCAAGATCGCTCGTATCAATCACCGCATCCGCAATCTCACGTGACGCGCTGAGCAGGGCGCGTTCGGCGCGAATTGCTCCGGCAACATCGCTCGGCGCATCAATCGGCCCACCGAGCGGATGTCGGTGGCGCGTCTCGCTGAATCGCCGAATCAGCACATCGTCACGTGAATCGAGGTAGATCACACGGCTCTCGGTCCCTACCGCCGAACTTGCAGCGCGAACCGCGTCAATCGCAGCGCGCGGATCCCCATCCCGCGCATCAATCACCAGGCAGAGGCGCGCGAACCGATCCGGCTGAAGTTGAATCTTTTCGAGAAGCGCGGGAATCAGATCGTTCGGCAAGTTATCAATGGTGCGGAAGCCAATGTCTTCCAGCGACTTCGTTGCGGTGCTCTTCCCCGCGCCCGAAAGCCCTGTCAGCAACACAATCTTGTGCTGTGCCGCTGGCGCAACCATCAGCGGCCCCCGATACGAACAAGCCAGATGGAAAGCTCATAGAGGAGATACAGCACCACTCCGAGAACGATCGGGCTGACGAGATCTGTTCCCGGTGTGGCGAAGGCGCCCACCACTACGGCGAGGACGAGCGCGTTGCGTCGCCAGCGTCGGAGCTTTGCCGAGGTGACAACCCCTACACGCGAAAGGAAGACCAGGAGGATCGGGTACTCCGTCGCCAAGCCAAAGACGAGCATGAGTGAGCCCACAAATCCAAAGTAGCGATCGGCGGCAATCAGTGGGGTGAGATCATCAGTGGCAAAGGAGAGGAGGAAGCTGACTGCAAATGGAAGCACCACCCAGGCGACCCCAACACCAATGATGAAGAGGAGAAGCGCGAGCGGGATCCAGGGCCGCGCCGCACGCCGCTCTGAGTCCGTGAGGCCCGGTCGAATAAACGCCCAGGCCTGCCAGAGCCAGATCGGCATCGCCAGCGCCACGCCGCCGATGAAGCTGAGCTGCAGCCGAATGCCAAACGCGTCCCCAACGCCTACGAAGAAGAGCGGGGTGTCGTTGAGTGGGATGCGCAGCAGCGCGATGAGAGTGTCGGCCCACGCGAAGGTGATAGCGGCTCCGACAATAACTGCCGCAAGGGCAATAGCGACTCGCCGACGAAGCTCCTTAAGGTGCTGGAGCAGCGGCGCTGGTGCGTCGCTGCTCTCCCTCGCTCGAGACATGATCAGCTCGAACCGACGTTACGCCTTTCGCTTTGTCCGCGAGGCTGTGGCGCGCTTTGCCGTCTTCTTGGCACGCGGCTTGGCTGGAGCAGTTGAGGTGCCTGAGGTTGCATCTTTAAACTCGCGGAATGAGTTCCCCACGGCCTTGCCAATCTCTGGGAGCTTCCCTGGCCCGAAGACCAAGAGCACAACCGCAAGGATCAGGATCAGTTCGAATGGTCCGACGTTTGGCATTGAAAACCTCCTCGTAGTGGGCTGGCGCCCTTAGGGGGCGAGTATAGCGAGGCGACGCCCCCACTCTGCTGCTGCAGCGCCCAGCGCCTCTTCCACCCGCTCGTCTGCCGCGCCCGCATCGCTGATCCCGCGCCCGACGTTCACGAGCAGCCCCCTCCCCGCGCCAGCGTTGCCAGGGACGGTCCTAGCGCCGCCATCAGCGATGACCGCGTGCACCTCGCCCCCCTGCGCACCGACGCCAGGAACCAGAAGCGGGAGCCCAGGGGCCGCCGCTCGCACCTGGCGAAGTGCCGCCGCATCGGTCGCACCCACGACCAGTCCAATACGACCGGCTACTCCCTCCGCGCGACGCGCAGCGAGTCGCGCCACTCGCTCTGCCAGCGTCTCCTCCGGGTCGGTATCGCTGGCGCCAACTCGAAGGCTCTGCAGCTCACCCGATTCGGGATTTGATGTGCGGCAAAGGAGGTAGGTGAACTTGTCTTTGCGATCAAGAAGAGGGGCCAGCGCCCCGATCCCGAGATACGGATTGGCCGTCACCGCGTCAGCACCCAGAACATCGAAGAGGGCAACCCCTTGGGCCGCAACCGTTGCGCCAATGTCACCGCGCTTTGCATCAACGATGAGTGGGATCTCTGATGGAATCTGTCGCCGCACGCGCTCGGCCAGTCGCATCCCCTCGCTGCCAAGCGCCTCAAAGTAGGCAAGGTTCATTTTGAACGCAGCCGCGTGCGGAGCGGTTGCTGCGATCAGCGTATCAATCCACCGCTCAATACCGGCATGCGATTCACGGAAGGTTACGGGGAGAGCTGATGGAACAGGATCAATACCAACACAGAGAGCTGAGCCCGCTCGCGTCGTAGATGCGCCGAGGAGGTTGAGGTATTGGCTCATGGCGCTGGGCTCTCTGTAGCTGGTGCCGTATTCAAACTCCCCCATGCTGGTCGAACATTTGGATCGACAGGATCACGGAGCGGGCTCACGATCACCGGTGGGTTCGGCAGGCCCGATGGCGCAACGCTGAATGAGGCGAGGTTGAGACTCGCCTGACTACCATTCGCAGAGAGGTACGCCAGCTGTGCCCCGTTGGGCGACCAGGCTGGGGCCCACGACTTGCCAGTTCTGGTGATCTCAAGCATGACTTCACCGGTCGTCGAGTTCATGATCACCACATCAGTGCCGCGCGCCGACATGCGTGTGGCAGCGATCCAGCGGCCATCTGGGCTGATGGCTGGCTGCACGAGCCCCTTCTCGCCGATTCGCGTGGTGCTCTTCTTGGCGATGTTGTAGCGAATGATGCGCGACGACGATGAGCCCTCAGAGAGGCCGTTCTGAACGTAGTAGATCGCTTTGCCGTCGGGACTCCAAACGGGATCCTGGTGGCCGAACGGTGCGATGTGCGGGAGCGGTGGCGTTGAGATTGATGAGCCATCGCTGCTCAGAATACGAACAACAACATCCGTGCCAAGGCCGCGACCGCGGTAATCCGTTGCAACCGCAATTCGGCCATCGCTCGCAAGGGCTGGTCCATACATGAAGCCAGACCAGTTCAGCGCTGGTCGAGAGCCGAGGATCAAGCCGTCGAAGATCACCTCTTCGCTGCCGCCATATGCCGAAAGGCGCATCAGTGTTGGCACGTTCATCTGATATCGCTGCACGCTTCCATTCCCAAGGAGACGGCCGCCCGCCTCAGTGCGATGTCGAATGGCATACAGCCAGACCCCATCGGTACTCCAGGCAAGATCGGAATCGGTCGTCGCAGTCGTCAGCTGGCGCAGGCCGCTTCCACTGACGCTCCAGATTGAGCCACCACGACCGAAGGCAATCGTTCCGTCAACAGTGATCCCCGCCGTTACCTCTGGTCCACCATCTGGATTCTCTGAGGAGGCTGGGGTACTGAGCGACAGGCTAACGAGACTCCCCGCGGCCAGCAGTACAAGCAGAAGAGCGGCGATGATCGGGGCGGGACTGAAGGCTCGACGCTTGCCGCCATCCCTGCTCATTAAGTCGCGATTTGTTGGTGGCTTCGCGCCATGGAAGGGTTGCGGTGCAGCTCGACGTGAGCGCTGCAGTGGTCGAAGGGACCGCTTCTCACTCATACGCTCTCCCCCATCGCAGCCGGTCGCAGATCAACAACGTGGACCTCAATCCGTGCCGTCCCACGATAGGTCCGTTGGGCGGTTCGCACGACAAGATCAATAGCACTCCCCGCCAGCTGGTCCGCATCTGGCCGACCGAAGGCCATCGCCTCGACCGCCGCGCCGTCCAACGAGAGCGTCAGGCGTGCATGGCGGCCATCGCCTACTAGACGTACCGCCGTGAGCGGAACCTCACGCAGAAGGAAGGTGGGCTCGGGATTCCCCATCCCCGTCGGTGCGAGATGATCCGCGAGTGCGGCAAGGTCAATCGGAGAGCGGCTGCCGATCGGTGCTGCGAGATCCACTGTCAACTCTGGTGTGCGCGCCTTGGCCTGACTGGCGCAGGTAGAGCTCAGCCTCGGAAGAAGGTTGCTCCACGCCTCCACCACAAACGAGCAACCTCCGGCACCGTCGTGGCCGCCATGTCGAATCAGAAGATCACTCGCCTCTTGCAGAGCCGCCGCTACACCGAAGCCCTTTGGAGCGCGTATCGACGCACGAAGTGGAGCGCTACTGCCATCGTCATGCGCTACCAGCGCCGGTCGCCCCGTCTCTTCGCTCAGTCGACCAGCGATCAAGCCGATAAGCCCCACCGACCAAGGGCCGCGCACCGCGACGAGCCCATCGCCCAGAAATGCGCGCGTATCATCGCGTAACGATCCTGTCGCGAGGCCGAGCAGTGCTCGTGCCTCGTCAATTGCCACCTTCGTCAACTCTTTCCGCTCAAGGTTGATCCCCTCCAGCAGCGTCGCCAGTTCAGCAGCTTCGTCAGGATCATCGGTGGTAAGGAGTGCCAACGCTGGCGCAGCGTCGCCGATACGCCCGGCGGCGTTAATGCGTGGCGAGATGGTGAAGCCAGAAACTTCCGCGCGATACGGCGGCTCAGCACCTGCCGCGCGAAGGAGTGCGGCGATTCCAACAGGCATAGTGCCGGCACCATTCATCACCTTCAGCGCGGAGCGCACAATCACCCTGAACTCGTTGGCTACTGGGACCATATCCGCGATGCCACCAACCATTGCGAGCACAGAGAGCTCCGCCAAGATCTCACGACGCTGCGGATGATCGGCCAAGATCCCTTGCGCAATTTTGAAGGCAAGTCCGCTTCCCGCTAAGTGTGGGAACGGGTAGATGGAGTCAGGCCGATTCGGATTCACGAGCCAGGCGGCCTGCGCCGGCTCTGGCGGCACCGCGTGGTGATCAATAATGCCAACGAGAATCCCCGCCTCTAGCGCCTCGGCCACACGCACGCGATCGGCGGTGCCGCAGTCAACTGCGAGGATCAGCTCAACACCGTCTTCGCTCGCCGCAGCAATTGCCCCCTCAGGGATGCCGTGGCCATCGCCATCACGTTGTGGGATGTACCCCTCGGCGATCGCCCCAATCGCGCGGAGTGCTCGAATCATGATTGCCGCCCCGGTGAGTCCGTCGGCGTCAAAGTCCCCCACCACAAGCACAGGCTCTCCCACTTCGCCGGCGGCACGTAGACGCGCAATCAGGCCCGTCGCATCAGGGAGGAGGTGCGGATCGTGCAGGGTGCGGTCGTTACGATCAAGGAATTGGCGCGCGAGCAGCGGGTCGGCAAGTCCGCGGCTCTGGAGGAGTGTCGCGAGCGAGAGGTGCAGGTTCTTCGGGATTAGGAGTTCGGTGAAGAGCTGCAAGAGTTCGTTGCTCGCCTGAACGTCGCCGTCGGCGGCAGGATGTAGGGTTGCGACCGGCTCAAGGCGCCAGGCCCGCGCTGGCACCCTACGCCGTGCGGGTTCGAGCCGCTGCCGCCTTACGAGCCTGTGCGCGCTCCTCCCACCAGACGAGCAGTGGGCTGGCGTTAAGGATTGACGAATAGGTACCCGAAAGGATGCCGACAAAGAGGGCCAGCACAAACGTGCGAATTGATCCGCCTGCAAAGACGAGCAGGGTAAGGAGCGTGATCAGCACGGTCGCTGTGGTGTTGAAGGATCGACCCAGCGTCTGCACGATTGAGTGGTTGACGATTTCGCCATATGGCGCACCTGCATGTCGAATCAGATTCTCGCGAACGCGGTCAAAGACCACGATGGTGTCGTGCACCGAGAATCCGATGATGGTGAGCATGGCGGTCACAAAGAGGGCATCAATCTCAATACCTGCAACGGTGCCGGCGATCGCAAAGAAGCCCACCGTGACGATGACGTCATGGAGAAGTGCCACTAGGGCTGCCATGCCGAATCGCAGGTTGCGGAAGCGGTAGGTCATCCAGAGCACGATTCCGATTGAGCCAAGGGCAACGAGAAGGAGCGCCTGCTGCGTCAGGTCCTGGCTAATGACAGGACCGACGGTTGAGACCGATCCCTCTTCAGCGATCGGTCCGATCGCGGCAACTACCGCTTCGCGAATGGCCTGGAGCTCGGCACCAGCGTTATCAATCTGATCCTGACCAACCTGAAGATCGAGCGGCTTCGTTCGTACGATCAAGAAGCCGGTGCCTGCCTCGGTAACGGTCGCCTCTTCGTGGCCAGCGCTGGCGACCGCCGCCTGCACCACAAGTGGGTCGGCTGGGCGCTCGGGACGGAACTCCCAGATGGTGCCGCCTGTGTAGTCGATGGAGAACTTCAGGCCAATGGTGCCACCCGAGATGGGGGTTGCCAAGGTGAAGATGAGCCCCGGAATCGTAATGAGCAGCGAGAAGAGGAAGAACCAGCGCTTGCGCGCGATGATCTTATCCATGCAAGGCCCCCCGATCGAGTGCGTCGAGATCGCCCTTCGCTACGCCATACAGGTACGGCGAAGAGAAGCGCTTCCGCGCGATCACGGCTCGCAGAATCAAACGCGTCACGGTGATGGCGGTAAAGAGCGAGCAGAGCACGCCGATGATCAGAACCAGGGCGAAGCCCTTGATCGTTGATGAGCCGAAGTAGAAGAGGATAAATGCGGTAATCAAGCTTGAGACGTTTGAATCCAGAATGGAGTTCCAGGCTCGGCTGAAGCCAGCCTCGACGGCGGGGACAATCCCCTTCCCAATGCGCAACTCCTCTTTGGTGCGCTCAAAGATCAGGATATTCGCATCGACTGCCATGCCGATGGAGAGGACAAAGCCGGCGATCCCAGCGAGGGTCAACGTGACGGGAACGAGCCGGAAGATTGCCAAGACGATGATCACGTAGAAGATCAGCGCAACGTTGGCGACCGCACCAGCCAAGCGATAGTGCATCAGCATGAAGAGGAAGACGAGCAAGATGCCGACAGCGCCAGCGAAGAGCGCTTGGCCGAGGAAGGATGCGCCAAGGGTCGCCTTCACATCTGTGACGCCAATCTCTGCGATCGGGAATGGGAGGGAGCCGAACTTCAAGATGGTGACGAGGTTCGCCGCTTCGTCGACGGCAAATCCGCTTGCGCCAGGGCCCGAGATCTGTGCCTCGCCGCCGGTGATCGCGCTCTGAATGTACGGGGCGGACTTCACAGCGCCGTCGAGAACGATCGCAAAGTAGGAGCCGATGTTCGCCTTCGTCCAGGTGGCGAAGAGCTCTGAGCCCTCCGACTTCAGCTTGAAGGAGACGACACGACGTCCGGACTCGTCAATCTGCACCGCTGATGACTCAATCTGGTCGCCGGAGAAGAGCGGCTTCAGCGTGGTGTCGCTCAGCGTCTCACCCTCGCCAGGTACCGGCTTTACGCCGTCGGTAGGCTGACCGGTCGCAGTGTTGAAGAAGCCGTAGACCTCGCGCGGAAGCGGCACAAGGTCGAGGCGACCGGTTGTACCGAGCAGGGCGCGGATGGAATCAGGATTCGTGACGCCTGGTAGCTCAACCACGATGCGGTCGGAGCCTTGGGTCTGGACGAGCGGCTCAGAGACGCCCGTGCTGTTAACGCGGCGCTCAATGATGTCGCGGATAGTGGCGAGATCGGCAGCGGTGGCGCTGACGCCGTCAACTGGCTGCACCTGATATTCCACGCGAAGCCCACCGCGCAGGTCGAGGCCAAGCTTGGTCTCAATCAGGCGCGTGCCACCGGATGTACCGCCCGCGGGGAGGCTGAGATTTGGGAGTAGGTCAATAGCCAGCGCCAGAAGCGCTGTAGCCAGGATCAGGTACGGGGTGAACTTACGCATTGCCGAGAATCCTAGCAGGGGCGCGCGTCAGCCCCGCTCAGCCGCGATCCGCGCCGAGAGCCGTGAGAATCCGTGCGGCGAGAGCGTGATCTACCCCTGGAACCTCGGTGAGCGCCTCCACGGGCGCGGCGGCGATTCCTGCCGCTGATCCGAACCGACGCAAGAGCGCCTTGCGCTTCGTTGGGCCGAGTCCGCGGATGCCGTCGAGCCGGCTCGCCGTCGCCGCCCGACTGCGCAGCGTGCGGTGATACCCGATGGCGAACCGGTGCGCCTCGTCGCGCAGTCGCTGCAAGAGGCGTAGCCCCGGATCGGTGGCCGGCAGAAGGATCGGCGCGGAGGCGTCGCGCAGCCAGAGCTCTTCGCGCTCCTTGGCGAGACCGACGAGCGGAATCGTCAAGCCTGCGGCATCAAGCACAGCAGCCGCAGCAGAAACCTGCCCGCGACCGCCGTCAATCACCAGCAGATCTGGAAGGCTCCATGCGCGTGACTCGGCCTCGCCACTCCGTTGCGTTCCATCCGCTACCGATCGAGCGAAACGGCGCGTCAGCCCTTCGGCGTCTGCCGCTAAGTCGTCCTGCCCGATCACGCCCTTGATGCGGAAGCGGCGGTACTCCTTCGGCGCCAGCTGACCCTCTTGCGCAACAGTCAGCGACGAGACGGTGAATGCCCCCTGAATAGTGCTCACATCAACGCACTCGATGCGCGACGGCGACGCATCAAGGCTGAGCGCCACGGCGAGCGCGGAGAGCGCAGCGTCGGCACGCTCACGGTCGGCGTCCTCTTCGGCCTCACGGCGAATCAGCCACTCCTCTGCATTACGTTCGGCCAGCCGAACGATACGTGCCCGATCTCCGCGCTGCGGCACACGCATCTCAACGCGACCCTCCCGGCGTGCCGAGAGGAACTCAAGGATCTCGGGATCGTTCACCTCGGTAGCAGTCGCAATCGAGGGTGGGATCTCTCCTGCGCGTGCGTAGTAGCTCGCGGCAAAGCCTGCGAGGAGCTCTGCATCGCCCGAGTCCCCCGCCTCAACGCGGTGAACGTCGCGACCGACCAGTGCTGAGTCCCGGATTTGGAAGCAGGCGATCGCAACGTGGCGTCCGTGCCGCGCAATTCCGAGAACATCCTCATCTGCTCGACCTGAGGTCGG
>JACCEA010736054.1_pt1 | contig 14719 bp, 10 predicted proteins | sample 7449851 | NCBI WGS metagenome assembly JACCEA01 (sample SAMN15323453, study PRJNA562643) | freshwater metagenome | isolation source: river surface water | place: USA:Blue River Watershed | collected 2017-08-18 | reverse complement strand
GAACAACTCAAATTGAGCATCGCTGATTTGGAAGTACAGGTATTGACTGCAGGAAAAATCATTCACGAAAGAAGAAATGAAGCCGCTGCTTTACTCACTACAGAAATGTCGCATTGGCTCCACCAACTATCGATGGAACACGCTCAGATTCATGTTGCATTATCAGCCACAGCGCCTAAAATGGACGGCTGCGATGATATCGCTATATTGTTCACTGCTAACAAAGGCATGGCACCACAAGCCATTCAGCAAGCCGCGTCCGGTGGTGAAATTTCACGTGTAATGCTCGCACTAAAAGCAGTAATGGCCTCACGTCAAAACTTACCTGTCATGATTTTAGATGAGATTGATCAAGGGGTAAGTGGAGATGTTGGATTGAAAATGGGTCAACTTTTACAAAAGTGTGCTGGTCAAATGCAAGTCATTGCGATCTCCCACTTGCCTCAAGTTGCATCCAAAGCCAATCATCATTTCAAGGTGTACAAAGAGCATGGAACAGACAGAACCCTAACCAAGGTCCAATCTTTAGATGCCAAAACGAGAATTCAGGAAATCGCCGAAATGTTGAGTGGTAAAACACCCACACCTGCAGCCATCGCCAATGCAGAAGAGCTATTAAAAGCTTAACTCCATACCAAATGTTGGCATGATGGGCAATTGATCTGTGCGCTTAGCCGTGATACGATCAATGTAAAATACGTTGGCTCTGTTGTAGGCATTGGTAACACCCAAGTTCCACTCCCAGTTGAAACGCTCACCTTTCAGTGTCTTTTTCAAATTCAAATCCAAACGGTGATAGTAAGGCAAACGTCCACCGTTTAATTGAGCGAACTGAATGCCCATTTCGTTTGAATTGGCGTATACGTAATCTGTACTGATTCCACCTGAAGTCAAATTGGGTTGGTAATAACCTTGTGTTTGAGTAAAAGGCAAACCACTTCCCAAATTCCATCGTGCTGAAAGTTCCCAATCACGCTTTGTACCCATTTTGTGGGTAGCTACAAAGTTGACATTGTGACGACGGTCAAAGACTGGTGCATACCAAGCAAAGCCATCCCAACGATCTACCTTCATGATGGAATACACAGCATAAAAATATTGTCGTTTTGTCTCATACTTCAAAACAATATCTGCTCCATAAGCACGACCCGTTTCCAAAATAAAGTCTTTGCGTAATAGCTCTGATTCATCTTGGTGATCGTTATCATCTGGGAAAATCTTGTTTCTGTTGATGTTCGTCAACTGACGAAAATCGCGATAGTACCCTTCCAAGTTGATATTGAAAGCATCGTTCACATCAAACTCCATCCCTACTACATAATGCAACGCACGTTGAAGAGAATTCTTTACTGGCTTGGATTCGAAATCAGGCGTAATGAATTCATTTTGCAATTCCTCTGGTGCTGCTAAGAATCCGTAGAATAAATTCACAACATCACGATCTGAATTGGTGGCCATCAAATTCTGAGAATATCTTCCAGCTGCAAACTTCCAACGCAAACGCTCTGTTTGTTTGTATTTGAAACCAATCCTTGGCTCAGGAGAAACAACCCCCAAAGAACTGTAATACTGCAAACGCATACCCGGCTCCAACAACCATTTTTTACGATTGATTTTGTACGTCACATAGCTATTCAGCTCAGTTGTGTTTTGGGCCAAATCAACTTTCACACCCAAAGAATTGAAAGTGTTGTATGATGTTGAAAATCCTACAACCTCCATTCCATAGTTCAAAACATCATCCTCAATGTTGTATTTAAAATCCAAACCAAAATTGAAACTTGAAATCCCAGTTTCGCGATTCGGAATGCTAACCTCTTCCAACTTACAGTTGTAATCAGAGAAAGCAAAATTACCGTTGATCAATACCGTTGAACCAGAAGGAGCCACGACGAAGTTTCCACCAAAACCATTGTTCTGCCAACTCAAATTGGACAAACTCTGGTATTTGGTTACTGCATCATTGAAGGAGAATCCAAACAAATTCAATTTACTCCCTGTTGCACCACCAAAAGAAACTTTACCGTACATATCGCGGTAACGGAATGGAAGACCATTGCCATTGTTTACATAAGGATAAATAGCCTTGGACGATTGATCGAGGTATGAATTCTTCATGGAGAAAACATAAGAAATACCGTTTCCTTTTTCAGTCAATTTTCGCAATGGACCTTCCAAAAGAATTTTCGCTCCAAATGGATTAATTCCTACTCTACCCGTATTTTTTCTCTTATTACCGTCACGTGTTGTGATATCCATGACAGAGCTCAAACGTCCACCATATTGTGCGTTGAATCCACCAGTATAAACATCAGCCGTAGAAATGATATCCGTATCAAAAACAGAAAACAACCCGATGCTGTGGAAGGGATTGTATACAATCATACCATCCAATAAAACTTTGTTCTGAACCGGACTACCACCACGAACAAAAATTTGTCCTCCCTGATCACCCGTACTTACGAATCCAGGAAGAACCGTCAAATACTGAACAATATCCGTTTGCCCCCCAATTGATGGGATTTTCTTAATGTCTTGCGAGCGAATAGTTTCTGAAGAAATATTTACATTGTTCAATTGATCGGTCTTGCGCGAATTGATTTCCAAAGTAGACATTTCTACGCCCTCCTTTTCCACCAGGTAATTCTTACTCAACACTTGACCATTGACAATGGTAATGGCCTCCTTGATGGCCTTGAACTCCATGGAGATGATAACCAAGGTGTAATTACCAGCAGGAACTTTTGTCAACGAATAATAACCGGAGTTATCAGTTGAACCTCCATACTCCGTTCCTTCAAGACCAACCGTAATTGGGAAAACAGGCTGCCCAGAATCCTTGTCTTTGATAAATCCACGCACTGACCCTTGCGCCAATGCCAATTGGGAGATGGCCACTAGGGTTAATATAAAAAGTAACTTCTTTGTCATTTCAATTTTCTCAGGTTCGTGCGAATATACAAAGAGCAATCCCCAACCTTTGCGTAATTTTCTGTATCAATGGCACTTTTATCAAATAAATGTTCTATTTTGGCATTGTTTTTAGCGACGAAAATAAAAACTGCAACATGAAAATTAAAATCTTCTCCTTCTTAGCCTTGATGCTCTTTGCTCAATTTGCAAAAGCACAAGAAACCGAATTCAAAGATCTTTTGTCTTTGTTCGTGGACCAGAAATATGAAAAAGTCTTGAATAAGGCTGAAAACTACACGGTAGGTGACGCTACCAAAAAGCACCCACTTCCCTATTTGTACATTGCCATGTCTCTTTATGAGATGTCGAAAATTGAGAAGTATGCACAGATGGAAGAATACAAAAACGCTTTCAAGGATGCAATGAAGTACACTTCCAAGTATGCAGCAAAAGACAAAGAAAAGAAATATGTGCAAGACTTCCCTGACTACTTCATCAATTTAAGAAAAGACTTGACTGTCGAGGGCGATATCCAATACGAAGCAGGTAAGTTCACAAAAGCAAAAGGCTTTTACGATTGCATGGTAGATTTCGATCCCAACGATGCGGGTGCTCATTTGATGTTGGGGCTTTGTTTTGCGCATTCTAAAGCTGTGAAAGAATCGGATACTGAGTTCGCCAAAGCCAAAGAACTTTTGGTTTCTCAAACTTATTCTACAGACAATGAAGAAGTAAAGAAACTTTTGAAATCTGCGCTTATCACCTACGCCAATGAATTGGGTGATGCCAATGACAAGAAAAAAGCTGCTGAATGGATGGGATATGCCAATGAATTATTCATGGATGATCCAGAGTGGCAAATCAATTACAATTCGGTTACCCAATAACCCAATTATACAAAAAAGAAAATGGCCCTTGCGGGCCATTTTTTATTTAAGGTATTTATTTACTTTCTAATCTTGGGCGCGGCATCATACATGCGCTCAATAATATCCACGACTTTCATTCCTTCCAATGCATTGGTTGTAATGATACTCTCTCCTTTCAAAGTCTCCACCACATTCTCGATGATGTAAACGTGATTGGCTGCAGAACCTTTGTACAATCCGTAATCGTTGGCAGGATTCCCTTCTGGCAAAACAGGCATTTCATAATCTTGGATGTGACAATACTGAACCTCATTCATGTATTGACCTCCGATTTTCACTGTTCCTTTTTCCCCGATGATGGTCATGCTACTTTCATAGTTTTGATCATATACGGATGTAGAGAAATTGAACGATCCCAGACCACCATTAACAAATTCAAAATTCACCATACCTGAATCTTCAAACTGTGTGGAATGTCCGTGGTTGAAATCCATCATGCGCGCTTGAATATTGGTAATATCGCCAAACAACCAATACATGATATCAATGAAATGTGAGAATTGGGTAAACAATGTTCCACCATCGCTTTCCAATGAACCTTTCCAATGACCTTTCTTGTAGTAACGATCATCACGGTTCCAATAGCAATTGATATTCACCATGTAAATCTCACCCAACTTGTTATCCTCTAAAATCTGTTTGATCCATTGAGATGGGGGGCTATATCGATTTTGCATTACACAAAACACCTGTCTGTGCACCTGTAAACTTTTGAATATAATCTCCTCACAAGCTGCCTTGGTTAGAGCCATTGGCTTTTCGACTACCAAATGCTTCTTGGCGTTTAATACTTGCATCGATTGCGAAGCGTGCAATCCGTTTGGCGTGCAAACGCTCACTACTTCAATCTCAGGCAAAGCCTTGAACATTTCTTGCACATCATGAAAAAGTGGAACCTGAAAATCGACGATGTTACATTCTTCCTCAGAACGAACATCACAAAATGCTAGAAGTTCGCAATCTGGATTACGTTTAACCATCTCAGCATGGCGTTTTCCAATATGGCCCGCTCCAATAACTGCAAATTTAATTTTTGACATTTTTCAATGGGTTTTGAAGGACAAAGATAAAGAATCAATCCCGTGGTGAATCATTATATAAGATGTATCCAAAATGAATCATCAAAGAGAAGGGCTCCGCCTTGCGCTCATAATAGTTGAGTTGAAGTGATAATGGGCCCGCTAATGTTTGATAAACCAAACTTGTACTGTAAATTCTATTTCTTTGAACATCCCTATTCAAAACTGCTTTGCTAAAATTATCTTGAGCATAATAACGATAAGCATTCATTTGATAGCCTTCTAACCGCCAATGCAAATTACTGTTGATTTGCAAAACACTTTTAACACCCGCTCCAATATAGGTAAGACCTCTAAACTGATCCATAAAAAAGGTGGAACTCTCCGCTATGGGGTGAAAAGCCTGCTGCTGAATCACTGATGAAGCGTAATTATTAAAAACCTTTTGGTTGCTGTGCACGCCTTCCAAAGCGTAACCCAATGACCATGCCTTGTACATTTTTAAATAACCCTCACAACGAATTTGAATCGATTGCCAATTCTGATGGGTAAGTGACGAATCACGTATCAAATTGGTGGTGCCAGGAATGGTAAGCTCTGTACCATTTACATTCTTTAATTGAATCATCCATCGGTTTCCTTCTGTAGGATACTGAATTGCATTTAACGTATTAAAATCCCAAGACAACTTATTTACCCATCCTTCCAAATCTGTGACATCTGCAGTATCTACACTCAAAAATTGTTTGGTCTGGTAATAACGGTCTCTTTGATCTATTGCAAATGTCTGGAACTTAACCACCGAATGTTGCGAAGATGCCCAACGCCATTGCGCTTTAAGATATCTATCATAATTGACGACAAAAGAAGGCTTGGTATCTTCAAAAAACGCAGATACACTTCGATAATAGTCCCATCTATTTTGACAATATTCAATGCTCACTCCTATTGGTATTCGATAACTACGATTGCGGTATTCAATTCCCAAGAGAGCCGAACCATAAAATCGCCCAAAATAGCTATTGCCGTACCACATGAAATTAAATGACTTCAATGGTCGCTGAACGACACTTACCATTCCTGTATTAATGGATCTCGAAGAAAAATTACCCCCGAGCGATACTTGGATTGGTGGAGATTTCTTCACCCGCAACTCCAACATATACCCATCTGGATTGTTGGTGTCTGGATGAACAACAGGGTATACAGATGATATTCCCGGCTCCTTCCAAAATGAATAATAACGAGGTTCGAAATGACCCAAGCTCATCTCTTTCAACCCGACCAACAATGAACTTTCCAAATGCTCATTCTCCTTAGCAGATAAGCCTTCTACAGATAGGGATGTTAATGTCTTCGGAAAAGGTAGATTCAGAAAGTTTTTTCGTTTGATTTCCACCTCCTGCTTTGACCTCCTAACGGGTGTCGTCTCCAAAATCCTATCCAAATATTTCAATGCCTGTTGATAGCCCAATTCCACAATTTCAGGTGCCATACGAAAATCAAATGTTCCACCTTCTACATTCAACTCAATGTTCACCCAATGATCACAATTGACCGTTGGATTATCTCGATAAACAATCAAATTTTCCAGTTGTGACATTACGTCTCCCTCATCCACTTTGCTTGAGCTGTGCGACACATTTGACCCAATGATGATGTCGGGCATAAATTCGTTGTACAAAACATCAACAGGAAAATTGTTGTAAATACCTCCATCAAAAAGCAATTTGCCATCAACTCGTATAGGTGGGATATAAAAAGGATAGGTCATCGAAGCCCTTATCGCCTCTGATATCGAACCACTTTTAAAAATCACTTCTTGTTTGTTTTCAACGTCAGCCGCAACACAGCGAAAGGGAATCATCAATGAATCGAAATTCTCTTTGCATCGCAATGATGAAAATGCCAAGCCTTGCATTGTCTCCCAATCCAAAGGCTCTGAATCGATATAGTGAGTTGGCAAAACAACCTTCAATCCGGAACCTTTCTTCACATTGATGCGCAACATTCCTGCATCCCGAAGTGGCTCACGGTAATAAAACCTAAATTCGCTGCCCACATTCCCTTCTGACATCCTCCAATATTTCTCGGTAGAAACATAGGCAATCATCTCCTCAACAGACATTCCTGAAGCATACATAGCGCCAATGGCCCCTCCCATGCTGGTTCCAACAATATAATCAATGGGGATTTCTCTTTCTTCTAATGCCTTGATAACACCGATATGGGCAAGGCCCTTTGCTCCACCACCACTAAGAACCAATCCAACCTTTTGTCCATTCAGACAAATGGGAATCGAAATCGATAACAAAATGATGGTGAGCCACTTTTTCATGCGTCAAAGTTAATCACCACAAGCTCAATTCAGCGTAATTTCGCACTATGTTCCAACGCAAGTTCCGACAACGCCTTTTGCACATCCTTTTTGTATATGTGATCCTTCAACTTTTTTGGTGGGGAGTACAACTTTACAGGAGCTACAAAATCCTTTACCCCAATGAAAATCAGGCTTTCAATAAATTGGGAATGATCGTTGGTGAAGGAGCTGTATTTTCCATTCTCCTTTTTCTTGGATTTCGATGGATCAATAAAAGCATCAAAAAGGAAATGGAATCCGCAACCGTAGAAAAAACCTTTTTGCTTTCTGTAACCCACGAGCTTAAAACGCCCATTGCATCCATACGATTGATGTTGGACACCCTGACTCGGCACAAAACCGAAGAAGAAAAGCAAAAGATTATTCTTTCACAAGCTCAAGGAGAATTGACACGTTTGCAAAAGCAAATTGAAAATATTCTTTTGACATCCAGAACCTCAACCGGCAGATTTGAAAATCATGATCAATTGATTCAACTTTCAGAATTTGTAGAGATGGAGTTAAAGAAAATTCGCAAATGGTATCCTGATCACGAATTTGAGATTCAAATCGATGCCGCTTGCAAATTGCAAATCGACCCAGAGCTCTTGGGTTCTGTATTCTTTAATCTCATCGACAATGCATGCAAATACAGTCCCAACAATAGCAAAATCATCATCACCAGCAGACGAATAGAAAGCAATATTTCGATTCAAATTTTGGATGAAGGAAAAGGTGTCTCTGAGGAAGAGTCAAAATTGATGACGCAAAAATTCTACCGCAATGCACAAGTAGCTGATCAAATCAGCGGGAGTGGATTGGGCCTTTATTTGGTGAGCAATATCGTGCGATTCTATCGCGGAAACATTTCATTTTCAAACAGAAAAACCGGAGGCACATGTGCCGAAGTAATATTACCCTTATGACAAAAAAAGCAGCATTGATCATCCTTGATGGATGGGGAATTGGAAAAAAAGACAGCAGCGACGCCATATTCAGCGCCCATACTCCTTTTACCGATTACTTAACACAAACCTATCCTCACGCTACTTTAAGAACAGATGGGGAAAACGTTGGTCTGCCAGAAGGACAAATGGGCAATAGTGAAGTTGGTCACATGAACATTGGCGCAGGCCGAATAGTATTTCAAGAATTGGTTCGCATCAACAAAGAAATTCGTGAAGGTGACTTTTATAACAATGTCGTTATCAACGAAGCCTTTGCAACGGCTCAATCCAGCAATAAGAAAGTTCATCTCATTGGTTTGATCAGCGACGGAGGCGTACATTCTCATTGGAAGCATGCTGCAGCCATTGCTGAAATTGCGACCAAATATCCCTCGGTAGAAACTTACGTGCATGCCATTACAGATGGACGTGACACTGACCCCAATAGTGGTTTGGGCTTTATACAAGATTTCGAAAATGCTATCGCTCACACTCATGTGAAAGTAGCCTCCGTCATTGGCCGATACTTTGCCATGGACAGAGACAAAAGATGGGAAAGAGTGAAGAAAGCCTATGATCTTTACGTGCATGGCAATGGCCATAATGTTCAATCCGCGCATGAAGCCATTCAAAAAAGTTACGATAGCAACACCACTGACGAATTCATCGAACCTTTCACCATTGGAAATATCAATGGGAAAATTTCCGAAGGTGACATTGTCATCTGTTTCAACTTCCGGACGGATCGTTGTCGCGAAATCACACAGGTGTTGAGTCAAGAAAACTTTGAAGATTTCGGTATGACCATCATTCCTAATTTGCACTATGTAACCATGACCCAATACGATGAAAGTTTTGACAATGTTCGTGTGGTTTATGAAAAAGACAATTTAGAAAGCACACTCGGTGAGGTGATTTCAAATGCAGGAAGGACTCAATTGAGGATGGCTGAAACAGAAAAGTATCCGCATGTCACTTTCTTTTTTAGCGGAGGTCGTGAAGCACAATTCAACGGCGAATCCCGAGCAATGGCAGCATCGCCGAAAGTGGCCACCTATGATTTACAACCTGAAATGAGTGCACCTGAATTAAAAGACAAAGTGATTCAATTCATGTCTGGAGATCAACCCGATTTTATTTGTTTGAATTTTGCCAATCCGGATATGGTGGGACATACGGGCGTATTTCCTGCGATTGTGAAAGCCGTGGAAACGGTGGATCAGTGTTTGGAGGCAGTGGTAAAAAAAGGACTTGACGTGGGATATCAATTTGTCATCATTGCGGACCATGGCAATGCAGACAAAGCTTTTAATGAGGATGGAAGTCCCAATACCGCGCACACCACCAATCCCGTGCCCATTTGGATATTGAGCCCCGATGTTGCTAAGGTCAATGACGGGATTTTGGCGGATGTCGCTCCAACCATTCTGGACATGATGCAAATAGAAAAGCCGGAACTAATGTCCGGCCTTTCATTGGTTGTCCGATAATACTATCGAAATATTTCTACCGTGCCTTTGAAGAACTCTTCTTTGGCTTTTCGGTTCAACATGAAGACGTAATAATAAGTTCCCTCAGCCAAATCTCGAGGATTCCAGCTATTGTCGTAGTTGTCATTTTCATACACCAAGCTTCCCCAACGGTTGTATACTTTCAAAGTTGAACCTGGGAATCTTCTAACCCCTTTGTTGTCGACAAGACCTTGAATCCACAGGCTATTGTTCCCTTTGGGGTCACCATAGTTCTGGTTGGGATCATTGATGTAAATATCAGTTGGATCATACGCCTCGTTGGGCGTGATAATGTTGGGGATAATGATGTCACAAATTTGAGGAACATAAACAAAGCTAGCCGTATCATCATAGCCACAAGTGGTTTCAGTCAAAACACAATGGTAAGTCTCAGGATAAACTGAACTCAACACCAAGTAATTGGTATTGGAAGGCATGTTAACCTCGGTACCTTGCTCCACATCGTAATAATACCACTCGTATTGGAAAGTTGAGTTGATGGGCAACATCAAAGTATCAGGATCTCCCATACAAATCAATGAATCAACTGTGATATCATAAGCAGGAGGAGGATTAGGCGTAACAATTTCGAATCTTGCAGAATCCGTGATACCACAGTAGTCACGAACCGTTACCCAGTATTCACCTTCTGTAATTGGATTGGCCGCGCTGTGACTCAAGTTTTGAGTTGGTCCAGTGCCGATAACCGTACCGTCAGGATTCTCCCACGAATAAGTGTAATTCGGAACTCCATTCGATACAAGAGAAGATGCATTAACACTTTGCGGAACACCATAACACATGGCCAAATCATTGATATCACCCAATTGAACAGGGTTGTAGTCGACCAATAAAAGTGTGGCTACTGCAGTGTCAATTTCCATTACACCGTTCACCAAGTGATCAAAAATAAAACTTACTGTGATGGTCTCCACACCCGAAGTGATTCCACTGTAGGTTATGGTTGAATCCGTCTCAGCCTGAAAATCTACTAGAGCATTGATAAAGAGTGTGTCAGGTGTATTGGGATACAAAATCAGTTGGGTAACACCACCAGTTGTATAATCCGTACCCAAAATTGCAGAACCACCATATTCAATCAGAATCGTATCAGGATCAATTGAACATGCTGGAGGGTTGATGATGAAAGATCCATCATAACAGCTCTCTCCTTCAAGAATTGCGTTGGCCGGGAAGTTTGGAATTGGACTAACTCCCGGAGCAGAAACTGAAAGAGGGGTAATTAAATTGGTTCCAACATTGAAAGAACCCGCTTCCAAGCAAACGAAAGACTGTAAGCTTTGGTCGCCACAATCGGCAATAGCCAGACGGATGTGATAAGTTGAACCACATTGCAATGGATGTTCAGCTACCAAAGAAGCCGTATATCCATTTGAAGAAATATCGGTATTGGCTTGATTATCGACGTAGTAATTGGGATTAAGAACATTGTTTACTGAACTAATCGTGATGGGCAAAGGAGGATTCGAATTGGGTACTGCGGCAATGTTAACAGATCCTCCAGGAAAACCTGCTGGAGAGGCATATGGACCGGTAATTCCTGGGCCTGAGAGGAAAAACGCGAATACGTCATTGTATTGCGTATTCACAAAAGTCAAATACTCGTCTGAACCAAAAATGTAATTGAAATTCAAAGTATTCCCTGTAGCCACGAAATCAAATTCCAACATGGCAACATTGTGAACGCTTGTAATTGTGAATGTCTGACCAATCAATGGAGGAACGGATTGTGCAACTGATAGCAAATCAGGTTGAGTTGTCAAATCTGGTGTAATTATTCCCGCCAATCCATTGGGATCCAATGTAACTACATCATCCGTACAAATCACCACTCCTTCAGGTATAGTAAAATTGGATGGCGCTCCCAGTCCCGTCAACTGACCCAACTGAATAGCATTCCCTGTAAATTGTGCATTAAAATAAGTTACACCCGGACCCAATAAGTATTGAACTGCTTGGTCAGCCGTCATATTGTTAGTGACAGCAATTTGCCCAAATGAGTTAGATGCCAATAGCACCAAACCGCCTATTAAACCTTTCACAAATCTCATATTCATTTCGATATAAACTTTTTTCTTTTTCATCAGGGTGAATCCCAATGTCAACTTTCTAACCTTTTAAATTGGATTAAAACCCGAAATCAACGGGGCTTAACCTTTTTATACAATTATTGATGGTAAATATAAATCAAAAGTTGCCTCAATGCTTTAATTTCGCCATATGTCGAGTCTAATCAGAATTGAGGGTCTTACCAAAAGATACGTTGTTGGCGAAGAAGAAGTGAATGCCCTGAATGGTGTGGCATTGAACATCGAAAAAAATCAATACGTCGCATTGATGGGGCCGTCTGGATCTGGTAAATCAACTTTGATGAATATTCTAGGCTGTTTGGATCGTCCCACAACAGGTGAATATTATCTTAACGGCCCCAATGTGGCTACGCTCGATGACAACGAGTTGGCGGCAATTAGGAACAAAGAAATTGGATTTGTATTTCAAACTTTCAACCTATTGCCCAAATACACTGCTCTCGAAAATGTGGCGCTGCCACTCGTATATGCGGGATGGACTGAAGAGAAAAGATTGGCAAGAGCCAAAGAAGTATTGGAGCAAGTGGGCTTAGGCAATAGAATGTTGCACAAACCAAATGAGCTCTCAGGCGGGCAACGTCAGCGTGTTGCTGTGGCGAGAGCATTGGTCAATCGTCCTTCCATCATTCTAGCCGATGAGCCGACAGGAAATCTAGATTCAAAGACCTCGCATGAAATCATGAAGTTGTTCCAAGATATTCATGATGCCGGAAATACCATCATTATTGTCACACACGAAGAAGACATTGCAGCCTTCGCACATCGCATTATTAGAATGCGCGACGGTGTTGTTGAATCTGAAAAAACCCATACGCCAATTCATTTGTAATTGATTAACTTTGGCGCTTCAGCTATAGAGAAATGAAGCGTACAGAAATCAAACAAATTTTAGCTCAACCTACCATCGGTGCAGAAATCGTGGTCAAAGGATGGGTAAGGACTTTTAGAAATGATCAATTTATTGCATTGAATGATGGGTCGACCATTCACAATTTGCAAGTTGTCGTTAACACCAATGACTTTGCTGAAAATGACTTGAAGCGTTTGTATACCGGCACTTGCATTTCAATCCAAGGTAAAGTGGCTGAAAGTTTGGGGAAAGGTCAAAACGTTGAAATCATAGCATCAAGCCTGGAAATACTTGGAGATTGCGACCCCAATGAATTTCCCATCCAAATGAAAAAAACCTCATTGGATTTCTTGAGAGAAAAAGCGCATTTGCGTTTTAGAACAAATACTTTTGGTTCAGTATTCCGCTTGCGACATCACTTGGCATTTGCCGTTCATCAATTCTTTAATGAGCGTGGCTTCTTTTACCTCCACTCCCCTATCATCACGGGAAGTGATGCTGAAGGAGCTGGTGAAATGTTCAAGGTAACCACGCTGGATTTGAATAATCTCCCCAAAGACGAAAATGGTCAAATCGACCATGGTCAAGATTTCTTTGGAAAATCATCAAACCTCACTGTTTCTGGTCAATTGGAAGCTGAGCTCGCTGCTTTGGCATTGGGGAAAGTATACACCTTTGGCCCTACATTCCGTGCTGAAAATTCCAATACCTCACGTCACTTGGCGGAGTTCTGGATGATTGAGCCAGAAGTTGCATTTAATGACATCGTTGACAACATGGACTTGGCCGAGGGCTTTCTGAAGTACTGTTTGAAATATGTTTTGGACAATGCCATCGATGACTTGACATTCCTTCAAGATCGTGAAGCGCAAGAAGACAAAACCAAACCCATGGATGAAAGACAAACGATGCCTTTGATTGATCGATTGAAGTTTGTTGTCGATAATCCGTTTGAAAGAATTACGTATACAGAGGCCATCGACATTTTGATGAACTCCAATCACTACAAGAAAAAGAAATTCAAATACGACGTCTCATGGGGTATTGATTTACAAAGTGAGCACGAGCGATACTTGGTCGAGAAACATTTCCAGAAGCCCGTAATTATTACTGGCTATCCAGCTGCCATCAAGGCATTTTACATGCGCATGAACGAAGATGGAAAAACGGTAGCCGCTATGGATATCTTGGTACCCGGTATTGGAGAAATCATAGGAGGATCTCAGCGTGAAGAGCGCTATGAAGTATTAAAAGAGAAATGTGCGCAATTCAATATCCCTGAAGACCACATTTGGTGGTATTTGGAGACAAGAAAATTTGGTACATGTCCTCATGCAGGATTTGGATTGGGCTTTGAGCGCATGGTAATGTATGCCACGGGCATGACCAATATCCGCGATGTCATTCCTTTCCCACGCACCCCATTGAATGCAGAGTTTTAGGCAATGGCAAACAGAACAATCTAAAGAAATAAATATAAAAACAGCAATATGAAACAATTCAAATTAACCTTAGGGTTCATCCTACTGACAGTAGGCATCATCACATTCACAGGCTGTTCTAAATACGAGGAAGGACCATTTTTCAGTCTACGCACAAAGAGATCAAGAGTCGTTGGTGATTGGAAAGCAACTGCTTTTACAGTTGATGGCGAGGATTATTTAAATTATTCCTCGACTGAGACATTCGAATGCATGTCAGGTGAAATGTTCAACTTCAACATGAGCGGAAACATGAGTATCAATTGGGTATTTGAAAATGATGGGAATACCACGATAACAACAATTTCAGACAATAACACATTGGATTATGCTAATTCATATGTTCAATGTGAGGCCATATACACAGCCAATTATGATGAGAATATTGAGACAGCGAAATGGGATTTTTCTTCCAACAAAGAAGACATTGAAATCACTTATTCAAATGGTACCATAGAAAAATGGCACATCATAGAATTGCGCGAGAAACAAATGAAACTCACAATGGAGGATGGCTCATATACAATTGGTGTAACACTAGAACCGAAGTAAGCAAAACACTATCCATATAAAAGCCGAGGCAGTAGCTTCGGCTTTTT
>JACCEA010288588.1_pt1 | contig 14719 bp, 17 predicted proteins | sample 7449851 | NCBI WGS metagenome assembly JACCEA01 (sample SAMN15323453, study PRJNA562643) | freshwater metagenome | isolation source: river surface water | place: USA:Blue River Watershed | collected 2017-08-18 | reverse complement strand
TGGAGTGGCTAACCGGGAAATACTCCGGTCGAGAGGTACCGATCGCCTCGATCACAGACGATAAAGACGATTGTTGCGTTCTGAACTCGCTCAGCAATTCGTAACGCAATAACTGCAGCACCCGCTGCGGAGACACCGCAGAAAAGGCCCTCCTCGCGCGCAAGACGTCTTGTCATTTCTTCCGCATCTTGCTGCGTGACCTCTTCAATCTGATCGATAAACGCTTTTTTTCGAATCGGGGGAACGTACTCTGGAGACCACTTTCGAATTCCAGGAATTGACGAGCCATCAGAAGGCTGCGCACCGATGATGATGACACTCGGGTTCTTTTCCTTGAGATAACGTGAGACCCCCGTAATCGTGCCAGTTGTCCCCATGGCAGAGACGAAGTGCGTCACAGTGCCTTGGGTGTCAGCCCAGATCTCCGGGCCGGTGGTCTCGAAATGCGCCATCCAGTTATCGTCGTTAGCGAACTGATTGAGTACCTTGCCCTTACCATCACGCTCCATCTGGTCTGCAAGATCTCGCGCGCCTTCCATGCCCTGCGCCTGCGTGACAAGGATCAGTTCAGCGCCAAAGGCCTTCATCGTCTGGCGGCGTTCAAGCGAGAGGTTATCCGGCATGATCAGAATCATGCGATAGCCACGCATTGCTGCGGCCATTGCCAAGGCAATGCCAGTGTTCCCACTGGTCGCTTCAATCAGGGTATCGCCCGGCTTGATCTCACCACGCGCCTCTGCCCGCGCAATCATCGAGACTGCGGGCCGATCCTTCACGGAACCAGCAGGATTGTTTCCCTCAAGCTTGCCCAAAATGATGTTGCCCCGCCTGGCGTTGTCTGGGCCTGCGAGTCGGTCCAGGCGTACCAACGGCGTCTTGCCTACTGACTGCTCGAGCGTCATGTATCGAATGGTCATAACTTCTTACATCCGGGTAGCTCTGCCGCAAGAATCGTCTTACGAAGTGCGTCAATCGCTTCATCTCGTGTGAATGTCTTACGCCAGGCTAAGACCACCCGACGGTTTGGCACCGGATCTTCAAATGGGATGAACCTCAGCAGGCTGTCGTCTTCTGAAGTAACTGACATACGCGGCAGCACGGTAATCCCTAGGCCCTCAGCGACCATGTGACGAATGGTCTCCAAAGAGCTTCCCTCGACGGTCTTTTGAATGCCGGCGGAATTCGCAGAAAAGCGAGCAGCCTCAGGGCAGACTTCCAATACCTGGTCACGAAAACAATGTCCGATCCCCAGCAGAAGCATTGTCTGCTCCTTAAGCTCAATCGACGGAACCTTCTTTCGTTTTGCCCAAGGATGATGCTTCGGGACCGCAATCAGAAAATCTTCGTCATATAACGGGGCAATCGATAGCCCTGTCTCATCAAAGGGCTCCGCAAGTACGGCAACATCCAGATCCCCAGTACGCATCATCTCCAACAGACGCACGGTAAAGTTCTCTTGCAGGATCATTGGCATATCGCCGTATTGCTCGATCATCGCTTTGATGATCCTGGGCAGCAGGTAAGGGCCAATCGTGTAGATCACACCAACACGAAGGGCGCCACGAAGCGGATCGCGTCCCTGATCGGCGATCTCCTTAATCTGGTTGACCTCATCAAGTACGCGCTGGGCCTGACGCACAATGTCTTCGCCAATCGGCGTGACTGAGACTTCGCTGCCACCACGTTCAAAGAGTTGAACGCCAAGCTCGTTTTCGATCTTCTTCACGCTCACCGAGAGCGTTGGCTGACTGACGAAACAGGCGTCCGCTGCACGACCAAAATGCTTTTCGCGTGCCACTGCAACGATATACCGAAGTTCCGTTAAGGTCATATCAGGTTAGCCACTTGCCAATAAGATTTCTTTTCCAAACGCCCACCGATCCACGAGCGCATCAAGATCGTCCTGTCCAACGCCAAGGGTTTGGAGTTCTCCATGCTCCTCGGCGCTGATCAATTTTGCCCCAAAGCGTACCGCCAATTCCACCCAAAGACTGTCCTTTTGGAAGTCACTGTACCGAAGCGATGGTATTCCAGACTGCCTCAAGCCAAGAAACTCCCCAGGCCCACGAATCTCAAGGTCGCGCCGAGCGACCTCAAAGCCATCATCTGTCTCATACAGCGTCTTGAGTCGAGCCTTTGCAGTATCAGAGAGCGGCTCATCAAACAGCAGAATACAGGTGCTCTGGTCAGAGCCCCGGCCAATCCGACCGCGGAGCTGGTGGAGCTGCGCAAGCCCAAACCGCTCGGCGTGCTCAATCACCATCAGGCTGGCCTTCGGAACATCCACCCCTACCTCAATCACGGTCGTTGCCAGCAACAGTCGTCGTGATCCTGATGCAAACGCCTTCATCGCATCCGCTTTCTCTTCGGCAGACATCCGGCCATGAAGTACCACCAACTGATCGCCAAACACGGGAGCCATCCATTCCGCAGCAGTTTCAATCGCCTGCAGCGAACGCTCAACCTCTTGGCGCTCCTCTTCGGGCTTTGCTGCATCAATCACCGGACAGACCCAGTAAGCCTGGCCGCCATCAGCGAGAAATTGCAGAAGTCGTTCAATCAGTTCATCACGGCGGGATGCGGCCATTAGCTTGGTGATGATGCGCTGTCGATTCGGCGGACGCTCGTCGAGCACGGATACATCCAGGTCTGCGAGATAGGTCATCGCAAGACTTCGTGGGATAGGCGTTGCTGACATTCCCAGCAGGTGCGGCGTCCGATGCTCGGATAGCTCGCGGAGTGCAAGTCGCTGACCTACGCCGAAACGATGTTGCTCATCAACAATCACGAGTCCTAGCGACTGGAACGCAACGCCCTTCTGAATCAAGGCCTGTGTGCCGACCACTACGGTAATGGCCCCATCGGCAATTGCAGCCAGCCGCTCACGACGGGTCTTTTGGCCAAGACTTCCTGTAAGACGTGTCACCGACACGCCCATTGGGCTTAGCCACTCATCAAACTTCCGAAAAAGCTGATCTGCCAAGATCTCCGTGGGCGCCATCACAGCGACCTGCGCACCGGATGACACCGCCTGCGCCGCCGCCAATGCCGCAATCACTGTTTTCCCGCTACCGACATCCCCCTGAAGCAGTCGCTGCATCGGTGAAGAACGTGCGAGATCCTGAGAGATCTCATGCCAGACTCGGTGCTGCGCAGCAGTCAGCTGAAACGGCAGGCTTTTAAGGACTGCAGTCACAAGCCCGTGCGCAGATAAGGACTGGGCCGCCTCGTGACGCTTTAACCGTCGCGCACGACGCATGGCGATCTGCTGCGCTAACAGTTCATCAAGACGAATTCGATCCCAGGCAGGTCCCTCTCGTTCGCCAATCTGATGAATAAGCCCCGTTGCTTCAGCATCCGCGGGAGGCGTATGAATCAATCGAATCGCAGCCGGCAACGACATCAGTTTGTGCTGACTAAGAAAAGATTTAGGGAGCCACTCATCAGGGAGTGCCTGGTCCAGCGCTTTCATGACCGCCCGGCGCAAGACGTGCTGCGCGAGCCCGGCTGTGGTGGGGTAGACCGGAACCAATGGCTGAGCAACCAAGGCCTCCTTCTCAAGCCAGCCCGAACGCGTCCTGGGATGAATGAACTCCAGCCCGGCGATAGATTTTCTGGCCTCACCCAGGACACGGAGTTTTACGCCAGGCGCATAGGCGTTTTTTTGAGCGTCTTTGAAATAGATGAAGCGCAACACGGCACTACCCGTATCGTCTTCAACCTCGACAACTAACATGCGTCGCGGTCGAAACACGATTCGCGCAGCAATAACACGGACCTGAATCTGCACACTCTGGCCCGGGAGCACTGCACTAATGGGCCAGACCTTCGACTCATTCTCGTAGCGCAACGGAAAATGAAGCGCGACATCAAGCCATCGCGTTAGTCCAAGCTTTTGAAAACTAGCAGGTAACGCGTCAGTAGCCACGGATAAGGGTCTGCCGCGTAATCCCTGGGCGGTCGTTACGCCCGATTAGCCGGGCAGCACCATGACCGCTTCAGCCTCGAACCCAGCGCCACGAGGAAGGCTCGCAACCCCCACAGCCGCTCTCGCGGGATAGGGCTCTGCAAAGTAATTCGCCATGATCTCGTTAACCTTTGCAAAATGCGCAAGATCCGTCAAAAAGAGATTGAGCTTGACAACATGATTGAGCGATCCACCCGCGGCTTGAGCCACTGCTGAAAGATTCTTAAACACCTGATGAATCTGCTGCTCCATCCCCGCCGGCGTTGCATCACCCACCATCTGCATGGTCTCCGGGTCTAGCGGAATCTGGCCGGATAGCCACACGGTATGGCCAACAGCCACTGCCTGGGAATAGGTACCAATGGCTTTGGGGGCCTTCGGCGTCGAGATAATTTTCTTTTCAGTCATGTTCTATTTCTCAGTCGATTTTTTCGATGTTTACGAGACGTGCTCGTCCTGCCGACTCACATTAATTCCTACGACCCCATCACGATCGGCCGCACGCCAATCAACCAGGCATGACCTTGGAAAACAAACCAGACCCAGGCTAATGCGCCAAGTACCACGGTGATCATGGTCTTAAGTAAATCGCCCTTGCCACGCACCACCCCTGCAGCCTTATCCCGCTTACGCGCCGCACGAAAACTCATCACCGCCCAAGCAAGAAAGCCGCCGAAAAGAATGAGATCAGCAAGCGTGCCATTTGCCAACAGGTGAGAAAACGCCCAGATCTTCACTGAGATCACCATTGGGTGACCAAGACGTGTCTTGATTCCGTTACCCGGGATATAGGCGGCCAATAGCAGAATAAACGCCACGAGCATTAAGAGCGAGACTAGGTGCGAAATCCAAAATGGCAGCTGCCATAACACCACGGGTGCCTGACGCGCGGCGCTATACCCGCTCACAAGAAGCACGAACCCGACAAGCGATAAGACGCTCACTAATCCCTTCCAGGGCATTTCTCCCATCTTCATCACCATTTGGCTACGCCAGCCGTCGGCGAAGATGCGCAGGGAATGGGTACCGATAAAGATGATTAAACCCAGAACAAGCAGCGTCATGTCGACCCTTTCATTGGTGAGTCTCTGTAGATGGATCTTCATTATCGCCTAGGAGCCGGACACACTGATCGAAAGAGACCCCGCTCAGACGCACCCTTTTCTGACGACTTGTCTGCCCCGACACCAGAGCGACTCGATCCCTTGGAATTCCAAACTGGTCTGCAAGCCAACGCACGAGAAACTGATTCGCCTGGTTGTCTACGGCCGGTGCCGCAAGGGCGATCTTGAGTCGGTCACCGTGCAGGCCACAGACCCGTGTCTGGCGCGCTCCAGGCTGACAGTGCAAGGACAGGCAAACCCCGTCTGGTTCCTGGGTCATCCAAGGCACTTGAGAGCGCTTTTTTAAAGTCATGACTGCCAATCCTACCGGACCGACAAGCCGCTCAGCCAGACGACTTCACTGCTGGATTCTGCTCCCAGAAACGACAAGGCTCACCCGTCGCATCACGGACAGAGTAGCTTGGTGCCAATTTTGACTTCACGCCATAGAGTCGACATCCGTTGGGAAAGCGCTCATCCCAGGTGACGTAAAAATGCCGGCAGCGCCGACAGTTCACGGGCTGATCAGAGTCTTTATGACTTGCCATGATCGGTCGCGACAACGCCTTGCTGAATCAGGGCCGTAATGCTCTCTTCAGAATAGCCCAGCGCAGAGAGAATTTCCTGTGTGTGCTCCCCCATCACGGGAGGACTGGTGCGAACGCCTAGCCGCTCTCCATCCAGAGTGAAGGGCAAAAGCGGCGTTACGCCTGTCACACGATCTCCCTGGGGATCTGGGATATGAATGCTTGCGAGCCCCCCGGTGGCCAACAGATGAGGGTCATCCATTAGCTCATGCGGCTTGCGGATAGGAGCAAAAGGAAGTCCATTTTTCTCAAAACGATCCGCCAGCTCTTGAGCAGAGAATTGCGCAAGACGCTGACGCAACTCTGGAAGCAGCCAATCTCGGGATTGGACGCGTTGATTATTGGTTTCAATGCGGCTATCTGCCTTGAGATCATGAAAACCAAATTCATCACAGAAGATTTTCCAACTTGTATCCGTCACCACCGCGAGAAAGATCTGCTCACCATCTTTCACCGTAAAGACATCGTAGACGCCCCATGACGAGATCCGACTAGGCATTGGCGCAGCCGCCTTGCCCGTCACCGCGTACTGCATCATGTGCTGTCCGACAAGAAAGATATTGTTCTCAAACAGTGCGCTCTGAACCTCTTGGCCAAGCCCGGTCTGCTCTCGGCTACGAAGCGCGGCCATCGCCCCAAGGGCACCAAAAAGCCCCCCCATGATGTCGTTCACCGACGTACCGGCTCGCAAGGGCTGCCCGACCGGACCGGTCATGTAGGCAAGCCCGCCCATCATCTGCACCACTTCGTCCAGCGCTGTTCGGTTCGCATACGGTCCAGGTAAGAATCCCTTCATGGAGACGAAAATCAACCGTGGAAACTGTTGGGATAAGGCCGCATAACCCAGACCAAGTTTGTCCATCGTGCCTGGCTTAAAGTTCTCGGTCACGATATCTGCCGTCGCGATCAGATCGTGGGCAATACGCTTGCCTTCTTCAGTCTGAAGATTCAGCAGAATACTTTTTTTGTTTCGATTGAAGTTCGCGAAAAAACCGGCGCCGGACCCAAGTAGACGCCGGGTGTTATCGCCCGTGACCGGTTCAATCTTGATGACCTCGGCACCGAGATCTGCCAACACCATGCCGCAAGTTGGTCCCATGACCATATGGGTGAACTCAACGACACGAATACCCGCAAGCGGTAACGATGACGCCGCTCCTGCTGCTGACGCTTCGTATGAAGATGATTCCTGCGAAGTCATCACGCGATTCCCTTTGTACCCTGGGCAGAATGGAACCCCTTTGGCAATCCTGCCGCGGGAACCATGCCATAGGTCGGCTCGTCAGGAAGCCCCTTCGAAAAGACATCCCGCGCCAGTATCAGCCGCTCAAGGTCTACTCCTGTTCGTATGCCCATAGCTTCGAACATAAAGACGAGATCTTCTGTGACCACATTGCCAGACGCACCAGGGGCGAATGGACACCCACCGATCCCGCCCATCGAACTATCAAACACACGGATACCGACTTCATAAGCAGCCAGGACATTCGCAAGCCCAAGACCACGCGTGTTGTGCATGTGGGCGCTCATACAACGCTCACCCACCTGGGTACGAACCCGTTTAAACAGTCGACTTACCTGAGCGGGATTTGCATAGCCGGTAGTGTCGGCGAGACCAATCTCATCTACCCCTAAGGCAACCAGCTGCTCCGAGAGCTGAACTACCAGGTCCTCAGAGACCGGTCCCGCGATAGAGCAACCAAAAGCGGTAGATAAGCTTGTCTCAACAATCACGTGAGAGAACTGGTCATTGCGCAGTGCCATGATCGCAGCCACTTCTTGCCGCATCTGATCGTGAGATTTCCGCACATTCGCAAGCGAGTGGGCTTCACTCGCGGAAAAAGGAATAGTGACCTTATGCACTCCGGCCGCAAAGGCAGACTGCGCCCCCTTTAAATTGGGCACCAGTGCCGTAACCGAAAGCCCAGGGATTGATCGACTAAAGGCGACCACTTCGGCCGCATCCGCCATCTGCGGCAGAAGCTTTGGCGGAACAAAGGAGCAGACCTCGATCTCGGTAAGTCCTGAATCGGCAAGCGACTGGATCCATGCCTGCTTATGTGCTGTCGGCATGGTGCGATCGATCGACTGTAGACCATCACGTGGACCGACTTCACTGATCAAAACATCAGGCACGTCTTGGCTCCCATTACTCGCCGGAATTAACTAAGATGTAATGATAATAGACATCCTTGGGCTTCACGCCCACTCTAAAGATCTCGGCGCACGTTGCGGTGGCACCCATACATGCAAGATGGGTATCAAAGGCGAGGCTTTGTTATGCTGATTTTTATCGATACTTGCGGGGCAAACCAGACCCGCCCAGATCTATGCCAGAACATCAATTACCGTCTTACTTAAATCCAGAACATCTCGGTCCATGGGGTGTCTACCTACAGCAAGTGGAGCGGGTCACACCCTATCTCGGCCATCTATCCCGATGGATCGAAACACTCAAAAGACCGAAACGATCTTTGATTGTGGACGTCCCCATCCAGCTAGATGACGGAACAGTCGCACACTACGAAGGGTATCGCGTCCAGCACAACATCAGCCGCGGGCCGGGAAAGGGCGGCGTCCGATTCCACCAAGACGTCACACTCTCAGAAGTCATGGCACTGGCAGCCTGGATGTCGATCAAAAATGCAGCGGTAAACCTTCCCTATGGAGGTGCGAAAGGTGGAATCCGAGTAGACCCCAAAACGCTCTCACGCAGTGAACTAGAGCGCCTCACTCGACGCTACACGAGCGAGATTGGCCTCATCATCGGACCGAACCGTGACATTCCCGCACCGGATGTCAACACGAATGAACAGATCATGGCCTGGATGATGGATACCTATTCCATTAACGAAGGGGCTACAGCGACTGGCGTCGTCACCGGTAAGCCACTTGCGATTGGCGGCTCACTTGGTCGCCGTGAAGCCACGGGCCGAGGCGTATTTACGGTCGGCGAAGACGTTGCACAACGAATCGGATTGGCCCTGCCAGGGGCCCGAGTCGCCATTCAAGGACTCGGAAATGTGGGTGGAGTTGCAGCAAAACTCTTTGCAGAAGCCGGATGCCGAATTGTGGCGGTTCAAGATTTTAGCGAGACACTCTACAACGAAGCGGGGCTGGATATCCCGGCGCTACTAAATCACGTCAGTCAGTCTGGGGCGATCAAGGGATTCAGCAAAGGAGAGCGGATCAACGCAACAGAATTCTGGTCAACCCCCTGCGACATCATGATTCCGGCGGCATTGGAGCAACAGATCACTCACCTGAACGCCCCCAAGATTCAGGCGCGCCTGATCATCGAGGGCGCAAACGGACCGACCACACCGGAAGCAGATGACCTGCTATCGGATCGTGGTGTGGTCATCGTCCCTGATGTGATTGCGAATGCCGGTGGCGTCACCGTCAGTTACTTTGAGTGGGTACAAGACTTTTCAAGCTTCTTTTGGAGCGAGAATGAAATCAATGCACGTCTCGTACGCATCATGAGAGAAGCACTTGATGCAATATGGTTAGTCTCCAAGGAACACAAAGTCTCGCTTAGAACCGCGACATTCATCATCGCCTGTTCAAGAATTCTTCAAGCAAGGGAGCTGCGGGGGCTCTACCCTTGACAGAGGAAGAACTCACCCTCACGTTGGCGCAATCACCCTCACGCTTGGAAAGTAATGTCGAATACGCCGGACGTCTCTGGTTAGCAGCGGAATCCCGCCGACGGCAGCGTGCGCTCCAATAAAAAAGTCTCCCAGCACATTGGTTTTCACGCCCCCGCTGCGGCGGTACTGCAAATAGGCTTTGCCCGCCAAAAATAATGCTGGTTTGGGAATCTCAAGCATGCATATCTCCATGCCTTCCAGCGCCTGATCTAACGCTTCTGCAGTGGAAAACGTCAGCGACAGTTCGGAATAGATGATCGGATTGATCGACAGGTTGTGGACTTTCGACTGTGCCTGCAGCTGGGCGATAGACCAATCCGCCCAGTCCTGATCATTCTCCAGAACATCGACTAGAACGTTTGTGTCGACCAGCATTAGTGTTCGCTACGAAGGAGTGCCATGAGATCTTTCGTACGCCAGGGAATGTCCGCCTTCCCTCTGGCGGCTTCAAATCGATCAAGTTTCCGAGCTTTTATCCCGACCGCCGGATGAATAACGACCTCACCCTGCTCATTCACCGCAAACTTAACCGCAGCGCCCGGTTTCAGACCGAGCGCATCGCGAATCTGCTTTGGAATCGTGACCTGCCCTTTTACGGTCAATGTTGTCGTCATGGACCCTCCTAAGTATTACTATGAAATTTACAGTAATACCATCAGATCAACAATAAGCAGTTCGTCTGAGTAGACGCCTAGGGGCACAAGGGAATTGGTGCCGATGAGAGGAGTCGAACCCCCGACCTTCGCATTACGAATGCGCTGCTCTACCAACTGAGCTACATCGGCCTTTCAGGAACCCCTGACCGAGCGGCGAGGGGAAAGGCGGGAAGTGTAATCAAACCACGCCGACAATGCCAATCGCAGGCAGGCCGCGGCCGTAACGCCTGGGTCTAGGTTAATCCCTTCGGCATCGGGAAACGGACGTGCTCCTCCGCCCCCGGTAGACGGCGCACCGTCGAGGCACCCAAAGCCTTCACTGCGGCCAAAAGCCCCTGCACGAGACCTTCAGGCGCAGACGCCCCCGCCGTAATACCGACACGAGCAGCGTTCTTCACCCAGTCTGGGTTGAGCTCTTCCGCACTACCCAAGAGATAAGCGGGCACCCCAAATCGTTCGGCAACCTCGCGTAACCGGTTGCTGTTCGAGCTAGTGGGACTTCCCACCACCAGCACAACATCCACATCTTTGGCCATCAGTTTGACCGCATCCTGCCGATTCTGCGTGGCGTAGCAGATATCGCTCTTTTTCGGCCCAACAATCTCTGGAAACCGGGCTTGTAAAGCCTTCACAATCACCTCAGTATCGTCTACCGATAGCGTCGTCTGACTCACATAGGCAAGTTTTTCAGGCGTCTTAACCTGCAGCGTTGCAACACCCGCGACGTCCTCAACGAGGTACATCCCTTCTTCGACCTGCCCCATCGTACCCTCTACCTCGGGGTGGCCTGAATGACCAATCATCACGATCTCATATCCATCTGCACGAAGCTTACGGACCTCCACGTGGACCTTGGTGACGAGCGGACAAGTCGCATCAAACACCTCTAGATCCCGCGCTTGCGCGTGATCGCGAACCTTACGAGAAACCCCATGGGCACTCATGATGACCCGTGCGCCGACTGGCACCTCATCGAGATCATCGACAAATATTGCGCCCTTTTGTCGAAGATCCGAGACCACATGGTCGTTATGGACGATCTCGTGACGAACATAGATTGGTGCGCCAAACCGTTCAAGGGCCCGCTCAACGATCTCAATCGCTCGCTCCACTCCAGCGCAAAAACCACGTGGCTCAGCAAGAATCACTTCCTCAAGTTTTTCAAAACGAATCGGGTTTGCTGACTGCGTCACAAGACACCCCTTTTAAAGAAGACCGATGATCTTCACATCAAACCGCATCGACTGGCCGGCAAGCGGATGATTGAAGTCGAAGACAGCGGAAGCACCTTCCCAGCCCTTAAATACGCCCGCAACGCGACCACCTCGCCCATCGGGCGTTGGAAACTCAACGACATCACCGGGCTCAATCGGATCCCCATCGTCCGCGTACTTCTCCAGTAGCCCCTTACTGACCTTCTGCACAAGGTCCGGATGCCGAGGACCGAAGCCGTCATCTGGCCCCAGGTCATAAGACCGCTCATCGCCCTCCTGAAGTGCAACCAGACAGCGCTCAAGCGCAGGCGCAATCTGTCCTTCACCGACCTGAATCGTGGCGGGCTTGTCTGTGAATGTGTCAAACACCACCTGACCGTCTGCCAGCGTGAGGCGGAAATGCAGGGTCACGTGCGAGCCATTCTGGATTCCCGACGTTTGCAGCGATTCGTTCGAAGTAGTCGACATGGGGGATAGCGGGGCCAATCAAATTTGATGAAATTCATAGATTTTAGGCGCAACCCTATGTCCGTCCTATTTAGCCCTTATCTCCACAGTGACCTTCTTCTTAATTCGTGACACCTAATTAAGGCCCCCAAAAGTGATAAATAATTTATCAGCTGAGCTTTCCAAACTACTTAAGTCCCTGATTAACCGATATCTCGTCCCAGCTGCCACGGCCGTGAGCCTCCGCTTGACCTAAGTCTTTGTTTTCTCATAGAATTGCGGTCTTTGCCGAAATTCGGCCGTCCAGTAGAAACACAAAGGAAGCAACATGGCGCGCGTATGCCAAGTGACGGGTAAAGGCCCGATGGTGGGAAACAATGTCTCTCACGCTAACAACAAAACCAAACGTCGGTTTCTGCCCAACGTTCAGTACAAACGTTTCTGGGTTGAAAGCGAGAACCGCTGGGTTCGCCTGCGTGTAACGCCTGCTGCTGTCCGTACGATCACCAAGAACGGCATCGATTCCGTTCTCGCCGATCTGCGTGAGCGCAACGCGCTGTAACGCCAACCGCAACTGAGATAGAGGAACCACCATGGCAAAAAGCGGCCGCGAAAAGATCAAGTTAGAGTCCAGTGCAGGCACTGGCCACTTCTACACGACCACCAAGAACAAGAAGACAATGCCCGAAAAAATGGAGATCAAAAAGTTTGATCCCAAGGCTCGTAAGCATGTGATGTACAAAGAGACCAAGATCAAATAACTAGTCCGGACTCCACTGAAAACCCGCAGAGAGCGATCTCCGCGGGTTTTTTGTTAACCAAAGATCGAAAAGGTAGCGGACGCCTCACTTATCACGCTTAAATCTAATCAAGGGGTACTCCAGACCCTCTGAAAGCATAATTTTGAGCGACCATCCCTTCCGTTCTTCAAATACGAGCGATCAACAAAAACCTTAATTTCCAGCGTTGACAGATCAATTACCGCCATTAGAAACGTTTGATTGTCTTCACAACCGGGTCCCTGGTCTGTCATCGGTAGGATCAAGTCAAGAGTCACAAAATCTCCCACTCGCTCCACAGCTGCTTTTAAACTTTGGCTCATTCACTCCTCCAAGAATCTCTAACCACCATGGTTAGCTTGGAGGCAATGATTTCAGGGAGATCGCTCCCCGAAAATCGCCAAAACGACTTACACAGTTAGCTGATGTCAGCTTTTTTCATCAAATTGCCCGTCTGCGAAGCTCATCTTCGACAAACTCCATACGGTCCTTGCCCCAGAAGAGCTCATCCCCCACGATGATCATTGGTACGCCAAAGACGCCACGTTCAATGCCAGTGTTCGTCGAAGCGGCAAGCTCCTCCCCGATTTCATCGCTACTGGCTAAGGCTTCAAAGGCCACAGGATCAACCCCCAGTGCCTCCACCGTTGGTCGCAGCCCTTCGTATTCCGCAATGCTGGCGTCTCCCTGTTCCCAGTAGCGATCCATGATCTGCTCAACAAACGGAAGCTCCTTGCCGTGTCGGCGCATAACCAAAGACCCACGGAGCACCCGACTCGACTTAATCGGAAACTCTTTGGGCATCGAGAACGGTAGGTTGTACTTTTCTGCCCAGCGCATGAGATCGCGTTTACGATTACGCAGCTTGGCCTTGGGCTCCTTCATGAGCTCGTAGTTATAAGTCCGAAAGACATATCCCAAGTTAAATGGTCTGAGCTGAAGCTCAGCAGTGTGTCGCTCAAGAATTGGCTTAATCAGCTTCAGGGCGAAATACGTGTTCGTGCTGCCCACATCCCAGTACATCTCGACTAACTGTTTCGCCATCTTCTGTCTCCGTATGAGTTATCCCTGCTTTGGTTCTTCAACCAAAACCTTCTGTGCAATCAACTGATCAATGTCCGACTCACTCAATCCCAGCACGTCCATCAACACCGAAAAGTTGTCCTCGCCCAACCTTGGGGCTTTCAGTGAATGCGCGTCGGTCGGTTGCCACCTCGAGAACTTGACCGGAAGCCCAGGAATATCAAAGGCGCCCAGCGTTGGTTCGTTCACCTGCCTAACGGTTCCACGATCACGCAGATGGGGGTGTGCCATTGCATCGTTCAACGTCAAGACCGGAGCGCACGGAATACGATGTTGCTCAAGATGATCTAGTGCCGCCTGACGGTTCGGGAACTTCGCCAACCAGGCTTCAAATATCTCTTTGAGTGCCTCGTTATTGTCACGCCGAAGTGCGGCAGTGCTGAATCGTTCATCCGCTAACAAATCAGGCAATCCTAATGCCTCAACAAACTGCTTCCACTGATGGGGCAAAAGCGCAAGGGTGATGTACCCATCATCACCACACCGAAATATTCCTGTTGGCCCCCCGTCAGGATGCTGGGATCCTGTTCGCTTAGGCGTGTAACCCTTGCGAAGCGACACACGAGGGATCGCGACCTCGTGCATCTGGAAATAGGTATCCAAAAGAGACGCTTCCAGATACTGTCCTTCTCCCGTGCGCTCACGATGCAGCAGCGCAAATCCAACGGCCATGGCCGCAGCCATGCCGGTTGCTGAATCACCCATTGCCATCGTAATAAACGACGGCGCACCATCAGGATCCCCCACAAGATCCGTGACGCCCGAGTAAGCCTGGGCAATGTAGTCGTAACCGGGCTTATGGCTGAGCGGCCCCTCCTGACCTGCCATCGAGATCGAACACATGACCAGTCCAGGATTAATCTCTTTCAGCACATCGTAGCCAAGCCCTGCCCGCGCCATGACACCGGGACTAAAGTTTTCAACCAAAACATCAGACTTTGCGACCAAGGCTTTAATCAGCGCTAGCCCTTCTGGATGTTTGAAGTCAATCGCCACACTTTTCTTCGAGTGGTTATGCTGAAAATAGTAAGTGCTCAGACTCGAATGCTGATGCGCTGGATCACGCGAGCGAAGTCCGCCGACTCGTGTTCGATCCCCGAGCGGCGGCAGCTCAATCTTGATGACCTCCGCACCAAGCTCAGCCATGATCCGCGTACAGGTCGGCCCGGCAACAATCTGCGTCAGGTCAAGGACACGATAGCCTTTGAGCATAGGAAGCGTTGATTTCAT
>JACCEA011740051.1_pt1 | contig 14722 bp, 10 predicted proteins | sample 7449851 | NCBI WGS metagenome assembly JACCEA01 (sample SAMN15323453, study PRJNA562643) | freshwater metagenome | isolation source: river surface water | place: USA:Blue River Watershed | collected 2017-08-18 | reverse complement strand
TACACCCCAATTGCCAATCCCCGTTACATGGTGGCCGACTGGGAATTTGGCATCCAGGACGAGAACATGCAAAAGATGGTCGACGAGGCCCGCGGCAAAGGCGCGCAGGTTGTGGTCGTCATTAGCCACAACGGCATGGACGTGGACCTGAAAATGGCCAGCCGCGTCAGCGGCATCGACGCCATCATGGGCGGCCACACGCACGACGGTATGCCCGTGGCCTCCATCGTGTCCAACAAAGGTGGAAAGACCTTGGTGACCAATGCGGGCTCGAACGGCAAGTTCTTGGGCGTGCTCGACTTCGACGTCAAAGACAAAAAGGTCAGCGACTTCCGCTACAAACTGCTGCCCGTGTTCTCGAACATGCTGCCCCCAGACAAAGAGATGGACGCACTGATCACCAAGATCCGCGCGCCTTATGAAAGCAAGCTGGCCGAAAAACTGGCCGTAACAGACGGCTTGCTTTACCGCCGTGGCAACTTCAACGGCACGGGTGACCAGTTGCTGGTCGATGCCTTGCTGGATGTTCAGGGCGCAGAAATCGCTTTCTCCCCCGGTTTCCGCTGGGGCACCACGCTCTTGCCGGGTCAAGCCATCACGCGCGAGTGGTTGCTCGACATGACCGCCACCACATACTCGTATGCCACCGTGACCGAGATGACGGGCGAGACCATCAAGACCGTGCTGGAAGACGTGGCCGACAACCTGTTCAACCCGGACCCTTATTACCAGCAAGGCGGCGACATGGTGCGCGTGGGTGGCCTCAGCTACAGCTGCAATCCAGTGGCCAAAGCGGGCCAACGCATTGGTGATCTGCGCTTGAAAGGCCAGCTCATCGACGCGGGCAAAAAGTACAAGGTTGCCGGCTGGGCTCCTGTGGCCGAAGAAGCTCGCAACCAAGGCAACAAGCAGGTCTGGGACGTGGTCGAGACTTGGCTTAAGGCGCAAGGCGGTCGCATCAAGCCACGACAACTCAACGCTCCCAAAATCATGGGTGCATTGCCCAACAAGGGCTACGCCGTTTGATGAGCATGTGCAGCGCCTGAGGGCGCTGCATGAATCAAAGCAGGGGAATTTCCATGAAAAGAAGACAACTGTTGTGGGCCAGCGCTGCCATCGGTGGCGCTGCCCTGTGGCCCGAGGCCCGATTGCTGGCGCAGCAAGCGCAGGACTTCATCGAAGGCCCACCGGTGAACGACATCCCAGCCCAACAGCTGTCGCCCCATGTGTGGATGATCTATTCCCCCGACGGATTTCCCACCCCTGAAAACCGGGGCATGATGGCCAACGTGATCTTTGTGGTGACCGCGGCCGGTGTGGTGGTGATCGATTCGGGGGCCTCGCTGCAACTCGGTCAAATGGCCATCCGCATGATCCGCAAGGTGACCGACAAACCCGTGGTGGCTGTCTTCAACAGCCACTACCACGGTGACCATTGGCTGGGCAACCACGCCTTCGTCAAAACCTATGGCGATAAGCTGCCCATTTACGCACTGCCCAGCACCATTGAAAAACTCCAAGGCGCTGAAGGCAACTTGTGGCGCAGCCTGATGGAGCGCTGGACCAACCAGTCCACCTTGGGCACCCAAGTGGTCTTGCCCAATACGGCCGTGCGGCATGGTCAAGTGATTCAGATCGGTGATGTGACATTTCGCATGCACCATTACGGCACCGCGCACACACCTTCGGACTTGTGTGTTGAAGTTGTACAAGACAAGCTCACTGCGGTGGGCGACATCGCCATGGCCAATCGCATTGCCAACATGGACGAGGGCTCTTACGTCGGTACGTTCAAGTATTACCAATCGCTGGTGGCGGCCACTGGCGAACAGATGTGGGTGCCTGGTCATGGCTTGGGCAGCAAAGACTTGCTGAAGACTTATGGCGAGTTCATGGCGGGCATTTGGGAGCCTTGCTTGCAAGCCGTCAAAGATGGGAAGTCGGAAGCTGAGGCCAAAGCTGCGGTGGTGAAAGACCCTCGTGTGGCATCTCGCGCCAAAGCCATGCAGGGCTATGAAGGCAACATTGGCAAGTACATCAGCCTGGCCTATCTTGAGGCGGAAAAAGAAGCGTTTTAAAAGAACAGGGCGGGCATGGAGCCCGTCTCAGGTTCACATTGCCACGCATACAGCGGTTGTCGCTTCGCTCAAGCGATGAAGTTGCTCCAGGCGCCCACGTTGTAGACCTCTTTGAACCCATGCTTTTTCAACAGCATTTTGGCCATGCCACTGCGGGTGCCACTGGCGCAACCGACCACCACGGGTGCTTGGCGGGAAATTTCATTCAAGCGAAGGCTCAATTCATTGAGCGGTATGTTGACTGAGCCTGGTGCGTTGCCCGATGAAAATTCGGCCAGAGAACGGACATCGATCAGGGTTGCACCCTCTGCCTTGAGTTTTGGCAGAAGTGCCTTGACTCGGTGGGTGTTCCACCAGTTGTAGCCTAGCCAGAGTGCCAATGCGAACATGGGCCAGTAATCTTGAATCAACTGCATAGAGCTCCGATAGAACGTAAGAAGGGGTTGCAATGTGTCATATTTTAGAATTTCCGCCCACTCCCGAACAGCTGGGTGCATGGGTTAGAGTGACATGATGATCCGAAGAAAATTTTTAGGGAAAATAAGCAGCTTGATCGCGGTGACTGCTTCGGGTGTTTTGCCGACTTGGGCTCAAATGCCCAAGGTGTCCCGGCTGGTGATCGTGGGTGGGGCAGAGGATCGATTGCAAGACCGCATCATCTTGCGCAAATTCTCAGAATATTGTGGTGGACCTCAGGCCAGGATACGCATCATCACAGCGGCCAGCGCTGATCCACAAGGTGTTTGGCAAAGTTACCGCGAAGCCTTTCACGCTTTGGGTGTGAGGAATGTTGATCGACTGGCCATCGATGACCGCGAGAGTGCTCAAGCACCTGCTGTCCAAGCTGAAATCTTGCAAGCTGATGGCATTTTCATGAGTGGCGGTGACCAGTCCAAACTCATGGGCACTCTTTGGGACACCGCGGCCTACGAGTCACTGCACCAGGCATTCCACATGAACCGATGTTGCATTGGAGGGACCAGCGCAGGGGCTGCGGTCATGTCGCGCCACATGATTGCCCAGGGCCCGTCGGTGCTTCGTCCCAGCAAGGAAGCGGTGGATACCGATATTGGGTTGGGGTTGTTGTCACAAGCTGTTGTGGACCAGCATTTTTCTGAGCGCAGACGTTTGCCTCGTTTATTGTCCACTTTGGCCATGCGGCCGGATTTGTTGGGCGTGGGCATTGACGAAGACACGGCTTTGGTCATTGAGCGGGGCGTGGGCATTGAAGTCATTGGCCAAGGGACTGTGACCCTTGTAGATCCATCACAAATGCAATCCAATGTGGACGATTTGGAAGTCCTAGATCAAATTGAAATGCTGGGCGTTCAGTTGCATTTGCTACCCGCTGGGCATCGCTACACTGTGAAGTCCGTTGGACAAGGTGCAAGGTCAGCACCCTTGCGACGAGCCATCCAACGACTGGTCGCGGTGGGACCCATAAGGGGCTGAGGTTTGGTGCCCCCGACAGGAATCGAACCTGTATCACTCCCTTAGGAGGGGAGAGTTCTATCCATTGAACTACGGTGGCCAAGTTGCGGATTGTAATGGCCCTCTAATCCCCAAGATGGATCGCGTGTCCTTTGGCAGTGCGAGCTAAAAGCAAGTGAGCAGCTGCTTTAAAGGGGTTGGCTGTTCAAGAGCAGGTACTGCATGTCATCCAAGGCTTCATGCACACGGCGACCTTGGAAAAACAATTTCAGGGTGTGCAATTCCTGGCTGTGAACCAGGAACGGTGCCGAGCCATAAACGCTTTTGGTCATGCCCGCTTTGAGTTGCAGCAGTGTTTTTTGGTTTTGACTGTCGAGCACACACAGTTCAGTGTCCGCCTGGGCCTCTAAATGCACGTAGTTGCCTGGTTTGAGCGGTTGGCTTGGTGTGTGTGTTTTGCTGTTGTCGCGGTGCTGCCAATCACAAGCCGATGCAGGTGTTGACGCTGAGACCTTGATCGCAGCAACGGGAGTCTCACCGCTTGCTGGGGTCAAGCCGATTGCCTTGACGGGCGGCGCTGAAGGCGCCTGCGCCTGTTTTATGGGGGCAGATGGCTTGGCTTCTGGATTTGAAGGGACCATGGGCAAGGGGGCCTGCGCGACCGAAACGGCGGCGTGGAGGTGGGTGGCGGATGCATCTCCCATGCCCCAGGGCTTCATGGCGGTCAGTGCCATCAAAGCCAGCATACCCAAAGACCCCCAAAAAGCTTGTTGTATCAGCCTGCGACTTCGGTCATTGGAAGGCGCCTTGGGGTGGTTGACGAGCGCTGGGGTCATTCCGGTGGCCATGGCGAAGGTCTGCTCGTCTTCGTGCGTTTCGGTGGGTTCAATGCCCACATGCACATGTACAGGCTCTGGGATGACCAGTTCGTGCCCCAATTTCTTGAGCAGTTTGACACCCGTTCTGCGCTTGATGGCCGGGTTGTAAAAACTGTTGTCGCCGCCCAGCTCGAGTTCTTTGAGTTGTGCCAGCGAGATGGTGTTGTTCCGCGCGAAAACCAGTGCATCAATACCTGCCTCTTCCCGCAAACTTCGCAAGAGCTGCCCATCTTCAGCACGCCATGAGGGATTGTTCATAAGTGAAAGCTGATACCAGTGAGACGCATGCCCAAAAGGGCCGATCGGCGATGATAGTACGGTTTTTCTAAATAATTAGTTAATTTTGTTTACTATGTAGTTTATTTGTCATCTTTCTGATGGGGCGTGGATCAGCGGCTCAATCCCGCCGCACCGTGAAGATCAGATCCAGCGCACTTTGCTCCCCGGCTTGTGCCCGCAGTGTCAAGCGGCGCGAGAGGTCATAAAAAATATACAAACTGCCAAATGCGCCACTCAGGCTGGTTTCGTAGGCCATGTAAAAGTCTTTGGACAGGCGCTTGCCCAGAGTCACTGCGGCACCCGTGGCCGTGGCGTCTGAACGGCTGCCACTGCCCAAGGAAATTTCGTCCAGACCCAGGCTGCTGGCCAACTCGCCGCTCAGGCTTTTCCCGTTGCCGCTGAGCAGGGCCATCGCCGCTTGTTGCAATACGGCGGATTCGGCACCGCCATTGGCCGCGGATCGACCCAGCACCAGCCAAGCGAGTTTGTCGGCGTCGGGCAGGTCCGGGTCTGCGTACAAACGGATGCGTGGGAGCAAAGCTGTGCCGGTGATTTGCACGCCCACTTTTTGGGGCAGGTTGGGGCGCAGTGCAATGATGTCGAGGCTGGGGTTGTCGTAAGGGCCACTGAAGCGCAGCACACCGGTGTCGATGTTCAACTGCTGGCCATAGGCTTTGTAGCGACCACCATCGGTGCGCACCTGCCCACTCAGGCGAGGTTGAGCGCGCGTGCTGGTGTTGCTGAGCAGTTCCACCTGACCGGTCAGGCGTGTGTTGAGGCCTTGGCCTTGCAACTGAAAGTCAGAGCCCAAGTCGAGCATGACGCGCACATCGGGCACCCCCAACCAAGAGCTGGAGGGCCCGTTGGGCTCGATTGGGGCGGTGAGGGCACTCAGGTTCAGTTCGCCCATGCCAGGGCGAAACACCACCACATCGTCACCCAGGCTGGGGGTGCTGTTGTCGGGCAGAACAAAAAGGGCCTGGTCGGCTTTGAGGCCGCCACGCAGTTGCAATTGACCTTGTGACATGCGGGCTGTCACATCGCCCGACACGCTCAGTCGCCTGTCGGCACGGTTGCTCACGCGCAGGTTTTGGGCATGGATCTGCAAATCCAGATCGGCCGAGCGCAAAGGGTGGTTGCCACTGGTTGGGCTATTCGTTGTGGGCTTGAATTGGACCTGTCCACGGCCTTGGAGTTCGCCCCCTTGTGCACCAGCCCCGCGCAGGCTCAAGCGCTCCAGAACCAAGGTTTGGCCTTGCAGGCTGGCTTGCATTTGTCCCTGGCTGAACTCGATGCCTTGCACTGCCGACCTGGCCGCCAGTTGATCCGCTTGCAAGCGACCCTGCCACTGTGGCTGGCTGCGCGTACCGCTGAGCGTCAGGTTCGCGTCCAGGGTGCCCTGAACACGCCAGCCAGGCGGGGCCAGCACCGACCAGGCGCCGATCTGCGGCAAGCTGGCCTGCACGCTGCCGCTCAAGGGGGCCTGCTCGGACCATTGCCAGCCGTCCGTGGTCCTGTTCAGCGGGCTTTGCAGTTGGGCCTTGGCCTGGCCCATTTGGGCACTGTCCCAGTTCAGCTCGGCCGTGAGTTGCTCGTTTTGTATCCGCACCAGCACCCTGGCTTGGCGCAAACCGGCCGCCGTGCTTTGGCCGGATGTGCTGTCGGTTTTGATGCGCAAATCGCCTTGGCTGCGCTCAGCGGTCACGCTCGCGTTCAGGTCCTGGTCCACACGCCACTGCGCCTGGCCTTGGAGCGTGATGTCGTTCAGCAGGTCGGTGCCCAGCCAAGCTTGCGCCCAAGAAGCGGGCAGGTCTGACCAATTCAAGGCCCCGTGCGTTTGCAGGGTTTGGCCTGCGCTGGGCGCAGTCCAGGCACCGGCTTCGGCTTGAATGCGAGGGCGGCCAGGACTTGGGCCTTGCAGCAGCCAGTCTGAAGGCCCCCAAGTCAGGGCCATGGCGTCAAGCCGGGCTTGCCAGGCGAGTGAGGATTGCAAGGCCAGCCGCCAGGGTGCAGCTGACGGGGTTGGGGTGTTGGGGGTGCTGACGGCCAACTGTTCGATGCGGCCTTGCCAGTTGGCGCTGTCGACATCGCTGCGCTTGGCGTGCCAGGTGCTTTGCAGCTGCGCGCTGTGCGGGCCCTGGCCCAGACGGGCTTGCAACTCGGCCTGCACCGCCAAGGGGGTGCCTTGCATCTTGAGTTGACCCGGAGCCAGGAACCAGGTTGCGGGTCGGTTGATGGATAGGTTGTTGGGTGCGCCCTTGGGACTGGGCTGTGTCCACTCGACGCGCGGCCATTGCAGGTTCAGGGACAGCGGCGCATCGATTTGGTCAAAGCCGCCTTGCCATTGGGCCTGAAGTTGGGCTGGCCCACTGGCCTTGAAGGCCTTGAGTTGAGTCCCCCAGCTCGGCAAGCCTTGAAGCCAAGCTTGGCTGGAGGCAGCGTCTTGCATTTGCACTTCCAGTCGGCCTTGGCCGCTTGTGGGGGCCAAGTTGCCTTGGGCTGAGGCTTGCATGCCAGGCAGCTCCAAGGTCATGCGCCCTTGCACGGCCTTCTGGGTGGGTTGCCATTTGAACTGCGCCTCCAGCACAGCCCGCACGGCCTGCAAGCGCAGGCTGTCGATGTCCCAGCGCTCGGGGTGCCATTGGCCTGTGAGTTGCAGCCGTTCCCATTGCAAGGCCGCTGGACCGGCGGCGATGGTCGCTTGTGCTTTGGGCGCTTGCAAATCGGCGCTCAGCGCGATGGTGTCTGCGCCTGTGGCCTCGGCTTTGAGGCTGCCTTGCACGGCAGGCCCTGCCCAGGCGCTGTGCAGCAAGGCCGGTTGCAGGTTCTGAATCTCCAGCTGCCCGGTCCATCCTTTGGGGGTTTGCTGGCCTTGGCCTTGCAATTGGCCTGCAGCCAGTCGGGCTTGGGCTTGCTGGATTTGCCACAGACCTTGGGCATGGCGTGCTTTCAGGTTCAGCTGGGCCAGGGGCAGGCGCTGCAGGTCCCAAGCACCGGGCAACTGGTTGTCCACCTGCGCATCGAGTTGCCAGGCTGCGCCATCGGGCAGCAGCCGAGCTTGACCTTGTAATCGGGTTTGAGGGGCACCCGGCCACAGAGGCGCCAGGTCGAGTGCTTGCCATTGGCCTTCGGCTTGCACCACCGCTTGTGCTTGCCAAGGCTGGATTTGCGCTTGCAGCGACAGATGAACCTTGTCTTGTGCCCGCCCCAAAGCGCCTTGCCCGGGTGTGGGGGCCAGCTCGGCTTGCACCGAGAGTTGGGATTGGGGTCCTGACAACTGGCCTTGCACTGTGGACAAAACCTGCAGCTGCAGGGCGGGTGTGCGACCGCTGGCCGGGGTTTGCACCTGGCCTTGGGCCGCAACGTGCAAGGCCATGGGCGCTGCGCCCTGTAAACGGGCTTGCAGGGTGTAACGGCCTTGGGCCAGTGCGAGCGAGTCCACATCCAGGCGGTGCTCTTGTCCGTCAAAGGCGTACCGGGCCCGAACATCGGACAGGGTCACTGCCGTGCTGCCTTGCCAAATCAATTGGTCCACCTGCAAGGCCAGTTGCAAGGGCAGGGGCAGGCGCAACTCGGTCAGGGGGGTGAGGGGCTTGGGGGGGCGCTGGTCCTGCACGCGCAGACTTTGCATCTGAATGCTTTGCACAGGCCAAGCCTGACGCCACAACTGTGACCAGTCCAGCACCAACTGGGTGTTTTGGGCCTGCACCTGCAAACCACCGCTTTGCCAGCTGATCTGGCCAATGCGCCCGCCTTGCTGCAAGTTGCCTTGCACATCGGCGCTGCGCAGCTGCTGGCCTGAGGGCAAGGCCCAGTGGACCATGTTCAGGGCCGTGCCCAAAGACCCGGGCGTGCCCGTCCAGACCCACAGCCCCCAAAGCGCGGCAACCAACACCAAAGGCCCGAGCAAGGCCGACAGGCTCACCGCCGACAAAGTACTCAGGCCCTTCGCCACACGCCGCAACAGCGACCACGCAGGTGAGGGCGCAGGGGAGGGCGTATCCTGTGGCGGATGCACAGGCGCGTCCACGGTCTGCGCCGTGGCCTTCCCGCCGGAGTTGTGTTCGTTGTGGGTGTTCATCGTCAAAAAGTGAAACCCACACTCAGGTGCAGTCGCAGCTTTTGCTGCGCCTGCGCATAGGCCAGATCCATTCGCACCGGCCCCACAGGGCTGCGCCAGCGGGCGCCTATGCCATAACCCATTTGCGGTTTGAGTTGCCCCATGTCATTGGCCACAGAACCAGCATCCACAAACACAGCGCTTTCCCAATCGGTCGCTTGCCCTTTGTAGCGGATGGGGCGCTGCCACTCCAGGCTGCCCGCGGCCAGGTAACGGCCCGGGACCATGGTGCCGTTGGTGTCGGTCACGCCAATGCTGTTGGGGGCGTATCCGCGCACACTGTTGTCGCCACCTGTCCAGAACAGTTGGGTGGCGGGCAGGTTGGAGGTGTCGCGGCTGACCACGCTGCCCATTTCGGCACGCACAGCCAAACGGCCCATGCCGGAGCCCAGAGGCACAAGCCCCAGGCCCTTGACCAGCCAGCGCACATAAGGCTCTCGTTGGTCGCCCAGTGTCACCCCCGAACCCAATTCAACGCCCACCCCGAAGCCCCGGTTGGGAAAAGGCAGACTGTCAAAGCTGCGCCACGTCCAGGCATAGTTGGCACTGATGGCTTCGCGCTGGAGTTGGAGGTCACCAGGCAAGCGGGCCGAGTCGTATTGGGCGAAGTAAGAACGGTCAATGCGCTCACCCAGTTGCGTGCGACCCACTCGCCAGCGTTGGCTTTGCAGGGGCACATCAAAAATATTTTCACGGTCGAATTTCGCCGAAGTGTTCCAGCGCCACAGGTTGGCATCGGGTGGCGCCAACAGGTCCAGACTCGCGCTTTGCAAGTCCTTGTCCAAAGACAATTTGCTGACCGAGCGCCAATGCAGGCCCGGCAGGCTGTGGTGTGTGTGTTCGGCGCTCACACGGGCACCGCTGTCGCTGCGCACACCCAGGCCCAGCACCCATTTTTGCCGCAGACTTTCTTTGAGCTCGATCTTGACAGGAGCCTGCGCTGCTTGGCCCTCTGTATCGAGGCTGACAAACACCGAATCGTAAAAACCACTGGTGACCAGGCGCTGCTGCGCTTCGAGCAAATCGTTTTGCCGGTAGACCTGGCCGATGGGCAAACGCGCCAGGCGCTCAACTTGGGTGGCACCGTATTTGTCAGCCCCGGAAATTTGCAAAGCCCCCAGTTTCACCGCTGGGCCGGAGTCCAAGGTCAGCCACAGTCGCACCTGGTTGGTGGGCTCGTCTACCAGCGCCAGGCTGTGCAAGATGCGACCCCATGGGTAGCGCTCGGCCAGCAGCTGGCGCAGGGCTTGGTTTTTGGCCCGGCTCCAGGCGTTCTGGCTGAAGGTCTCGCCTGCAGGCAAAGCCCATTGCTGTTCGATGGCTTTGAGTTGCGCCTGCGCCTGTGCGTCACTGGCCACAGCGCCCAGCCACTGCCACTGCACTTCCGAGATGCGGGCGGCTGGGCCGGTGTCCACCTCCAGCAAGACGCGTCCCAAGGTGCCGGCGTTGACGCTTTTGTCTTGAGACCAGCGCAGCGTGGGCTTGAAAAAGCCCACAGTACCCAGCAACTCGCGGGCCTGTACATCGGCGTCACGCAGCAAACGGGCCAGCTCTGTCTCGTCCAGATCGCTCAGGCTGCGGTAACGCTGCAAGTCCAGGTGCTGCAGCAAAAAGTCGCGGATGTCCTCATCGCTGCTGTGCACCTCTAAGCCAAAGGCTTGCGGGTTCGTGGTGGACGGGGTGGTGGTGTTGGGTGCAGGCGCTGCAGTGTCTTGCGCCAGGGCCGAAGTGCTAACCAGCGCAGCAGATCCGAGGGCGACCAGCAGCACGGCGATGGCCATGCGATGCAGGCCAGCGAACCGCGCTGGCCGCCTCATTTGCTCAGCAAACGCATCGCATCTTCCAAGCCCTTAAGGGTCAAGGGGAACATGCGGTTGCTCATCAGCTGCTGGATGATGGAAATGCTCTGGCGGTATTGCCACACGCCTTGCGGCTCGGGGTTGATCCAGGCAAATTTGGGGAAGGTGTGGGTCAGGCGCTGCAGCCATTCGGCCCCGGCTTCTTCGTTGTTGTATTCAACGCTGCCACCCTTTTGCAAAATTTCATAAGGGCTCATGGTGGCGTCCCCGATGAAGATCAGTTTGTAGTCCTTGTTGTACTTGCGCAGGATGTCCCAGGTCGGGAACTTCTCGGCATAGCGGCGCTTGTTGTTCTTCCACATGAAGTCATACACGCAGTTGTGGAAGTAATAAAAATCGAGGTGCTTGAACTCGGCCTTGACGGCCGAGAACATTTCCTCGACCCGTGTGATGTGCTCGTCCATGGTGCCGCCCACGTCCATGAGCAGCAGCACCTTCACGTTGTTGTGCCGCTCCGGACGCATCAAAATGTCCAGATACCCCGCATTGGCCGCTGTTTTTCGGATGGTGCCGTCCAGGTCCAGCTCTTCCTGCGAACCCTCGCGGGCAAAGCGGCGCAGGCGGCGCAGTGCCACCTTGATGTTGCGCGTGCCCAGCTCTTGTTGGTCGTCGTAGTCCTTGTAGGCGCGCTGGTCCCAGACCTTGACGGCACTTTTGTTGCCGCCCTTGCCGCCAATGCGGATGCCTTGCGGGTTGTAGCCCCCGTTGCCAAAGGGTGAAGTGCCGCCCGTGCCGATCCACTTGTTGCCACCCTCGTGGCGTTCCTTTTGTTCTTCCAGGCGCTTTTTGAGCGTCTCCATCAACTCGTCCCAGCCCATCTTCTCGATGGCGGCTTTTTGCTCGGGCGTGAGTTCCTTTTGCAGGATTTTTTCGAGCCAGTCCAGGGGCACTTCTTGGGTGAAATCGGTCAGCATTTCCACGCCCTTGAAGTAAGCGCCGAAAGCCTTGTCGAACTTGTCGAAATGCTTCTCGTCCTTGACCATCACCGTGCGGGCCAGGTGGTAAAAATCGTCGATGCTGCAAGCTTCGGACGCCGGGCCCACCACATTGGCTTGCAGGGCTTCAAGCAAAGTGAGGTATTCGCGCACCGAGACGGGCAGCTTGGCGGCGCGCAGGGTGTAGAAAAAATCGATCAGCATGACGTCTTTCTGTCCTCAGGCTCGCAAGCGTGCGAGTTGGTAGTCCAAGTGTGTTCTGACATTGGGCCATTCGCTGGCAATGATGCTGTAAACACAGGTGTCGCGCAGTGCGCCAGCGCCCAAAGGGTGCGGGTTGATCTGGTGGCTGCGCAGCACGCCGTCGAGTTTGGCCCCTAGGCGCTCGATGGCGCGGCGGCTTTGCTGGTTGAAGAAATGCGTGCGGAACTCCACCGCGATGCAGTTCAGCTGCTCAAAAGCGTGGGCCAACAACAAGCGCTTGGCTTCGGTGTTGAGGGAGGTGCGCTGCACGCTTTGGCGGTACCAAGTCGAGCCGATTTCAACGCGGCGGTTGGCCGCGTCGATGTTCATGTAGGTGGTCATGCCCACGGCCTGGTTTGTCGATGGGTCGATCACCGCAAAAGGGCACATGCTGCCCTTGGCCTGCAAATCCAGACGGCGGGTGATTTCAGCCGCCATGCCTTCTGGGCTGGGGATGGCGGTGTACCAGTGGTTCCACAATTCGCCGTCACGCACGGCCGTGACCAGATCATCGTGGTGCAGGTGCGACAAAGGCACGAGTTGCACATGTTGACCCGATAGCGAAGTGGGTGCGATCCAAGGATTCATGATGCGTCAGTGTCCTTGTCTTTGGCTCGTTGTTTGTTGCGCCAAAAGCGCGCCAAGTGCAGGCCTGCACCGCCGCCCAGACCCACCAGCAAAATGCCAGCCAATGCTGGCGTTGTCGTAACCGGCACTGAAAATATGCAGCCCCAGCCATTGGCCAGCCCAGAAACCGGCCAAGGCGCCACCGACAAAGCCCACGGCGTCGGAGATGCCTTCCAGAAAGGGGTTGGGAGAGCGCATTGGTTTGACTTCAACGGTTGCGCTGGTTCATGAAGACCAGTTTTTCAAACAAGGTCACGTCTTGCTCGTTTTTCAGCAAGGCGCCCACCAGTGGCGGCACCGAGACCTTCTGGTCAGCGCTTTGCAAAGCTTCGAGCGGGATGTCTTCGGCCACCAGCAACTTCAGCCAGTCGAGCAGTTCGCTGGTCGAGGGCTTTTTCTTCAAGCCGGGCAAGCCGCGCACGTCATAAAACGTCTTGAGCGCCAGGGCCAGCAGGTCTTTTTTGAGGGTGGGGAAGTGCACATCCACGATTTGGCGCATGGTGTCCGCTTCGGGGAACTTGATGTAGTGGAAGAAGCAGCGGCGCAAGAAAGCGTCGGGCAGCTCTTTCTCGTTGTTGGAGGTGATGAAAACCAGCGGGCGGGTTTTGGCCTTGATCAGCTGGCGCGTCTCGTAGCAATAAAACTCCATGCGGTCGATTTCGCGCAGCAGGTCGTTCGGGAACTCGATGTCGGCCTTGTCGATCTCGTCAATCAGGATGGCCACAGGCGTCTCGGAGGTGAAGGCCTGCCAGAGTACGCCCTTGATGATGTAGTTCTCGATGTCCTTGACCTTTTCCTCACCCAGCTGACTGTCGCGCAGACGGCTCACGGCGTCGTACTCGTACAAGCCTTGCTGGGCCTTGGTGGTCGATTTGATGTGCCACTGCAGCAAAGGCAAACCCAGAGCAGCGGACACTTCCTCGGCCAGCATGGTCTTGCCGGTGCCAGGCTCCCCTTTGACCAGCAGGGGCCGTTTGAGGGTGATGGCGGCGTTGACGGCCAGCATCAGGTCTTGTGTGGCGACGTAGTTTTCGGTACCTTGGAATTTCATGATGGGCAGTTCTCAAAAACAGTAAAGAGTCTTGTCAGGATTATGAGGGCCAGCCCGATATAATCCGCAGTTGATTTTTATCAATCAATTGGATTGTGTGAGCAAAATGAACAAGCTGTTGACCTCGATGTTTGCCCTGGCTGTCGCTTCTGTGACCGCCTTTTCCGTCCATGCCCAAGAGATCAAGGGCGACGCCAAAGCTGGCGAGCAAAAGATTGCCATGTGCATCGGTTGCCACGGCATCCAAGGCTACCAAGCCAGTTTCCCTGAGGTTTACCGCGTGCCCATGATTTCGGGTCAAAACGCCAAGTACATCGTCTCCTCTCTCAACGCCTATAAAAAAGGCGAGCGCAAGCACCCCACCATGCGCGGCATCGCCGACACCCTGACCGAACAGGACATGGCCGATTTGGGTGCTTACTATGAGCAACACGCCAAGGCCGAGCCTGTGACCAAGACCCCCAAGGCACCCGACGCCAAGGTGGCTGCCTTGTTGCAGAAGGGCGCTTGCATTTCTTGCCACGGCGACAACTTCTCCAAGCCCATTGACCCGAGTTACCCCAAAATTGCAGGTCAGCACAAAGACTTCCTGTTTGTGGCGCTCAAGTCCTACAAAGTGGAAAACCAGTCCACTTGGGGCCGCAACAACGGCGTCATGGGTGGCATTGCCAAGCAGTTCTCCAACGCCGAGCTGAAGGCCATGTCGGCTTACATCGCTTCTTTGGATGGCGAGTTGAAGGTTGTGCCCCAGTCCAAGTTCCGCTGATTCGGTCGTTAGGACCCCAGACAACCAAAAACCCGCTTCGGCGGGTTTTTTGTTGCCTTTTGGCACCTCTGGTGTGTTGCAGGCCTCAGTCTTGTGTGGCGTTGCGCTGCACGCACGCAATGTAGGACTCGCCATCGGGCATTCGGCCTGAGCGTTGGCTTTCAAAAATCATGCGTCCCAAGCATTCCATGGCCTGGTGGTGAGCGTCGTGCAATGAGTTGAGTCGGTGCGTGAGCAGTTCCACCGCTTGGCGAATGCCACGAGGCTGGTCGATGCTGCATTGTTCGCTGATGGACAGGTGCATGGACAAATGCAGAAAAGGGTTTTCCCGATTGGGATCCACTTGGTGCATCTGCGCCAGCGCGGCATCGACATCGGCCAGTTCGGCGTGGTATTCGGGGTGTTCGTCGATCCATTGGCTGACGAGCATTTCCATGGGTTCTAGCGTTGCCATT
>JACCEA011155831.1_pt1 | contig 14726 bp, 15 predicted proteins | sample 7449851 | NCBI WGS metagenome assembly JACCEA01 (sample SAMN15323453, study PRJNA562643) | freshwater metagenome | isolation source: river surface water | place: USA:Blue River Watershed | collected 2017-08-18 | reverse complement strand
TACTCTACTTTGGCTTCGCCAATACTTGTTAAGTGCTTTAATTTTAAGGTAGCATCTGTTCCATTTGAAATCAATTCGCGCAAGAAAATTTCGTGATCGCTGTATAAAAATTTCTTGATTAATGGGAAGATATTCTCTACCGAAACATTAATTTTTCCAGTTGTCATAGTGTATAAATTTTAAGTTTAAATTGATGGAAATTTAGTTTTCAAATAGAATACCAAACCCCTTTAAAGTGACAAATTGGCATTTGGTCGATTTTCTAATTGAGAATCTTCGAACTGTTTTTTCTTCTTGTATCTTTAGGTTAGTTTAATCGTGTAATACAGAGAAAAAATGAAAAAAATAATTAGCATTGGCAGTAGTATTGTGTTGATTTTAGTAAGCTTAGTGAGCAGTTGCGACTCCGTTAAAAACGCTAGCAATACACAAAAAGGAGCTGTGATAGGTACCGTTGGAGGCGCTGTAATTGGTGGTATTATAGGGAATAATGCAGGAAAAGGAGGCAAAGGAGCTATGGGAGCAGTTTTAGGAGGTGTTATTGGTGGGGTTGCCGGCGGTGTTATTGGTAACCAAATGGACAAACAAGCTAAAAAAATTGATGAAGCTTTGCCCGGTGCCGAAGTACAGCGAGTAGGAGAAGGGATTCGTTTGGTTTTAAATGAAAATGCGATTCGTTTTGATACCAACAAGTCAACTTTGACGACTCAAGCGCAACAGAATTTGGATAAACTAGTTCCGATTTTACAAGAATATCCAGAAACGAATATTCAAATTTTTGGGTATACCGATACTACAGGTACTCCAGAATACAATTTGACACTTTCACAAAAAAGAGCCGAAACAGTGAAATGGTATTTGGTTTCCAAAGGCTTAAAAGCAAGTCGATTTACAACCATTGGCAACGGAATAGCAGACCCTATTGCAACTAACGATACCCCAGAAGGAAGAACCCAAAATCGACGAGTAGAATTTGCTATTACGGCCAATGAAAAAATGATACAAGATGCAAAAAATGGCAATTAACTATTCATAACATCCCATTGTAAAAGCTGTTCTTTTAAGGTGCAGCTTTTTTTTATTGAAGTATTCAAATTAAACATTGTAAATTTGGCTTCTTTAAATCAAACCATGCTGGAACTTAAGGATATTACATTTACGTATATTGACCAAGCCGTTATTAATGGGCTTAGTTTTGTGGCGCAACAAGGACAGAATATTTCTGTCATTGGCGAAAGCGGTTGCGGTAAAAGTACCTTGCTGAAGTTGATTTATGGTTTGTACGATCTGGATTCGGGAACTATCAATTATAACGAATATCCTATTTTAGGACCCAAATACAATTTGATTCCGGGTGAAGATTATATTAAATATTTGGCACAAGATTTTGATTTGATGCCTTATATTACTGTGGAAGAAAATGTAGGTAAGTTCCTTTCGAATATCTATCGTGACAAAAAGAAAGCCCGTGTGCAGGAACTACTTGAAATGGTTGAAATGACTGAGTTTGCCAAAGTCAAAGCTAAATATTTGAGTGGCGGTCAGCAACAACGTGTAGCTTTGGCCAGAGTTTTAGCCTTAGAACCCCAAATTTTATTGCTGGATGAACCTTTTAGCCAAATCGATTCCTTTCGGAAAAATGCGTTGCGCAGAAATGTATTTCAGTATTTAAAAGCAAAGAAAATTACTTGTATCATCGCCACCCACGATAGTACTGATGCCTTGTCTTTTTCTGACGAAACGATAGTAATGCAGCACGGCAAAATCATTGCCAAGGACACGCCTCAAAACCTATACCACCATCCTAAAACAGTTTATATAGCTTCTCTGTTTGGCGAAGTTAATTCTTTGGAATTGAATGGAAAACTACATTTGGTTTATCCTCATCAACTCAAGCTGGACCCGAAGGGGCTGTTGAAAGGTGTTGTACAACAATCGTATTTTAAAGGGAGTCACTATTTGATTGCCTTCACTTCAGGTTCTCAAACCTTGTTTTTTGAGAACGAATCTGTATTAGATGCAGGAACGCCAATTACTGTGCGTATTTCAATAAATTCATTTTAAGTCGGCTAAATCCAATTTATTTATTACTTTAGATTTTGGAATCGAAAAGATAGCCCTAAATTTAATACACTACTACACGTATGTACCACTCAAAAATAACAGGATTAGGATTTTATGTTCCTGACCATGTAGTTACTAATGATGATTTATCTAAAATCATTGATACGAATGACGAATGGATTCAAGAAAGAACTGGGATTCAAGAACGTCGCCACATTGTACCAGGTCAAGATACGACCACTTCTATGGGAGTCAAGGCGGCAGCCATTGCGATTGAGCGTTCCGGTTTGGCCAAAGAAGACATTGATTTTGTCGTTTTTGCCACCTTAAGTCCCGATTATTATTTTCCAGGACCGGGTGTTTTAGTGCAACGCGATTTGGGTTTGCGCACTGTCGGTGCTTTGGATGTTAGAAACCAATGTTCGGGATTTGTCTATGCCTTATCTGTAGCTGATCAATACATTAAAACGGGAATGTATAAAAACGTTTTGGTTATTGGTTCCGAAGTACAATCCACAGGATTAGACATGACCACTCGTGGACGTGGGGTTTCGGTGATTTTTGGAGATGGAGCAGGAGCGGCAGTTTTAAGTCGTGAAGAAGATGTGACTAAAGGAATTTTATCTACGCATTTGCATTCAGAAGGGCTTCATGCCGAAGAATTGATTGTGAAAGCACCCGGAATGGGAGGTCGATGGGTAACGGATATTTTGAAAGACAATAATCCAGACGATGAAAGTTATTTCCCGTATATGAATGGGCAATTTGTATTTAAAAATGCAGTGGTTCGTTTTGCGGAGGTGATTAATGAAGGTTTGGAAGCCAATAATTTGCAAGTGGCTGATATTGATATGTTGATTCCGCATCAAGCGAATTTGAGAATTTCGCAATTCATTCAGAAAAAATTCGGATTGAAAGACGAACAAGTCCATAATAATGTGATGAAATACGGTAATACCACCGCGGCATCTATTCCGATTGCTTTGACGGAGGCTTGGGAACAAGGTAAAATCAAGTCAGGAGACACCGTTGTTTTAGCGGCATTTGGTAGCGGTTTTACTTGGGCAAGTGCTATTATTAAATGGTAGTCCAAGTTGCGTCATGATACGATAGTTGCAAAATAGCAAAATCGAAAAGTCGAAGGATTCAATTCTTTCGGCTTTTTGTTTTTAGTGTACCAAAACCGATGCAAAAAAAGGCTATTCTATTTCCTTCTGAAATCCTTATATTTGCACTCTTAAAAAAACAGATTCAATGTCATTACAACATATTCTTACCCCATCAATAACAAAAGCGATTCAGGATTTATTTGAAGTATCCGTTGATAAAGTAGAGTTTCAGGCTACCCGAAAGGAGTTTGAAGGCGATATTACCATGGTTATTTTTCCTTTGTTGAAATTGGTGAAAAGCAACCCAGTGGAGTTAGGAACTCAAATTGGGAATTATTTGGTGGAGAACGTTCCAGAAGTAGCCCGTTTCAATGTGGTGTCTGGATTTTTGAATATTGTAATCTCCGACTCGTATTACTTGAATTTCTTTAACGGAATCAAAGATGATGTGAAATACGGTTTTGTAACGCCAAATCCTTCAGACAAAGCAGTAATGGTGGAGTATTCTTCGCCAAATACGAATAAGCCTTTGCATTTAGGACACGTTCGTAACAATTTATTGGGGTATTCGGTGGCTGAGATTATTAAAGCTTCGGGTAAAAAAGTGTACAAAACCCAAATTATCAACGACCGTGGGATTCATATTTGCAAGTCGATGTTGGCTTGGAAAAAATTTGGTAATGGTGAAACGCCCGCTTCTACAGGATTAAAAGGAGATAAATTAGTTGGGAATTACTATGTAGCTTTTGATAAAGCCTACAAAGAAGAAATCAACGACTTAATGGCTGCGGGTAAAACCGAAGAAGAAGCCAAAAAACAAGCGCCCATCATTTTGGAAGCGCAAGACATGTTGCTGAAATGGGAAGCAGGAGATGCAGAAGTAAAATCACTTTGGGCGATGATGAACCAATGGGTGTATGATGGTTTTGCGACTACGTACAGTAATTTGGGCGTTAACTTTGATAGTTTTTATTACGAAAGCAACACCTATTTATTAGGAAAAGATGTCGTTCAAATTGGTTTAGAAAAAGGCGTTTTTGAAAAAGATCCAGATGGTTCGGTTTGGATTGATTTGACTGACGAAGGTTTGGACCGAAAAATCGTTTTGCGTTCTGACGGTACAGCGGTGTATATGACGCAAGATATTGGTACGGCAATCCAACGTGTGAAAGATTATCCGGATGTAGGAGGAATGGTATATACAGTGGGAAATGAGCAAGATTACCACTTCAAAGTGTTGTTTTTGATTTTGAAAAAACTTGGTTTTGATTGGGCTTCGAGCTTGTATCACTTGTCTTACGGAATGGTGGAATTGCCTTCGGGTAAAATGAAAAGCCGTGAAGGAACAGTTGTCGATGCCGATGATTTAATGCAAGAAATGACCAGTACGGCGCAAAACATTTCAGAAGAGTTAGGGAAATTAGAAGGCTATTCGGATGAGGAGAAAGCCAAATTATACAACACGATTGGTTTGGGAGCGTTGAAATACTACATTTTGAAAGTAGATCCTAAAAAACAAATCATGTTCAATCCAGAAGAATCGGTTGATTTTGCTGGAAACACAGGGCCGTTTATTCAATATACCTATGCGCGTATTCAATCCATTCTTCGTAAAGCTACCTTTGATTTTTCGGCTACAGCCAAAACTACCGACTTGCACGAAAAAGAAAAAGAACTGTTGAAACAAATTGAATTGTATCCAGAAGTAATTCAAAATGCGGCGCAAAATCACAGTCCGGCTTTGATCGCCAATTATACCTACGAGTTGGTTCGTGAATACAATTCGTTTTACCAAGCGGTGCCTATCTTGGGTGAAGAAAACCAAGAAAAGAAAATATTCAGAGTCCAATTGTCTAAAAAAGTAGCCGATACGATTGCTTCTTCGTTTAGTTTGTTAGGGATTAATGTTCCAGAGAGAATGTAAAATTGAAACTTCATTATAATTGAAAACGACCTTTTGAGGTCGTTTTTTTGTTGGTTTACATATGACCACACGAAAGGATTTGTGCGGAAGCGAGGAGGTCGATTTTATCTATTCAAATACTCTCCAGCAGTCATAACTGGAATTTTAGAAGTCTTATAATCCTTTTTATTTCTCGTAATTAGTATATCAGATTCATTATCCATCGCAATAAAATATTGTAATCCATCTTCGAAATCTGCAAAGTCAGAAGCTAATGCTAATTCAATTGCTTTATCTTCCAGAGGCAAAATAGTTACCAAGACTTTAAATTTCAACAAATATTTTTTGGCATCTACAGCTTTATAATGTTTTACAATTGAATAATAAGCATTAGCAAAAGTTAAAGAAGAAATTTGAAGTTCAATTTCTTTTTTATCACTTAATGTAAATAAGTCTTGAGCCTCTTTATAATAAGGTTCCCGTTTTGCCAAGAGATCAATTACAATATTTGTATCCACAAATACCTTTTCCATTAGGAATACTTTTTATCGATATAATTTCTGTATTCTTTTCTTTCGTTAAAATCATTAGGAATAATTCCAGTAAGGCTTTCTACAAGCGGACTTACGGATGATTTTGCCTTTGATTCTCTTGTTAAAGAATTGAGGTAATTTTCAATCAATTTAGATAGGCTAACTTTGTGGGTTTTTGCATAAGTTTTAGCTTCATAAATGACTTCAGTATCAATGTTTAAAGTGAGCTTAGTGTTCATGCTATTTTATTTTACGTGTAAAAGTAAAAAAAATATACGTAAATTTCAATTTTATCATAATTTTTTTGAGGTTTCCTATAACGGCCAAGGCTTGTTTTTTGTTAATTGTTACCACCCGAAAGTATTGACTTCGACGAATTTCATTTCGAGTGGCAGCTTGCGAAATTTATATTTTCTGCGAGGTCGGGAAACCTAACGTAGTGGTTCGGCGAAGCCATACCATCGCAGAGCACAGTAAGATTTGTAATTATATTTCGAAGAGCGGGGGAAACGACCTTTAGTAGAGGCCGTTTTTTTGTTAGTATGACTATCCAAAAAGATTTGGGCGACAGCGGGGTTTCTATTCTTTTATTTTTATTTTGCCTTTTAGGACTCCGTATATTTCGTTAGTTTCATTTGAAATTTTGGACCAATTTGCAACCGAAGAATTATGCCATTCTAATGATTTGTTTGGACAATTTAATCTTAAAGTGAAATTTTGTCCAGCGTAACAAGTTTTAGTGTAGAAGCTGTAATTAGTTAATTTTATTAAGCCAAAACTATTATTAAATAGTTTTTCTATTTCTGTTTTGTTCAAGAAAAAGGTTTTCGTCTGTTTTTTTGTTGGACTTTCTATGATTTCCAATATTCCTTTTCCACTTTCTTTGTCAATCACGATTCTATCATTATCCAAAATTATTTCTAATTGATCACTACAAAAGCTTTCGACAATTGTTTTTTTTTCTATTCCTTTTTTACAAGAAATAAATGCTAAAAGAAGGATTGAAAATAATTTAAGGTTTGTTTTCAAGTGTAATTGGTTTTGAAAATAGTTTATAACTTGTTTGTATGAGTGTTTTACTGTTTTATTTAGCTTTTTGTTTATTTCGACTTTTTTCTAATTCTATTTTCATTTTATTCAATATTTCTTCTTCGAGAGCTTTTTTTATTTTTCTATTTTCAAAATAACCGAAAATACTATTTAAGTCGTTCCATTCTGAATTTGAGTCTTGTATTCTGACAAATGCAAAAGTTGTATTGTTTTTGCCGTTTGGTCTCGTCCAAGTAAGAAGCATTCTATTGTGGAAATTAAAATAAATATAGTGCCAATAATCTGTTGAATCTTTGTCTTCCCATCCTTTTCCAATATGTAGATAAATATTATCTTTTCTTACCTTTTCAGCGGCTTCTATTACTTTGTTTTCAGGATAATTTAATTCGTAACTTTCTGCATTGGTATAACTTCCTGGAGCAAATAAATTAATTAAAATATAAAACCAAAAAAGAAATAATGATCCTCCAATTATAAATATGTATTTTCTTTTCATTTTTTTTCTTTTTTCTTTTCTATGTTGTATATAATAACGTTTCCTAGCTGAATAAAGTTGCAAATTCGTAAGCTTACAACTATTAACTAAACATCAAAGTCAAATTTACAAAAAAATGCTAAATTCCTACACTTCGTGGTTAGTATTTCCTTTAATTAAAACCGTAAGGATAAATTTGGTGTCGAGCTATCGGAACTCATTTTTATTCTTTTAGTAAGCAGTGATTTTTACCAATCAATTATACAAATATTGAATTGCCTAATTATTGAATTAGTTTATCTTTGCATTTCAAAAAAAGTAAATAGTATGTTTAGTAATTTAAGCGATAAATTAGATAAAGCCTTTCACGTATTAAAAGGACACGGAAAAATCACTGAGATTAATGTTGCGGAAACTTTGAAAGAAGTGCGTCGTGCGTTATTGGATGCCGATGTGAACTTTAAAATTGCCAAAGATTTTACTGCCAAAGTAAAAGACAAAGCCATGGGTCAAGATGTATTGACGACATTGCAACCAGGGCAATTGTTAGTGAAGTTGGTCAAAGACGAATTGACTGAATTGATGGGTGGCGATGTGGCAGGAATTAATCTTTCGGGAACGCCAACGGTTATCTTGATGTCGGGTTTACAAGGTTCGGGAAAAACTACTTTTTCGGGAAAATTAGCTAATTATTTACATACTAAAAAAGGAAAGAAACCACTTTTGGTGGCTTGTGATATTTACCGTCCAGCGGCTATTCAGCAATTGTATGTCGTGGGAGATTCTATTGGGGTTGAGGTGTACTCAGAACCAGAAAATAAAAATCCTGTTGAAATTGCGCAAAACGCCATCAAACATGCTAAAGCCAACGGTTTTAATGTAGTGATTGTCGATACCGCAGGTCGTTTGGCAGTAGATGAGGAAATGATGAACGAAATTGAACGCGTTCATAAAGCGATTCAACCTCAAGAAACCTTGTTTGTTGTGGATTCAATGACCGGTCAAGATGCTGTGAATACGGCTAAAACGTTCAACGATCGATTGAACTTTGATGGGGTTATCTTAACCAAATTAGACGGAGATACGCGTGGTGGAGCAGCGCTTTCTATCAAATCAGTAGTGAACAAACCGATTAAGTTTGTGGGTACTGGCGAAAAAATGGAAGCGATTGATGTGTTCTATCCAGATCGTATGGCAGAACGTATCCTTGGAATGGGGGACGTAGTGTCGTTAGTAGAAAGAGCGCAAGAACAATATAACGAAGAAGAAGCAAGAAAATTACAGAAGAAAATTGCGAAAAATGAATTTGGTTTTGATGATTTCTTGGCGCAAATTCAACAAGTGAAAAAAATGGGTAATATGAAAGACTTGGTCGGAATGATACCAGGTGCTTCTAAAGCCATGAAAGATGTAGAGATTGAAGACGACGCTTTCAAACATATTGAAGCCATTATCCATTCGATGACGCCAATTGAAAGAAGCAAACCCGCTTTGATTGATATGAAACGAAAAACGAGAATCGCTAAAGGTTCTGGTACCAAAATCGAACAGGTAAATCAATTGATGAAGCAGTTTGAACAAATGAGCAAAATGATGAAAATGATGCAAGGTCCTGGAGGTAAAAACCTAATGAAGATGATGGGCGGAATGAAAGGAATGCCAGGAGGTATGCCGGGGATGAGATAAAAAAAGTTTATAAGGTTAAGAGATTAAAAGGTTATAATTACAACACACTATTAAGGGTTTATTTTTTAAGTTGATCAAATTTAAACATATAAACTCCTAAACAACTAAACTAAATACAATGCAACTACTAGACGGAAAAAAGACATCGGAAGATATCAAACAAGAAATTGCAGCTGAGGTTCAAAAAATGAAAGCCAATGGCGAGAAAGTCCCTCATTTAGCCGCAGTTTTGGTAGGGAATAACGGAGCGAGCTTGACCTATGTGGGCAGCAAAGTGCGTTCTTGTGAACAAATTGGTTTCGAATCGACTTTGGTGTCTTTGCCAGAAACGATTACCGAAAGCGAATTGTTAGCTAAGATTGCTGATTTAAACGAAGACGATAATTTGGACGGTTTTATTGTTCAATTGCCTTTGCCAAAGCATATCAATGAAGAAAAGATATTGATGGCGATTCACCCTGACAAAGATGTGGATGGTTTTCACCCAACAAATTTTGGTAAAATGGCCTTGGAAATGGAAACATTTTTACCGGCTACTCCGTTTGGAATTATGCAGTTGTTAGAACGTTACCAAGTAGAAACGGCTGGAAAACATACCGTAGTGATTGGAAGAAGTCATATTGTGGGTCGACCAATGAGTATTTTGATGAGCCGCAAAGGCTATCCAGGAGATTCTACCGTAACCTTGACGCATAGTAGAACTAAAAACATTGAAGAATTTACTAAGAATGCCGATATTATTATCACTGCTTTAGGTGTGCCTAATTATTTAAAAGCGGATATGGTAAAAGACGGTGTTGTAGTCATTGACGTGGGTATTACTAGAGTAGAAGATGCTTCGCACCCAAAAGGTTATGTAATTACCGGTGATGTTGATTTTGATGAAGTAAGCAAGAAGTCTTCTTTTATTACGCCAGTTCCTGGAGGAGTAGGACCAATGACTATTGCGATGTTGTTGAAAAATACACTTTTGGCAAGACAAATTAGAGCTAGAAAATAAGAGTCCATCTTAATGACATAACAAAAGGCTGTTCGTGAGAACGGCTTTTTTTTACAATAAATTCATTTTTTATTTGGTAATTCGAAAAAATATATAACTTTGCAATTCAAAGTACTTTATTTATGGATAAAAAGCATCAAGAAGATTTGTCGCACATACGTTCTATGATGGAGCGTTCTTCGCGATTTATTTCGCTAAGTGGGTTGTCTGGAGTTTTTGCTGGTTTGACAGCATTATTGGGGGGAGTCTATGTTTATTTTCTATTCAAAGACAACGGAATTGACTATTTTGATGGACAGGCAAAATTGTATTCACTTGATTTTGTATATGAATTATTGTATGTTGGAATTGTTATTTTATTTTTCGCTTTATTCTTTGGTATTGTCTTTACGATTAGAAAAAGTAAAAAATACGGTTTGCCTATTTGGACAAGTACAACTAAAAATATGCTATTTAATTTAGCAATTCCGCTTTTAGTAGGTGGTGTTTTTTGTGTGGCACTCCTTGTTTATAAAATGTATGTTTTAATTGCTCCTGTAACATTGTTATTCTATGGTCTGGGGTTGATTAATGCTGAAAAATATACGTTTACGGATATTAAATATCTTGGTTTTTGTGAACTAATTTTGGGTTGTATTTCTCTTTTTTATCTTGGATACGGATTGCTTTTTTGGATTCTTGGTTTTGGGATATTGCATATTGTGTATGGATTACTCGTATTCAAAAAATATAAATAATCCATCCAATGGGAATTATTGATAAACTAAATAAAGATTTTGATAGTCGCGTACGATTGGGTATAATGTCTGTCCTGATGGTCAATGATTGGGTTGACTTTACCGAAATGAAGGTGCTTCTCAATATCACAGATGGTAATTTGGCGAGTCATTCTACTTCATTGGAAAAGGCGGACTATATTGAAGTGAAGAAAGAATTTGTAGGTAAGAAACCTAAAACTTCGTACCGTGTTACTAATTTGGGAAGGCAGGCCTTTACTACCCATTTGAATCAGCTTGAAAAATTACTGAAATCTACTAATTAATTTTTTTGTCTAATTACTTTGAATAACAAAGTACTTTTAAATTTATAAATATGAAAAAACACCATTTTGTTCTAATCAGTAGTGTCGCTTTTATTCTGCTTTTTTTAAATCAGAATATTGGACTTAATTTAGCTTTATTTGGACTATTTTTAGTAAGTATGATTGCTTATTTTTTTAAGGAAAGAATGGGTAATTATCCTGAGCAAATTTTAGTTGTCACTTCTATTCTTTCCTGTCTAGCCTTTGCTTGGTATGGGGACTTTGTTTCCTTTTTAGCGGTTGCCTTATCTATTTTATTTTTACAATTTAGGATTCAATCTCCCCAGTTACTAATAATTCAAGCGTTACCTATAATTGTGATCAATTCATTGGCTACGTGTGTTCGGTTTTTTCAGTTTTCAAAATGGCTTCCTGATGCCAAAATCAATACTAATTTGGTTAAAATAATAGTAGCTTATTGTATTATTCCCATGTCATTTGTCTCTCTTTTTTTTATTGTATATTCTTTTGGGAGTGACCATTTCTCCTCTTTATGGATCGATTACACATTAGATTTTAACCCGTATCAATTTATTTTTGTTGTGGTATTTGGGACCTACTTTTCGTTTAGTTTTTGGAATTATTGGGTACCTGAAATTTGTTTGGAGATGAATTCAAAATTGAATGATGAACTGAATAAAGATATTTCAGAAAACAATCAAAATTCATTTGCATTACTTGATTCTGATTTTAAAAGAAGGAGTGGAGAGATTACCTTTTTGCTTTTGAATCTCATGTTGGTAGTGTTTTTAGTGACGTTCAATTATGAACAATTTTTTGAATCTATTGCAAGCTCTAAATTGAGTGCTGCTACCCACGAAAGGGTGAATGCAGTATTGTTCTCTATCTTCCTATCTATAGTGGTGGTTTTATTGTATTTTAAAGGACAATTTAATTTTGATTCCAAGGCTAAAAACATGAAGGTGTTAGCTAAAACTTGGATGGTATTGAATGGATTTTTAATTGTCAGTACGCTTATCATTAACTCTGAATATATTGCCTTTTTTGGACTTACCTATAAACGATTAGGGGTGTATGTCTTTTTATTTTTAGCTGCGTTGAGTTTATTTTTTACTTTTAGAAAAATTACAAAACAAAAATCAAATGCCTATCTTTTTAATCAGATGATTTGGTATTGCTATGGAGTGATTTTGCTTTGTAGTTTTGTTAATTGGGGGAATTTGATCACAGTCTATAATATTTCGTTTAATAAAGGAGTAGAGCCATTATTTTTGAGTGATTTGAATTTTAACGATAATGCGCGTCGTCAATTTTTTATAGAAAATAAATTGGATGGAAAATATGTTGAAGAACTCCGAGAAGAGGAGATTCAACTGAGACAAAAAGATTCATTTTTATCTACGGCGTTGTACTATGAATTTTTAAAATAGGAATACTAAAAAATCCCATTACTTATTAAAGGAATGGGATTTTGATTTACTATTTTATTAGTTTCTTTTAAATTTAGAATCATCCCTTCTTGGAAATTCTATTTTTCGTTTTGGAGGTTCTGATTTGGGCAAACTCGCTTCTTCGGTTTTACTCGATGGCGCAATGAGTTGGTTCAATTCTTTGATTTCAGCCTCGGTTAATTCGCGGTAGCGCCCCACAGGCACATCTAGCGAAATATTGATAATTCGGATGCGTTTCAAAGCGGTTACTTCATAGCCTAAATACTCACACATTCTACGAATTTGGCGATTCAAGCCTTGTGTCAAAATAATTTTGAAGGTGTATTTGCTGATTTGCTCTACTTTACATTTTCGGGTTACAGTTTCCAAAATAGGAACGCCATTGCCCATACGTTCAATAAAACGATCGGTAATTGGTCGGTTTACGGTTACGGTATATTCTTTTTCGTGATTGTTTCTGGCACGCAATATTTTATTGACAATATCGCCGTCATTGGTCATGAAAATCAATCCTTCACTGGCTTTATCTAATCGACCAATTGGAAAAATACGTTTGGGATAGTTGATGTAATCGACAATGTTGTCGCGAACGTCCAAATTAGTAGTGCATTCAATTCCTACTGGCTTATTGAAGGCTAAATAAATGGGTTTTTCGTTTTTTTCTACAATCAGTTTGCCGTCAATGCGTACTTCGTCTTCAGGAGCCACTTTAGTGCCCATTTCAGGAACGATACCATTGATGGTTACTCTTCCTTCTTCGATGAGTTTGTCGGCTTCCCTGCGGGAGCAATAACCGGTTTCTCCAATGAATTTATTGAGGCGTTTTAGATTTTCTTCCATACCGCAAAAGTAATGAATTTAGGAATGTGTTAATTTGAATCTGAAAGGAAGTCTACTATTTTTTTGTACACTTCTTTGTTTTGTAAACTATGTCCTAATCCTTTGGTGGTTTCTAAAACAGCCGCTTTCCAATGGTTGATTATTTTTTCGCCTTCTTTGTACAATACAATTTTGTCTTCTACATCGTGAATCACAAATCCTTTGGCTGTGATGGTAGACGCAAAATGTTTGGCTGAAAAATGTTCGACTTTGATTTGGAAGTAATCCCAATAATGTTGGTGTAATAGCGCCACCATACGTCTATTCAAACTTAATAATTTGATATAGTTTTCAAAGATGACTTTAAAATCAGAAGGAGCGCCTAACAGTACCATTTTTTCAATATTGGGGTTTTGGTACGTGGCTTGGTAGTAGATGCTTGTTTTTCCGCCAATGGAATGTCCAATAATATAATTGGGTGCATATTTTTCAGCAACAATATCAATATAAGCAGCATATTGGAACACATTAAATTCTTTGCCTTCCGAAAGTCCGTGAGCGGGTGCGTCAATGGCAATTATAGTATGGCCTGTTTCCACGAGGTGGGGAATTAATTTTTTCCAACGTGCACTATTGCTTTCCCAACCATGAATTAGAAAAATAATTTTTTCATCACCTTTCCAGAGATAGGTTTGGAAGAGTTGTCCGTTTTTGTCAAAAGTTTCTTTTTCGGCTTCTGCCAAAAAAGCGGGTAGGTTGGTCGTGTTTAGTTTTCCTTTTCGGGGCTGGCTAAAAAGAGAGTACGCAAGGAGTGTTGCTTTTTTGGGCGCTATAAAACACAGTAGGTTGATGTAGGCTCCGTAGGATTTGGTAGTAATAAAAAAAAGGAATCGTTTCATAATAAAAAAGTCCCGATGTGAATCGGGACTTAAAGTATTTAAAATTTAGAAAATAATTTTTCCATTTTTTCTCTTTCTTCTTCGGCTAATGTGCTGTCAACCAAAATTCTTCCAGAGTGTTCATCGGTGATGATTTTCTTTCTTGAAGCAATTTCCACTTGTGTTTGAGGTGGAATAGTAAAGAAAGAACCTGCAGAAGCTCCTCTTTCAATAGAAACAACGGCTAATCCGTTACGTACACTACTTCTAATTCTTTTGTAAGCAGTCAATAAACGCTCTTCAATTTGTCCTTGGTACTCTTCTGATTTTTCAGACAAGAATTCTTCTTCTTTCTGAGTTTCAGCCATAATAGCATCCAATTCTGATTTTTTATGTTTCAAGTGCGCTGATTTCGCTTCTAATTTTTCTTTAGAGTTAGCGATTACTTCTTTTTTATGTTCAATAGAAGCTTTCATTTCTTTGATTTGCTTTTCAGCCAATTGAATTTCTAATTCTTGAAATTCAACTTCTTTAGTCAAAGAGTTGTATTCTCTGTTGTTACGAACGCTCTCTTGTTGTTTAGTGTATTTTTTGATCGCTTCTTTGTGCTCATCAATAGCATTTTTCTTTACTTTGATTTGCTCTTCGATTACTTCAAGTTCGCTTTTTAATTTTTCTGAACGAGTGCTTAAACCAGCTACTTCATCTTCTAAATC
>JACCEA012332986.1_pt1 | contig 14729 bp, 26 predicted proteins | sample 7449851 | NCBI WGS metagenome assembly JACCEA01 (sample SAMN15323453, study PRJNA562643) | freshwater metagenome | isolation source: river surface water | place: USA:Blue River Watershed | collected 2017-08-18 | reverse complement strand
TCATATTTGATTTTGACCTGATGCGCCTCTCCAATTGCTTCCACCCGATTCACGGAGCGGCTCGACATCGTTGATCCTGGGTGCCCTGGCGGAGAGATGGATGAGGCTTGAGCGGACTCACGCGGCTCATCTCCCTTCCGTGCCGGCGCCCCACCATGAGAGTTCTTCGGCAGGAACGATACCACCATCTTATCTGAGTGCACGATCAAGGAGCCTCGAGTGAGCACTACTGTTCCCTCGAAAACAGCCTGGCTATCCTGATTCCGTACCGTCATCCGATTGGAAGTGATGGTCGTTGGAACACCAGGTGCCTCTACGCTCCGCTTCAGACTCCCAGGGTCAGATGTGGGAGAGGCTGCCGAAGATCCTGCCAATGCGACACTAAGAAGTAGACACCAAATCCACATGGACATCTTGGAGTATCTCAAACTCTTCCGATGGTATTCGCCCCATCAGCCCTTGCCCTCGAATCTCCAGCCCATGGCCCACGATTCGAACCGGAGCTGTCGTCCGAATCTCCTTCACCGCCTCTATCCATTCCAGCCGGTTGGTATAGATAGTGTACCCACTTCTGGTTTGCACGACGATAGGAGCTTCTTGATTGGCCAACACAAAATCCTTGGTTGCCGTATTAAAGATACCCTCTTCACCCTGGACGGTCACTTCATCGCCAGATCCCCCATAAAAAGTCAGGACGACCTCCTGCAGTACTGCCCGCTTTTCTTGCTCAAAAAGGCGTGCCTGCTTGGCTCGTACCTGCCATTCCACAGTCTCCCCCTTCGATTGGGTAAAGGTGAACTCCCCTAGTTTCGCATCCGCCTTTTCAATTGCATTCAAGGAGATGGGTCCGCCACTAGAAGACTCAGCATTTCTGAAGAGAAGGTAACCAAGAAATATCGTCAGAAGGACACTCAAGGAAAGAAGGACTCGGCGGGCGAAAATTTCCCACATTTCTGAATGATTCTCCAGACATAGGATACCAGACCCTGGTCTGTACCTGGCACGATCTTAGCAGGTGCAATCCATCAAGTAAACGTCTCCCTAAAAATGAAAAGACTCCCGTGCCATAGGGCACGGGAGTCTTTGGACGTTGCAGCTGCTTGAGCGTGACCGTAACTAGGAGGACGTGCTCTCCCCAGCTGGCGAAGATTGTGGTTGGCTCTGGGGCGACTTCTTTTGGACCGTCGTTTCCTGACGAGCAACCAGTTCAATGGCCACCATTTCTGCAGCATCACCAATACGACGACGAGTCTTGATAATTCTCGTGTAGCCGCCAGGTCGACCCTTAAACCGCGAGGCCACGTCGTCAAAAAGTTTCGAGACCACAGACTTACTTCGAAGGAAGCCCAAGGCTCGCCGTCGAGCAGGAAGCGTCCCTTCCTTCCCCAGCGTGATCATACGATCAGCAAATCCTCTGATCTCCTTGGCTTTCGCTTCCGTCGTTTCAATGCGCTCTTGATCCAGCAATGATGTGACCAAGTTTCTAAAAAGGGCCCGCCTGTGTTTCGTCTGGCGACCGAGTTGTCGTCCTTTTTTTCTATGTCGCACGGTGTTCCCCTTGGCTAAGAGTCATCATTCCGATTTAGGACTTCCGTTGTGTGGAGAGGCCGCCGCCTCAACCTTTGTTCCTAAGGAAAGACCCATTTCAGTGAGAATTTCCTTTATTTCATTGAGAGATTTCTTGCCGAAGTTCTTCGTCCGTAGCATCTCTCCTTCAGACTTTTGGACAAGGTCGGCGATTGTCTTGATATTCGCATTCTTCAAACAATTGGCGGCCCGAACAGATAACTCCAATTCATTCACGCTACGCGAAAGATTCTTATTCACTTCTCGATGGGATTCCTCGTACCCTGCCTCACTCTTCCCTTCGCTGCGCTCCTCTGGATTGATGAAGATATCCAAGTGCTCTCGTAAGATCCCGGCGGCATTGGAAAGAGCATCTCTTGGACTGATCGTGCCATCGGTCCAGATCTCCATCGCGAGCTTGTCATAGTCAGTCATGCGACCCACACGGGCATTTTCCACATGAAAATTTACCCGCTTGATCGGAGAAAACACTGAGTCGATGGCAATCACACCAATCGGCAATCCTTCTTCCTTGTTGCGTTCCGCCGGGACATACCCACGCCCATGCTTGATTGTCATCTCAATATCCAGAGTAGCATCCTTGTCGAGGGTCGCGATATGCAAATCAGGGGTGAGAATGGTCACATCAGCGTCGTGAAGAATATCTGACCCCTTCGCTTCGCCAGGCCCTTTCTTTTTCAACCGAATGGTCTTGGGTTTATCCGTATGGAGTGCCAAGCGCAGACTCTTAATATTCAGAATGATTGCCGTGACATCTTCTGTTACGCCGGAAATAGTTGAAAACTCATGAACAACCCCCTCGATCTTTACAGTGGTCACCGCAGCACCTGTAAGCGACGACAACAAAATGCGGCGAAGGGCGTTACCAATCGTGGTACCGAACCCCCGTTCAAACGCTTCAGTTGTGAAGCGGCCGAATGTGGGGGACTGTGTATCCTTGTCGACTTCCACCCGCATTGGGATCTGAAAGTCCTTCATCGCTTTGATCATGACCCACCCTCCATACCATCGAGTGACAAACACATTGACGGCTTACACCTGACCGAATATCAACCAGACCCGTGGGCTATCGAGAGTATAATTCCACCACCATCTGTTCGTTCACTGGCAACGTAATTTGGTCCTTAGCAGGAAGCGCGCGGACAATCCCTTTAAATGCTCCACGATCGAGCTCCAGCCAGTCTGGGATTCCACGACTATCAACTGACTCTAAGGCTGCCAGAATCGCTACGAGATCTCGACTCCTCTCCCGAATTTCGATAACATCGCCCGGCTTCACTAGGGCACCGGCCACTGTAATCTTCTTACCATTCAGCTTGAAATGACCGTGACTGACGAGCTGGCGAGCCTGCTTGCGCGAAGCCCCAAATCCAAGGCGATAAGTGACATTATCCAAACGACATTCAAGGAGACGCAATAGCGCATCTCCCGTGACTCCAGTCTGCCGTTCGGCACGTTCGAATACCCCTCGAAATTGACACTCCTGAAGGCCATAAATCCGACGGAGTTTTTGTTTCTCACGAAGCTGTAGGCTATAGTCGGATGTCCTTTGGCGCCCCTGTCCATGTTGCCCAGGGGGATAGCTTCGGCGTTCGATCGCACATTTTTCCGTCATGCAGCGCGTGCCTTTTAAAAAGAGCTTTTCACCTTCGCGCCGACACAACCGACAGACAGGACCACGATACTTTGCCACTGATGCCTCCTCGGAAAAGAGCTGCCCGAGTCGTTGACTATCCCGCCACCTGAAACCCTAAACCTCTACGACTCATTCGCTCGCATGAATTAGACTCGACGTCGCTTGGGTGGACGGCACCCATTATGTGGAATTGGCGTGACATCACGAATCAAGTTGATCCGCAACCCTGCTCCCTGCAGAGACCGAATCGCCGACTCTCGCCCCGATCCAGGCCCATTCACATACACGTCAATCTGACGCATTCCACTTTCCATTGCCTTTCTCGCTGCTGCCTCTCCAGCGCGCTGAGCAGCAAAGGGAGTGCTCTTGCGTGAACCTTTAAACCCCTGATTCCCGGCACTTGCCCAGACCACCGTATTACCGCTCATGTCGGTGATGGTCACAATGGTATTATTGAAAGACGCCTGAACATGAGCCACTCCACTCTGAACGATCCGGCGCTCTTTTTTCTTGCCTTTTTTCACACTCATACTCGCTCCTCTCGATGGTGGAGTAGACTACGGACGGGCCACTGGTTTGCCTGCGGTCGGTCTTGGCTTACTACTCACACCGGCACGACGCCCTTTCCGAGTTCTTGCATTGGTTTTTGTCCGCTGACCTCGAACAGGTAAGCCTTTTCGATGGCGGAGCCCTCGATAAGTCCCGGAATCTACCAGCCGCTTGATGTTTAATGACACCTCTTTCCGAAGATCGCCCTCGACTCGGTAATCACGCTCAATGATTTCACGTAATTTTACAATCTTGTCCTCGCTCAAATCTTTGATACGAACAGCCCCATCAATACCGGCTTCAGCGAGAATCTGCTGAGCTGAGGTCCGCCCAATTCCATAGACATACGTCAACCCGATGTCCGTTCGTTTATTCCTTGGTAAATCGACACCAGCAATACGTGCCATTCTTCCTCCAGATACGAGCATCAGGTGCGAGCCAGCTGGACCGCTCTCCTGACTCTACATGTTCAGAACTCGGCATCACCCATGCCGCCACTCCATGGCTATCCTTGCCGCTGCTTATGTCGCGGATTCTTACAGAGGATCCGCACGACACCACGACGGCGAACGACCTTGCACTTCGCGCAAATAGGCTTCACTGACGACTTGACCTTCATGGCAATTCTCAACTCCCGTTACTTAAATCGATAGGTGATTCGACCTCTGGTCAAATCGTACGGAGACATCTCCACCGTGACTTTATCACCTGGCAAAATACGGATGAAATGCATACGCATTTTCCCAGAGATATGAGCCAATATGATATGGCCGTTTTCAAGTTTGACGCGGAACATGGCATTGGGAAGCGTCTCAGCGACTGAACCTTGAACCTCAATGATATCTTCTTTTGCCATATCTGTGGCTGTACCCTCTTGATAACGGTAGTCTAACGCTTCTCCAACTCACTCAAGATACGAGGTGCGCCCGTTGGCTGTATGGCAATGGTATGTTCAAAGTGCGCTGACAAACTCCCATCCACAGTGACTGCCGTCCACCGATCATCAAGGACACGAACGGCACTCCGCCCCATATTCACCATTGGTTCAATCGCCAAAACCATCCCAGACTGTAATCGAGGCCCTTGTCCAGACTTCCCGTAGTTAGGGACTTGAGGCTCTTCGTGTAACTGCCGCCCAATGCCGTGGCCCACAAACTCCGTGACGACTGAAAACCCAGCTGCCTCTACATAAACCTGCACTGCGTGTGAGATATCCGTCAACCGATTCCCAACAACCGCTTGCCTGATCCCAAGGTAAAGCGCTTCTCTTGTCACCTCTACCAACTTCTCCGCTTCTTGAGCGATTCGACCAACTGCGACCGTCACAGCAGAGTCGCCGTAAAATCCCCCCACAATCGCTCCAAGATCTAACCCGATGATATCTCCATCCTTCAACTTCCGTTTGGATGGAATTCCATGAACGACCTGCTCATTAATGGAAGCACAGAGCGTTTTCGGGTATTTCCTATACCCTTTAAATGCTGGAATTGCACCGCGGGCTCTAATTTCCCTTTCAGCGATCAGGTCGAGTTCGTCTGTACTAATACCAGAACGAACAGCCTCTTTCACGATCTCCAATACCTCAGCAACCACCAGGGAAGCCGCCGCCATAACTTCAATTTCGGCTGGCGTTTTCAGAATGATCATGCCGTTTGGTATGCCGACAGGATGCGTACAAGCTCTTGATAGACAACCTCGACCGGTTCAGCGCCATTCAGATGGGACAATAATTGCCGCTGTTCGTAAAAATTGATCAATGGGGCCGTCTGCTCTTCATACACCTGGAGACGTGTCTCAACTGCCTCTCGCTGATCGTCACTTCGTTGAACTAATAGTTCACTACAGCGATCACAAGCCGTGCCATTCTTTGATGGGGCAAAATCCACATGATACGTAGCTTGACACTTTTGACAACTCCGCCGTCCACTCAATCGCTTAATGATCTCATCCCTCGAAACTCTAAAATTAATGACCCGATCCAGCTTGATTTCCTGGCCATCCAAAACAGCTGCTAGAGCTTCTGCCTGAGGAACGGTTCTCGGAAACCCATCAAGGATGAACTCTTTCGAGTGTGTTAATTCTGTCAGCTTTTCCTTTACCAATCCAATGACCACTGAATCGGGAACGAGACGGCCCTGATCCATGTGTCCCTTAGCTTCCAATCCAAGAGAGGTTTTATTTCGGACAGCTGTCCGGAGCAAATCCCCTGTCGAAATCTTGGCGATGTGATACTGAGCGACAATTTTATCTGCCTGCGTGCCCTTCCCAACGCCGGGAGCCCCAAGAAAGACTACCCGCATAACTAACTACTTCTCCCTCTCAGTGGAGCCATGCCCTTTCCGAGAAACCCCTCGTAATTGCGCATAAGCATATGAGACTCAATTTGTTGAGCTGTATCCAAACCAACTCCAATAACAATCAGCAGCGATGTGCCACCAAAATAAAACGGAACGTTCAGCTTGTAGATCAAAAGCTCAGGGATAACGCACACAATGGCGAGATACATGGCGCCCGCAAAGGTAATTTTCGTTAATACACTATAGATATAGTCAGAGGTTCGCTGACCTGGCCGTATGCCTGGAATGAATCCACCATACTTTTTCATATTGTCGGCCATATCGACAGGATTGAGAACAACTGCGGTATAGAAAAAACAAAAGAAGACGATCAAGCCAACATACATCAGTGTGTATAGAAGTGACCCCGGCGCCAGCTGGGCGCCAATGGCCTGAACCCAAGGAGTCTCAAAAAACCCTGCGATCGTGGCAGGAAAGGCTATGATCGATGAGGCAAAGATTGGAGGAATGACACCCGCAGTATTGATTTTCAGCGGGATATGTGTGCTTTGCCCACCGTACACACGCCGTCCAATCACACGCTTTGCGTATTGCACCGGTATTTTCCTGCGACCACTTTCGAGAAACACAATCGCAGCAACTACCGCAACCATCAAGAGCGCCAACCCAACAAGCAAAAATGCATTAAGCTGACCGATTTCGTATAGATTGTAGGTCTGAGCCACTGCCGCAGGTAAACGAGCCACGATCCCAGCAAAAATGATCAAGGATATCCCGTTGCCAATCCCTCGTTCAGTGATTTGCTCACCCAACCACATTAAGAATCCTGTGCCTGCAGTGAGGGTGATCACCGTCATCAGACGGAATCCCCAGCCTGCGTTCAGGACGAAGGCTCCTTGATTCATTTGTTCGAGTCCGATGGCGATCCCAAACCCCTGAATCAATGCAATGCCGATCGTCCCGAATCGTGTATATTGAATAATTTTCTTACGACCCCGCTCACCTTCCTTAGCGAGTTTTGTCAAATGAGGAATGACGACCGTGAGCAGCTGGAGAATAATCGATGCACTGATATACGGCATGATGCCGAGCGCAAAGATCGTCAACCGAGAAAGAGAACCGCCAGAAAAAATATCCAGGAACCCGAGTAACGATCCACCTTGTTTTTGCAGGAAATCGGAGAGGGCTTCACCGTTGATCCCAGGCGTTGGAATATGAGATCCGATTCGATACACGACCAGCATACCGAGCGTGAATAAGACGCGAGTACGCAGCTCAGGGATCTTAAAGATATTCTGAAAACTAGTCAGAAGACGTTCAAGCACCGCCGATAACCTCAACTCTCCCGCCAGCCGCTTGAATCTTCGCTTCCGCCGATTTACTGAACTTGTGCGCCTGAACGACCAATGATTTCTTCAACTCACCAACGCCGAGGATTTTGATCGGCAGCCGTTTCCGCTTGATCAGCCCCGCATCAACCATAGCCTGAGGTGTAACCGTCCCTTCCCCTGCCCACTGCTCAAAACTTTTCAGATTGACAATGGAATACTCAATCCTCGATGGATTTGTGAAGCCAAACTTGGGCAGCCTTCTAACCAATGGCATTTGGCCACCCTCAAACCCGGGACGCTTCCCTCCACCAGACCGTGCTAATATTCCCTTATGTCCTTTGGTCGCGGTCTTTCCATGGCCAGAGCCCGGCCCTCGCCCAATCCGTTTTCGACGCTTTTTTGATCCTGGTGCTGGAGCCAAATTATGAAGATTCATGGACGTCCAACCTCGAGCAGATAGCCAACCTTTCGAATCATCCCTTGAACTTGCGGCGTATCAGGACGTATCACCGTCTGACGAATATGCCGTAGGCCTAATCCACGCAGAACAAGCCGATGGCCTTGTGGCGTACCAATTGGACTACGCCGTAACGTAACCTGCACACGCTGCCCCTCAGGGGCTGCCTTTTTTTTTGCCGCTGTCGTTCCCATCAGACCGTAGCCCTTTCATGCCCTTCAACCCCCGGCTGCCGACGGTGGCGAAGGACATCCTCGACATTCCTCAATTGCGTGAGACCATCGAGGGTCGCACGAACCGTATTGAACGGATTCCCACGCCCCAAGGTCTTCGCGATAACATTGTGAGCACCAACCAATTCCACAACCGCACGAACCGCGCCTCCTGCGATAATCCCTGTCCCATCGACAGCAGGCTTTAACATGACATGCTCTGCCCCAAAGAGACCATGAACTTCATGCGGAATCGTCCCACCTTTCAGAGGAACGTGGACAAGATGCTTCTTTGCCTGCTCCACAGCTTTTGAAATCGCAACGGGCACCTCTGCAGCCTTGCCCTTACCAATCCCAACCCATCCATGACCATCACCAACAACCACGAGCGCGCAAAAATTAAAGCGTTTCCCACCTTTAACTACTTTTGCCACTCGATTGATAAATACTACTTTATCTTTTAGGCTTAGCTCATCGGGATTGACTCGCACGCTCTCACCCCTCAGTCCAACGTTCAGTTAATTTCTGATATTACGGAATCGTCACTGACCCTACACGCTCATCTGGCTTAGGTGTTCCGTTAAAATCGCAAGCCACCCTCACGAGATGCGTCAGCCAATGCTTTGATGCGGCCATGGTACATTCGACCACCCCGATCAAAGACCACCGCCGTCACCTTCACGGCTTTAGCCCGATCGGCGATCAACTTCCCGACAGCCTTGGCCGCCTCAATTCCACCTGTTGACTTGATGGTTGTACGAATCGACTTATCAAGAGAGGATGCCGCAGCAAGAGTGGTTCCTCGAATATCATCAATCACCTGGGCATAGATATGAGCTGTGCTCCTAAAAACATTCAGACGAGGACGCTCAGATGTGCCAAGAATCGTCTGGCGTACGCGTTTGCGCCGCCGTTCCAGCTGTCGAAATTTATCTGCAGCATTCATTGTCAGTCCCTACTTCCCAGTTTTGCCTTCTTTTTTACGCAAGGTTTCGCCCGCATAACGAACACCTTTTTGCTTATACACGTCTGGGGGTTTAATGGCTCGTAAATCCGCGGCAACCTGGCCAACCAATCGCTTGTCAACCCCTTTGACATTGATGAGAGTTTGCTTATCAACCTTCACATCAATCCCGGCTGGGACTTGATAGAGAACCGGATTGATATACCCAACATTAAATCTCAAAGTCCGACCTTGAAGCTGCGTCTTGTAGCCAACCCCGGTGATCTCTAGCGAGCGCTCGTACCCCTTCGTGACACCCTGGACCATGTTGCTTAGCTCAGCTCGAGTGAGTCCATGTAACGCTCTTAGCTTGCGATCCTCACTGGATCTACCAACAAGAACCTGACCATCCTTAATGGCCACATCAAGCCCCTGTACCATTGGCCATTCCAATTTCCCCAAGGGACCCTTCACAGTCACAGTTGACCCGACAGTCTTCACTTCCACTCCGGCTGGAATGGCGATCGGCATTTTCCCAATACGCGACATGATCTCTTACACCCTTCACTCCGAGGTTCGAACAACCGATATCCTTACCACACCGAGCAGAGAACCTCGCCCCCGAGATGACTTTTGCGAGATTCTTGATCTGTCATGATTCCTTTAGACGTCGAAAGGATCGATACACCAATTCCATTTCGAACTTTTCGAATATCCTGACTACCAACATAGACCCGACGGCCTGGCTTACTGACTCGCTCGAGCCCCGTGATCATGGGTTGCCCTTCCCCGAGATAGCGAAGGCGCACATGCAGAACAGGATGTCCATCCTCAGTGCTATCTTCAACTCCCTCAACGTATCCCTCTCGCCTCAAAATCTCGAGGATTGCTCGCTTGAGCTTTGAGGTTGGAACCGTCACTGTTTCAAAACGCCGCTGGGCGCCATTTTTCAATCTAACCAGAAGATCGCCGATTGGATCGGTAACCATGCTATGTCCTTCTACCCCTCAGTGCTATTCATTTGTTGACTGCCATCTGCCCCATGAACGCCGACCTACCAGCTTGACTTTCTTACTCCCGGGATCTCACCCTTGAGCGTCAATAGGCGAAAACAAATTCGACACATTCGAAACCGACGCAAATACCCGCGTACCCGCCCACACACACCACAGCGATGATACTCGCGGGTAGAAAACTTTGGTTTCGCCGCAGCTTTATTTCTCAATGCTAAACGTGACACAGAAACTCCTTCCGTCCAACTGACATCCGATACGCGCGCTGCTCCCTATGTTCTGAACGGCATCCCGAGGTGCTTTAACAAAGACTTTCCTTCATCGTTTGTTTTGGCCGTGGTGACAACCGTGATATCCATACCGTGAATCGAAGCCACCTCATCATACTTAATCTCTGGGAAAATCAGCTGTTCCTTCAGCCCAAGAGTATAATTTCCTCGACCGTCGAACGCCTTCGGTGAGATACCACGAAAATCTCGTATTCGAGGAAGCGCCAACGTTACCAATCGGTCAAAAAATTCATACATTCGCCGGCTCCGGAGCGTAACCTTTGCGCCAATAGGAAGACCCTGCCTAAGCTTGAATCCGGCAATAGCCTTTTTCGCGCGAGTCACAACGGGCTTCTGGCCAGTGATCATCCCTAATTCAGTCACAGCACTCTCCAGAAGCTTTACATTTTGGATTGCCTCACCCATACCGACGTTCAATACAACCCGTTCAAGCCTGGGAACCTGCATGACATTTTTATAGCCAAATTCCTTCATTAAAGCCGGCACGACCTGCTGCTCATAGATATCTCGAAGTCTTGGCCGAAACTTGGACTCGGCACTTTCCTGATCAAGTTGAGGCGCCTCTTTCTTTGCTGATTTTCGCTCAGTGGGTTTATTAGTCGCTTTGCTTTTTGGTTCCTTAGCCATTGCCAACCTATTCCAGAATCTCGTTAGATTTCTTACTAAAGCGCACTCGTCGCCCATCGGCTTGAGTTCGTATTCCTACCCGCGTCGGCTTCTGCGTGACGGGACAGAAAAACATCACATTAGAAATTTGGAGCGGCGCCTCTCTCTCCAAGATACCGCCCTGCTTTGCCTTCTGATTAGGTTTAGTGTGTCGTTTCATAATGTTCAGCTTTTCCACGACCACTTTTCCCGCTCGAAGGTCTACCGACATGACCTTCCCCGTCTTACCACGCTCCCGACCGGAAATAACAACCACCGTGTCGCCTTTTCTAATTCTGCTTTTTGAGAGTACTTGCACAACGCCCCTCGCTCGTTCGACCCTATAAAACTTCTGGTGCCAATGAGATGATCTTCATGAATTTCTTCCAACGCAGCTCTCGTGCAACGGGGCCAAAGATACGTGTACCAATTGGTTCCCCGTCCTTATTAATCAGAACGCATGCGTTACGATCAAACTTGATGTAAGAGCCGTCCTCCCGACGAACTTCCTTCGTGGTTCTCACAATAACTGCCCGGCTCACATCTCCCTTCTTCACACTCGCCTGAGGGATAGCCTCCTTGACAGCCACCACAACGACATCGCCCAAAGATGCATAGCGACGACGCGTCCCCCCGAAGACATGAAAGCACATGGCTTGTTTGGCCCCGGAGTTATCCGCTACGTCCATGTATGTATAGTTCTGAATCATTGATATATTCCTACGAATCTCAAATATCGAACGGCACCAAAAGAACGCTTCTATCTTTCAGGCTGCCCTTTTTCCATAACCTGAACGACGCGCCAGTTCTTTTCTTTACTCAATGGACGGGTTTGAACCAGCTTCACCCGATCCCCAATCTTACACATACCACCTTCATCGTGAGCCTTTAACCTCGTCACCCTTCTAAGGACTTTCTTGTAGATAGGATGAACAACTGATCGAGACACCACGACGACAACAGTCTTCTGCATCTTATTACTGACGACATCACCGTACCAATGACGCCGCTTTACCACCTCAGTCATAGCACTCCTTACCTTTTCGACTCGTCCGTTTGGCTCCGAACCTGATTAAGGATGGTCTTCACTCGCGCGATATCACGCTTTGTCTTCCGAATTTGCATTGGATTCTCAAGGCGACCCGTCCCGAACTGAAAACGGAGCGTAAACAGTTCTTGCACGAGCTGCTGCTCCTTCTCATGGAGCTCACCCACACCCATCCCTCTTAGCTCTTTCACATCTAGCGCCATATCAGCTCCCCAACTCCCATCCCAAGTTGACGTTTTGCCATTACCCGAACTCACCGCGGACAACTAACTTCGTGGCGACCGGCAACTTGTGAGAGGCGAGCCGGAACGCCTCTTTGGCCGTTTCTGGAGTGACTCCATCCATTTCGTACAAGATCCGACCTGGCTTTACGACTGCCACCCAGTACTCTGGGTTGCCTTTCCCTTTTCCCATTCGAGTTTCAGCCGGCTTTTTTGTAATGGGCTTATCGGGGAAAATTCTGGTCCAAACCTGTCCGCCTCGCTTCACATATCGCGTAATAGCAATACGCGCAGCTTCTATCTGACGGCTCGTCACCCATCCCGGCTCTAACGCCTTCAGCCCAAATTCACCGAGGGTAATCTGACCGCCACGATAGGCCTTCCCATTCATACGGCCTTTTTGCATCTTTCTAAATTTGACTTTCTTAGGGGCTAACACAGCTCAATCTCCTCACCCAAATCGTCTATCCAAAGTTGATTCCGCCTTCATGGGTTGCACTGGAAGAAGTTCGCCTTTATAGATCCAGGTCTTCACCCCGATCTGTCCCATAGTTGTATGGGCTTCCGCAAAACCATAATCGATTTCAGCACGAAGCGTATGTAGGGGCACACGCCCTTCTCGATACCACTCAGTCCTGGCGATTTCAGCACCACCCAGGCGCCCAGCGACCATGATCTTAATCCCTTGCGCTCCAAGTCGCAGCGCTGACTGCACGCTGCGCTTCATCGCCCTCCTGAATGCGACTCGCTTTTCGAGCTGCGTCGCGACATTTTCACTGACAAGCTGCGCATCAAGTTCGGGCTTCTTGATTTCTTTTACCGTAACGTAAACCTGCCCTCCATACTGCTTCTCAAGATCGGCCTTCAGCTTATCAACCTCCGCACCTTTCCGACCAATGATGATGCCGGGACGAGCGGTATGTATAATCACTCTGGTTTGATCGCCAGAACGTTCAATTTCTACTTTCGCAACCCCCGCATGATAAAGCCGGGCCTTCACGACCTTCCTAATTTTCACGTCTTGATGAAGCAACTTGGCATAATCTTTCCCTGCATACCAACGAGAGCTCCAGGTATAGTTGTAACCCAGCCGATAACCAATTGGATGTGTTTTCTGACCCATGCTCGCTATGCCTCAATAAATTAAAATCAGCCTACTTCCTTTGCCCCCGACCATTAGATGCCGTGACGGCGACCGTAATATGACTAGTGCGCTTCTGAATCGCATTGGCTCTGCCCATGGACCTAGCCCTCACACGCTTGTACGTAGGCCCACCGTTCACAAAAGCCCTCGAGACTACCATCGACTCACTATCACCCAACTCCTTCAATTCCGCATTAGCCACAGCAGAACGTAGAAGCTTCTCAACTACGCGTGCCGCGTGGCGAGGAGTATGCTTCAGCATGGCCAGCGCCATTGGAACCTGCTGACCTCGAATCATATCTATCACCGGCCTTGCCTTTCGTGGCGCAACACGGACGAACCTGAGAATGGCATGTGCTTCAGTCATCGTACAATCCCGTCACCCTTCAGTGCTCCAAATTCAAATTGGCATCTTCCGCAGTTCAAAAGCCGATCACCTGACCAACGATACTACTTCAGCGCAACGGCCTTTTCGGTCTTCGCCTGACCATGCCCCTTAAAAAAACGCGTTGGCGCAAATTCACCGAGTTTATGTCCAACCATATTCTCAGTAACAAAGACCGGGATGAATTTCTTCCCATTATGCACCGCAAACGTATGGCCGATCATATCAGGCACTACAGTGGATCGCCTTGACCATGTCTTGATCAGCTTTCGATCCTTCGTCTGATTCATCTGCTCGACTTTTTCCAGCAGATGGCCGTCAACAAACGCCCCCTTACTAACTGATCTAGGCATTGCGCACTCCTGACTTACGTCGGGCAATTATGAACTTATCAGTCTTTTTATTCTGTCTCGTCTTATAGCCCTTAGTGGGAAGTCCCCATGGGGAAACCGGATGCGGATTACCTTGCCCAGATTTCCCCTCTCCCCCACCATGCGGATGGTCAACGGGATTCATGACCACACCGCGAACATGTGGCCTCTTTCCCTTCCACCGGTTCCTACCAGCCTTCCCTACGCTAATATTTTCATGATCCACATTCCCCACTTGCCCAACAGTTGCCATACAGTGACCCAAAACTCTTCTCATCTCTCCAGACTTGAGCCGAACCTGTACGTATTCGCCATCACGGCCCATAACCTGCGCGAATCCCCCGGCACTCCGTATGAGCTGCCCACCCTTACCTGGCTTGAGCTCAATATTATGAATCGTGGTACCGAGCGGCATATTCACCAAAGGTAATGCATTTCCAGGTCTAATTTCAGCCTGCGGACCCGATTGCACCTCATCATTAACAGCAAGCCCAACTGGTGACAAAATATAACGTTTTTCTCCATCACGGTACTTCAAGAGAGCGATCCTTGCAGAGCGATTAGGATCATACTCGATTGCGGTGACTTTCGCCGGCACAC
>JACCEA012417917.1_pt1 | contig 14737 bp, 7 predicted proteins | sample 7449851 | NCBI WGS metagenome assembly JACCEA01 (sample SAMN15323453, study PRJNA562643) | freshwater metagenome | isolation source: river surface water | place: USA:Blue River Watershed | collected 2017-08-18 | reverse complement strand
ATACTTCATTAATGCTACAGATGGTTTAAGACTTCTATAGTTATCATTACAGATATAATTATATAGATATGGTATTTTTTTATTACCTATTTCATTTATAAAGTTAGAAAATGGCGATTTTAATCCAATACAGCATATCCCTACGATTATATTATTATAATAACATATTACAATATCATCATTAAGTCCTCTAAATACTATATTCTCGTGCAAAAATTCTTTGCATAATAATTTTACTTTATTTAAAATAAACTTATCATTTTCTGTTTTAGCATTAACTATATCATTTACTTTTCGCAATTCTATTTTAAGAATGCTTGCCATATATTCGACTACAGATTTCTAATAATAAAAAAAATATAATGTTTATAATTATATTTTTATGATTTTTATTTTTATATTTAAGTGTTATTTTATATTTTTATAATTACGCGGTGTAATTATATCTTAAGGTTATTTCTTATTTTTCTTATTTTTCTTATTTTTCTTATTTTTTTAAATTGGTTTTCAAATTTATAAACCTAGAAGATTATGTGTCGAAGGCATCATCTTCATCATCATCGTCGTCGTCGTCACGTTTATCTTCCAATTCAGAGTCGCTAAGGTTATCAGATTTAAATGCATCCATACCTTTACCACTAGTAGTTTTAGACTTATTAACGTTTACGTTTTTAATTTTGTCTACGAGTTCATCATCATCGCTATTTTCGCCAGTACCGCAAACCATGCTACCGAAATCATCTTCAGTAAATCCTGGCTTATCAATATTGTTTTTGTTAGAAACAACGTAGATCTCCTTAAATTCGTTTTTAAGGGAAAACCCATAACCGCTAATACTAATTTCCGAAAATTCAACGTATCCTCCAATAATAGATTGGAAAGTAATAAATTTACCAGCATTATCCAAATTTAGGGATTCTCTTACATTTTCACCTTTAACACTGGCCAATACAGGAGTGCTTTTATTTTTCATGGTGCGTTCCAAATCATAAACATTGGGTCGAAATTCTATGGTTTTTGCTCGAGTTTTAGACCAAACTGTTTCACACACAAGCCCTTCAGGACTCAATAAAAGTTTGATTCTAGTTAAAGGGTTTTCAAGGTTAACCGGTTTATCATCATCATCATAAATGCATGATTGACGAATAGAACCAATAGGTACGTCATCGTTTGTTTTATGAACTTGTTTATTTTTTTTAATAGAAAATCCTAAAGATTTTGAATTTTTTATTTCGTTACATATTTTGACATATGATTTATTGATAATATCAAGCGCATAGTCAAAATCATTAGTAGAATTGACTAAATTGTTAATATTAGTTTCGAATTTTTTATCCTCAATCTCTTGTTCGATAGGATTGCTCATTTTTTTAGGAGCAATAGATGAAATCGAACGAATTTCTTCAGGAGTAATTTTTTTAAATGCTATTTGTAGATTTTTCTTTTTATCGTCATTACCTGATACGTTTGGTAGTTTTGCTTTCGATGCTGTAACAATATTTGTAAATTTAAGTTTCAAAGGCATTTTTTTTCCATCGACAGACTTAAAAGTAAGTGGTACCCAAGTACAATCATACTTATTTTTTTTTGTCTTATCTTTTCCATCACCTTTATTATCTTTGAATTTCAAAGGATCCCATTCAAGAACAGAATCTTCTCCATATTTTTTAGCACTTTCAATAACATCTTTAACGGAAACAGCAGCAATTGACATCTTGATTTTTAATTCTCAAAGTTTTAGTTATAATGGGTATTAATAATATGTTTAGATAGAAATTCAATTTTTACAAACTATCATTTTTACGATATTTAGTAATATTTGATAATATTTGGTAATATTTAACTTTATTTAAATAAACATAAATAAAAATAAATATAATAGCATGGCAATAAAAAAAATAGTTTTTGAGTATATTTTTCATTTTTGATTTATTTTTTTTAGTATTTTGATTTATATTTTTTAAGTGTTATGAGTTGATATATTCGAATTTATATATATTTAATATATATTAAATATATAAACTATCGAAATCAGTATTGCCTATAATATGTAGTCTGCAGCACATATTATTGATATGAAGTGCCTCTAGGATAAATTCAAAATTAGAAAATATATCTAATTTAAAATCTATTTTGTCCACATCAATTTTTACTTTAGAATTTTTAATAATTTCTTCACATTGACGATTTTTTACTAAGCTATAGAATGGATAGATTTCTGAAATATCTTCACTACATTCTGGACATAAAATGAATACTACCATTTTTACAATAGTAATAAATTTCTTTTAACAGATTGTATATAGTTGAATTTTATATTTAAATACAAAAAAATTCATTTTTATTATAATTTTACATTTTTTACGATTTTGTATTTTTTTTCATATTTTAAAGGTCTTTGAGTAAAATGCCGACTTCTGGGTTACCTCCGTTAACCATATTAACAGGTCTATTAATAAACCAGTTGAGAGAGTATAATTGCATATCTAGAGGAGAAGGTAGCGAGCTAGGCATGGCAAGTGATGTTTTACCAGCCATGGCTTCTAAACCTTGACTAGGGCAGAACATAAACACATCAGACTTCAATAGATTGCCGTATAGAGTGAGATCACGAGCAATATCAAATTCTTTGCTAAGAATGCCAGAGCATTCTGTGTAAACATTTGAAGCCAAGAATGCAAAATTCTTGAACACATTTACAGCATCAGAATCCGTTTGCCATAGATCTCTATTAATATTGCAGAATACAATGAATAAATCCTTAGCAGCTCTCTCCTCATCATTGTATAGAGTTTTAACACGTTCTCTGAAATCCATAGGTCCTTTAATGTTTCTGAGACGTGAAGGATCAGATGAGGTCGACATCTTGCAAGCAGATGCGAAGCTCTTTTTTAATTCAATGTATTTTGCCTTATCGGCCTTAACATTAACTTCACTCATAGAAGTCTGAAGACAAGTAAGGATTGTAGAAAATGCATTAGGGAAATAAGCATCGCAGTACATATCTAGCAAATATGAATCGCTGAATTCATCATTTCCCAAGAATTCTACAACCTTAGACTTATCAATGCTAGCATCTTGAGACAAGTATTTAAGTTGTAGGCAGACCTTCTTAACATAAATATTATTTACTACACCGATTTCTTGGCAGAATTTCTCAGCAATAAAGTCCTGCAAAGCTTTTTTTGTCGAACTTCCAGAGCTGTATTCAGCACTACCGCCCATTTTCTTTAAACTTGCTGACGCAGGCTTTGACGTCTCTTTAACGACTTCTCCATCAATTCTAATGCGTCCTTTACCCTTAATTGTATAAACAGCCATATTTGTGCGATAACCAAAAGGAATAAAATCTTTATCAATTACTAGTTTAAGTTTATTATCCAATTCTACCCCCTTATCATCAAAACTTGCTACCTTTATTTTCTGATTTAAAAGATTTACAACCGAGCTACCGAATGAGGCTGGATTAGGTAAAAAGTCTTTAACAATAATAGCTTTAATCATATCTACTGCTTTATTAGGATCCGTAGAATGAGCCGCTGTAATAATTTCTTCTCTATATTTAGGATCTTCTGGAAAAAGTAAAGTGACTCCCTTCGCGCCTGCTACAGGTCGTAATACATATTCTATGCATAAATCTGAAAAAATATCATAGAATTTAGCATCTTTTTGCTTAACATAAGTTGATAACTTACAAAATCTCTTAAACGTTTTAGATGACATTATACTTATACTTATATTAATATATAATAATAAATCCAAAAAACTTTATAATAAAAATAATTAAAATATTTTTAGCATTATAAATTATTTTTATTATAAAGTTTTTTTATTTGCATTATATAGAATTGCCTATTATGGGAAACTCTTCATCACATGTTGAACGATGCGAGAATGCTTTGCAGCAAGTATATAACAAAAGCATTGGTAAACATTTGATGGGTTCAAAAAAGTCATCAGATGGTGACTTTTATGGTGGTAAAGATATCGCTGACCAGCTATTTGTAGCTCTTGGCGGATATAGCGCACTAGAAGATTACGGAAATTCCATGTACTCCGAAACTAAAGAAAAACTAATTAGAGGAATTGCAACCGATATTGCTCAGACCCTTAAACTTAAGAATAATTGGGCCGAATCACTTAGCATTAAAGAAGTAGTAGAAAAATTGAGACGTATTGTCCCCGATCCTAAGCAGAAGAAAACTATTAAGGTTGATAGCGATGCTCATAAAGAACTCTGCATGGACCTTGCTAGATCTATTAACAAGCGTTACGATGCTGATGTTATCAACTTGTCCGCAGAACCACAAATTATCTGCAATAATGTCTCAGAACTTATGTACTCACTATTTACTGGATTACACAGTGAATTTTTAGCAGTATCTGGAGATGTAAGCAGAATTCTAAGAAATCTTGGTGTACTCCAAGAGTATGTTGATAGTGCTAACAAAAAGCTCATGGATATGCTTAGTACTCAGGCAGACGGTGCTGATGCGCAAGCCGAATCTATTAAACGTCTATACGATGCCTTGACTGACGAAATTCAACGTCAAAAGACTATTTTGGCTAACTTGATTTCATCTGTTATTGGACCTACTGGCGAATCATTAGTTACTCTTCTAGAAGATAACGATGATTTCAAGGGCCTAACAAAAGATCTTGAAAAAGTTACTGGAACTCCTGAATTTAGCGATAAACTCAGCTTTTTGCTAACTGGGTCTGCTAATGTTGCACTTACTGCCGAGATTGTTGACCGTGCTCTTAAAAAAATTGGAATGAGTGTTAAAGAATATAAAGAGGCATCTAGCTCTAAAGAACTTCGCGAAAAGGTTGTCTCACTTATTGCAAAAAAGAAGCCTGGTAGTGAAGAATTGTACAAAATGCTTGCTGCGGCAGACACTTTGTACAAATATGATATGAGCCATGATGATATTTTAAAGGTTCTTGAAAAAAAGTCTGGTGGTATGTGTTCATCAGATGGTAAGGAAGGAGGATTTATTAGCAATGAATACGATACTTCTTTCGCCGATAGCGCTGATATTGCTACAGCTGTTGATAAAGAAGATAATCCATTTAAGGGTCGTGTTCAATCAGCACGTAAATCTATTAGCAAACAGCTCGAGAAAAAGAGACAGCTACGTAAACAACTATTTGCGGTCTTAAATTCTCAAATTAAAAGTTCTTATGCCAAAATCCAACTTGCACTTTCAAAGATTTGCAAAAAAATTGGTACAGAAATTGAACTAACCTCTGAGCTTGATATGTTTGTTAGACAGCTAGCAAACTTTGCAAACTCACAACCTGATAAATATAATATGCATATTGCTTTGTCAGGATTCCGTAAAGATATCGGATCTTCATTCGTTAAGCACCAATTTATGGAAAATATGATAGGTATTTCTGAAGCAATCTCGGAACTTCAAGCAAAGACCAAATCAGGAGCTCATTTCGCAGAGATCAAAGCCTGTGTTGATGAACTTTTAAAAATTATCAAAGATTTCAATGATACTTTCACTGATGCTCTAAGTGAAATTTCTGTTGAAGGAATTGGTAAGAAATCTGGCGGGGAAATGATGGAAGCCGACCCTGAAGTCGAAGGTGGTGCTTGTGGATGCACAGGTGGTGAAGAAGGATCGGATTCTGATAGAGAACATGCAGCCGGAGGCGACTCGATGGAAACTATGGAAACTGTTGAAAATGTACTTGGTGGTGTTGTTGCAGTAATGTCAGAACATGAACTATCACACTTCAAGACCATGAAGAAATCTATTCGTGAAATCGATTACTTCTACAGAATTGCTGGAATCAAGCAGAATATGAACAAAGTCTCTGCTGAATTCGACCATAATGTTGAGAATTATGAAAACGTTCTTGGTGAAGAAGCTGGATTAATCATTGATCAAATTCAAAAGAAGTATAATGCTTTGATTAAAGCTCTTGAAGATGACGAAGATGAAGTCAGCACTCTTTACACACATGGATTAAATGTCGCAGACCATTCTGAACTAAAGAAACCTCTTAGTTCTAATATTAAGGCGGCTGATTTAGCAAGTAATGATGTCGTTAAAGATTATCAAGAAGGATACAAATTCTTGTTGGAATATGTTAGAGCATCTAAAATTGAAATGTTAGAGGCCGCACAAGCTTTGGATTTATATCTAAGTAAATTTAGCAAGAGTATGCAATTTAAACCTGATCAAATCAAAGAATTTGTACAAATTCTTGAGCAGATTGAAGTAGTTGCAAAATGGTTTACTGATAAGTCTGGTGATAATTTAGTAGGTGTTTTTGAAGCGTTCTCATCTGCAGAAGCTACAGACTTAACTGTTGCTGGCATTCCTAATCTAGTTGTTCTAAAAAGTCTTAACAATGCAGATATCAAAAATCAACTAGATGGACAAATTTATACTCTTAATGATCATTACTATAGAAGTGTTGCTGATGGAAACGCTGGTAAATTTTATGCTGCTAGATTAATGACGCGCAATGAATGTATTAACCTTGTTAAACAAGTAGAAAAATCTATTAAGAGTGTTAGAGCTCTAGAAAATATTATTGCTACTTTTAGCCGTGTTAATACAAGTGTGTCATCAGAAGTACGAACATTTATGTCAAATGGAGGTATGTTCAAGGCCTTCATGAACTATGCTGTAGCTTCAGTTATCTCAGTTGGTTATTTGAATACTGAGATTGTTGGCAATAATTGTAAAGTTGTTGATAGTTTTGTTCCAGCTAATTCTCATCTAAAGGCAATCCATGCTAAAATGGCAGTTGCTCTTAAATTTAGTGATGATAAATTTTTAGTTGGTCCTGATTCTTATTTGGAATTATGTGATCCATTAAGTATTCGTAAATCTACAGAAGAGGATCCTTGTGACAGTATTTTCGAAATGTCTATTAAATCACTTATTTCAAAGATTTTCACTGTTGTGGGAAGCTATACACTATTTAATAAACCGGCCAAACTACAAGAAAACTCATTATCATTGCCAACAAACCCACTTAGACAAATTCTTGGTGGTAGCCAAACTGTTATTAAAGTACATCCTGATGCTACTGAATTGTATGTTCGTCTACCTTTACTTGTTGAATGGTACAAGAAGGTATTTGAATTTAAAGAATCTAATGAACCTTTCGTAGAACCACGTGATCTAGATAAACAATCTAACCCGCTTATTTCAATCATTCCTGATATGGATAGCGTTTGGGGTGATTTATGCAAAGTGATATTTATTGATGCAAAAAATATTGATAATGGTGCATATCCTAGCGAATATGCTAATAAAATCATTGAATCTATCACAGATATTTATGAGCATTATAAGAGCAAATATCCCAGCATCACTTGTCGTGAAATTATTATGGAGTTTGTTCTTGAAATCAATCGCAGATATGGTTTCATTATGCGATCTGAGATTAATGACTATTTCGCCGAAAGAAATATGCACATTAATGCCGACCAAGCGTATCCAGACGATGATAACGTAGAATATAATCTTGTTGATATTGAAATGAATATGGGTAGACTTCCAGCACCATCTGATAGATTCCGATCATTAACCAAAAAAGAAGTTACTCGCAAATATAATATGGGTGATTTGTTAAAGGTTGTTAAAAGATTTAGAGAATCAATTGATAAAAATTTAGAATTATCTGGAGTTAAACCTACCGGCGATGACTACTTTAGAGTAGCTGGTGATATTTCTTTGGCAGGAATTATCAGAGAAACCAAAAAACAAATCGATGTTTCTTCAGATTCTGAAAAATACGAAATTATTCATAAACAACTTCATGGTATCGAAAAGTATAGCAACGTTGATCAGCAAAAGATTGTACTTTTCCATGAAACTGTGATTACTCCATTAACAGTTCTTTACTTCACTTATTTGCTACTAAATGACTTTAACAAATTCTGTATTTCGTTAGATCCTGAAGGAGTATTTGTAGAAGGACAAACTTTCGCAAGAGCTAATTTGATTAATAAAACTCTTAGTAGATTTAAAGGTGCTAATAACCCATATAAATCACGTGATAAAAATACCAATGTAATTTTATCAGTATCATCATTACCTACATTAGGTATTAGAGATGGAATTACAGAATTACCTTCAAATATTATGGAATATCTTTTAAGAAAACTAATGAAGGTAGGTTGTGATATGAACGGTCTTACAGAAATTGCATTTATTGGAGCTGGATCTAAAGCTGATTATCCATGTCTAATTTATGATAAGCTAAATGAAGTTTGTGCAACATTGTTCCAAGATGCTAAAGCCTCATTCCACCAATTAAGAAAATATTTACCATTAAGTCTTATTGAAAGATATGAAAATCCTAGCCGTGATTTAAATCCAAATGAAATCTCACTATTTTTCATCCAAGAGCATCTATTCGATAGACTATTTGATAATAAATTTGGTAATGGTCTGGTTGATGCAAATATTGCACTTAAGAATATTTGGACTCATATGACAGAAAAAAATAGATCATTTAATAGTGAAATTACTAAACTCGGTATTTGGGATTATACGCTAATAGATCCTAATGCGGTATTAAGGATTGTTTCTAATAGCCAAGTTCTAACAGAATTCCCGTATAAATATATTTCAGTATTTAAGTCAAAAAATACATTTGGAAATCCTACAACAGAGGCTGAGAAAAATGCCTATAATACATTACTTTCCTCAGGTGTTGATGACAGATCTTCTAAAGAATTTAGACGTGATGTTTTATTATATAAAAATCCCTCTAATGGTGAAAATGCTAATGTTCAAATTGGAGATGCTGATTTATACGAACTAAAGGATAATATAGGAAATGATAAACATAGTAAATATGGTCTATTATTCAGATTGAATAAACTTATTCTTAAATACTGTAAGACATTTATTGATCCTTCTAGTGGTAAAATTTATAGGCCTCTTATCGAGAAATTCATTACTGGTCATAATGCGAAGGATATATTAGATTCTAAGAATATAAACGACTCTGTTAGAAATGTTGGTTATCGCTCGTATCTACAGTATACTGAACCAAAAGAAGGTGCCGTTCTATTTGCTACTATTGCAAATGCTCTTAAGGGTATTTTATATACAAAGGCTGATAAAACCTTTGGTATTACTAATATGTTTACTGAAGATAACTTTTCTAATCTCAATGAATATCAGAAAGATATTATGAGAGCTTATTTACCATCCTTTGAAAAAGAATTGGACCTTATTGTTAAAAAGGCTTCATTTATGATTCAGTGTCTAGAAAATACAAAGATTAATGTTTCTTGTAATGCTATCCCAGCCGTTGCAGATATGGTAAATTCCGATGTTCCAGAATATACACAAGCTAACAAACTAAAAACAGCAATGGATAACGAGTCACGTCGTAAATACTTACTTAGTGTATTCGATGATATTTCATCAACTGCCAAATCTCTGAAGAGATGTATTGACGATGTCCAAGCTGAGCTAAATGATACTCCAATGTACTTTGAAGTTTATCAAGGCTCTATTGTCGACTACAATTCTAGCAATCGTAGATTACCATTTATGCCAATTTCGCATATTACTAACTTGATGAATTTTGGTTCGCATGTAAATGAAGATGGTACGTGGAATCTTTCTCTAGTTCCAATGGAAGAACCGCGTGTTGCATCATCTCAATACAAGTTTACATATGGTACGCGTGGTCTTTTACACCATCAAAAACTTTCTTTAGAATTTGCACCTGGAGTAGAATCTTTATTAAATGCTTATAATAGTAAAATGGGAGGAGCTGCCGCATTTGAAAAACGTGCGATGGAATCTATAACAAAGAATACGGTATTGTTATCTAGATGGATTCTTGATACAATGTACCATAAAGAAGTACTTGACGCATGTAGATGGGTATCCATGAGATATTTATTAACGTCAACTCGTTTATCTACAGCTGATGTATATAGACCAGAAAATCTATCATGCCAAACTGGTAGAAATGGTTCTGCTATTAAAAAAGTGTCGCATTCAGACGTTATTTCTATGGTAGAAAGTGAAAATCCTAAACATGTATTGAATAAAATTATGGAATGTATTTTACCAGATAATACTAATAATATTGCTGATATGGAACGTAAAGATTTTAGAATATTTAATATTTTGGATCTTAATATTGTACCTATTAACGTACACTCTATGCAACGTGAAGTACCATTTGTTAATTTGTTCAATTATTCATACACATTCGATAACATTGTTAAATTCTTTGTGAATCCAAAACAAAATTCGGTCGAAGAAAAGATGGTAGAATATCTACAAAAACCACTTGCCTATAGATCAATAGCTGATTACACTAGTGTAATTCCTAAGATAATGTCAGGCAATATGGAATTAGGATTTAGCAGACCTAAATATTTGAGTGATCAATTATGGAATAAAGTACTTTTGAGCACTTTAGATAAGAAAGTTAGTATCACTGAAGTTAACAGCGATATTGTTCTTGGATTAAGAGGAACAGTAGGTTCAGCACTTCCAAATAAACTTATTGATAATCTTTCGGTATTCGATAAGAGAACTGCGGAATTTATTAGCGTTATTGATGAAAAACAATCGAATGCACTATTCAAAGAAGGTTACCTTAGATATCAATCTAAATTGGTTCGTTTTATTGAATGGTTTGCTCAGCTTCAACGTATTGTTCGTATGTTGATGAGAAGCCAATTGGAATGGATTTCTGACCCCGTTGTCCAAGGTAATGATGCAATCTCTAAGGATGTTACTGAATACCGTGGAGAATCTAAATTATTCGATCTGGGAGATTTTGAGTAAGTTGCCAAACTTTAAAATTCTTTAAAAAAATATAAAAATACAAAAAAATATAAAAATACAAAATCAAAAATTATACAAAAATGTATTATCTATAATTTATTTTTTTACCATTTTTTAATAATGAGAATTATATAATATATTTCAAAGATAGTAATTAAAAAATGGATCAATTTAAACAATTACATAAAAGATTAGATTCCTTTAAATCGGATAAAAAAAATATAAATGAAAGTATAGCACATCTGCATAAATATATAAATACTAAAGAAAATTACTATAAATTAATACCAGATAATATAAAAACTAATAATATTCTTACTGTTATTCTTAATGATATTACAAAAAAAATAGACAATTTAGACAAATCTATCAATGGTATTCCTAAAGAAGAATATATTGCGCAATTAGAGGCTGCATATGTAGCGCAAAGACGTAGTAATGAAGAAATAAAATCATATAATGTTATTACTTATGCGTATTTGACTGATAAAAGTATTAAAGATGATTCCGAGCAGTTGAAATCAGAAATTAATAGAGTTAATCAAGAATTAGCAATTGCTAAATCAAAATTAGATTCTTATGAAAAAGAAAATATAGATATATTAAACGAATGTAAACAAATAAAAGAACTACTTGATAATTTAAATATACCTATATCTGATATAGAAAAAATGTCTGTCAAATCTGAGTCTGATGCAGAGTCTAAATCTAAATCTGAGTCTATTATTCAAGAAAAGTTAAATAAATGTAAAGAATTACAAAATAAATTATATTCAATGATATCAAATAAAGAAAAGGAAATTGTTAAATTGAATGCAACAATAAAAGATAGTGGTATTGCTAAAAAAATTTTACTCGATGTAAAAGAGAAAGTAGTATATGAAATGTCACAAAAATTAAATTCTATCAAATATGATATAGATAACTGTTTAGAAAAAAATGATTTAACATGTGTAAGGAATATTATAAACGAATTAACACAGGTATTAAATACAATAAAACCATTAGATACATCGGATCCCAAATCTATAACCAATGAAGATTTAATGACAACTTTTTGTAATATTATGTAATAGATTTACTAGTTTTAATAATTTTTGAATTCTTTTTTTAATAATTTTCGAAATTCTTTTATCTAAAATTATTTTTTTATATATAATATGCTGGCACCGAAGAATAAAAATACGATATCTATTAAAGCATTTTTTAAATCTTACGATAATAATACTCAAAAATTAAGTCTGGTATTTCTGGACGAAGAATTTGATAGATTCACTAAAAACTTTTTGTCAAATTATTATAAAAATGCTGAAAAGAAACCTATTAATAATATAGAATTCTATGTAAAATGTACTAATCATAGTAAAATATTTATAGATAAACAAGCAACTGTCCCTGGCGATCTTACTTCATTGGTTGACAAGGTAATTTGTGCAAAGGTTTATATACATAATTATAGTTTTACTGACAAGAATTCGTTAAAAAAAATAACAGGATGGTATCTTACACTAGTAAAAATCTTACCAGCATAATTATATTATATGTTATCACTTTTTTTTAGTATTTTTTATTGAGTCTTTTATCGAGTCTTTTATTAAGTCTTTTATTAAATTTAATTTAACCGAATAAAGCTTGAGCAATTGGATTACCGTGACTGGAATTAATTTTCATTTGTTCATCAGTAAGTGATGGTACATCACGAGCATTAGGGCTAATAGGGATATAAGGCGATGTTCTTCGAAGACCCCATTTAGGTACAATGTCGTCATCATGAGAAAATTCTGATCTTGCTGACGCACCGACAGTAGTATTTTGTAAATCGTCAGTAAATGTTCTATGAGCAGTAAGAACTGAAGGTTCAATTCCAGTATTAATAATATATTGATTATAGTCAGAAGGATCTGGTTGAACATCTAACGGCTGAACAGCACTATTGATCATCATTTGTGTATATTCACTATTATCTGGGCTAGAAACTAAATTAGATGTCATGCCATCATGTTCTTTATGCGGTGAACCCGTCGCATATTCCGTAGTCTCCATTTTGCAAGAAATACCGTTTCCTAGATCTATGTATCGAGATGATTTCTTTTTATCTTGGATTATCAGAAGAATTACAAGGATTATAATTGCAGTTATTATCAAGATCATATTAAACTTATATACTATATGGTATATTATAAATTAAAAAAAAATAATTTATTATTTCAATTTATAATATTATTATTATTTTTTAAATCAATGTTTCGTTTTATAATTTAAAATTATCATCAATAGAATCTGTTACTAAATTATTAACCAATTTTTTAGTATCTACTTTAGAAATAAATTTGATGTTATTTATTTTTTTGTCACGTAAACTCTTTAGATAGTTACTAATAGATCTAACTATATAAATATACTCGTAATTACTTATCAAGTTGTAGTATATGAATTTCAATTCATTTATACCATCTCCTAATGTTTCTTGCGAATCAATATTTTTAACGGCTATATCTTCTAGTTTTTGATCAAATTTTTCATCATCCATTTCGGATTCTTTAATAAGATTATCAATCTTATTAAGGTTTTTATCTATATCACTTTTTGCAGAATCGTTTAGTAATTTATCTACATTAGTAATCTCTTTGATATAATTTGATATATTACTTACAAGATTTATATTTGTACGATAAAGAGACTTAATTAAATTTAAAGAATTTCTAAATCTATTTTCTAATACTTGCTGACGTTCTTTATATATAGACTCTGCACTATTAAGAATACTATTATATTTACTGGCGTAATATACATTCTGTAAGCAAATAATATAGTTTTGTTTTAAAGTATTAATTTGCTTTGAACTCAGATTTTTATTCTCTTCGCTTTCTATCAGATTCTTCAAAAGTTTATTGACATAAAGTTCGCCGTAAAAGTTATTTTTAGTTTCGACATACGCAATAACTTTATTCATAACCCATTCTTGTAAATTTTCTTCTGGGTCAACACTAGCACCAAGTAATTTAATTATAGCATTTGATCTTTCGTCCGCACCATATTTTTCTATAATCTTTGTTTTTATTATCTTAGCAGATTTACTATATATAGATTTATATAGTGGTCCTTTATCAGCATAACTTGTATAGTATTGTCTACATACCGTTTTTATGTATTTTTTTGCTAAATTAAGATTCGCTTCTTCTGCTTTTTTGATTTGATCATAATCACTATAATCAATTCCTACAAAAGGAGCTTGGTAATCTTTATGATATGTAATAAATCTTGCTAACTGTCCACTAATACTTTTATCCATATAATAATCAATGTCTATCGGTAGTTTATTTTCCAATGCAATATAATCTAGTTCCATTTTATCACCGATTGATAATTCTGTTTTTCTACCACGATCATCATAAGTATATGGGTATTTTTTAACAACAACATATTTTGTTCGTTCATGTGGAGCAATTTCTATATTTCTTTCTATTAGCATTCTGTCATGAAATGTTATCATTTTCTGATTTTTTTTATTTGGTTTATAAACACCTGTCATAATAAATGCGCCGAATTTTTCTTCAGTAGTCCAGTCTTCGTTATAAAAGTTTTTAATAGCATTTTCTACAATTTCCATAATAGTAAAGATATTATTTACGCTAACTGCATTTGTTAGAATATCTTCGCAAACTTTAACCAAGACTTCTGACACACCTCGCTTTTTCATATCTAAACCACGAATAAACATTTCATATTCTCTAAAGTTAATTTTTGTTTCGTGTGGTATTCCAAAATACTTTTTCTTAGCTAAGAATGCGCTGGGAAATAACACTTCTTCATATGCCATTTTTAAAAACTTGGTACCATTATCATCCATCAATTTTTGATTAACTTCCACATTAATACTTTTAATTTTTTCAAAGGTTATAGCTACCATTTGTTCCCAGTATTCTAACTTACTTATT
>JACCEA010992405.1_pt1 | contig 14739 bp, 15 predicted proteins | sample 7449851 | NCBI WGS metagenome assembly JACCEA01 (sample SAMN15323453, study PRJNA562643) | freshwater metagenome | isolation source: river surface water | place: USA:Blue River Watershed | collected 2017-08-18 | reverse complement strand
CTCAAGCGGCGACCAACGTTAACGGCTATGCGATTGCGAAGATCGACAACTGTGGCGTAAACGTAAGCGCTGCCAACAAAACCTTTGCGATTTTTGCGGATTACGATGGCGGAATTCAAAACCAAAGCTTATCCAGTTTAAGTTTTAGCGGCTGGAACCATGCTACCAATGGCGTCAGTGCAGAGTGGGTTAACCTGAAAAACTCTGGCAGCACATACAATTTCAGTACCAATGCCAAAACCAATGACTCCTGCAGCAATGTCGATACCATCAACATGGTGTTGCTGAAAAAGATCGCTGACTGGGATCACCAACATTCCAATGGCTTTGAGCGCAACATCCTCGCTTTCGGCTACAAGTTTGGCGATATCGAAAATTTGGTCTTCGATGTAAAAATTAACAGCGCCAAAACCAGCATCCCTAGTGTGGAAAGCCTCAAAACCACCTATGCAAGCTATGTTAATGGCGCCACTGTCGATGCTCTGGAAGATGGCAAGGTAAACGTTGGTATTACTTTGGGCGATGCCACCAACCTAAACGCGGCGATTATTTTCCAACTGGACCAAACCAACCTGACAGATCAGTGGGTTCGTGTAACTATCCCTATGAGCAAGTTGTCCTTCTATCAAGAAGTCAACTACGTCCGCACCACCAAAACCCAAGCTGACCTGAGCAATGTGGTGATCAAGCGTATGCTGGTTGTAGCTGAAACCAAATCCGGCGCTGTGCTGCGCGGCGCGATCAACCCTTGGACCACCAGCATTCCAGAAACCTTTAAAGAAATGGATTTGAGCTTCAAGAAAATTGAGTTCCAGTTGAAATAACTTTTCCTGAAAAACAAAAAGGGCCGATGAAGCAATTCGTCGGCCTTTTTGTTTTTAAAGCGCAATCACTAGGTTGTCGCTGAGCGCACGCGATACGCAGCTACACATTTTTCCCTCCGCCTTTTCTGCATCCGATAATACCGAATCCCTATGCTCAACTTCTCCGGCTAATACTTTGACCACACACTGACCACAATTTCCAACACGGCATTCTGATCCGATCGGCAGCCCGGCATCTTCGATGGCCTCCAGTATTGATTCATCGGCAGCCACGGCGATAAGCTGATCTCGGCCTTGAACTTCAACACTAAAGGCCTGATCTGTCGCTTTGTGCTGCACGCCAAATCGCTCAGCAAAAACTCGCGCTTTATCTATACCCAGGTTCGCGGCAACAGCAAAAACCTCATCGATTAATTTTTGCGGACCGCACACATAGACATCAGTGTCACGCGGTAGTTTTTCCAAAGTCGCCGCTACATTCAAACGCTGCCCCTCACTGGCGTAATAGCCGTGATAATCTGCTCCCAGTTCCCGTTGCAATCTATCCTGGTATGCCATTTCATTTTTACTGCGTCCCGCATAATGCAGTTCGCAAGAAACGCCTTTCGCGGCCAAAGCTTGTACTACTGGTTTTATTGCAGTAATACCCACTCCACCGGCAATCAACACCGCATTGTTTGCAGCCAACTCCGCAACAAAATTATTGCGCGGAAGATCGCAGTGCAACACCAAACCTAACGCATATTGCGCATGAATATTCACCGACCCGCCACGCCCATTATCGTCGCGCTGTACTGCAATCTCATAAATATCGCGCCGCGCCGGATTTGAACTAATCGAGTAGTGGCGCCACTCCGTTTTTCCCTCCGCCATCAAGACCGGTACTTTCAAATGCGAACCTGCCGTGACCGGCGGAAGATCGCCGCCATCCACTGAACGTAATTCGAACGCTCGAATGCGCGGAGTAAGCTGACGCACACCGGTAATTACCAAGGGCAATTGGCCCGAGCCCAACTCAGTTAACTGTGCTGCAACCGGTTTGGCGCTCGCGGCCTGCTGCTCGCTTAAATGCTTTACTAACTCACGCACCTCGTCTTCGGTATAGCGCGGTGTTATATGTTGTGGACAATTCCATTCATAAGCTTCCACATGAATAATGACTGCACGTTCTATTCGCGCGCGATAATGTGCATCCTCCAGGCGCGCGACTAACTCCATATTTTCCGACTCATGAACAACTTTGGCGCGACCCCAAATTTTGATTCGGCGACGATTTGCATAATCCATAAAAATCAAACTAATTCGCTCATCCGAATTAATATTTCCCACACTAATATATTGGCGATTACCGCGAAAATCGGCATACCCCAGCGTGCGCTCATCCAGAACTTTTACAAAACCGACGGGCCCACCGCGATGTTGCACATAAGGCCAACCGTTTTCTCCAACAGTGGCTTGATAAAAACTATCGCGCGCTTCAATAAATTCTGCCTCCGCTTCACCCAGCGTATTGCGCGGATCGTCAGCCAATTCAAAACCGCGATTACTTTCCCGGCTGCCATATAAACTCTGCGCCGCCTTAACGCTTTCGGTAAAAGTGATATCAGCAAATGCACGAGCCATAACAAACCTCCGGATAATAATCGCAGTTAGAGTTAACGTTGAGCCAGGGTATTACAAGCCTACTTTCGGAAAATCAATTTCCACGCGGCTTGCTTTACCTAAAATGGTGGTGAGCAACGTCATGCCAACATGGGTAATGATTTCCACTATGTCCGAGTCGGTGTAACCCGCGTTGCGCGCTTCAACCAGATCAGCGGTGGTGATATCGCCCTGATGTTCAACCAACGCACGCGCCAGTTTCACAGCCACCGCGGCTTTAGCATCCTGACTGGTGCCCGCGCGATTCGCTTCCATTTCAGCGCCGGTCAAGCCCGCTTTACGACCGATAGCGGTATGGGCAGATACGCAGTATTCACAAGAATTTTCTTGCGCAACTACCAGCGCAATACGCTCGCGAGTTTGCAGATCCAAACTGCCCTCACCAGCAATAGAATGCAAACCTAAAAATGCACGCAGCGCTGAAGGAGAGTTCGCAAAAATTTTCAAAAAGTTGGGCACCATCCCCAATTTCTGTTGGATGGCTTCCAACAGCGCTTTCTGTTCGTCGTTCGCGGTTTCGAAAGTTACAGTAGTAATACGGCTCATGATATTTCCTCATTTCAATCGTTGATTAGGGTTAAGACTTCAGGTTTAAAAAACGCCTTGCTGGATATTGCTTAGCGAGTGAAGCCAGTTTGCCCATTGCCCAACTGAAGAAGAATACGCACAATAAGCAATTCATTATTTCCATTTTTGAAACAATAAAGTCCCTGAGGTATGCGATGGATAGATTTGTAGAGATGCAGGTATTTGTGGCGGTGGCGGAAACCGAAGGATTTGCCTCAGGCTCGCGGAAACTGGGGATATCGCCCCCGGTTGCAACCCGTGCAGTAGCGGACCTGGAGGCGCGGCTCGGCGTAAAACTGCTGACACGAACTACGCGCTATGTGCGGGTCACCGATGCCGGGAAGCGCTACCTGGAGGATTGCAAACGCATCCTGAGTGAAATAACCGAGGCCGATGACGCTGCCGCCGGTATCAATGGCGAACCCAGCGGGCACATTGCCATCACGGCGCCCGTAGTATTTGGCCGTATGTATGTGCAGCCTGGGGTGATTGAATACCTGAATCGCTATCCCAAGATGGATCTAAGTGCACTCTATGTGGACCGGGTGGTAAACCTGTTGGAAGAAGGCCTGGATGTCGGCATCCGTGTGGGCGAACTCGCGGACTCAAGCATGCGCGCAATTCGCGTTGGCACCGTGCGGCGCGTGCTCTGTGCATCGCCCGATTACCTGGCACGCATGGGTATCCCAAAAACCCCCGAAGATTTACTGGAACACACAATCGCATCAGCGAGTGGCGTTAACCCCAACGTTGAATGGAAATTTAATCAGGAACAAACCGTGCGTATTCGGCCTCGACTTAACGTTTCAACCAACGATGCCGCCATTGATTCTGCGGTTGCAGGTTTCGGCATTGCGCGGCAGATGTCTTATCAAATAGCGAAACAATTAGAGCGCGGCGAATTAAAAATTATTTTGAGCGACTACGAATTATCACCTTCGCCCATCCACATTTTGCACCGCGAAGGCCGCCACGCCTCTGCCAAAATTCGCTGCTTTGTCGATTTAATGGTTGAACAATTGCGGGCGGATAAATCACTCAACTAATAAATAGTTGGTAGAGTAAATATTCAAAATTACTCCAGATCAATATTCGTAAACAAATAAGCGGTAGAATCGCTCTATCATGCACAATCCGGATGTCGACCATGAAAATTGCCATAGCACAAGTTCCACCACTATTTTTAAACAAAGCAGCGTGCATTGATAAGATTGTAGAAATTGTCAAAGAAGCCTCAGCCAACGGAGCTTCGCTGCTGGTTTTTCCAGAAGCATTTATCGGCGGCTATCCGGTTTGGATTTGGCGGTTGCGTCCAGGCTCGGACAGCGCACCCTGCACAGAGCTGTACAATAAATTGGTTGAGCAAGCATGTAACCTCCGTAACGATGACTTGGCCCCCGTGTTAAATGCCGCAAAAAAATACAACATAACATTGATCTGCGGCCTCAATGAACGCGACGCGTGCGGAAGCCAGTCCACGCTCTATAACACCGCGGTGGTTATTAACAACGAAGGGGTACTCATCAACAAACACCGCAAACTAATGCCCACCAATGCAGAGCGGATGATATGGGGCCAAGGCAACGGAAATAGCCTCTCAGCCATTCAAACCACCGCCGGTAAACTGGGTACATTAATTTGCTGGGAAAACTACATGCCCTTGGCGAGATATGCGCTTTATGCGCAGGGAATAGAAATCTACGTCGCGCCTACGTACGACAGCGGCGACGTTTGGATTAGCTCCATGCAACACATCGCACGGGAAAGTGGCTGCTGGGTCATCAGCGCGAACAATGCATTTCAAGCGCGAGATTTGAGCGAACCCATTCTCGCACTTACAGGGGCTTACCCTGAGCCTACCGAGTGGGTTAACCCTGGCGATTCACTTGTTGTCGCCCCAAATGGAAAAATAATCGCTGGCCCCTGGAATTGCGAGCGAGGCGTTTTTTACGCCGACATTGATGTAGCACAGGTTACTCAGGCGCGCCGCAGTCTCGATGTTGCCGGACACTACGCACGCCCCGATATTTTTCATTTGGCAATCACGCCGACACCGGAAAGCCCGGTTTCCATTAAATCGGCCGGCAAGTGACCCAGTAATTTATTCACGCTGAAAATAGCGGAACGATTTTTATCGGCTAATGCGCCCTGCCCCAATTTGGGAACACGGCTCGCATCAGTTTGATAATTCAGATTGCGAAAATGCGTCGCAAATTGGGCATTTTCCATATCGCGGGCGTAAGGCCGGGAGGCCACTGATAGCGCCGCTATGCCTACTGGATCAACGTCACGACTAAAGCGCTTGAATTCTTTGTAGCGAAAATTTTCTGCCACAAATGCATCGCTAAAACGAATAAATGTTTCCATTAATTCATGAAGGAAATGTTCCGGCTTTAAACTGCCGACAATCACACTAAATTCCATTTCATTAAATTCCGGCATTTCTCCTTCAACGCGACGCACAACAGGAGCATTCCCAAGTTTTAGATCGAGAATAAAATGCTGCTTGTGCGGCAACAGATCCACTATCTCAATAGAACGCTCTCCAAACCGGCAATAGGTTAATAGTTGTTGTAACACCGTCAACTCATCCCCCGTAAAACGCGGCACCGGCTGAACAAGCTCGGAATTATTAGCCATCAAGGGTAAATCCTGATGGGTGCTGAACGGCGCACTGGTTTTTCCACTGGCTAGATCCACCAGTGTCAGTAATTCACGTATTTCGTGCTCACGGGCCTTTTTAACGGCGAGATACGCAGTCTGGATAATCTCTGACGTGGGTGTATTTGAATCGATTCGCCATTTACGTCCGTAAACCAACTTTTGCTGACGCAGGTTTTCGCTACGGTCATAATTTTCTCGCCCAATCATGCCTACTTGCAGATAAAGCCCACCGGAATCCTCATCTGCAAATAATAAAAATTGTGGCAAGGTTTCGATGTCTTGCAGAATTTCCTGGAGAGACAACAGCGTTTGCTCAAACTGCAGGTAATGCTGGGGAATAGCAGGCTTGCCGTTCGGTAATACCACCAGGGGCGCCGCCGGCATGTGAGTTTCGCAACAACTGCAAGGGAGATGTGTTTTCAGGTAATGAACAGTCATAGAAACCTCAATCGAGCCGGGTTAAGTAATGCGCTCAGATTGCCAATTGCCATAAATAACGAGAATAGGTCAAAAATCTAAAACTCTATTTCTAAAATGAGAATAATCAGCATATTGGGGAAATAGGTGGGGTATTGCGGATGAGGTGATTATTACTACTTCAGGAATAATCTATTAAGGTTTATGGCTATTCCTACCAAAATGTCGCCCATTAATAATGGCCACAACGGCAAGCTGCTGAAGTATTGGATCAGCCCCCGGCTGTTATCGAACCAACACCCTTTATTGCTAACAACCTTTTTCTATTAACATCTGAGGAATATCCCATGTCGGAAGTTACCCTTTATTCAACCGGAGCCTGCCCTTATTGCGCGGCGGCGGAATTACTGCTTAAACAACGCGGCATTACCAACATCAACAAAATTCGCGTTGATCAATCGCGCACTGATTTTGAAACCATGCTTGAACGAACCGGACGAAAAACCGTCCCACAAATTTTTTTTGGCGATCAACATATTGGCGGATTTGACGACCTGGTAAAATTGGATCAAGGCGGCAGGTTAAAGGCCAAAGACGCGCCCTAAAAAGCACTGCCGGGGGCAGTGCCCCCGCTTTTTCCAAGCTATCAAGCAACCGCTTTATTTAACGATTGCTGCAGTGGCAACGGAAACTTAAACCAGGCTCCCTGATACTGCTTGGACTCTACAACGATAACACTACCGTGTAACTCCAGAATTTTTTTAACAATTGCCAAGCCTAGCCCAGTACTTTGCTGATGAAGCTCCGCTGGTTTTTGCGCGCGATAGTAGCGCTCGAAAATGTAGGGAATATCTTCGTCGGCCAAGCCGATACCATTATCGAGCACACCAATTTCCACACTGCTGGCGGTTTTTGAAAGTGTTATTTCTACCCGACCATTCTCTGGCGTATAGCGCAATGCGTTGTCTATTAAATTTTCCAACACTCTCTCGATTAAGGCGATATCCGCATTGACCACGTAGAGCTCGTTGGTGTGTGGCGCACAGAGCGCAATATTTTTCTGCTGCGCCGTGAGCGAATATTTTTGTACAACGTCTTGCAACAACTCGGCGAGCGAAAAATTTTCCAATTCCAGAGTAATTCGCCCTGCGTCAAATTTGCTTAATTCGAATAACTCCTTCACCAGTTGCGTCAAACGGCGACAGTGTTTGAACGCAATGTCCATATAGGCGTGACGCTCTTCGGCGGTGATCGCGGGGCGCATCAGCATTTCCAAATAGCCCTGCATTGACGAAAGCGGAGTGCGTAAATCATGAGAGACATTGGAGATGAGTTCGCGGCGCAGCCGATCTGTATCTTCCAGTTTTCGCATTTGCTCCTGAATGCGGTTCCTCATGGCCGTAAAGGCAGAACTTAAATAGGCTATTTCATCGCGAATATTGGTATTGGGCTCAGAAGTGGTTTCTCGCAAATGCAATTCCTGGTGTTGAAAATTATCCATTTGTTGAGCGAGCTGACGCAGCGGGCTGGTAAGCACCGCAAAAATTAAAACGGCGCTAATAATGGCGAATAACAAAATGACTGCCAGCCCCGCGAGACTCTGTTTCAAAATATAACTTCCGCGCAGCGACTCACTGAGGCTTTGCATATTTTGTCCACCAAGGATGACGTACAGGTACCCCGCTACATGTTCGTTATCCATTACCGGCCAAACAGAAAACGCGCGCTCGCCCTGCCCTGCACGCGGGTTGTCTCCCATAATCGGAAAGGGTTGCGATTTATTGAGCCAATTCTGCAAAGGCTGAGTGGAAATTTCCGCACGAATTTGCGTATCGGCTGGCAGTGTGTGTGTGAGTACTTTGCCCCCAGGATCGAGCAGGTATACCTCAACGATCGGGTTGACGGTCATCACCAGCGTGGCTAATTCGGTCATCGCTGCTGTATTTACAATACCGTTCTGAATTAAGGGCGCGCGCTGCACAATATACATGGCCAAACTTTGATTCAGATTTTGCGTTACTTCTTGATAGTAACGATTATTGCTCCAATGGGTGAGCGCTAAAAATGCAATGCCCAATACTAAAAATAGTGCGACAAATGCGAGCGCCAAACGTGCGCACAAATTGGAAAATAGACCAGGGGCCAGGCGTTTCATAGAGGTTGATGCTCGCAAAATTTATAACCTACACCCCAAACCGTTAGCAAATATTCCGGTGCAGATGGGTTGCGTTCTATTTTCGCGCGCAAGCGATTGATATGACTGTTGACAGTATGCTCATAACCCTCGTGACCATAGCCCCACACCTTGTCTAATAATTCACTGCGATTAAATACGCGGCCAGGATGGCTTGCAAAAAACCACAGCAAATCAAATTCACGCGCTGTGAGTTCAATATCGAGATTATTGAGCAACACACGATGCTGGAGCTTATCAAGCACCAATTGTTTAACCTTGATGGTGTCGGGCTCTTGCGTGTCTAGTTGAGGTGAGCGGCTACTGCGACGCAGCAATGCGCGTACACGCGCGGCCAGTTCCAGCGAGCTAAAGGGTTTGGTTAAGTAATCATCTGCCCCTAACTCAAGCCCGAGCACACGGTCCAACTCGGTGGAGCGCGCCGTTAGCATAATGAGTGGCAAGTCTACGCCATTACTGCGCATCGCACGGCAAATATCCAAGCCATCCATACCGGGTAAACGCAAATCCAGAATCATGAGATCCCAGTGTTCCTCCAGCGCCTTTTTAAGACCAAGGTCACCGCGCTCAACCACAACGACTTCTGCTTGAAAATCTTGCAGATAGAGTTTGATCAGATTGCCCAGATCGGTTTCATCTTCTACCACTAAGAACCGGCGCTGGGGTGTTGGATGCAATGCAGTAACCTTGGACGCGAACATAATCAATCCTCTGAAAAGTGTCGGATACAGATGCACGACGCGCAGGTTTGTTTCAGTTGCGCTAAAAAAAATGCACGACGCAGAGAACATGCCTGATGTTATAAACCTATAACATCAGGCGAACATGCCGTTATGGGGCCAAACGCGTAATCGTAATGCGCGCCACCGGGTTGTCCCAGCGATGCATTTGGGTCAACACAGAATCGGTATTGCCGTCATCGCGCGTGATCACGCCCGGGTGCAGAGTCACTTGATTGGCAATGTCATCACGTTGCGCGTTAAATCCTTCACCACCGGCGGCGGGGCCCGGAATACTGGCTTGAAGTTCGGTATTGTTTTCCGTCCCCGCATCGTAACTGAGTGCGTCAATCGTTCGGCTCTGACCAATCGCGAGCTGGTTGAGAGCCAAACTATTTAAACCGGTTAACGCATCATTGGTATTCACCAACATACTCAGCACGCTCAGATAAAACTCGCTTTCTTCAGCCGTGGGCACCATGGCCGTTAGGGTGAACTCTTTGTAATTACCGGGGGCGGTCATCCCCGTGGTGGCATCGGCAATAATCACAGCTGCATCGGCGCGCGCTTCACTCAGGTAATCCGCGGTTACGCCGGATTCAGCAATGACTTCAACGCCCATGCTTGCCGCCATACCAACGGTGAAGGGCTTAAATGAAGCCTTGTGCAGCGCGTACGCAAAGGGAGATAAAGGTTGCGCTGCTGTGAGATTGGTGACTTTCACTGAATAACTCAAACGGGTCATTGCCATCGCACTGGAACTGGCCAGAGCACTGCTACTGGATTCAGTGCTGCTTGCCATCATGCTACTCGTCATTGCGCTACTGGCCATCGCGCTGCTCGTCGCCATAGCGCTAGACGCTGCGTGATTGGTTTTTGAATCACTTCCGCCACAACCGCTCAACACCAACGCCATACCAATAAAACCAAACCATTGATAATTCATGGTAGCGCTCCTTATTTAACCGTGAGGGTTACGCGCGCAACCGGGTTTAACCAGCGCTGGCTGGATGCATTTATGTCACTGGTTCCGCCGCCAAGGTTGTGATCACCCAATACACCGCGATGAATATGTACGAAACCCTCAGCGGTAGTAGCAACGCCTGTTCCCCCCTTGCCTACCAATGCTTCCAATGGTGGTGGAACTGGCATCCCTGCCATGCCTTTGGCACCACTTCCGCGAATTTCGTCATTCGCTTCGGTTCCCGCGTCATAGGCATTTAACAGATAGGTATAAGTGCCCGGTTGCGTGGGCAAAGTGAGGTTGTTGAGTGCGACAAAGCCATCATTCGTTGGCAGCAGCATCGCCGCAATCGACAAGCGTGTATTAGCGACGCCCGGATCACCTAAATCAGCCATGGTGTATTTACCTGGCATCAGCAAACCGGCAGCAGGGTTGACGATATTTTTTGCGCCCGCTGCGACAAAGTCGGCTTCAAGGCCGCTGATATCGCCCCCTTCGGCCATTGTTTGCAAGTTCGCAGAGGCCGGCATTCCGCTGGTAAACAGCGTTGCCGCGGCGGGATGTGCGGAAACTAAAAGAGGGGTGAAATAGGTTCCGTGAGTCAGGTTTTCAATTTTTACGCTGTACTCGACAGCAAAGGTTGATGAGGCAAGTGTGAATGCGATTAAACCAGCGAAAAGTTTCTTTTTCATAGTGCGCTCCTGTGAATGTTATTAGCACAGGTAGATTGCCCACAGAATCAGGGGCAATCATCACACGCATATCACAAAGTTATCACGTTTCTATCCCGACACTTATTTCCACACGCATTTCAACTTATCGCTGCAAGCTCAGTTCAACGGATAGCGGTTCGCCTATTTCTACCGCTACGCGCGCGGATAGCCGAATCGCTGCTTAGGTCAGCAGGCTCAATAAACCGGGTAACAATAAATGGCGTTAGCCCAACCAGTGCGCCGTTATTATTTCAATTTTGGGAACAATCAATTGCAAATTTTAGGTATTCAACACCAAATTGATCATTGGCAATATGACTCCTGTGCAGTTAGCACTCACCGTAAATTAATCTGGAGATCAAAAATGTCTAGCTCAAAAACGTTCAAAACTTTTCTTATTGCTGTAGGTATTTTTTTAACCGGTCACAGTTTTGCTGCTGACTCGGATGCAAACGCCGACGCAAACGATGTAGCTATCCATGGCTACGACACTGTTGCTTATTTCACTAAAAGCACACCAACCCAGGGCACAACTCAATTTACTGCAACATACAAAAACACCATTTATCAATTTGTAAGTGCAGAGAATCGCGATAAGTTTCGCGCCGCTCCTGAAAAATATGCACCACAGTTTGGCGGTCACTGTGCAATGGGTGTAGCGCTGAATAAAAAATTGGATGTAGATCCAACGGCGTGGCGAATTGTTGAAGGAAAACTCTACTTGAACTTGAACAAACAAGTTCAGGAAAAATGGTTATCCGATGTTCCGGGCAATTTAAAAACCGCTTATGAAGTATGGCCAACCATTAAAGACAAACCGGCTGCTTCACTGTAATTAACACACATTGCTCTGCTGAAATAATTCAGCAGAGCCCTGCCAAAAAGGAAACATTCTATGAAACAGCAATTAATTATTGCCTCCGCGCTCGCCGCTGTATTGGCGGCCGGCTTGAGCAGCCCAAGCTTTGCGGATAACAGCGGAAAGGAAAAGTGCTACGGAATCGCGAAAGCGGCGCAAAATGACTGCGCCAACCTGAGCGGCTCACATTCCTGTGCAGGTATGGCAACGACAGATAATGACCCGGGTGAATGGATGTTAGTGGCCAAAGGAACTTGCGAAAGTCTGGGCGGACTTTCAAAAGAGCAAGCAGAGATAAAACTGAAGCAACAACAATCCGCTAAATAATTTTATCGTTCCCTGTTTAGGATCAGAAATCATGACTACGTTTACTCAATTACCAGGGCGACGCCTGAGCCCACACGCAGTAGGTGTTGGTCTACGTAGTCAACACTACCAAGCCGCACTCAACCATGAAAATCCATCACCATCATTACTACCGGATTTTGTTGAGGTTCACGCGGAAAATTTCTTTGCTCGCGGTGGGCTAGCGGCCAAGGTGTTGGCCGATGTACGCGAACAATATGCGCTGAGCATTCACGGAACCGCGCTTGGGCTAGGTTCTTACGCGGGGGTATCCGCGAAACACTTGGCAAATATCAAGCAACTCAATGAACACTTCGATCCACTGCTATTTTCTGACCACGCCGCCTTTACCCTTGCGGATATTAATGGCCAGTCAATTCACAGCGGTGATTTACTACCCGTAGAATTTACCGAAAAATCGCTGGTGGCATTTGAGCGAAACATTAACCAGGTTCAAGACGCATTAGGACGAATAATTTTATTGGAAAACATTTGCAGCTACGTACCGGCAGATTGGTTTTCTTCGCATTCCAGTGAGTACAGCGAGCCGCAGTTTCTGGTAGAAATTTGTAAACGAACAGGCTGCGGCCTGCTCATCGACCTGAACAATCTGGTTGTTAATGCAGTTAACGAACAAGAAAAACAAATTGATCATTACACCTACAATTGGTTATGCCAAATTCCTCCTGAGTATGTGGGTGAATATCACCTCGCCGGCTGTGCAGCGGTCGAACCCGGAGAAATTATGGTGGATGACCATAGTGAAGAAGTGTCGCCACCGGTTTGGAATGCCTATGAACAGGCACTAACGCTAATTGGTCCGCGCCCGACATTACTGGAGTGGGATACACAACTTCCCACCTGGGAGAAATTATTGCAGGAAGCGAAAAAAATTCGCGAATTTGCGCAGCAGGCCTTACATCATGAATGAGGCAAACACACCCAACGCGCAAGAGGCCTTGTTGAAGGCAATCTGCAGCCCCGGTCTTTCACTTAATCCACGCATCGCGGTGTATCAACGCAATCGTTGGGCCCAAGCTGAACGAGCGCTCGCCATTAGTTTTCCAACTGTTGCTAAATTGCTCGGAGAGGGATTTAGTGGACTCAGTCGTGAGTTTCTACTCGCCTATCCCAATCGATTTTCCGACTGGGGCGAATGGGGAGAAGAATTATCAGAGTTTATTGCGAATCAAATTTCCACTTCGCACCTAGCCTATTTGCCCGAATCCGCGCTCCTGGATTGGTGCATTCACGGTGTGGAGCGCGCCGAGAGCACCGGGTTTGCGAGTGCATCGATTGCCCTGCTGAGCGAGCTGAATCCTGCGCAGATCGGAATTAAATGCAATACCAACATTCGTTTTCTATGGACTTACCACCCCGCGTTTGAAATCTGGAAAATGCATCAAGAGGATGAAGACTTTTCAGAATGGTCGGAAAGAGCGCGGGAAAAGTTAGCCGCCCCCAGTGCATCACCGGCATGCATACTTATTTCACGTCCATATTGGAAAGCTACCCTAACGCCAATTCGCCATAGCGAATACACATTCATAAGCTCGATTTTAAGAGGCAACTCGTTACTCGTCGCACTCACCGACGTAGAAAACACAGACTTTGATTTTACCTCCTGGCTGCCCAACGCCCTAACCAATGGCTGGATCGCAGAATTTTATCCATTACCAACCCACGCTTTAAAGGATCGCATCTCATGATTATCAATCACTACTATCATTTTGAACAAAAGCTAGCGCCCATTCTGGCGGTCAGCAAACGTTTTTTTAATCTGCTCATCCGGCTTTACATTGCTCAGATTTTTTTCCGTTCCGGGCTAACCAAGCTGCGCGATTGGGATTCAACGCTATTTCTATTCGAAGAGGAATATCAGGTTCCGCTACTGCCTCCGGAAACGGCGGCGTATCTCGGCACAGGCGGTGAACTTTTGTTCCCGATCTTATTAGCATTGGGCTTATTCACCCGTTTTGCCGCTTCAGGATTGTTTGTCGTAAACCTGGTTGCAGCCCTGAGTTTACCTGACCTATCAGCCACAGCATTGCTACAACATGGCATATGGTGCGCGGGGACTGTGTATATCATCCTCCACGGCGCTGATAAGCTTTCCATCGATTTTTTGCTGAAAAGACGGAATTAAATTGGATTTTTTCACCTCAAAAGAAAAGCCCGGCGTTTAACCGGGCTTTTGCTTTTTTGTTACTCATTATTTCAAATCAAAACGATCCGCATCCATAACCTTCACCCAAGCCGCCACAAAGTCTTTTACAAACTTCTCGCGGTTGTCGTCCTGCGCATAAACTTCAGCGTAGGAGCGCAGAATTGAGTTGGAACCAAATACCAAATCGACGCGGGTTGCAGTCCACTTCACATTGCCAGATTTGCGCTCAACAATGTTGTAGCTGTTTTTGCCGGTAGGTTTCCACTGGTAGGCCATATCGGTCAGGTTCACGAAAAAGTCATTGCTCAATACGCCGACTTTATCGGTAAATACGCCATGTTTGCTGCCACCGTGGTTGGTGCCGAGTACACGCAGTCCGCCGATTAACACCGTCATTTCCGGTGCGGTTAAGCCCATTAACTGCGTGCGATCGAGCAACATTTCTTCCGGTTGCGCTAGATAATCTTTTTTCACCCAGTTGCGGAAACCGTCGTGAATTGGCTCAAGCGGAGCAAAGGATTCAGCATCGGTTTGCGCATCAGTCGCATCGCCGCGACCGGCTGCAAAAGGCACAGTGATATTTACGCCCGCATCTTTCGCCGCTTTCTCAACCGCTGCACTGCCGCCCAGTACAATCAAATCGG
>JACCEA010051421.1_pt1 | contig 14740 bp, 10 predicted proteins | sample 7449851 | NCBI WGS metagenome assembly JACCEA01 (sample SAMN15323453, study PRJNA562643) | freshwater metagenome | isolation source: river surface water | place: USA:Blue River Watershed | collected 2017-08-18 | reverse complement strand
GTTTATTGAGTTCGGTCACTTGTTGAGAAACTTCATCTTCTTCAAAAGGACGTGAACCGATAAGTCGTTCAATATCAGTTTTGAAGATAATTTCTTTAGAAAGTAGTTCTTGGGCAATGGCTTCTACCTGTTCTTTTTTCTCAGTTAGTAGCTGAATGGTTCGTTTGTAGGCTTGATCAATCATTTCACGAACCTCTGAATCAATCAATTCAGCTGTTTTTTCTGAATAAGGACGTTGATAACCATATTCACCTGTAGGATCGTTGTAACTTACTTGACCCACTTTCTCACTCATTCCGTAGTTGGTAATCATACCATAGGCCAATTTGGTAATTCTTTCGAGGTCATTTTGTGCGCCGGTAGACACTTTACCGAAGAAGATCTGTTCTGCAGCTCTTCCACCTAAAGTCATTGACATACTGTCTAATAATTGTTCGGTGCGGTATAAGTATTGTTCTTTAGGAAGGTACTGAGCATAACCTAAAGCAGCGACACCACGAGGCACTATAGATACCTTCAACAATGGGTCTGCAAATTCCAGAAACCAACCTGCTACTGCATGGCCAGCTTCATGGTATGCAACGATTTTCTTTTCTTCGGGGGAAATGATTTTGTTCTTTTTTTCCAATCCACCAATAACACGATCAATGGCGTCTTGGAAGTCTTTCATTTCAACAAGTTCTTTGTTGCGTCTAGCAGCAATAAGAGCGGCTTCATTACAAACATTCGCAATTTCAGCTCCTGCAAATCCCGGGGTCTGAAGAGCTAATTTATGAGCATCGACATCGTTGCTTAATTTAACAAGAGGACGAAGATGTACGCCAAAGATTTGTTCGCGACCTACAATGTCTGGTCGGTCTACACTGATCTGACGGTCAAAACGACCTGGCCTCATCAAAGCAGTGTCAAGAATTTCTGCACGGTTTGTAGCGGCTAGGATAATTACCCCTGAGTCCGTTCCAAATCCATCCATTTCAGCCAATAATTGATTCAAGGTATTTTCGCGCTCGTCATTTGAACCTTGAGCAAGATTTTTTCCTCGTGCCCTACCAATGGCGTCAATTTCATCAATAAAAATAATTGCAGGGGCTTTCTCTTTTGCCTGTTTGAAAAGATCTCGAACACGGCTTGCACCGACACCTACGAACATCTCCACAAAATCAGAACCTGAGAGTGAGAAGAATGGAACTCCCGCTTCACCGGCAACCGCTTTTGCGAGTAATGTTTTACCCGTACCTGGAGGGCCTACTAGCAATGCACCTTTGGGTATTTTACCACCAAGATTGGTGTATTTTTTGGGATTTTTAAGGAAATCAACAATTTCCATAATTTCCTCTTTTGCTTCTTCAAGTCCAGCAACATCTTTGAATGTTACATTTACTTTGGTGTCTTTATCGAAGATTTGAGCTCTTGCACGACCAATGGAGAAGATGTTAGATCCTCCGCCGGCTCCGCCACCGCCTCCCATACGTTTAAATGCAATGTTCCAGAAAATGAGGAAGATGGCAATGAAGAAAATCCATTGAAATAATTCACCAAATACATCAGAATGTGATTCGTATTTGATGATGAGTGAATTCGGATTTTCTAGTTGTTTTTTTAGGTCTTGTACCTCGTTATTGAAGTAGCCTTTTTCTATTTCAAAGCCAAAGTTGGGCTCAGTTTGACCAAACATATCTTCGCGAGAGCGAGATTTTTTGTAGTTTTTCTGTTCTTGAGCTTCTCTAGTGAGATACACTTCTACGAAGCGATCATTGACTAATTTAAGTTCTTTAACATCCCCTTTTAGAACCATTTCTCTTACGTCGTTCCAAGTGGTGCTTTGCCCTTGACTACGAGGTATAAAGTTTAGGGCTAAAAAGACGATAAATAAAATTCCGTATATCCAGTAATGGTTAAATTTAAAGCCGTTTTGTTTAGGCTTGTTTGGTTTAGGTTGTTCGTTCATTCGTTTGGAAAAATTTTCAAAAATTCAGTAACATACAAATCTACACTTTTGTGGTCAAAGTGTTTGTTCGAAGCGACGGGAATGTCAAAATATCAGATAGAAAATTCAGACAATATTTTACCCAACTGATACACATCTTCAAAGCTGTTATACAAAGGCGCTGGGGCTATTCTGATTACATTGGGTTCTCTCCAATCGGCGATTACATTGTTGTTGGTAAGAAAATCAAAGATCTTTTTTCCATTTTGTTCAACTAATAGTGACAATTGAGCACCGCGCTGTTGTTCATCTTTGGGAGTAATAATTTGGAATTTAATTTGTGGGTTTGATTTTTGAACTTCGTTTAAAATAAATTCTAAATAACCCGTTAAAGCAACGCTTTTGGCTCTTAAATTATCAATTCCTGCACGGTCAAAAATTTCCAAAGAAGCTGAATGAACGGCCATACCAAAAACGGGAGCATTGGACATTTGCCAGCCAGCTGCCCCGGGTTCAGGAGCATATCCTTTTTGCATTAAGAAACGTTTGTCTTCACGGTATCCCCACCAACCTGCGAGTCTATGTTGATTGGGGTTAGTGGCATGTTTTTCGTGGATGTATATTCCAGAAACATTGCCAGGCCCTGAATTTAGATATTTGTATGAGCACCAAGCTGCAAAATCTACATCCCAATCGTGTAGTTTTACATTAATATTGCCCGCGGCATGAGCAAGATCGAATCCAGCAATTGCGCCAATTTCATGAGCTTTTTTGGTGATACTTTGTATATCAAAATACTGACCGGTATAATATTGTACACCACTGAAAAAGACCAATGCAATTTCATCTTTATGTGCTTCGATGGTATCTAAAATATCTTGAGTTTGTAAAATGTATTGGCCTGGTTTAGGCGAAACTTCTATGACTGCATCTTCATATTTATATCCGTGAAAGGTGACTTGGCTTTCAACAGCATACATATCAGAAGGGAAAGCGCCTGCTTCCATGATTATTTTGTATCTGTTTCCAGTTGGCTTGTAAAATGACGCCATTAATAAATGCAGATTAACGGTTAGTTGGTTCATGACTACAACTTCAATGGGTTTAGCACCAACAATTTTAGCGGCTTGCTCGGTTAGAAATTTGTGGTAATGAAACCAAGGCTTTCTGCCGTGGAAATGTCCTTCAACGCCCCAAACTGACCAATCTTCCAATTCTACATTTAAAGCAGCGGCAGCAGATTTGGGTTGCAACCCTAAAGAATTTCCGCAAAAATAAATTTGGGTTTCACCGTTCTGATTTTTAGGGAAGTAGAATTCGTTTCTGAATGGCGCAAGACTGTCTTGTTGATCTAAATTATGGGCAAAATCAATGGTATTTTGGAACTGCATATCTTAAATACAAAGTTATGTATTTAATTTGCTTTGATTTGAAAATAGAAGACGAATTAAAACAAAGCAAATTTCAATCGAATCTGCATAAAGCGGTTGTAAACATCATGTTTACATCGGGTTGGGTTTACAATCAATTTCGTGAAATTTTCAAGAGTTATCAATTGACACATCAGCAATATAACGTGCTTCGAATTCTACGCGGTAAACATCCCGAGGCATTGAATCCATCAGACATTAAAGCAGTAATGCTTGATAAAAATCCTGATCTTACTAGATTATGTGATAGACTATGTGAAATGGGGTACATTGATAGAGAAATTGATGCTGTTAATAAGCGGAAAATGAACATCAAAATCAATGAAAAGGGTTTAGAGATTTTGAAAGAAATAGACCCCAAAATGGAACATTTCAATAATTCGAGATTTGGTCTTTCCGAAGAAGAAGCGGAGCAGCTAAGTGCTTTACTTGATAAAATTAGGGATTAATCAATTTTCTGCAACAGTGTTAGTCCATCTCTAATGGGAAGCAAAAGAGTTTTTGCCTTGGGGTAGTTACTTGCTTTTTGATTGAAGGCGTGCATTATTTGGGTATCGTTATCATTTTTCAATTCAGTTTCATCAATGACCTTTCCGCTCCATAGGGTATTGTCAAAAAGGATAATGCCTCCACAAGCCAACAAAGGAAAAATAGTATCTAGGTAAGTGCTGTAGTTTTTCTTATCAGCGTCTACAAATACAAAATCAGGTTTGTGGTTGCACAGAGGAATTTGAGTAAGTGCTTCTCCCACATGCCACTGAACTTTATTCATGAATTCATATGATTTCCAAAATTCTTGCGCTTTAAAAGCTATTTCAGCATCGGCTTCAAAGGCGTGAATTTGAGATTGAGCACTGAGGTTTTCAGCTAGGCATGCAGTGGCATATCCTGTAAAGGTTCCAATTTCCCAAATGCATGATGGATTTTTCAATAATACTAATTGAGCTAGGAATCTACCTTGAAGATGTCCGCTTAATTGTCTAGGATTCACAGTTTTACGCCAAGTGAAGTGAGTTAGATCTTTAAGATATTGGGGTTCAGGCTCACTGAAATTTTCGGAATATACGTGTAGAGAATTTTGCCAATCAGGATGCATAATCAAAGTTTAAACAAAGTTGGCTTGAATTTTTAAAATAAACCTATATTTTCGCGGAAAAATAAACCCGCTTAAATTTATGTATTGGACTTTAGAATTGGTAAGTTACTTGGACGATGCTCCATGGCCAGCAACAAAAGATGAGTTAATTGATTACGCTATTCGTTCTGGTGCACCTTTAGAGGTTATTGAAAACCTTCAAGAACTTGAAGACGACGGTGAGCCTTATGAGAGCATAGAGGAAATCTGGAGCGATTACCCAACAGACGACGATTATTTCTTCAACGAAGACGAACTTTAATTTTATTTAGGAGTATTAATTCCTGTTTTGTACTAGTTCAGAAACGAGTAGCTTTCTGAGTGAGTCAATATTGTCTTTGTTTTGAGCAGAGATGAACACAGCGGGTGCGTTCTCTTTTGCCAACCAAGACGCTTCAAATTGTTCTATGGTTAATCCTGTGGAACCCACGAAAAACTCATCGCCAGGAGTAAAGGCATCAATTTTATTAAACACAATAATTTCTGGTTTGTAAGATGCACCGATGGCGTGAAGGGTTTCTTTAACAGCAATCATTTGGTCTTCAAATGCTGGGTTAGATAAGTCTACAACATGCAGGAGGACATCAGCTTCGAGGGCTTCGGCTAATGTACTTTTAAAACTTTCTACTAAAAGAGTGGGTAGTTTTCGGATAAATCCAACAGTATCACTCACCAATATTGGAAGCATTTGAAATTCATTGAAGGGGTGGGGGAGTACAATTTTACGAACGGTTGCATCAAGGGTAGCAAAAAGTTTGTTCTCTACTAATACATCAGATCTTGAGAGTAGATTCATGATGGTGCTTTTACCTACGTTAGTGTATCCAACCAATGCAGCCCTGTATGACCCATCTCGTCCTGATCGTTGGGTTCGCCCCACTTTTTCGATGTGTTGTAATTTTTCTCTTAAAAGGGCAATTCTATTCCTAAGAGCACGTCTATCAGTTTCAATTTCAGTTTCACCGGGTCCTTTCATGCCAATTCCCCCTTTTTGTTTGCTTAAGTGCGTCCATAAACCTGTTAAACGAGGGAGCATGAATATGCTTTGGGCAAGTTCTACTTGTACTTTTGCTTGTGATGTACGAGCATTTTTAGCGAAAATATCAAGAATTAGGTGTGTTCGGCTGAGTACTTTTACCCCTTCTAATTCAGTTTCTATGTTCCGTACCTGTGCTGGGCTGAGTTCATCATCGAAGATTGCCACATCAATTTTTGCGTCTCTGCAGTAGTCAGCAATTTCTTCCATTTTCCCTTTTCCTACGTAGGTTTTTGGATGTGGGAACTCCATTTTTTGGGTAAATCTTTTAACTGATTCAGCACCAGCTGTGAGAGCTAATTGTTCTAATTCATCAAGGTATTCTTTGATGGGTAAAGCCAAGTTGGGAATTTCAACTCCCACTAAAATGGCTTTTTCTTTATGTTTTTGATTGGAATGCACAGAAGAACTGCGAAATTACGGTGGAATTTGGGAATTCAGGGGTTAAGGTCGAATTTTGAAAGAAACATGAGAATTTGCAGTGCTTTTTTATTGATGTTTGGAGTATGCACTTTGTATGCTCAAAGCTATCAGTTATCAAATAAGCCTCAATTGAATCAGAAGAAAAGCATTTTTCACAAGCCTCTGGGTGAGTCAACAATGGGTATTTATACTCTGAATTATGCCAATGAATACTTAACCGATGGGTTTAGTATTGAAAGATACGGAACCGATTTTGGGTTTATTGCTGATCGATTTATTAAAACACCCAAAAGAACATTTGTTCTTGATTTATTTGTTTCAGATACAGCAATTTATTGGACTTCTGTTTATTACAACCGTGGAAGAGGGTTGCAAGTAGTTTTAAGTTGGATAAACTCAACCCTTGAGGGCGAAATTCAAACTTTAGTTATTGATGAGATTGAGGGATTAAAAGAGCGTGATTTAGAAAATTTACGGGTAAGTTTCAAAAGGAAAAGCTCTAGCTGGTTATTGTCTTTTATTAAAAGTAATGAATCTAAAACATTGATAGATTTTAGATTTTATGATTTTCGGGGCAGCCGTATTGCAAAGAAATCAAGGGACATCGATTTTGATATTCAGATGTTGCAGCTTGAACAAATAAGTTGGACAGATACACAGCGAATTTTTAGTTATTTATCTATTCAAAGACCGAGAGAGTTGTTTGTTAAAAATCAGCGCGAGCAGAGTATTTTGGTGGTTTATTCAGAGCCTGAATTTTCAAAATTAGTGGTCAAAGAGTTAGAAAGCGAATTCAACCTTCAAGTGGGAAGCTTGATTCTAGATCCTCAAAAAAGATTTTGGTGTTTGGTTGGTTTATATGGTGAGTCAGCAAAGCAAAGCGAAGGTTATTACGTGTGTAAAATGGAAGTTGGCTGGATTGAGAATGAACTAAATTTTCAGCTATTTCCCTTTCCTGAGAATACCATGAGAATATTAGATGGGCGGATAAAGCTTAAGAAGGTTCCCAAACCTGAAAATTACCTAACTCGAAGAATTGTTGTTCGAAACGATGGGAGTTTGGTATTGATTTTGGAACGATTCATTGAATTGAAGCAACTTGAAACCTACTATATCAATGGAATTCCGCAGTCCTCAACCAAGGTTTTGTATAATTTCAATGAGATAGGGATGTTATTTCTAAATATTGAAAATCAGATTGATACGTGTTTAAGAATAGATAAAGAGCAGATGTCAGGCCCCAATACCAGTTATATGCTGGGTTTTGGCAGCTATTTATGTGAAGATGGTATTCATTTGGTGTACAACCAAGATATTTCAAAGAGCAATGAAATCATTGATGTAGTGGTTCGCCCTGATTTTGAAATCGGAAGAAAGGTTTTGGTTAACAGTGAAAATTTTTATCATACGGCAGTTCCGTTTGATGGAATGGAAACGAATTATTGCACTTACACATTACCTTTGCTGCGCGATAAGCAGTGGTTTTGGATGAGAATTCAAGACATCAAAAAATAAATTATTTTCATGATTTCGAGGTTATATGAAAATCAAATAGGCACATTCCTAACTATGCTGCTTATATTTATTGCAGCTGCGGTAAGTGAATATTACATTTTTCATAATTTTATCTCAGTGGCAGAAAATAATGGCTTGCTGCAATCTTTTTTTAGTCAATTAAATGGTTTATTTACTCTTTCTTTTTGTGTAAAATTGACTTTGATTGTTCTAGAGGGTTTATTATTAAATCAACTCTGCACCCAGTATAATATAGCTGATCAATCTGGATACAGTATCTTTTCGTTTTATGTTTTTTCGTATTTGATTTTTCCTAAGCAGCTATTGCTGAATCAAATGGACCTAGGTATACTTTTGGTACTTTTAGGTATCATATTCCTATATAAGTATCTAAAAGAAAATTACAAGAAAACACACTTGTTTATATCTGGTTTTTTCTTGGGATTTGCTGCACTTTTCATACCTGAATTCTTTTGGTCTATTGCCTTGCTTTTGGGTGGGGTTTTAATTTTTAAGAGCATCAATACTGGCGATGTAATTGTAGTCATATTTGGTTTGTATATGCCTTATTATTTAATTGCTTCTTTGGGATATTTATTCTCAACGGAATTGAATTTCATGAATGTTTGGAAATATTGGCGTGTAAATCAAATTACTGAAACTCTAACCTGGAAAAAAAACGGTTTAGATTGGATTTTAATGTTATCCTTTATCACAGTTTCATTGCTGGGTGCCATGAAATTTTATGGAACGTACTTCAGATATAATGTCGAAACTAGAAGAAGTAAATTAGCCCTTTCAGTAATCGCAGGTTTCATTGCGATGGTATTTGTTTTTAGAAGTAAGCAATACGAAAATTATTTTTCTTTATTGGCTATGCCATTTTCGATTTACAGTTCATCTTTTTTCGAGGGACGAAAATTGTTATTTTGGAAAAATTTGGTCTTATTCTTAATTATAGCTTTAAGTATTTACAAGCTATATGTCCAGTTCGGATAAGTTTTCAATAATTAGAACTTTCATTTTTTCGGAAAGTACTAAGAGTGGATTGCTGTTTTTCCAATCACCAGTTTCTGCTCCTACTTGTCTGTACACCCTGTTCAAGCCGTATATGAGTCCTTCACTTTTGTATTTGAAGAGAAATTTAGATTCTAAAAATTTTTGCATGCCTACAATAAATTGGGTTGGATTTTTATGTTCTATAATGGAAAGATGGGTGTCTAGGTAGTTCATCGATTTTTCAAGGTCTTGATACATTTGAATGAGTGTATCAGGATGTTTTTCTATTAATACTGAGTCTAAAATCATTTCAATCATGACGTGGGTCCCAAACCAAAATCTGGATATTCCCGAATCTGAAAATGCTTGTTTGGCTTGAGGATGAATCTGAGAGTATACTTGGTTAAAGAATTTGGAATCATGAAAATGTGCATCCCGTTTTAGGTGTTGCGCCATGCCTATTGAGAAGTCGTCTTTTCTTAAGTTAGACTGATTTATGGCAATTTTGGAATATTGATTTTTGGAATAATTTCTCAGTAAATCTGGGGCTAACAAACCCAAATTGTAATTTACGTTCTCGGGTTGGTGGTCGAAGAAATAGTGTGCAAAGTAGTTCACGCTGCAAAGTTGGCGGAAAATGCAAAACATTTTGCACGAATTATTGGTTTATTTAATATGAAATATTTGGGGTTGATTTTGTTATTTGGACTGTTTCAGTCGTGTCAATCTCAGAACCAAAAGACGATGAAAAGCAATCAATATCCAATAGAAAAAACAGAAGAAGAGTGGAAGAAAACTCTCTCAGATGAAGAGTTTAGAGTGCTGAGAAATAAAGGTACAGAAAGGCCATTTACCAGTGAATTTGAAACCTTCTGGGACAGCGGAACGTATGTTTGCAAGGGTTGTGGCGCGGAGCTTTTTCACTCAGATACTAAGTTTGATGCAGGTTGCGGTTGGCCTAGTTTTTATCAAGGCATCAATAAATCAGCCATCAAAGAGATTTTAGATACCACGCATGGCATGATTAGAACTGAAGTGGTTTGTGCTCAGTGCGGTGGGCATTTGGGGCACGTTTTCAATGATGGATATGACCAACCTACGGGTTTGAGGTATTGCATCAACGGGGTTTCGTTGGGATTCAAAAAGAAATAATCGTTAACTTGCTCCTTCGAAATCATGAACGAAGGAAAGCTGTATTTGTTAGATGGAATGGCCCTGATTTATAGGGCTTATTTTGCGTTTGCTAAGAATCCGAGAATTACCAGTACTGGTATCAATGCGAGTGCCATGTTTGGCTTCACTAACACTCTATTGGATATCATCAATAAGCAGAAACCCACGCATTTGGCTGTAGTTTTTGATACCGATAAGCCCACTCAAAGACATATTGAATTTGAAAAATATAAGGCTCAGAGGGAAGCAATGCCCGAAGATTTAAGAAAAAGTATACCCTATATCGTCCGAATTCTTGAAGGATTTAATGTACCTGTGATCACCATGGATGGTTACGAAGCCGATGACATTATTGGCACTTTGGCATGGCGTTTTGATCAACAAGTAGATGTTTATATGATGACTCCCGATAAAGACTTCGGGCAGTTGGTTCGCGAAAATGTTTACATTTATAAGCCTGGTAGAATGGGCAATCCTGATGAAATTCTGGGGATACAACAGATCCTAGATCGTTGGGAAATACAAAGAGTGGATCAAGTTATTGATATACTTGGACTTTGGGGTGATGCGGTAGATAATATTCCGGGTGTTCCTGGGGTTGGTGAAAAGACTGCAAAGGCATTGATTCAACAATACGGAACCATTGAAAACGTGTTGGAGCATACTCATGAGATGAAAGGCAAGATGAAAGAGCGTTTTGAAGAATTTCATGAACAAGCGAGGGTCAGTAAGTGGTTGGCAACTATTGATACGAAAGTTCCGGTTGATACCACTTTAGACGATTTGAAGCGTTCGGATGTAAATGAAGAAGTACTCAAAGAGGTTTTTCAAGAGTTGGAATTCAGGACGTTGATGAATCGTGTTTTGGGTAGCGGAAGTGGTAGTGGGTCACAGGATGTTGCAGGCTCCAAGCCGACGGGCGTAAAAGCATCCCCCGAAAAGAAAAATCCAGCTCAAACATCGCTGTTTGATGTGATGGGACCAGATGAAGATGATGAGGTGGTGGAAGAGAAAGTGTATCAAACGATTGCAGATATTCAGCATGAATATTTGGTGGTGCAAGGCAAAGAGGAAGTTGATCGATTGGTTGCTGAGGTAATGACTTTTCCGGAGTTTTGCTTCGATACGGAAACAACGGATTTGGATTTGATGGAAGCGAATTTGGTTGGAATTTCATTGACGTGGAAGGCGCATCAAGGCGTTTATTTTCCAGTGTCTAGCAATTTCGATGAGGCAAAAGAACAAGTTTCATGGTGGGCGCCGCTCTTTGAAAGTGCAAAGATGAAAATCGCTCAAAACTTGAAGTTTGATTTGGGAATTTTGAAGAAATATGGGCTTAAAATTGAAGGTCCTTTCTTCGATACGATGTTGGCGCATTATTTGGTTGAGCCAGATCAAAGGCATAATATGCAGGTGTTGAGCCAACATTATTTGAATTATTCGCCCATTTCTATAGAAGAGTTGATTGGGAAAAAAGGCAAAGGTCAAGGATCAATGTCTGATGTCGAATTAATGAAAATAGCTGAATACGCAGCCGAAGACACGGATGTGACCTTCCAATTGAAGCAGATTTTGGAAAAAGAACTACACGAGCGCAATGTGTGGAGTGTATTTGAGAACATTGAAATACCCTTGGTGAGTGTTTTAGAAGAAATGGAAGCAGTGGGTGTGACGGTTGATGTAGGATTTTTAGAGTCCTACAGTAAGGACCTTCAGCAACAATCGGTTGAAATGCAGGATAAGATTTTTGCCAGTGCCGGAGTTCAATTCAATATTAGTTCGCCACAACAAGTAGGTAATATTTTATTTGAGCATTTGAAATTGTCTGATAAGCCTAAGAAGACGAAGACCGGCCAATATCAAACCGATGAAGAAACTTTGCAATCGTTAAAAGGCAAACACGAGATCATTGATCATATTTTATCGTTTAGAGCGTTGCAAAAACTCAAAAGTACGTATGTAGATGCTCTTCCGCAGTTGGTAAAGCCATCTACTGGGAGGGTTCACACGAGTTTCAATCAAGCAGTTGCGGCAACGGGTCGTTTAAGTTCAAACAATCCCAATCTTCAAAATATCCCTATCAGAACCGAGATGGGCAGAGAGATTAGAAAGGCTTTTATTTCTACTTCGGACGATAGAGTTTTGCTCAGTGCTGATTATAGTCAAATAGAATTGCGCATCATTGCTCATATTTCTGGGGATGCTGGGATGATTGAAGCCTTCAGATCTGGAATAGACATTCACACGGCCACAGCATCAAAAGTTTGGGGTGTTCCTATTGAGGCTGTGGACAAGGAAATGCGAAGGAAGGCCAAAACAGTAAATTTTGGGATTATCTATGGAATTTCAGCCTTCGGCTTGAGCCAAAGGGTCCAGATTTCTAGGGGAGAAGCCAAAGATATTATTGATAACTATTTCACTCAGTTTCCTGGCATTAAAACGTATATGGATTCTACCATACAATCTGCAAGAGATTTAGGATATGTAGAAACCATTACCGGAAGAAGAAGAAACCTTCGTGATATCAATTCCCGAAATGCCACCGTTCGCGGATTTGCTGAGCGAAACGCGATCAATGCACCTATACAGGGAAGTGCAGCCGATATGATTAAAATTGCCATGATTCGTATACAAGATTGGCTCAATCAATCAGACTTATCAACCAAAATGATTCTTCAGGTGCACGACGAATTGTTGTTCGATGTGCCCAAAAACGAACTTTCCATTGTAGAACCTAAAATCAAGGAATTGATGGAAGGCGCTATGACTTTGAATGTTCCCGTATTAGTAGAGTCGGGTTCTGGCAGCAACTGGTTGGAGGCACATTGATTTTGGTACTTGGTACTTGGTACCTGGACCATAGTCCATGGTCCATAGTCCATGGTCCATGGTCTGGGGCTAGAGACTAGAGACTAGGGTCTAGAGACGAGTGACTAGGGTTTGGCACCTGAAACCCGAAACCCGTTAACCGGTAACTGATACCCGTTACCTGATACCCGGTACCCGGTACCTGCTACCCGGTAGTTGAAATTTAATTCCAGAATTTCCAGCTGATGCCCATTCGGAAGCGGCTGGGTTCGATGGGGTAGTTTTTGACCCATTCGTAATGGGGGTTGAGCCAAGGAGATATGAGCCATTCGTTGAGGTGTTCCATTTTAAGGAAGAAATCAACGGTTTGAACTCGTCCGCTGATGTATATGTCGGCGGTGGCGTAGTTGCCAATTTTGGTTAGGTTTTGGGAGTTGAAATAGAATTGGAGAGCATCGGGGCGGTAATAGAGTGCGTTGTAAGAAGATATGTATCTGATGTCAAAGCCATATCTCAAGAAAAGAGCTTTTTTGAAAAGGTGTTGTTGGAATGCAATCCCAGCGCTAAGGTTCCATTTTGGGAAGCCTAGATTTGTTAAACCGAATGCTGATGAGCCTGAATCAGTGTAATTCTGCCAAAATGCATTAACATAGGTGAACCAATGTTTGCTTTGATATTGGGTTTGGAGGTTTATTTGCTGGTAGAAGATAGAAGGGATGTTTGTGGGGCGTAAGTCTATATTTACAAAGTGGTTTTTAGATCCAAATTGAGCGCTCGCTAAAATTTTGAATTTTTTGATTTTTTGGGTGTATGCCGTTTGAACAGACCATTGCTGTTCATTGAAGGGATGATTGATTTTGTAGCGAACAAAATTTCCCAAATATTGGTATTGAAAGAGGGATATGGGCTGATCAGAGGCAAATAATTGGAATGATATTTTTGATGAATCTGATAGGGAATAATTCAAATTCGAAGTGAGTAGATAACCCTTTCCAAATCCGTTAAATAAAAGGGTGTATTTTGATAGCGAAGAAAGTCTATTTGCTTGAATTTTATAGGTCAATTCTAATCCTTGCGATTGGAAATTTTGCTTTTGTAAATTTGAAGGTATTTCAGTGAGTGATTGATACCTGACAATGGCATTTTGGGCAAGGAAAGAGAAGCCCAATGTTTGAAATTGATCGCGAAATTCGAGACCTATTCGATTTTCGATGAGTTTCCAAACGGTGCTATCGTAAATGTTTTTGGTGTTGTGAATAATGGGTATTGCTTGGTAAAATGTGGTATCGACCGACTTGTCGGTATAATGGAATCGGGTGTTTTGGTAGTCAAATTGGTGGATAAAGGCTAAATGCTTAAAGGAATCATTTTTGACGTGATATCTACTGATTGAGCGGTGGTTTGAGTTTGCCCAAAAGGAGTTGGCTTGATTGAGCCAGGGAGTATAGGCGCCGAACGTTCGAATTTCCCATTGAGAGCCCTGAAAACCAGAAGGTCCATAAAATTGAGAGTCAGCTTTTAGGCCCCCGTTTTCTTCTCGACGGGTTCTGTTCCATGAGAAGATGGTTTGTTGATCGAAACGTTTATTTTGGCTTTGAAAGTTACTGCCCAAAGCAATGTTTCTGTGCATGGTTTGCTGTCTTGCACCCACATGTAGATCTTGGTTGATGAGTTGAGAGCGATAATCAAGTGTTACGTTCCAGGTGGGGGAAAAATTCTGAGTATGGAGTACCTCGAGTCCGTTGTATCGCCCATCACCTTGAGTATATAGAAACTCTGTATATGGTTGACCTACTTTGTGAAAACTAAAATTTAAAGGTGATTTGGTTTGATTTAAATAGGGGTTAGCTCCAATTCGGATTCCGGGCGATTGAGATAGAGCGAAAGCGTCAATAAAGAGCGGAGTTTCAGGTGAACCACTGACGCCGTTATAGGCCCAAGGCCTTATATTTCTTAGCCAGTGAGTGTATAACTGAATGGGTTGGAAAGTAGTATCTGATGGGGTTAAGGTATCTGTTTTATGCCAAGCGTTTTGGGCGGTTATATTCCAAGGATGGAATCTTGGTTTGAGGGGTTTGTTGGATTTTAGGGAGTCGCGTGATCTTGAGGCAGTGTCATCGGTTCGGGAGGGCATAGGTCCGTTGGGTGACATAAGATCGGGACGCAGGGTGGGAAATTGCGACAGCAAAACATCCCCCGAAAGGAAGAACAACAGAAAGATCAGGATTCTTGTCGAATGAATACGCAACGCGATGCAAATTTGCGCATATCTTTGGGAAAATGTCAAATATTCT
>JACCEA011232096.1_pt1 | contig 14743 bp, 10 predicted proteins | sample 7449851 | NCBI WGS metagenome assembly JACCEA01 (sample SAMN15323453, study PRJNA562643) | freshwater metagenome | isolation source: river surface water | place: USA:Blue River Watershed | collected 2017-08-18 | reverse complement strand
ACTGGCACCATATCTCTATCACGCGAGACGGTAGCAACTATTACTGGTCCCTCGACGGCGTGAAAGGGGGTACGACGAATTTTGTTTCGACTATTCCTTGCGATGGCTGTCTACCTAAATTTGCTGAATTTGATACATCAGGCCTAGATCTCTATTTAGGTGCAGGTAACGATCCCTCGACGGGAGCATTTATTGGCGATATTGCAGGCTTCCAAATTTCCCAAAACGTCCGATGGCCAGGTAGTGCCAGCTTTACTCCTCCAACTGATTTCCTTAATCCAACCGCAGGTCTCGCATTTTCGATGTATGTAAATTCAACTGATCTTGTCGATAAATCTGCGCAGAATCTGACAATCACGCCAGTTGGAATAAGCAATGCCGACTTTTCTAATTTTTCACCGCCGATTAATGAACCCGAACCCGAACCTTCACCGAGTGCATCGCCTTCACCGAGTGCATCGCCCTCACCATCACCATCACCAAGTGATTCACCTTCACCTTCACCATCACCATCACCGAGTGATTCTGCTTCGCCATCACCATCTCCATCGCCTTCACCGAGTGATCCGGGGCCGACCATCACGCCAGATCCCATTACCCACGAAATCTCTATCAGTGTTTGGCAATCTCAAGGCGGCCGCATCACGGCACATACTGATTCATGGACCGAATCGGCCACTACTCAAGCTACTTATTACGAATTCACTGTCGTGGGCGATGAAGCTTATGAAATAAATATTTTTCCAGAACGTGGCTATGAGGTCTCTCAAATTCTGTGGAATGGAGAAGTACGAACTGATGCGTCCAACTGGAATGGTTCGCAAAATAGAATCTTTGGAACCGAACTAACCGAAGATCTCGCCCTTTCAATTTCCTTTAGATTAATCAGAACTCGTTCAATGGTAATTTCAGAAGCTGGCAATAACCACATTTTCTTCAGGAATCCCTTCTTCTTAGCCTCAGCAAATGAGAACGTTCCAAATAACTATTGGGGAGTCGATGGAATCGTTCTGGGACTTCCGGTGACAGTTCCAGGGATGAATTCGGAAAACATCATCACGACTTGCTATATGAATATGAACCCGTTCTGGGATATGGACCCATTTACTAATTTTAACGAGATTGAGATTCAGCTTCCTGATTACTTTGCATTCTTGAATATCTTCTTTCCGCAAGATTGTGAATTCCCAGAGATGGTCGATTATCCAGACGGTTATGCGATAGAAAATTACATTCCGGGAATGCTGGGAGTGGAAAGCTCAACTGCAACCCTCGCACTCTTCTCGACTCTTCCGGAAAACCTCTCTGACTTAACGACGGCGGTAGAGACTAAAACGATAACAATTACTCTTCCACCAGATTTACTCGCATACACCGTTATTAGCCAAGACGCTCAGAGGGTAAGCCCTGGAAAAATATTCTTTGGTGACACGATCACCGTTGAAGTCGGAAACCCAGCTACGGCATACCTACTAGAAATGATCGTCTCATTACCTGAGGCGACATCAACTGATCCTTCGAATACAGAGCGGTTCTGCATACTCCCATTTGCCGCACGTGACGATCACAGCTATCTCTTTCCTACCGAGGCTAATTTCATCGCTGAATGTCGCCAATATTGGGATGGTGATTGGGAATTTGATCGAACACAGGATCATCTAGTAGGAGTTACTTATTCAGATGCCGCTTATAACCACGGGAGCACTTTGACCTTAACACTTGCTGCGCCCGAGCAAGAAATTATTCCTACGCCGACTGCACCTTCGGCACCGCCTGTCTCAACGTACTCTCAACCTGCACCAACTATCGAAAATGTGACGCTCGAGAAGACGCCAGTGGCCATACCAGAGAAGGAACTCGTTTCGAATCCAAAAGTTGAAGAAGAAGTCAATCTAAATGTCCCTGAAAAGGAGCCAGAAGCTAAGCTCATAGAAAAAAATAAAACTCAAGAAATCAAAGTCAAATCCTGTTTAGCCCGCGGTGTTTGGATCTATACCAAGTCAGGGCTACTTCAAATTTGTGATGAGAAGTTAAATCTTGTTCTTGCAACAAAAGCTTGTGCTGGAAAGAGTTCTACCCCAACGTTCCCGTGGGTATTCAAGGCCCAGAGATTTAAGGCCGGATATACACCGACAAAATCAGGAGTATCTCTGTACTACTCAGTCTTCTTCTATAAAGGGCTAGCCATCGCCGGGATTGATCAAGTGTCAGATGCACCATGCTCAAATGGCTCCGTACTTATCGACAAGAATTCGGCAAAAAAAGTTTACAAATTCCTTAAAGCAACCGATGCCCCGATTTGGGTAAAGGAGAGGTAAAAGTTTAGAACTAATTAAGCCGGGTATAACCCCAACTAATCGTGGAAGCAACTGCTACCCATACCTGATATGGAATCACAGCAATTGCCATTGGTATCGAAACGGTAAACAAAATAACGAGCATCGGAATCGTGAGCACAGCAGTTCCAGTCAGCGCAATTGAAGCCGCAACAAGATCATGTGGACGATAGAACTGATACGCCCAGACAAGTGCTGCCACAACAGATACTGCAAAGAAAGCCAAATATGTAGTCGCAACTGGCTTACTCGCACGTTGACTTACAACGACAGCTGCAATTCCCAGAACTATAAAGTTATATGGCCAAATCAATCCAAAGATGAAATCCGGCGGCTGCCAAGATGGCTTATTCAGGCTGCGATACCAACCATCTCCAGTATTGACCCATAGCCCCGAACCCACGACATACACCAGCACCAGCGCGATACCGATTACGGATGAAGCGGAGCGGAAGTTCATGCGTTGAGAGTAGGGCATGAATAGATTAGTAAGTGTGTCGTGAAGTGCAGATTTTCCATGAGATACGATTTTGGAATGAGTTCGCCAAGTCACCCACACGTCGCGATCAAAAACCACGCAAAGGTTCCAGAGTGGGCACTTTTAGAGCGAGAAATCATCGACAAACTCAATGCCGCAGCCCCGGAGTTCGTAGCCCGCTATACCCGCAGCGATGGCTCGCTCATTTGGCACGATAAATGGCCTGGGATGGATGGTTCTGACGATCCCTATGAAGGCTTCATGTACCTCGCACTGCTGTACAGCATTGGAGGTTCAGAGGAGGTTTACGAGCTCGCACAAAAAATGTGGGATGCAATCACTATTCAATGGACAGAGTACGGGCAAATTTATCGAGAGTTTGATGGCTATTACGACTGGATGCATCACGGCGAAGGCTATTTATTCCACTATTTCTTTGGTTTAACAAAACCCGAATCTCTCATTGATCGCCAGCGTGCCGCAAGATTTGCAAGCTTTTACACCGGCGCGGATTCAGAAGCCAACAATTATGACCCGGTTCGAAAATTAATGCGCTCTCCACTAACCGGAAGTAAAGGACCGCGCCATTTTGTTACTAAAGAGGACTGGGAGACACATCGAACCGTGCTCGATGCTTACCCCGCTCCATATGAAGATGTAATCAAGACAGATTTCACGTCCATGCTGTGTAACTGGTCTGATCCTGAGATATATGAAGACCTAATCAATAAGATGAACGAGCGTATGAATCGTGGCGATGTTCCCCTCAATTTGAATTCCACATCTTTGCTGGCCCATGCTTACATGTATTCACATGATGAGTCGCTTAAAGCCACTGTAATCGAATACATATCTGCTTGGATGGACCGTTGTCAGGAAAATAAAGGCATTGTTCCCGACAATATAGGCACTTCTGGAAAAATCGGTGAATTTAACGGCGGTAAATGGTGGGGCGGTTATTACGGTTGGCGTTGGCCGCATGGCTACATGACAATCATCGAGCCACTGACGAATTCTGCGATGAATGCTGTCCTCTTAACGGGTGACCATAAGTATTTCGAATTACCGCGATCCCAATTTGATCTGATTTGGTCTCTGCGTAAAGAAATCGACGGTCAGTTAACAGTGCCGCACCGACACTTAGATAGCGGATGGGCTGATTATCGACCACCTACGGCTCGCCATATGATTTATCTTTGGACAGCATCGATGGCGCAAGAGGATTTGGATCGAATTAAGGCTCTGCCGCACGAAAAAGATCGCGATGAAGTTGTCCTGCCGCAAGTTTCCGGGCGCGATAAAAACACAGGTAGAAACACTAAACACTACATAGGAAACACTCTGGCCTGGTTTGAGTTTATTCTGGGTAATTTTCCAAGCTACCCAGATGAAATCTTGAAATGCAATCTAGAACTTATAGAAAATCAATTGAAGAAGATGCGCTCAAATACAGGCGACCCGAAAAATTGGCCAACCTATGATCCTGAAACTGCCGATGTTGAAGTTGGTCTCGATCTGCGCATCCCGGGATACAGCATCCATGCCTGGCAGGAATTTAATCCCATCTATTTCGAAGGTTTATTTCAATTGCTCAGTGGTGCACCGATGCATATCTCTCATGGGGGATTGCAGTTTGCGAAAGTTAGATATTTTGATGGAGAGAAAAAAAGATCCGGTCTTCCAGATAACGTGGCAGCGATGGTTGACAAGCTCACCGCAAATCTCATCCGGGTGCAAGTTATAAACCTCAGTCAGAGCGAATCTAGAATTTTAACGATGCAGGCAGGGAACTTTGGCGAGAACAGATTCGACTCGGTTTCCATATCTACTGAGGATGGGGAAGTTCAGAAGATTGAGATCGATAATAAGTGGTTCTCCCTGGAACTCGGCGCAGGAGCTGGAGCAGTACTTGATTTCCAATACACTCAATATGTTAATCAGCCAACTTACGAAACGCCTTTTTCAGCGCGCTCTTCTTGGGAATCCCTCAATCCATCACAAACTCAGTAATTAAGAAATTGAGTGAGGTTCGTTAAAGAGTTCTTCCTGCGCCAAGATGCAGCCTCCGAAAAGTGCAGCATCAGTATCAAGAGCAGATACTTCAAGGGAGAATGTGCCAGCATTCTTATTTTTTCTCTCTAAAAAATACTTAACTCTTGGCATCAACAAGCTGGCAATTCGAACTGGATAGCCACCCAGAATTACTCGGTCTGGATCTAAAACAGGAATCAGAAAGGCAAGAGTTGTCGCGATTGATTCGGCAATTACCTCAATTCCGTCTAGAACCTCTTTATTCCCATTGCCAGCTCTTTCAAGGATTTGATTTAGATAAAATTCGCTATCTTTGCTCCAGTCCCTCACCAGGTCTGGGCAGGTATGTTCAATCAGTGCTTTGAAACCAATTTCAGTCTCGATACAGCCAATTTTTCCGCATCGACATAATTTTCCATATTGATTAATTGAAATATGAGCAATATTGCCCATCGATTGATTTGCACCCTCTTGAATTTCTCCATTTTGCACAAGAGCGATGCCGGCTGTAATTCCAAGTTCGACGTGCAATAGTTGTTGAGATGTTTTTTTCATCTCGACAAGATTTGTGTACTCTGCAAGGGCGGCTAGTTTTGCCACTGTATTTAATTCGATGACAACTTTCTCTGGAACCACGTTCTTGAGATGTTGTAATAGCTCTAGCTGTTCCCAGTTTAGAGAAGATGAGGTAATTTTAAAGTCTCGATCAATAATGCCCGGTACCACCACAATGACTTTTGCGATACGAGAAGATTGTCGATTCGCCGATTGAATGGCACGATCTAACATTGGTTGAACTTCCTCAACTCGTTCTTTAGGAGTTAGGTTGTATAGCGTTGTGGCGCGCTCTCGATAAAACTCTTGCCCCAGTAAGTCAAATGCAACAACGGCAGTGTGAAAAGCTCTTAACTCCAAAACTATGATTGATGTTGCCTGAGAGTTGATTGTGAGTAGGACGCCAGGCCGCCCTCTGCTTTTGCGTAGCGACTCCTCACCTTGATTAAGAAGCCCTCGCTCCAGGAGCTCATCGACTATGTTGGTGACTCCCGGCTTTGTCATGCCAGTAATCTGGGCTAACTGGGCGCGGGAGATAGGGCCTGCATCGCGGATAGCCCTAAAAATGATGCCTAGGTTGTGACGACGGAGCCCAGATTGCTCTAAGATCCCTATATCTTCTCGGTTGAGAGGGCGAGATCTCGCTAGTTCCATCCGGGGACCTTGATTTCCTAAGGAGCCGACCTCTCGACTCGCCGAAATAATAGCGTGCAGAAGAGCCTTGACATACCCCTAAAGAGTGATTATTTTTTGTATAGTCACTTAACTAATTAAATGATAAGTCCAAGTTGGACCCTTGTTTAAGCCCCATAAAGGGCAATAAGTTTAGTTAACTGCGATTATTTAAGGGGGAGCATGTCAAACGGGTGCTGCAGTCCAGCTGTATCAACCTTAAATGTGGCAATTTCACGCCTAGAAACTCCAGTTTTCTCTCAATCCGAATCCCCAACTTTAAAAGGCATGGTCAAGGTACCTGCTGGGCCATTTTCCATGGGCACAAATAGCGCAATCGCTTACCCCGCAGATTCCGAAGGTCCCAAGCGCACCGTTGAAGTCGCTGAATTTTGGATCGATGCGGCAACTGTTTCCAATGGCGACTTTGCAGAATTCGTGGAAGCAACTGGCTATCAAACTGAGGCCGAAATTACCGGTTGGTCCTTCGTTCCTGAGTACCTCGCCAGTGAACTCGAAAACGAATTCTTGCTTGGAAGATCTTCAACAACTCCTTGGTGGGTCGGAGTAAAAGGGGCCAATTGGAGAAACCCCCAAGGCCCGCAATCAACTAGCGCAGAACTTCCAGATCATCCCGTTGTTCATATCTCTTGGAATGATGCAAACGCTTTCGCCGAATGGAATGGCAAGCGTCTACCTACTGAGGCCGAATGGGAGAAAGCTGCCCGTGGCGGCAGAGAAAATTCCTTATATGCATGGGGCGACGAGTTAATGGTCGATGGAAAATTCATGTGCAATATCTGGCAAGGAGATTTTCCTGAATTCAATTCAGCAGAAGATGGACATTTAGCGACAGCTCCTGTGAAATCTTTTCAACCAAATGGATTTGGACTCTACAACGTCTGCGGCAACGTCTGGGAATGGTGCGCAGATTCATGGGGCGAAGATAAAGTGATTAAAGGTGGATCATTTCTCTGTCACGATTCTTACTGCAACAGATATCGACTTTCAGCAAGAACATCACATTCTCCACATGGCTTCACTGCACATATCGGATTCCGATGTGTCAGTGATGTAGAAACAAATAAGGACCTACTTGGTTCACTGTGAACAAAGTAAAGATGCAAAACGAAAGAAGGATAGCAATGATGAAAGATATGAAATGGCGGAAGGTGGGCGTCGCCGGAACTGCGTTTATTGCAATTCTAGCTACATTGCTACCAACTTCTATCGCCAACGCTGAAGTAACAAAGATAACGATCCAGACAAATCAATCTCCTTGGGTTGAGGCGTATAAGAAACTGATTCTCGATTACACCAAAGAAACTGGTGTTCAGGTTGATGTGCGCGTATTGCCATATCCTGAAATGCGTCCAGCACTCGTTGCTGATATCCAGGCATCAAATAGAACATACGATGTCTATCAATATGATGAACTTTTTGCGCATGAATTTGCTGCAAATAAGTGGGTCAAGCCTTTTAAGCAGGTAGATCCAAACTTCAAGCTTGATCCAAATATTGGTTCATACGGAAACTTCATTTATTGGAATGCTGCTAAGAAGTTCAGCGATCCAAACGGTGAAGTCATGAGTATGCCTCTAAACGGAAATACAAACGTCTTCCTATACCGCAAGGACATCTATGAGAAGCTAGATCTCAAAGTTCCAACAACTTGGGATGAAGTGCTTGCAAATGCGGCAAAAATCAAAGACGCAAACTTGGTCAAGTATCCATATGTAATGCGTACACAGGCAGCTGCAAGTGGTTCAAGCGTTACTTACGACTACACACATATCTTGGCTTCTTACGGTGGCAAGTACTTCAATAAAGAGGGCGAAGACTGGAACCCAGTTCTCAAGTCCAAGGCAGGTGTTGCAGCTGCAACAACTATGCGAAACCTTGTGAAGTATGGCCCAACAGCTACCAACACAATCGGTCAGGCTCAGGTTATTGCTCTGATGCTTGCTGGTGACGCAGCACAAGCTCACACTGTCTTTGCAGCTGCTAACCAGATGAACAACCCTGCACTTTCAAAGGTTGCAGGAAAGATTGGTTTCGCTGTAATGCCAAAGGGATGTGCAACATGTAACCCAGGAATCGTCTCTGGAACATTTGCTCTCTCAGTTCCAACAGGTCTTTCAGCAGAGCGTGAGAAGGCTTCACTTAGCTACATCAACTGGATTCTTTCCAAGAAGGCACAAACCAAATTTGCCGAATACGGTGGAATCCCAACACGTACAGATGTTATTGCTGATGCAAACCTCACATCTGTGCAACGCGATTACCTTGATGTTTACCAAAAGGGTATGAAATATGTGACGTCAAATGTGCGCTACCTATTCTCAGCTCCAATGCTTGCAGCAACCGAAGTTCGATTGGCTGCAATCGCTGCTGGAAACATCACTCCATCTGCTGGTATCAGAGCACTTGATGCAGATCTCAAGAAGATTGTCAGTGGTTTTGATTATTCAATGAATGAATCAAGAGCGACGACAATTACTTGCACCAAGGCCAAGAGAGAGCTCAAGGTCACGCGAATTGGCGTTGATCCAAAGTGCCCTCCAGGCTGGACATTGAAGAAGTAATCAAGCAGTAATCCACGGGACAAAAGGGGCGTAGAGATTTGAGCAAAGCTGTAGTGCAAAGTAAGCGCAAATTCTCTACGCCCTTCTCGGGAAGAGGGGCAAGTGCTGTTATTGCCCTTCTACCGTTCGTGGTCTTTTTAGGTATCTTTGCGGTTTATCCGCTCTATCAACTATTTCGCATGTCATTTATGCGGACAGAAGTCTTTGATGGCGAGTTCCTCTCAGAATTTAATGGGCTGGATAATTTCAGAAAGATTCCTGAAGACCCACTAGCCATCAATGCCATCAAAGTCACCATTTCGTTCTCGGTGCTCTGCGTTCTCTTTACCCTAATTCTTGGAATTGCGGGCGCAATCATGGTGCAAAGCTCCAGGATATTTAAGAATGCGGCTCGTAACATCTTTATCTGGCCATCTGTTGTTGCGCCAGTTGTCGTAAGCGTGATGTGGCTCTTGATCCTTGACCCAACAGTTGGGCTCGTCAATAAGATTTTGCAATCCATAGGACGGGAACCTCAGATTTGGCTCGACAGTAAAACTGGCGCATTCATATCTGTTGTAGTTGTAGATGTGTGGCACTGGACTCCAGTTGTTTTCCTCTTTATTTACGCCGGACTTAACGGCATTAATCAAGAGATACTCGAAGCTGCGCGAGTAGATGGCGCAACCGAGCGACAGATTGTTCGTAGAGTCATCCTGCCTATTCTCATTCCAACCATTGCGGTAATTGCGCTACTAAGAACAATCATGAGCATCAAGGCATTTGATGAGATGTATCTACTTACCAAGGGCGGACCCGATGGAGCTACTTCACTAATCAGCCTCCATATTAGAAAGATATTTGTTGAGATTCTCGATTTTGGTTATGCCAGTGCACTTAGCCTTTGTATCGTCGCAGTTTTAGGTGCAATTGTTGCGGCTTCATACTTTGTAAGAAAGAAGAAGAGGGCTCAGTCATGAGAAATAAGACTTCCGTACAGAAGAAGAAAGTCAATCTCTTACTCGAGCTCACCCTATTGTTGGCAGTTTTAATTACGCTGATTCCTATTGTGTGGACGGTGATTTTGGCCTTCCTGCCAAATAAGTCAATTATTAATTCTGGATTTGATTTTGAATTTTCGCTCGATAACTTCCGCACCTTGCTGCAACCAACCCAAAACTTTCCTCGCCAAGTGGGTAACAGCTTAATTATCACCCTCGGCACCGTCTTATTAACGCTGGCAATTGGTGCGAGTTCTGGATATTCACTCTCCAAACTAAAGCCACCAAAGTGGGCAACAATCCCTGTGTTCATCATGGCTGCTTTCCTGCCGATTGTGCCTCCAGTAACTCTTGTTCCTGGCATTTATGTCACTTTGACTAATCTCAACATGCTCGGTTCGGTAACTGGTTTGATTATGATCAATACGGTATTTAATCTGCCCTTTGCAATCTTGATGATTAAGTCTTACTTCGATCAAATCCCTGAAGAACTGCGCGAAGCAGCTTTGATGGATGGAGCATCTGAAAAGCGCACCTTCTTCTCAGTATTACTTCCACTTGCCAGACCGGGCCTTGGCGCAGTATCAATCTACGTTGCAATCATGGCCTGGAATGAATTCTTGATGGGCTTGATTATGACCACAGGTGGTGACTCAGCGCCTCTGACAGTAGGTATCGCATCACTGGTTCAGGATTTCCAAATTACATTTGGTGAAATGTCAGCAGCTGGTTTTGCCGCTGCAATTCCAATCATTCTTATTACCGCAGTGGCTAGCCGACAGATTGTCGCCGGACTTACAGCAGGAGCAGTTAAGTCATGACCAACGTCGTTATCTTCTTGGCAGATGATTTGGGGTACTCAGATTTAGGTTGTTACGGCGGGGAAATCAAGACTCCTAATCTTGATCTCTTGGCCAATAACGGAATTCGTATGAGTAATTTTCATAACACTCCGCGCTGTAGCCCAAGTCGAGCATCGCTGCTGACTGGGCTGCATCCACACCAAACTGGTATGGGAATCCTTGCCAAAGATGATTCAGAACATGGCGGATACACCGGCAAGCTCAATGATCGCTGTATCACTCTTGCTGAGATTTTGAAGCAGGAAGGATTTACCACAGCAATCCGCGGCAAATGGCATTTGACTCCGAGCAATCACATTCCTGATGATGCCTGGCCACTGGCGCGTGGGTTCGATTCTTTCTACGGCACCATGACTGGTTGCGGAACTTATTACCAGCCAGGAACTTTGACTCGTGGAACTGAAAATATTGAACATGAAGCAGATCGCGAAGATTTCTTCTACACAGATGTAATCGCCGATGAATCAGTTGATTTCTTAAAGTCGCATAAGGCTAGCAATCCGGATAAGCCCTACTTCCTCTATGTTCCATTTACCGCCCCACATTGGCCACTGCATGCTCGCGAAAATACAATCAAAGAGTATGACGGCGTATATGAAGCTGGCTGGGATGCGCTGCGCGATACCCGCCTTGCTCGTCAGCAAGGGCTGGGAATTCTTCCTTCCTATTTAGAGCTAAGCCCGCGCGATCCTGGTGTTCCAAGTTGGGAAGATGAAGCATTTCAAGAGTGGCAAGTCCGTCGCATGGCGGTCTATGCAGCGATGGTTACCGAGATGGATCAAGCTATCGGCCGAATTTTGGATCAGATAAAAGAGAACGGTGATTGGGAAGATACCGTTATTTTATTTATCTCTGATAACGGTGCCTCGGCAGATCCAATGCCACTTGTTGAACTTCAGTATTGGAAGCAGCGCACGGATATTTTGCGCCATAAGACTAAAGATGGCCGCGATGTACGTATCGGTAATGACCCACTTGTTATGCCTGGGGGAGAAGATACTTATCTGAGCTACGGTCGCGGATGGGCGAATCTTTCTAATACTCCATTTAGATTATTTAAATTGTGGGCTCATGAAGGTGGGGTAGCCGCACCATTTATCGCGCACTGGCCTAAGGGCAATTTGCGAAACGGTGAAATCTTTCATCAACCTTTCCAATTAACAGATGTGGTGCCAACAATTCTCGAACTCCTGGGGGCAAATTACCCGGCAGAGCGCGCAGGAAAAGCTTTGCCACCACTAGTTGGCCAGAGCATGTTCCAAACCTGGAAAGGTGCAGATGTCGCAAACCCAACTCTGTGGTGGGAACACTGCGGCAATGCTGCAATTCGCAGCGGTCAGTGGAAGTTAGTCCGTCAATATGACTGCCCATGGGAGCTCTACGACATCGATACAGATAGAAGTGAAATTCACGACGTAAGTGCTAAGCACCCTGATGTTGTGAAAGATCTTGCAGCGAAATGGGAAAAAATCGCAACTGAGAATGGCGTAATTCCATTTAGGCAGATTATGGAAATTTACGACAATAAGAATTTAGTAATGAATGCCTACCTGGCAATTCAGTAGTTCAAACCGACGAGAGGGATACCACCATGGCTAGCAGATCCACCAATGTAATTATTTTTTTAGCAGATGATCTCGGATACTCAGATATTGGTGGATATGGCGGCGAAATACGTACCCCTAACTTAGATCGCCTGGCAAACGCTGGCGTAAAGCTCTCAAATTTCCACAACACCCCTCGTTGCAGCCCAAGCCGCGCTTCACTACTCACAGGCATTCACCCACACCAAACCGGTATTGGAATTTTGACAGGCAATAACGGCGCCGAAGGTGGATACACAGGAAACCTTAATAATAAGTGTGCAACCATTGCAGAAGTTTTGAAATCAAATGGCTACATCACCGCGATTACAGGAAAGTGGCACCTCACCAACAGTCCCAATAAGCCAAACGGTGCTTGGCCAACAGAACGTGGCTTCGATACCTTCTTCGGAACTCTCGATGGCTGTGCCACATATTTCCGTCCCGGAACTTTGACTCGCGGAATGGAAAATGTTGAGACAGAGGCTGATAAGAATCCTGACTTCTTCTACACAGATGCCATCGCTAATGAAGCGGTGAAGTTCTTACGTGAGAAGCCAGCAGATAAGCCTTACTTCCTCTACGTCCCATTTACTGCGCCACACTGGCCGTTACACGCACGAGAAGCAACCATTAAATCTTACGCCGGAGTTTTTGATGAAGGCTGGGATGTCATCAGAGCCAAGCGACTTGAGCGACAGAAAGCTCTAGGAATCATTCCGCAGGAGACAGAGCTCAGCCCTCGCGATGCGCGTGTTCTTCCATGGGAAGAAGAGACAGATAAAGAGTGGCAACTACGCCGCATGGAAGTTTATGCAGCGATGATCACCGAGATGGATACCGCAATTGGCCAGATTCTTGACCAAGTTGAAGCAAATAAGGAATGGGAAGACACCATCATCATCTTCCTTTCAGATAATGGCGCTTGCGCAGAGACACTTCCACTGGATGAAATCGCTGAATTCCGCCGCGCAACAAATCTCATGAGCACCCGCACCCGCGATGGTCGCAAAGTAACTTTGGGTAACGACCCAGATGTAATGCCTGGCGGCGAAGATACCTACGCAAGCTATGGCGTCGGCTGGGCAAACGTCTCTAACACTCCATTTAGACTCTATAAGCGATACACCCACGAAGGTGGAGTGATGTCACCATTTATCTTCCATTGGCCAGCAGGAAATCTGACAACTGGAAAGGTCAATACAAGTACTTACCAATTGGTCAACGTTGCACCTACGCTCTACGAAGCACTTGGAGTAACTTATCCAGCAACGCTCAATGGCAACCAGCTAGAGCCACTTGCCGGTGGCAGCATGCTTCCTGCGCTTAAGAGCTCAGAGAGCGAAAATTCTCAACTTTGGTGGGAGCACATTGGTAATGCGGCGATCATCCGCGGAAAGTGGAAGCTCGTTCGCCAATATGACTGGGATTGGGAGCTCTACGACTTAACAACAGATAGAAATGAGTTGAAGAATCTTGCCAGCGCTAACCCAGATCTTGTAGCCGAACTATCTAATGAATGGCAGAAATTAGCCGACCAGTACGGTGTCATTCCATTTAGAAAGACCTTAGAGATTTATCACCACCAGGGTATCCGCTCCACCGACTCTAGCCATCACATCTAATCGGATTTGATCTAGGTGCTAGTTCTCTCGCTCAGCGTAGTTATCGGATTGGTCGTCGGCCTGCTCGGTGCAGGCGGATCGATCATGACAACTCCGCTATTTATCTACGCGGAGCATATGCCTCCAGTAGAGGCGATTGCATCTAGCCTTCTGGTTGTTGCTGCCGCATCTGCTTTTGCACTGGTACGACACGGAATGCGTGGACACATTCAGTGGCGCACTGGATTCATTTTTGGAATATCAGGAATGCTCAGTGCATTTGTTGGTGGACAAGTTGGCGCACACTTACCCGGAGAAATTCTCCTCTTCGCATTCTCGATCATTATGGCTGTCACTGGATTTGCCATGATTCGCCGCGGCGAAAACTCCGCCTTAACAAATGGCCATAAACCAAGAACCCATCGCTTAATTCTTGATGGCGCCCTGGTCGGTTTTATCACTGGAATCGTTGGAGCCGGTGGCGGGTTTATGGTCGTACCCGCCCTGGTTCTATTTGGCGGACTAGCAATCAAAGATGCAATCGCCACTTCCTTGCTGGTTGTCATCATGAAGGCACTTGGAGCATTTGCAGGCTTTGCCTTGAAGTTTAATGATGGCTCACTTGTCTCTTTGAATTCAAAAATAGATTTCGACTTCAGAATCATTCTGCTCTCAATCCTGGGAGCCTCAGTCGGTTCGGTGATCGGATCACTCTTCTCATCCAAGGTGAAATCTGAGAAATTGAATATTGCATTTGGCTGGTTTGTCGTCGCTATGGCGCTCTTTATCTTCGTTGAAAACCTTACGGGAGCCATTACTCACTAAACGACGGGTATATCTAATTGCGAAGCTGTTTACGTCTTTTCAAACTCAATCTCACTCCTCGTAATCCCAGTAATACTTCCCATCACACTCGATGATCTTGCGACACATCGCATTCAGAGACATCGCACCGTTGTACTGCTCCTTCGTGCTGCTCCAGCTCGTCGTGCCTACAACCTTGCCTTCGTTATCGACAAGCGGCCCACCACTATTCCCACCCGAGATATTGGCGGT
>JACCEA010030427.1_pt1 | contig 14744 bp, 11 predicted proteins | sample 7449851 | NCBI WGS metagenome assembly JACCEA01 (sample SAMN15323453, study PRJNA562643) | freshwater metagenome | isolation source: river surface water | place: USA:Blue River Watershed | collected 2017-08-18 | reverse complement strand
CTCTCTCTCTCTCTGGTATATATATATATAGCCAAACCACCACATGATCCACAAGAATTCTTTGTGATTCCTAGACATCATTTAAAAAGAAATTCTTCAACGTTATTATTTATTACAAGTGATAATATTCGTGCTGAAGAACAAATGCGTGATTATGCACAACATGCAGTTACGATCACATCACCACAAGGATGTCACATTGAATATGATCCATCTAAACCGTGTTATGTGTTTACTACACGATATTGGTTCATGCTTTCTTTGAGTGAAATTATCATTTCACAAACATTTGGTGATTTGAATGCTCCAACTTCAGCTTTTAGTCGCTATGGTGGAATTTATCGATTACATCAAGACAATCCATTTCGAAGTGGTCGTTATTGTGGTGATACCGTCCATTCTTGGGAAACATTATCTAGATTTCAACAAGCCAATTGGTTTTGTTAAAGAATAGAAGATTACAAAAGAAGAACAGTTTTATATAGAAAGTAGTAACAAGTAATCCCATGATGAGGTAATCGTTTAATTATTTTCCCTTTATAAGTTGCTTGTTGTTTCCACTTCTACATATTTATGTATACATATTCATCTACATTGCTGTATTGTGAAATGCTAAAATATTTGATAGACTTGGGAAATTCGAGACACAATGATCAACGACATTCTTTGGACAAGGAAACTTGGTGATAGGAATTTCACTCAGATTCTTTAAGATTTGATTCACCGCATAGACAATCTTGGATTTCTTGTTCGCTGATTTCTTTGCGTCTCGTTGAGCAGAGTGTTCCGTAGCAAATTGAACTATTTTCTTTTCTGCTTGATTAGCAAGTGCCATTACAGATGCTCTCCAAATATTTACTTTATCAATAGATGCATCGGATGGAGAAGGTTTCAGTTCAATATTGGTATTATCCGGAAGGAATGTTTTCATGTAAGTGATCATTCGATGCACTCTACCGAACCAAACTCTTGTATCTTTGCTCATTTTATCACATTCATATAGTTGATCATCATACCATGAATAAAAGCATTCAGCAGGAGTGATGACCAATTCATAGTTTCTGTTGCTACCTTTGTACAATCTATCGAATGCAGCATTGGCTATCTCATAAGTTGCAAACTGATTCATCAGGATAGAACCGTCGTCGGAAATTAGCATTCTTTGCGGATCATAGGAAAATGCTGGTGTTGTTTCAGATTTCACTACATCATCATTGATTGGCATTGGTCCGATGGATGGTTGGGAGCTACCAATCAAAGTTGATGGAACAGTTGAAAGTTGCTGCTGATATTGCACCTGGAGATGGAGTTGATTGGCATGAACATTAGATAACAACACGGATTCTCCAGTCAAATTACTTGGTTGTTGAAATTGTGATTGATAATGTGTAGTGGAAGCACAAATTGTTGCTGACTTACTCTGAGTTACAGATGCTGAAGTTCCTGTAGTATACAATTGAGGATATTCATTCAGTGCTGTGTTCCCTTCACTGAGTGTATTGATTAAACCCTGATTGATAGGGTTTTGAGAATTCCCATTATTGCTGAATGAGCCAAGACTAGTATTAGGCAGTGTGAGAGGGGGAGGCAAGTTTGTAGATGTTTGAAAGAAACTGCTTCCAGATGCTCCATGTGGCGCAGAACCTGAAGAAGCATTAATCTGATGGTACTGCACTGATTTATTTGAGGAAGTGAGAAACTGAGGAGTCTCAGTATTATTCTTTAAGTCATTGTATGTACTACTTTCAACGGAGGATGACGTGGTAACAGAAGAAGACAGTTGAGAAGCACCTTCGCGGTGTGAATCCATCTCCGCTCCTTTGATAGCTATGGTGGAATATTGTGAGGATGTAGATTGTGTAACATTGGATTCTACTTTGAGGATTGCTTCATCTATTTGATTCAATCTTTGCAAGATCATGTATACAGAATGTTGCATTGGAACGGTCGCTTGTCGAATCGCATGTGCAAATCTCTTTAGTTGTTGCAGCTCATTAATAATTGGATTGACTCCTTCGGCGCCCGCTCTAAGGAACTGATCATTGAACTCTTGATGAATATTGCGGAGAGCATAATATTGCTTGATCTCTTGCTCTCTCGCGTCTGCTGTGATCTTTTGTTGAATATCAATAGACGTCATGGTTTTTGTATGTCAACTGAACTGGTGATTGGGGTTGTTTATTAATCATTTAAGATATGACAGCAACTTATTGTTTGATCACATTATTTACTACACGCAAAATTGATAGAAGTGTTTCTTGGGATTTAATCCTATGTTTGATTTAAGGTTGATCCTGATTTTTCTCCATTTGGTAGACACCTGCAATTGATGCGGTGACACTATTTTCGACGATGTATGGTCTCAACGTCGGACAAAGAGGGAAAATTGGATTTGCAAAAATCAACGATGTGTTGTGGTCTTGGGAAGGCGGACCAAGGGATCTTTCGTAGAAGCTTGTACATGGTGCTAACCAGTGGACTGATACGCTTTCGCTTGCTACTCGAGGAAGAGCAAAGCTCGATTTCATCACATCCGGTATCATGTTCACGAAACTTGTTACAAAGTTTCATCATGTTCTCCTCCGCTGACCTCGCCAGATTTCGAATCGTATCTTCCCAAGAAGATATCAATACGAGGGTTTTGGAAGATGCCCCGTCTAGTGATAATTCATCTTGATCTTGTGGAATTGGCTTGGGATGGATTATAGTATTATCTGGGAGAAACTGCTTCGTATAAGTGACTATCATATGAATAAGCCCAAAACACTTTCTTTGCTCTTTGGTCATAGGTAGATCACATTCATACAAGCGTTCATTATACCATGAATAGAAACAATCGGCGACAGTTATTCCTTGCATAACGTAAGTTGATTTCACTTTATAGAGGCGGTTGAATGCTTTGTTAGCAAGTTCATTTGTGCGCATCACCTTCTGATTTGGCACCGGAATATCTTGTCCGCTAGATTCGCTTGTTGAATATGAATCTAAGTCAACATAATTTGACCTCATCAAATGTGGATAAGGGGATTTCAGGATCAACGTGAAGGGTAGAGGCTACTGACGTATAACCATTCTCATTCTCTGTCGTTAATTCTAGTTCAGAATTACTTGTCTTAATTTTCTTGTCATCACATTTGAGATTGATTGTTTCCCTCAAATGGTGACCGACTGAAGCAAACTCATCGTTGAGCTCTTGCAAGCATTGAATTAATGGAATGATACCATTTAATCTACATTTTTCAACAAGATCATGAATGCGCTGAAGTTGATCCGAAGTTGCAAGTCGTTCTGTGATAACCATTTTGACATAGGGTGGTTCGTCATCATGTAATTCTGAGTTGCTACAGCTAGGTGAAGAGTCCATGGCTTGGAGTTGTTTTCTGATGAACAATGAGTAATGATATATACAGCGATGCGCTCTTAAAGAATTTGTGATGATCGTTATTAATCCTCGCTTTGACTTTTAGAATTGGATAAGAAACATAGGATTGCAACATTTTAAAACATTAACCATAAAGTTATCTGTTCTATAAAAGCGTATCCTAATAAAAATGATCACAATTACAGTATCCCTATATATTTTCAACTGCATCGAACCAAAATAAAACAAAACTAATGACTACTATCTAATCTGTAAATTGTTTCATCTCGTTAGAGACCCATAAAGTCAGAAACCTAATAATTAGATAAGTTAATAAAAAATAGTGAATCAATGTTGAAAAATGAAATTCTTACATCTGACATTTCTCTCTTTCTTGCTTCACGAGTTTGCCAAGCCTTTTCTAATTGTTTATAATCCTCTGGCCAATCAGGATGCCAAATTCTACGAGTACACACAGGACAATTCCTTACAAACGGTGGAGTTGTCAGCCAATCATTCAAACAATTCCAATGTAACCAATGTCCACAAAACGTTCTCATCGGACGATTATCACTCTTTGGATTAGCAGCAGCTTCATTCTTTGGATCAGCTGGTAATATTGGCTTACGACATGCTTGACAAGGTTCAATAGGTATACGACAAGCATAGTCTTCCACTAAAAATTTGGCAACAGCATATAAAGAATTTTGCGCAGTTTCTGATACTTTCATTTTTAATAATTCTCTCATCATTTGTTGTTCTTCTTCTAACATTTTACGATGTGCTTCTTGTTCAGCTTCAGATTCAGCTTTTGCTAAACGACGTAAATCTTTTCTTGCTTCACGTCTTTCAGCATTTGCTTGTGTATAATACATTCTTTTATCATTTGATTGTGTTGCAGCACGTAAATCTGACATTTGCTTTAAAACATTGACATCATGTTTCAAACTATGAATACTACTTGCTGTTAATTTAATTTCTTTATTACTACCACTATTAGCTGATAATTTAGCAGCTAATTGTTTCGCTGGATTACCACCTTGTTGTACCGCTTGATCAGGTGGTACACCAGACTCACATTTGCGTACAATTTCATCAGCTTGCGCTTTAAACATATATTGAATTTCTTGTGGTAAATTGGACGTTAAAAATTCAATTTCAACACCTTCTTCAGGATAATTATATGGCACTTTTAATTTAATATTTTGACGATATTGTCCACATGATAATCGTAATTGTATTATACCTTCTTTATCATCAGCACCAATTTGTCCTTTTGATTTTGTTGGGTCAACCTTACCTTCACCACCATTAATTAATGTCATAACTTGTTTGATCTCTTTCCAACATGGTATGAACATATTAGTATGAATAAAATTATAAATTAATTCATAAATTATAGCAAATTGTGATTTACCAATACTTTCTCTTGCTTTATCCATACATTCTTTTTCTTTATTACGTAGTAATGGTTGAGGTAAAGTTGGACTAGCTAATTCTACGATAGGTACTTCAGCAGGATAATTCTCAGGATATTGTACACGTAATTGCACACGAGCATACGCTGTACGCATGATAATCACAGTTACATATTCCTTAGTGAGGGTTAAAATTGCTGCAGGTGGCAAACAATCTTGGACGTATAGATGATCCTCTTTAATTGCTTCGGGCAATTGTTGTTGAGGAGCAGCTGCTGTTGGAGTTGGAGTGGAAGGCTCTTCCACTATTGGAGCTGGTGCCTCCACTGGTTCAACAACATTGTCAGTTTGTGAAACAAGCTCTGACATTGTGATAACCTTCTATTCCAGGGACAAACTACAAAATAAATATTGCCAATTGCCAACCATAAAAAAAATTGTGCGAAAGACGCAAGATTGCGTCCGTCTGTGTCCCTGACCACTCATTTCGAACGATAGAGGAACTCCTTAAATATTTAGTATTATCCTTATTTCCATTTCGGTCGTTGGCCGGCCTTTTTATTTTTCAAGTTCCAGTTCCTATCGCTGTGGTGAGGTGCTTCGAATTCACCATGTCTCAACAGTTGAAAGATTCTCTTTTACCCAATATTGCCTCTGCTGAGGCAGGTGGTGACAATCGGAATCGCGCCACACCCAATCAAAAGTATCAAAACAAAAAAGCTGTAGAGTTAGAAGACTTGCATATTTCCATTGGCAAGCGAATCTTTGCACAGATGGATGTGATTGTTATGTTTCTCAACACAATTACAGCGGTATTCTCTATATCCGCAGCAGTTTCTCTCATTCCACAATACGACTATAGTTCGTATACCTTTTGTGATTATGGATCTCCAGTTGCTATTGGGGTGCAGTGTCCTTATCTGCCAAGTCCTGTCTTCATTTCATTCTTTGTTGCTTGGACATTCTACTTCATAGGATTAATATCATATAAATGGTATCATACGAATGACTATTGGTCAAACGATTTGCGTTTCTATCTCGTATGTGATAACTTACACAATACCTATGTGATGAAATGTTTCATTATTATCGGTTTTATTCTAACCATAGTCTCAGCTATCGGCGGTATAACGTTTGTTTTTAAAAATGGTTCAACTGCTTCTCTTGGAAGTATATTTGTTTTTGCTAGTGTAAATTTTTATAATTTGAGTAAAATGATGTCTAGTCGAATGAAAGTCTTAGCACAGATTGACATTATAGGAGATTTGCCCCACCCGGTTTACATTAAATTACCGCCATCTTTGACAGATGGTCATATGCAAGGTGTCACATTGAATCATAATGAAGTTTTTGAATATTTATATCAAGCTGTTGCTATTTCTACGATGGTTGGGGATGAACAACGATTGGCGGCATTTGGTGACCCAACTGTATTGAAGCAAGTTGCGCTAATACTTGCTCCAAAAGAATTAAAAATTGATCGATAAGTAATTTGGATTTATTTGCATATTCTACTTTCCGTTGAATAATGTGTGTGTTCATATTTTCAAACTTGAATCTACCAGTGATTGCCTACTTGTTCCCATTTCTTTGCCACTCTTTATTTATGAATATGAGTTGCCTGTTGTAGCACCATTTGAAATTTAATATCCAGGTTAAAATAAATAGACTGTCATATATTAATAGTTAATAATACATTAGACAATGTTGTCTCTCTACATCTATAAATTATCAAGAAGCATGGTACAAAAGTCTGTTTCCTATAATTACCTGATTGTAATTATTTGTAATCTCACATTTAAAACATGCAACCACTATAATTACTCTTTAGTTAGCTTCAAATGGAATTTTGCATTAATAAAAGTTATTAATCACAAAATTTCTGTAACTAAAGAGTAATTTTGAGATTACTAATTCGTAATCTCATTGCATCCAATTGTGAGCATCAATAGTTTCCAATAAGGGGCGATTAAACACATTGACTTGAAGCATGATGTCAATGAACTTTAAGCTTTCCTCTGATGCACAACCTGCGAAAATTTCTTTAAACTTTCCATTTTTAATACACTCAAAGGATTGAGATACTTGTCCATCCTCATCAAGTTCATCTGGAACTGCGCGATCTGGGAAAGGACGAAAGCGAAGAATTCCCCAAAACGACATAATGGCAAGCGCCCAATAGTCACACAACATAGGATGCAAATAAGGCGAACTATCAAACAGTTCGGGAGCCATAAAATTAGATTTCCCAAATCTTGGCAGTTTATTAACCCAACAAAAATATGGAAAATAGCTTCGTATAGTATTTGGATTATGTTCTTCTGGAAAATCATCGTAAGTGATTCCTTTCCAATTGCATTTTCTTCCATGTCTTTTCATACGATAAACCAATCCAAAATCAATAATTGTACAAATTCCCGTTTCTTGATCATAAACAAAATTTTCATAATTAACATCACGATGAGCATATCCATGACGATGTAGCCATGAAATAGCTTTTAGAATTTGACGAAAAATATTTTTAAATTCAATTTCAGAAAAGGTTCTTCCAGAAACAAACAAATTTTCAAACAAATCAATTCCAGCATCTTTTGTAACAATATAGCGAGAACCATCTTTATCAATTCCATGGTCCACAAGACTTAAAACATTTGGGTGTTGATTACCAGGTTGACTAAAATAATTTAAGGCATCAATTTCTTCATATGGATTTTCATGTTTACGAAATGTTCCATCAGAAGCGGTAAATTTTCTTAATTTCCAAGCATCAATTTTTTTAATAATAAATTTTCCATTGTTTTCAGAAACATCAATCTCGTAGTCATCAACAGTATTTGGCTTGGGACGGACTCTAAATGCTTTATGAACAACAGCATGAGCTGCTGCTTTATCTGTTCCTTTAACAATTTTATCTAATATATAGAGATGATTTGACCCTTGGAAATGATATCCTTTTTTGCGTTGTTCGTAAACATTCCGAAAATTGACAAAATTGTCGATCGTAATATCACAAACAGAGTCGGTTTGAGAAAGTTCATTGGAGCCTTTGCATCTCATTCTTTCTTTAGTGAAATGGATAGAATGATTTTTATCAATAAACACACATGTCATGGAATTATCAAATTCTTCGGCAATATCCGTGTCACGATTGTCGAGAGGAAGGGAATCCATTTCTTTTCTTTTTTTCCTTTTAAATAAATTAACGGTGGAGAGAGCGAGCAAAATATTTCTTCTTCGTGAGATGACTAGTTTGTATCTAGATATTTAAAAAATGAAGAAAATTAAAACATTTTCGGGGATGGTTATAGACAGTAGAGTGCTATATTTAATTACCTCAGGTCGAGAAAAAATGTGTTTTACGAGCTCCCAACGCAACTTCGCTCGCACTCAGCAGCCCGCAGCAGGAGGCCGCCACGCCCAACGAGCCTCGCACATATGAAGAGTCGCCCTCTCAAATTCCTCGACCTCTAGCCATCTAACTAATAAGCCTAAATCCCAAATAAATATTAGCAATTAAGTTTTTCATTAAGCTTTTAATCAACTTTCCAGGACTCCATTACGGTTGAGGATGGACATAGATGCGCAAAAGCTAAACAATTTTTTTCTTCATATATTCTAAACGATGACAGCTTTGTATATATTTCATAGGCACATCGCTTAAATATCAATGGATGTTTGATAAAAAAAAAATATGAAAAATACAATAACGATATTGGGAATTCTGATTACAATAGTATATAAACAATAGAGACACATACAATATAAAACACATAGACAAATTACAAATGGAAAATAAAAGTATTCTTTCGAAAAGTGTACTGATCAACGTTACAAAGTGATTACATTTCATTATCTAAAGGCCCACCTTGGATCCATGGATGTTCCAAAAGATCATCCAAAGTTGCTCGGTTCAACGGATGTGCTTGAAGAATTCGATCCATGAAATGGATTGAATTACCAGAGGCAACGTGGCTTACGTGGTGGCCAAATTGTTCAACAAACTGGCCATTTTGAATCAGCATATATTGAAAATCTTCATATCCTGGGTGCTTAAATGGGTAACATTTAGTGAAGACAAAGTACATAATAATACCTATGGCCCAAATGTCAAAGTGCATCGGATGTAAAATTTCACAATCTTGGAATAATTCTGGCGCCATCATGCAGAGTTTACCAACCGCTTTCATTCTATCCAGATATAAATAGAATTGAGCGTAGCTCCGAATGTCATCGTGATGTTCTGGATAGTCGCAGTATTCAATGCCATGTTGTACACATGGTAGACCATGGCGGGTCATACGAAAAACGAGACCGAAATCGATAATAACATACATATTCGTGACAGGATCAAATGCTATATTCTCAGGACTGAGATCACGATGAGCATAACCATGCCGATGCATCCAAGATAACCCACTCATTAGATGATACACAAGAGCTTTACACTCAATATCAGTAAAACATGTACTTCCTACATCATCAAGCAATGACTTGTACAAGTCTTGTCCGACGTATCTAGTGATAACATAGTGAAACTTTGGTAGCCTAAGTTCATCAACACCATATTCTGTCAAGCCTAAAACATTTGGGTGCTGGTTTTGTGGTTGACTGAAGAAATATAAGGTATCAATTTCTTCAAAAATATTGTCAGTCTTCTTGCCACAGAATGGCCCACCTACTTTATGAGCCTTCATGACAAAGGGCCCACTATCTTCATTGATCACATATCTACGATCATCATTTTTATCAATTAATTTTCGTAAGAGGTTAACCTTGAAAACTTTTGATTCTCCGCCATTTGCGAGAGATTTATCGCTGTCGGTGATTCCGTAGACGTTTTTGGATTGTTCAAACACATATCCATCAATTTGCTTTGTGGAATTTTCACTTTCTAATTTTATCTTCATTACTTGTACTTTGTCTGGAACAGTAGTTGGTGATGTTTTCCGAGCCATCATACTATCTGTGTAGTATAAAATATTGTTCTCATCAACTTGGAACCTGTGAATTCCGTCTTCTTCCACATCTTCTTCCATTTTTACAATCCAATTGACCAATCTTCAATCTATCTTTATCTCGCAGATCTATAGCGATGGAGCAAATAGCAATTAATCAACAAAGGAACTTTCTGATCCTCTCAATTTTTCTAGATCTTGATTTCTTTCCTGGCTGTGACGATGATGATGTGAGGCTGGCGCTGGGCCTGCGGCTGGTCTTTCTGCGTCCCACAAATCTTGTCAGCCTGGATGAACGCATTTGTGGACTAACAAAAAAAGCCGTTTCGGCTTTTATTACTGTGACACTCTGACCAAATTCATTCATAACAAGAATTCCATCTCTATCCAATAGTTGCCTTGATTTAACATACAATCTGTGAGGGGCAAGTGCGTTGCAACAAAAATGTTGCCAAGTCTATTGCAACGTGAGGAATCCCTCAATTTACACAATAAGCGGTCTCTCTTCCATGTTGCGGCCGATGCGTGGAAAAGTAATCCCAATCTCACGACATCCGAAACAAATAATGAAAATCCATCGAACGAAGCTGTTGAGAAACTCAAAGGTGGATTGTTAAGGCAACAGTCAAGACGTCCTAACACCACTGGTGGTGTGGTGACTCCACAACGTCATCTAACTGACTTCGAAGCAAAAGTAGAATATTTGAAGAAAAGACCAAAGAGCTGGGTTCAACGATTTGTTGCACATGTTGATGATACACATGAAGTCCTACCCACTCCACGCACTCAAGAAGAGCTCCGCGACTTGAGAGTACAGAAGTCGGGATGGAAGAATATATGTGTTTCTGCTGAGGAACTGCAAGGATTGTTGCCAGATAATCCCAAACCAGTTGTACCATTCACCTATTTTGGTGATCGTAGCGAATTATGTTTATATTGTTCTTCCAAAATTGCTGTTGGTGCCGAAATGGTGAGATGCAAAGCGTGTCCAGCAATTAGCCATGTTAATTGCATTCCTAATGCTCGAGACTTTAAGAAAGATGATGTGGTGATAGAACGTGAACATCGTGCGAATCCGTGGACTCCCGCGAATTTAAGTCGCCAAAACACTCCACCGCGCTTGTCCGCTGCTACAACACCAGATGCTCGATCCAGATCATCCAGCCCTAGACATCGTCCTGAAACCGCTGATAGTGGTGACCGGTTAGTGATTCCACCATTACTTCAACGGTCCATGTCCAGAAAAGGCGGCGCAAGTAGTAGCAATCTCTTAAAGCAAGCGGTTGTAAATAGCAGTAATGTCAGTTATGCTAATACTCCAAGTAATCGTGGCAGACCTCCACGTTCCGTAAGTGCTAGTACGAAGGATAAAATACCTGCTACGATACGCTCCCGACCTGTATCTTCGACTCCAACTCGTACTACTGCATTTACTATGACAACAGCATCTGTACCCAAAGTTGCAGAGACACTTGTATCTAGACAATTAGATTGGACTTGTCAGTTTTGCACAAACGAATGTCTAGCACATGATCGAGTCAATAAATACAAGCAATTAATCGCGGAAAATAGTTTTCGGAAATTACGAAGTCTAGTTCTCTTGCAGTCATTTATTCGTATGATTCCTGTTCGAATCCAATATCTGAAAGCAAAACGTGGAATTATTCTTGCACAACAAGCTTTGCGCGCAAAATGGTTTGCAAGAAAAGCAGAGCGTGAACGCGCAAATCAGCGTTACTCTTATCGGCTTCGATTACATGATATCAAGATGGTAACTCGAATTTCATCCAACTCAGGACATACTTCGTCAGCAGCATCTGTTGCATCGGCGCAAACTTCTAATCTTTCAACAGGTAGTGGTAATTTTGGAGTGAATGGTATACTGACTAACAGTAATGACAACAATGAAAATGATAGAATTGATTTCCCAGCACTAAAGCATGCACATGTTATTGGAGATATTCCATATGAGAAATACGAAAGATTCTTTCTTACAGAGCATCTTCAAAAGTTGTCAGGACACGGGTCACATCTAATGAGCAGTAGTGGCTCCGTCGGGGGAGGTTCTAATCATAATCCGCATGCTAGCCCTGGTTATAAAGACCGCAAAGGAGATAATTCTAATTCTCCTGCTTCCACTGGAAATAGCATTAATAAAAATAGAAAACCATCAATTATGTCCAGTTCTTCTAATACTAGCTCGCTAATGTTCTCTGACCATGGTATGGGGTATATTGGTGATCACGAAAAGCATCATCCTCTGTTAGACTTCTTGCAACATGGTCATATCGAAGATCCCGCATTTGCCAAACCATTTAAAGGAGGACATAACTTACCGAAAGGTAGTTTATTTTTAACTGTTACAGTGCATGAATACGAAGATCAGCCTATTGATAAAGTATCCGCTTTAGGGCATGTTGATCTGAATAATACCGATGGGATCGCACCGATTCAAATGTTTCGGTACGATTTCCAGCTGAAAGAAACCGGACGAGTGATTGATATTAAACCATCGATTATGAACAAACTGGGTTATGAAGATTTACCTTCCGGTACAATAGAAAAATTAGCAAAGCAGTATCAAATTGTAGCGTTCAATACTTCAAAGCCATATATCTTGATACCATTTACGAGAGCAAATGTGGAAGTTCGATTGACATTATCAGAAGTAAAAGACTGGCCAAAGAGTGTGGTTCTAGGTCAAAGCAGATTTAATGTTTGTTATCATTTGACTAGAAAAAAGGTAGCATCATTTCATCAAACTATGATCCCAGTTTTTGATGATTATCTTTTGCCGGAACCTGAAGAAGGTACCCGTTTAAATGTGGTTCTTCCTTTGCGACCTAAGAAAACCAGAGGTGGACCATCCTACGCTCAAGCTAATCGTGTTGCTGTCGTAGCCAAAAAAGATGATCAGAAACAGTTTTCTCAATCCATATTTACTTGGACTGTGATTACTCAAGGTAATAGTGAATGGAATGAAACAGGTGATATGATAATTGTTCATGAGGTATGATCTATTCTCTTTAATCGGGAACCTTGATGAATATTTTTATATATTCTTAGGAAGCTTCAATCATGAATGCTGGCAACGCTCCTAAATTTTGGTGCGTCTTATTAGATGGATTTTTGCATACTTTCCATATGGTGCGAGAATCGGTGTCACAAAAGCATTGTTTAGATATTCGAACCTGCTACGTATCTCTTCTTCCAGATAATGCCTTTCGAGTGAAATCGAGCACTGAAATTGTTTTCTTTGTTTGTGAAAGTCCGAAAGATTTTGACGTATGGTTCAAGTAAGTTTATTTTCTTCCAATTTTGAGATATCAGTTCATGTTGTTTCGCCACTGATTTTACAGGAAAGTTTACTCTCAAAGTTTATCTCATCAATCTGTACATTATGCAACATATATTAAGCGAAAACCCCAGCTGACAATCTATACAAATCATAATGCTTCACGAAAGAATTTGATGGATGAAATTCATGCTGTTGAAAAACATAAGGCATTGCATGGAAAACAGTCGAACAATCAAGATACATGTCGATCCCCTCTCGGAAACGGTGCTTTCACAGCGACAAGACGAGATGCCGTATTTGGAACATTAGATCCTCATAGAAGTACTTCATCCAGAGTTTGGATTGATATGATGGACTCTCAAATTGAAAAGGAGTTAATTAGAGAAAGAACTGCATATATTATCAATACTGCAAAAGAATTACCAGATTTTGTTGAACCGTCTCTAATTGAGGCGGAAGCAAAGAAAAAATCGGAACAAGAAGAAATGCAGAAAAATAGACCATTGTTGACTAATAAAGGTTTATCGAGAGCAAGTTCTGGAAAACTCCATCCATTGTCGAGATCAACCTCCGAAAGAAGTGTGCGATTCGATTCTATGTCTTTGTCTAGATCAGAATCAGGCAGATTCGAATTGGGAAGATTCGAATTAGCCCGTGGTATTTCTACCAGATTTGAAGCAACGACATCAGCGGCCGTTTCGTTTGCAGATCATGCATTGAATTCCAGATTTGACGATGAATAATATAGATCTTCATAACTGTATAGATCCCCAAGCTGTCATCCATTTATATTACAGTCTCTATTGTGTGTGCTTAGTGGGTAAGTTTTTTCCATCTGTCAAGAAAAGATGTCAATTTTGAAAACCATTGACTTTGAGTGAATGAAAAGTGGATTGTTACTTATTGTGAACCTTAATGTTAGAATTAGCGAATTAATGCAAGATGGATGGTCAAGTACGCAATATCCTTTTTGTAGATATTGATTGGTGTATAGGTCTCGAGTTAGCAAATATTGGTATAATAGTTATAGCAAATGCGGAAATTAGTTAGTTCTTGGCCCACAGGGTTAGTTTTTAGATTAGTCGATAAGGCCCTAACTGTAGGGAGAATAAAATGTGTGATATCTCTAGGCAATATATTTACCCAACAGCCAAAGCTATAGATATTTTTGAATGTGATTATGTGTGTGGGAATTAAACTTTTTCTCCATTTATGATTGAAATCAATTTGTCACAAGTTATAAGTGTATGTATGTGTCAGAGAGAAGGTAACAGTGAATAATGTATGGTTAACAGTTGCATCAATAGGCACTGCATACAATATTTTGTTGTTGATGGTTATTAGATAAGTCTGCATATTTACTGTAAATCTGTACTAGCGTTGGTAGATATAATGCTTTCTACTTCTATCGTGCACCATAATTGATTAATTACGCAACATATGTATCCTATACTATTCTTTAAAATGTGAAGTGTAATTCTAAAAATTCCAAACGGAAACAGCGGAGCGCAAATGCCACTTCCATCATATTCTTTTCGATAGCAATCGGTGGTATAGACTTTGTTTTCAATAATGGAAACACAATTCTAATTATGATGGTGACAATTTCTTCTTTGGTGGCATCGCTTCTCTTTTTTCTTTCATCTTTGTGGTGCACTAGTGAAGTTCTCGCTGAACGAACCTTAACCAGTAATCAACAGAACCTCAGAGCG
>JACCEA010331730.1_pt1 | contig 14748 bp, 13 predicted proteins | sample 7449851 | NCBI WGS metagenome assembly JACCEA01 (sample SAMN15323453, study PRJNA562643) | freshwater metagenome | isolation source: river surface water | place: USA:Blue River Watershed | collected 2017-08-18 | reverse complement strand
CCCTGGGGCAGGTCCACAGAGGAGAGAGTCCCCCTTAGGAGAGAGAAGATCTTCTGACCGCGGAACCCCAGGGCGAGACCAAAGAGGTGCTGCTCTTGCACTTCGGGGGACAGAACCGAGGCCTTGGCAACTGGTGCAGCGGCGGCTTGTGACTCTCTGTCTCTCTCTCCGCGACGGCGACCCACTGCGACGGCGAGAGACGCCTCGGCAGAGGAGGGACCGAGTCCATTGCCCGCAGAGGCCGCGGATTGTCCGAGAGAGGGAGAGATTAGCCCTGAGACCACAGAGATAGAGTTATTGGCAGCATTTGTGATGCACAGAAGGTCCTCTACTTCAGAGTTAAAGGCGCAGGCCTTGACGCCCTGCAGAGTGTACACTGTCTCTTGAGTGTGCATGTCAGAGACTACCAGCAGTCCCTCCGCATCCACAGTGGCGATCAGAGTGCGGTACACGTTGACGTCGACTTTATGAATCGCCGACGACGAGGCGCGCTTAGTGACTTCGACGGGGAACGGGTTGTCCACGTAGACCTTGAGAACAGCCCCATTGGACTGGGCGATCAGCACACCCTCGGAACCCTCTGGTCCCCCGTCTACCTTCATAAAGGTCACATTGTGGTCGAGTCGCCACAGACGCTGTCGAGTGCCGTCCATAGAGTACATCTCAAGCACGCCACCGTCCATAGAGACAAACACATGGTTGGACGCACATACCATCAAATTGGACACTATTTTGGCGTCTCTTTCGGTCGAGTTCTTACCAACTCCCGCCAAGATAATGCGCTCTTTCTTGAGGCGAAAGTGAATGTCTTCGAAGTCGTCCGCCGAAGACTCGTAAATGCAAATTCTGTCGAGCAATTGCACGGCGAGCTTGTTCCTATACAGAGAGAGATTGTGGATCATGTCTTTGCACTTGATGCGCACCTTCTTCTCAGTGACGAGGTGGTGCACTATGACCTCAGTGAGGTTCTCTCTGTAGGCGTAGCGGTCTCTGTACAGAGAGTGCACGGACTTGAAATCGAGTTTTACAAAGTCGAGGGACCCGAAGTGCGAGCCGAAGCACAGCGTGTCGTCGTCAGAGAAACTGTCCGCGCACCACACCCACGAGTCTTGTGGGCGAGTGACCTCAGCGAGCTTTATACCCTCTCGACTGAGCACCTGAACTTGCTTATTTGAACCTGTCACTACCTGTTAACATGTAATGTGTCAGACGGTGTTAGAGAGTGAAAAAGAGTTTGTTTACCATGTACGACATCTTCAAACTGGGGTTATTGACACAGTGCATACTGAGTGGGTAATATGGCAAGTTCTTCTCGACGTGCAATAGAGCGTTCTTCGAGGTTAGACGGTACAGCGAGTACGTTTTGTCCCAACAACCCACTGCCAGATTGTCAGAGTGATCGAGCAGTGCGTTGCCACCGCCACTGCCAGTGGCAGCTCCACCTGATCTTGCAGGCATCTGTTGCTCCGGGATAAAAGCCAGAGACCAGATCGGGGCTTTGCGTTCAAAGCGCAGCACTTCCTCGGCCTGTTGGTTGCGAATAGTGATCAAGCCATTGAGCAGACCCAGAGCCAACAGAGAGCCGTCAGTGGACCAGCAGGACGACAGAATGCGCGCAGGAACCTTCTCCTTCGTGACTTGCTTCTGGTCTGGAGTCCACAGACCGAAGTCCACCTAATAGAGAAGAGGTTAGAGTCATTCAACATACATAAAGATGGGACGGACGAACCTCAGAACAAGAGGCCAAGAGAAGCATCGACGGGTTGTACTTCACTTTCTGGATAGAAGCACTATGATTGTACTTCAAGAGGCCTTGACCCGTGCTCTTCCATATTACAACCACATTATCTGCACCACCAGAGGCAAAGCGAGAACCGTCGCTGCTGAAGCTCACACAGTAGACAGTGTCCTTGTGACCTGAGACCATGTAAATTACAAACCACTTAACGACAACAACAACAACTCACCTCTTAGAGAATCAATCAAGTCACCATCAGAAGAGCGGTACAAGAGAACGCGGTTTCCAACGGCGGCAATTACTTTAGATCCGTCTGGAGAGAAGGCAACGTCGTTGACAGCGAGTTTGACGCCATCCTTCTCCGGGATCTGATCGTTCCAAACGTTCGTTACATCCATGTCGTAACCAGATCACTTCTATTGAAAAATACCCCACAGTGGTATGAACAAAAGAATTTGATTGTTCAAATATTTTTGATGAAACTTTTTTGCAAAATGTGACCGTTTCTGACTTTGAAAAAAAAAACGTGGAAAATGCTTGGAAAATCAATGAAAAAGAATAACTTAATAATTATCCTCTTTCTATGTATAAACTTTAAAGCCTATAAATATGTAGTTTTATACACCTTGACAAGGACGCACCGCCAAAATTGTAGAAGTATTTTGCTTTGTCATTTTTATTGTCATTCTTCGATTTGGTCAAGAATGTCAAGAAAAGCTGCCCAGAAGGTTGTTTCCTATGCAGAGGATAGTGGTGATGATGCAAGTAGTCCGTCAGATGCTGTGAGTGAGGACGAGTCTATGGACCAATCCGACTCTGAATCTGATGCTGCCAGTGGTACTCCAGATTCTCCACCTGCGAAAAAGAGCAAGAAGGCATCCACTCCCCCAAAGGCTGCTGCAAAATCGAAGGGTAAAGCTTCTGCTACCAAGAAGGCGTCTCCTGGCAAGCCCAAACCTGCTGCATCCATCGGCGCAAAGAAACCTGCTGTCACTTCATCGTCATCTACTGCCACCGTTGCAGGACCTTCTTCCAGCAGTGCTTCTCTTCAATCGTCATCCCTTCCTGGTACAGCATCCTCCTCATCTGGGGGTAGAGTAGACATAACACAAGGCGCTCCTGTGACCACAGACACTGCTGCCAAGAAGCTCCTCCAGCAGTATATGAAACAACAGAATCGCCCCTACTCGCTGCAGCAGATCTACGACAACCTGCACCAGCGCATACCGAAAGCCACGCTAGAGAGAGTGCTTGCTGCGATGAGTGTACCTGGGGGCGGTCTGTGCTGCAAGGAGTACGGTAAAGCCAAGCTGTTCTATGTGGATCAAAGCACCATGTCTGCGGACTACACTCAAGAGCAATTTGAAGATCTAATCGCCAACAACGAAGAGCTCAAGCGACAGGTAGCTGAGAAGGCCGCAGAGGAGAAGGAATTACGTGCACAAGTGAATCGTATGATGAGCGAACCTGATGATGATGAACTAGTGAAGTAAGTGTTTGTTGTGTATGAGTTGGTATGAGTGACCTCTCTCTATGTAGACTATTGGCAGAGGCAGAGGAACGCGTTGCTGCAAAGACTAAGAAACTCGAAGCTCTCACTAGTCATGGTAAAGCCGATCCGCGTGCTCTCGAGAACGCAGTACGGAAGTTCAACTTTTATCGCACTGCGTGGATTGAGAGACGGGCACAATGTATGGACGTCGTCGACTCGATCAGTGAAGCGATGGGCAAGAAACCCAAGGACTTCATGGTAAGTCTCTCTCTCATATGGTTGTTGTTGTTTCACTGTGTTAATCTGCGTGTACAGAGAGAGCTTGGGATGGAGACAGATCAAGATGTGAATGCAGTGGTCCCTCCAGTTATGAAGATACCCGCTCATCCTAAGAAGTAGTTGTATCACGTATATGTGCTTAAATAGGTGTAAATATGTGAATGTGATAATAACGTGATAATGTCAGTCAAAACTTATTAATTTACTGCCATCTTGACTACTTTCATGAGAGGTCTACTGAGATTTTAGTTATATTATTATGTAAGTTCTTCGATTTTTCCAGTTTTTGGGCCCCCTAATTGTTAGGGTCAGATATTCCATATTCATGCTCCAAAATATCATATTTTGGAACACGCGTGTACTGCTCTCCGATTTTTAGTCATAGCATAACTATAACTGTCTTCACGATACATATAGTTAGTTGCCAAGAGGGAGGCCCTTCCCCTACGTGTATTTTCAAAGTAATCTTTTCGTTTCAAAGAACTTTTCAGTGATCTACAACTAATCAATCCATTCAAACAACAAAGACCGCAGGGTACAATATTACCATGTTGCAGTGGGACGAACTAATCTCGTAGCTGCTTCATTTGTTGGAATCATCACTTGTTCTTCACTGTCACGCAATCTGATAGTGGTTGCAGACACATTGTCAATTGACATTGTGCGACCAATCGACGATGTGTGATCTAATACAATCATCTCTTCTCCATTTATAAATGGTTCTTTTGCTATAACAGGGTTACCAGGTCGCTGCGGATTGGCAATACCTCTATTATCTATTAATAAAACCCACAGAAACCAATCAGATACAAACTTACTAATCAGAATGACAAAGTCGTAGTAAGAACTATTTTGATTGCTGTATGCTAATATCAGAAGAAAGAAGGCATTTAGTATCAATTGACTGGGAGTTAATGTGGTGGAACTACTCAAATATCCTTGAAACCCGGATAAAATGATAGTCAATGTGCGGCCACCAACTAAATATTCCATAATTAAGAAGAAAGAGGGCACAATATGTTGATATTGCACATACAAAGCCAAGCAATACAAAATACGACGAAAATCTAATTCTTTACTTTTACCATAAGAAAAAAATTGTAGCAAATCTGGTATTATCCAGGCTAATACAACTCCTACTCTAACATGTGAATAAGAGGAAATCATTGCCATTGATAAGTGTATCGCTACCCAATGTTTGACATATCTGAGCTGACAGTGTTCATCTGACAGTAGGTAGATCGATGCCATTGGAAGAAAACTACATGCATTCATCAAGTAGGTGAAGAATTGAAATGAACTTGTCGTAAACAAGAGACATGTATATAATAACATTACACGAACTAATGTGGTTTGGAAAACACTGATATTGTTATCCGTTGGTCCTGCTTGTTTGCAACAGAATTTAATGAAACTATCGGGAATCCACGCAATAAGAAAACTTATTGGAACAACAACAAATGATACATCCTTATTGTTACCAAATATCCCACTAGGGACACGTTCCATTGCAAACAAGGCAACAATAATACCAACGACATGATGGAATGATATCGATTGAAAACTTTTACCATCGCTTCCAAAATGATAAACAACTGCTCTTGAAATACTAAACAGTTGAAAACAAATCATTAGTGGCAATATACTTGATGGGAAACGAAGAATTAATCCTAAGTTACATACATATAGCATTGCCATTTCATACAAGAAACATTTACGAGTCATTTCATTAGCAGTTGATGGACAAGTTATTTTCTTACAAAAGTCAATGGTAGTTCTAAACTTGTTGACCAACACAGTTTGTATCTTTTCATCGATTACATTATGTTGAGAAAATAATAACACCAATGATTTTATAAACCTATTCTCTAATATAACTGCAAATTTTCCCTCTGTAGTTGTGCCTATGGAAGATTGTTGCCTCTGTGTGGCTTTTGTTGCGGCTGTGGTGGTCGAGGATTCCGCAGATGCTGGCATCTGTGTACGCTGGCTTTCCTTCCACTGTTCAATCGTGTCTTTTAATGCACGATTTGGTATCAATGTAGAAGAAGATAACATGTTATTAGTCATCGGACTTCTTGGACCACGTATTCGTCGGAAATGTTCTTCGATGGCTGCACGTTCATATGTGAATCCATCAGCAGCAATGACTGGGTCAGTCATGACATCTGCCATAATGGGACAGTTGAAACTGTCAGGTGGTGAGCTGGAGATGGATGTCATAATTTCGCGTTCGGTTGAAATATTATTTTGATTGTTTGCGCTATTTTTTTATAGATTTTGTCAATTTGGACTGTGGAGATACTTTTTTCGCGGAAAAAAAGCAAATTATTCATGGATTTATATCGGTTAACTTGTATGCAATCATTATTCAATCAACTACAATGTACACACACATAAACACAGACATACATACAAACAGACTCGCAGTCCTAGACTTTCAAAATTGTCTTACAGCAGTACACACATTAGACTCCTCATACGATAACACACTCACTATCAGGTCTAAGTATCGTTAAACTGGACATGGTATCAACCTCTACCTATAAATCGTCATATATGACTAGAACTACCTCTACACTACATTACACATTACATTAGAAGCAGTCTACATTGTTATAACAACAGAACCAGCCACTACTGCCTCCAGCAGGAGGGACTGCATTGCCTAAGGTGGCGAGTCTCTCTCTCTCTTCGTCCAGAGTGCGTTTGTCCACCAATATCTTCCCATTGAACACGTACACTCTCTCGCCCTCTGACTCAGGCACCTGTGCGTCCCCTGCGTCTCGCACGTCCACTCTCCTGCACTGCGTCTCTTCTATCACATAGCCTCTCATGCGATCGGTCTCCCGTTCTGATCGAGTAACCGCCACGCCCTGGGCAGCTGCGGCGGCGGCAGCGGCGGGGTCCGTCTCGATGAGCTTCACAGTGTGTCCGTCGTTGGTGAGTTCGTCCTCCCTCTCGACTTGGACGACAATTCGCTTACGCACTTCGAGACACGACACTGCGAGGGACCCGTCCAGTGTTAGTGCGTCCACAGTGACGGGTCCCTCGAGGACTAACGTACTGCGGGACGAGAGAGAGACTTTGTCGAGGGACGGGAACACTCTCTCTAACTCTGTAGGGAACAACGCACAGCACGGACGCACGATGACTCTCGGGGGACTGAGCACGGCAGTCACTCCGAGTATTGTCTGACTCGGTCCCTCCTCTAGAGACCCTATTGGGGTGTTCTTAGCCTTAGCGAGTGCTCTCAGTAGTCGGGGGACTAGAGCTAGTTGGTCGCTCTCTGCAGTGAAAGGGGCACCGGCGGGCACTCCCTGAGCGATAGAGAGCGCTGCGTCCGTGCTGTTGTTCTTGCAGGGCGAGTAGCACAGCCAGGCCGGGGCCATAGTGAATCCCACTCTACTGGACGACGCCCCGGGGAGCAGTCTAGGGTAGTCCTGCATCATGCACTCCAATCGGGTTGGTTTCTTGAACACAGTCCTATTGGGGTCCTTATACTTGGGGTTAACGAACTCGGGCATAAGTCCCTTAGTCTCGGTCAACACGTCGTTGTACGGAGAAAGAGCGAATAGCAATTGATTTATATTTCCGGGGAACGGCGAGTGTCCGTTAGTCTGTGCGTCATTACTATCCCCATCGGGGTAGTTTTGGGGGAATGCTCTGAGTAGCGGGTCTAGTTGATTGTACTCAACGTTGACAGTCATTTCTCTGCCGTCTCTGTGAGTCAGTCTAGTGATGGCGCCCACTGCCTGCTTAGCTATGCGAGGGACAGTCATCGAATTGACGTCGAGACCGAGAGAGAGAGACACGCCGAGCATCGCAGCGAGAGAGACAAAGGACAGGCCGTTAGTGTCTTGAAAGAATACGACCCACTTTACTCCGTCCCCCGACCACCTCCTCGCAGTGCCTGAGGTGTGCATGAGGTAGTGCACGTCGCCGTGTCCGTGCGGCTTTGCGTCCACCTCGTAAGGCGAGGACATAGCGATGTGTGCGAGGTTAGACATCAGGGCCGGGACCTTCTCTTGCTTCAACAGAGTCACTTGGTCTCTCTCTAGGCCGAAGTAGTTGCCCCTCTCGAGGAGGGACTGAGTGCCTGCGAGAGTGTCGTCGCTCACCATTATTGCGAGTGGCAACTTGTGCCCCGGAGCGCCATAGCGGGACTGTATGGCGAGGATCTGGTGGCAGTAGTGCTCGAGGTAACTCGTGCCAGTCACAGTCTCGACAGGCAGTTCCACTTTGATACCCGAGTAGCCCAGCCTCTCTCCTAAGCCCCCAGCCACTAGTACGAAGCCGCAGGTGCCGATTTCCTTCAGACCAGCCTCCTCGTACTGACGGAAGGCATCGTCCACGGGATTGAGTTGCACTCCAGTTGGCACAGAGGGAGTCCAACCCTCAAAGGGATTCTCTCCCAAGCGAGAGGCGTTGAGCAGTTTGCGCGCTCTAGTGATGTATCCAGTGAGACCACCACCGCAGGAGTGATCGAGGTGGTTGAGCTGGGCGATAACAGCGTGCTTTTTGTCGTCATTGACTCCCGGTGGGTCCCAGGAGGCGAAGATGTGGTGCTGGCCTAGATTGAGCAGAGTCATCACAAGATCCTTCTCCGCACGACTGAGGATCGCAGCGTTGGCACGAAGCTTCTCAGGCAATGAGTCGAGCTCATCGATGGGGGCATTCATCTATGCAGAGCAAGATATCATGATGAATCAAATCAGTGGATGGTTTTACAAGTTAAGATTCCAATTACCTTGAGCTCCATAACACCTGATGAAGGGCGATTGAAGATACTTTCAAATGACATGAGTAAGAATCAAAGGCTTGAGAAATAAGCAACAAACTTTTACAATGACTCTGATGATGAAATGAAATATGAAGTCGAATGATCCAAATATTCGCCACTTCGAATTTGTGAGCAGTGAGTGAGCGCAACGTAACACAAAAAACGCGTTTTCGTTGCGAATGAAAGTTTCCTCGAATATTTCCAGAAATGAGGTGGATTTGTGTTTCTGCCAAAAGCTGCCAGACATTGAAGTCTTCACCGCGCAGCCATTCCTCGATGGCTGGCTGCGGTTGCGCCTGCTGGGCCAGGATTGAAAGGATTTTCGGCCAGGACTACAAAAATTAACCTCATACTTCTATATTAAAATTCCTCTGTATTGTCTATATCAATCATGGTTGCCACTCAACAAGTTGCTGATGCTCTAATGTCTGCTTCGCATCTCTTTGCGTTGCCATTCGAGAAGAATTTCCGTCCTGAGCCTTATGTTGCCTTCGCAAGCAATAACTGGCCATTGTGCATTAGCTTGGTCATTGGATACCTCGTTGTGATCTTCGCTGGTCGTCGCATCATGGAGAACCAGCAAGCATTTGATCTTCGCGTGCCTCTTGCTATCTGGAACGCTGCCTTATCTCTTTTCTCCTTCATTGGTATGTGGAGAACTGTAAGTATTACCAACCTTGCTGAGTGATATCGACAATAACTTACCATATTGTCTTCTCTCCCCATAGATGCCATATTTGCTCGGCACCGTCATTGCCAAGCCATACGATTGCACGGTCTGCGACGATGGAATCAACTCTTGGGGCTCTGGTCCAACTGGTTTGTGGGTGATGCTCTTCATCTACAGTAAGATCCCTGAACTCGTCGACACTGTCTTCATCGTTCTCCGCAAGAAGCCTCTCATCTTCCTCCACTGGTACCACCATATCACTGTGCTCATGTTCTGCTGGTCCGCGTATTCTACCATGGCTGCCTCCGGCTTGTACTTCGTCGCGATGAATTTCACTGTTCACGCTTTAATGTACGGCTACTACTGCCTCCAGGCCCTCAACGTCTGCCCCAAGTCATTCCCTGCCTACTTGATCACACTCTCTCAGATCGCGCAGATGTTCATCGGCACTGGGGTGTGCATCTCTTGCTGGTACTACGTGTTACACGGCAAGACCTGCCACAATGAGTACAATAACCTCATTGCTGGTGCTCTCATGTACGGCTCATACCTCTACCTCTTCTGCGAGTTCGCTGTCAAGAGATACATCTTCCCTAGCAAGAAGGGATCCAAGAAGGGCGTCGAAGCCAAGAAGATCGAGTAAGCGCTATTTACAAAGCTTCCGGTGCCTTAATGTGTATGTAACAATGTTGGTTCCAGTATGTGTTTGTCTGTCTTCTGTCTTGTTTGATCTAGTACCATGTCTATGTGTGCGTCCAACTCCTCTGGAGATTGGGCGCTGTTGACTGACTCTGTCCTGCGCCGACTATAGCTTGTATAGCCCGCGATACGACAGAGGCTTTGGTGTGTATTGTGTAATCGTTATGCATTGTGTGTGCTGCATTGTTTGGTATGTTGAGAATAGAGTAAAGTAAATGTGCACAATTATAGCACTGTGTATTGATGTTGTAGTGTCGCAATAGTGTGCACTACAATGAGTTTGGTTAGTGTGTGAGTCTGTTTCTGCTCGGACTATCATGATGAGTCTGTATGGTATATTTGTATAACAACGAGGTATTAATTTAATATAACAACAAGTACAATCATTGAGTCTTTTTCTATTCTATCTATCTTGGAAAGCTTTTAATCAGGTTCTACATCATACTTATATGAAAGGTCTTATTAATAAAGAATGTATTCGACATATTGTAGGTAGGGGAGGAAAAAACACTGACTTTTTCGAGCAATTTTGAATCTGAAACGCGTTTTTGAATGGAGTGGTTGTCCGTTGGGTGGTGAGAACACTTCGAGAAACACAAAAAAGTTGTGGAAGTGAGCCATTAGTTTCAATTAAATCAACGCATCGTAGTATCTGGCATTGCTTCCCTTCCCTGAAAGTGTTTCTATCTCTTCCCTACATACTCATCTCTTCCTCATCCTTCCCATTCACTGACTCTGATCACTTTCCCGCCTACTCTTTCAATCTACCTATACTCATCTCTGTTTAGTGTCCTCCAATGCCGTTTTCATCATCGTCATCATCCTCCAGCCCCATGGAGATTACTATCTGCTCTGCAACAACGCGACAACAACCTCATCGGAGTCCGAAGGCGGAGTTGAAGTCTGCAGAGAAGAACATGATATCTGGAGGTATTGCTGGGTGTATTGGTAAAACCTGCACTGCCCCGCTCGCTCGTCTTACAGTGTTATATCAAGTGGGTCCTCTGCTGGAGCAAGCGCACGCTCGCAGCGCCGCTGCAGCTGCTGCGTCGTCATCATCATCCAAAGCTCCACCTGTCGAGCCCGTGCGTCTGACTCAGGACTCGCTGTGGAAGACCCTGAGAGCCCTCGTGAGGAGAGAAGGCCTGCTGTCTCTGTGGAACGGGAATCTAACATCAGTGATCCACCGCTTTCCGTACTCGGCAATCAACTTCGCGTCGTACGAGTTCGCGAAGAGTCACTTAGGCAGCGGCGACGACAACCACGACTCGTCGTACATTCGACTCACTTGTGGTGCAATATCCGGTGCAGCGGCGTGTATCTCGTGCTATCCATTGGACATAGTGCGGACTAGGCTCACAGTGGGTGCCAGTACGATCAGCGAGAGCAGTGGTGGTAGTAAGAGTGCAGTGGGCAGGAAGGGCAAGATCCTCGGCCTATTGCTGCAGATAATAGAGAGAGAGGGCATACTGGGACTGTACAGAGGAATGGGCGCGTCTCTCTCCGTAGCGATGCCCAACCTCGCCATTGGCTTCACAGTGTACGGCAAGTTGAAGGAGACCATGATAGACCGCCGCGGCATGTTCTACAATCGGGAGACCGGACATCTTAACTCGTACGGGGCATTACTCGCAGGGTGTGTGTCCGGCGCGTGTTCGTCCCTCGTCATGTTCCCTATGGATGTGATTCGCAAACGCATGCAAGTGATGGGCGTAGTGCCCACTGCAGACACGATATGCGAAGAGACCGCCACAGTGTCTCGCGACAAGCTCAAGACCAAGGGCATGGCCTATCACGCTCGCATGATCTTCGCACACAATGGCATTCGCGGGTTCTATCGCGGCCTCGCCTCTGAGATACTCAAGGTCTGCCCTATGGTCGCCATCACATTTTGCTCGTACGAACTCGTCAAAGACACGCTAAATTCGATCTTTCCAACGAGAGAGGACGAGGTCTAGAGGAATATGACTGATAGGGCTAATTAGATAGATAGACATTGGTATGGTTAGTAATGTAATGTGTAAATACCTATGTGTGTTGTATGACCGTCTGTGCGTATGTTTTGTAACACAATTAACTATTGTCACAGTCACTGCCTTAGTCTCGCCTTAGAGAGGGTGGGGCGCTACCATAGGTACAGTTAGTTAGTATGTGTGCTGATGGCATAGAACATGACATATATGTAGATCTTTTGACTTAGTATCGGTGTGTGTTTGTGTGTCCGATTGTTTCATTGTGTGAGTTGTATGATATTGTCAATAATATAGTTTGCGGCTGTGTTGTTTCTTATATCTATGCGTACGCAGACTGTGTATGAGTGCGCATTGTTATTATTGGGAGTATTAACTGTAACCGCTAACTAGTCAGATAAAAGTTAGTAACGTAGTATTATGTAACTAATGTCCTTTATGAACTGCAGTGAGATTGCAGTACTCGCACATTGCTCATTATAATAGTTACCGCCCAAATGAGCGAATGCCAATAGTCTCATCTATATAGTTAGTTAACATTAGAAGAATGGCTGAAGACAAATCATCGATGGTAATGCGCTTAGTTAAGCATTCTTAAGGAAAAATACTAATAATCTATATCTATATGCATACTGTCTGCTACACACATTACAATCAGCAGTGCCCACAGTCCCAACATTTATTAAGAAAAGAGGGACGGAGGGACTGACTTCAAACGGCAGAGAGAGGGCGAGGAATGAACGACCATCTATTCACTGGTCCCCCTTCTCTCATACACACATTACATACACACATTGAGTGGCACATCACAATATTACTGTGTGTCACACACATTCAGAATCACAACATACAGCAGAGATCAATCAAATGACATGTGTGCGATACACATTGACTATCAGATACACATTACATTTTAACGCATACTATCATAAATATAAACTATTATACTAGGGGTAAATCAATACATACTGCACTACACTGTACTATACACAAACGTAGTCTCTCTCTCTCTCTCTCTAAAGGAAGTGCTGCGGGGACAAGAGAGAGTGTCCGCTAACGAGGTAGAATCCCACTAGAGGGAGGACTAGGCCACATGCACCGAGGAAGAGCGTCGCACACAAAGACTGACCCTGTGCGCCGCCTTTGCCTCTGCCCTTCGCCTTGGCCCCTCCTCTGCCCAGAGTGCTCTCGCGCACTGAGAGAGGCACACGCTCTGTGAGTGGCACACAGAAGTGCAGGTCCGCGTACTGCTCAGTCTCTGCAGATGCGGACGAGTACGACGCGGCGGCAGTCAGAGAGGACGAGAGCGAGGACAGAGTCTCTTCCCAACTCATAGACCGAGTGCGACGGTCTTGGTGTGGTGTGGGAGAGAAGGGCACCTCTTGAGAGAGTGCGGCTGAAAATGACGTGGACTCGATATCTAGACTGCTACTCGCTTGGGGTCTGTGCTGGCTGCTGCTAGAGGAAGAGGACGGGGAGGGGTGAGAAGCTGGGGCAGGGACGTGTTTGCCGTTTTTGGACTGAATGTGTTTGCGGTGAGAGACTGGCTCGGGAGACGTCGGGGCACTGGGTGGCGGAGTTGACTCAGTTAGCACATAGTTCCAGGCTTCGGCATCGGGGTCGGCCTCTGGCTGGTACAGGCGATGACGTGCCTCGGTCATGGAAATGCCTTGCAGCAGGGCCAATAGACGGATCTCGGAGCAGGCCTTGCGTTGGAAACAGAAGAAGTCCATCTTGCCCCACCACAGAGAACTACCTACGCCAGCCTGGTGGATCTCTTCTCTGCTCGGCACGAGGATCATCTCGCAGTGACTCTCGAAGCGAACACCAGAGGACGGAGTGTCGGTTGTGACCTTCGCACTGGACGACAAAGATCCACTCGAAGACGGCGAGACCGGCGGAGGCACTGAGTCATCCACCGTCTCCGGGGAAGTGACTAGGTCTTCTTTGGGTGACGGTGACATGATATGACCGAGATTGTTCGTGGATACTGATTGTTGGTGTGCTAATTGGTGTAACGGCAATGGTCAAATCCACTGACGTCCGGGTTGAAGATTCACTGACTGTCGAAGTCGATAAAATGATGAACTGCGGAGAAGTATCGGTCCAATATACCACACAAGCAATGATGAGATGGGGTAATACACACTGACAGCGTCTCGACTACTGAGCTAATAATTTGAATGCCGATTTAGAATAGTCGCTTTCTCAAGAGCCATTGCCTTTACTTTGGGCGGTGGCGGGCAGCAAAGATGATGTTGAACTTGGGCCTTGTGGCCGTCATCAACTTTAAAGATATAGATATCTGCATTATTATATATAACGCTAGTCGTTGAAGTTTCAACTGTAACCCGTGATTTACGAAGTATTATCGCCTGAAGCAAAAAATGCACCGACCGGGAATCGAACCCGGAGCCCCTGCATGGCAAGCAGGGATTTTACCATTAAACCATCGGTACACGATGATAGATGTTCTATACATTGTATAAAGTACAAACCTTAGTGTAACCCATAGACAATTATTTTGACAAAAAAGTCGAGTCTTTGTATTGTCTACAAAGTTACGCTCTTCAAATTGCATGAATTAGCTTGCATTTGCTTTTAAGTAATTTTGCAGTTTACCCATATAAGCCGTTACCGTAGCTAGAGTTCTCACACTGTAATTAGTTGCAACCTAAGTGATTTACTTCGTAGTTTTATCGTTAATACCATTAACTATTATCAGGTAGTACTTCAATCTACATAAGTATAAACACACAATGAGACAATCGGAATGATGGATCTCCTTGCAATTATAATACTGCTAATTAGGCGCATATATCTGAGAGCCATTGTAGTCATACAATCATAGAAGTATATAGTATACACGCAATACAACAACATACAGTCACTAACAACAAAAGGGCTTATTAATAGATGACAATAGCATGCTACTATACTAAATAGCAGACACAATGAATGCATGCTGTTGCTACATACAGAAGTAGCACCTACATACTAACCTACATACCCAATCTTGTACTTTACGTGTATGAAGCAAGATATATAGACAGCTTAAGAAGCAATGGCAGAATAGAGGAAGCGATGAAACATAAATTTACACGACGTTTTATTGAT
>JACCEA011093318.1_pt1 | contig 14751 bp, 13 predicted proteins | sample 7449851 | NCBI WGS metagenome assembly JACCEA01 (sample SAMN15323453, study PRJNA562643) | freshwater metagenome | isolation source: river surface water | place: USA:Blue River Watershed | collected 2017-08-18 | reverse complement strand
AGTCTGACATCTGGGTAGCGACGAAATCAATCCAATTTTAAAGTAACTACCTTCGGCGCAACTTCGTGGTCATTGTTTCTTAGCAGTCTGACATCTGGGTAGCGACGAAATCAATCCAATTTTAAAAATTGAACTCTCAGGTTAACAGATAGAATAGGTGAAATGTAAAAAACATAAAATTGAATTGAAAAAATTAGACCTATAAGGCGTTAAATTTCAAATTTACTTTCTTGTTTTTTTAGTTCCTCCTTTATATTTATTTAACTTAAAAGTATTACTTAATTTACTGTTAGGTGAATGACCTGATTTATTTTTCCTATCTTTTGAGTATACATTTTTTGAAGAATTGATGGCAGATTTCGGTTTTTGTTTTACCTGATTTTTCACCAATTTTCTTTCGTCTTCATTTGATGAGTTTTTTAGTAAATCATGAATTATCTCCATTTCACTTTCGGTTAAATCCCTCCACTCTCCAAGGGGCAAACCTTTTAATTCAATATTCATAATTCGAACGCGTTCTAACTTCACGACTTCGTAACCAAAATATTCACACATTCTGCGTATTTGCCGATTAAGTCCTTGAATGAGTGTAATTCGAAAAACGGTTGTTGCTTCCTGAACTACCTTGCATTTTTTTGTATTCACACCCAAAATCGGAACACCTTTCGACATTCCTGCAATCATTTCTTGGGTGAGCGGTTTATTTACAGTTACGAGGTATTCTTTTTCGTGTTGATTACCAGCACGTAAAATTTTATTAATGATGTCGCCGTTATTGGTTAAAAATATGAGTCCTTGAGAGTCTTTATCTAGCCTTCCTATTGGAAATATTCTTGTAGGGTGATTCACAAACTGTACAATATTATCGCGAACACTTTCTTCAGTTGTAGAAGTAACTCCAACAGGTTTATTGAATGCAATAAATACGATATCTTCCTCTTCACGAGGCTCTAAATCATGACCATTCACACGAACTTTATCACCTGCTTTCACTTGATCGCCAATTAAAGCTTTTCGATTATTGATAAATACCAAACCTCGCTCAATAAATTTATCTGCCTCGCGTCGCGAACACATTCCACTTTCACTAATAAATTTATTTAGTCGCATAATATTTAAATCCTCTTTAAAGTTTCTAAAATTAGTCGAAAAATAATAAAGTATCACTGTAAAGAAATTAGGTTGTTTGTCAATGAGAAGAAAAAAAGAAGCTGACTATAAAGAGAAAAAAATATTTAGAGTTAAAATAGTGTCTTAAACGCAATTAATTTTACCCTTACGAACCTTAATTTTAACCGTAATAATTTTACCACTTATAGTATTTGTTTTACTACCTTTTGCAAACAGAATTTTTAAAAATTGGCTTTCAAAATAGTGATCTTTTCTCTCCACCAATAATTTATTAACTTTGTCACCACTTTAAAAATCACTCATGAAATTATCTTTCAATTGGCTTAAAAATTACATTTCAACTGAACTAAATATTGATGAAATTTCCAAAATTCTAACTGACACAGGCTTAGAAGTAGAAGGAGTTGAAAAAATGGAAGCTGTTCAAGGTGGATTAGAAGGCGTAGTGATTGGTAAAGTTTTGACTTGCGATAAACATCCGGATGCTGACAAATTAAAAGTAACCACAGTTGATATTGGTACCGAAATCTTACAAATTGTTTGTGGCGCTTCAAATGTTGCCGCTGGACAAAAAGTAGTTGTTGCCACCGTAGGTTGTACTTTGTATCCGAAACCAGATGAAGCATTCAAAATAAAAGCAGCAAAAATTAGAGGCGTTGAATCTTTCGGAATGTTGTGCGCTGAAGATGAGTTAGGTTTAGGAACTTCGCACGCAGGAATTTTAGTTTTACCAGATCATATCGAAACAGGTTCATCTGCAGCAAGTTATTTTGATTTAGAAGACGATTTTCAAATAGAAATAGGATTAACTCCAAACCGTTCTGACGCAATGGGACACATTGGTGTGGCAAGAGATTTAGTTGCTTATTTTAATTTTCACCAAGGAAAAAACACCTCAATCGTTTGGCCAGAAACGAAAGAATTGAAAGCTGAAAACACACATTTACCAATTGAAATAACTGTTGAAGATACAGCTAATTGCGACCGCTATTGTGGAGTGACAATTGCCAACGTGAAAGTACAAGCTTCTCCAGAATGGTTGCAAAAAAGATTGCGCGCAGTTGGACTTTCTCCAATCAATAATGTAGTTGACGTTACCAATTTTGTAATGCGTGAATTAGGAACACCTTTACACGCTTTTGATGTAGCGAAATTGAATGCTAAAATCGTTGTCAAAAAAGCAAATGAAGGTCAAGTTTTCAAAACTTTAGACGGCGTTGAAAGAACCTTAAAAGGCGAAGAATTGATGATTACAAATGGTACTGAAAATTTGTGTATCGCAGGTGTTTTTGGTGGTGCAGATTCTGGAATCAGTGAGCAAACTCAAAATATATTTTTGGAATCAGCTGTATTTAATGCTGTTTCTGTTAGAAAAACGGCCAAAATTCACGGTTTAAATACCGATGCAAGTTTTCGTTTCGAACGTGGTGTTGACCCAGAATTAACACTTTATGCTTTGAGAAGAGCGGCTCTTTTGATTCAAGAAATTGCAGGGGGAGAAATTGCTATGAACGAAAAAGATGTATTGATAAATCCGATTTCTAAGCGAGTGATTACTGTAAATCTAAACAAAATCAATCGTTTAATTGGAAGCGAAATTTCAAAAGAATCTATCATACAAATCTTAGAGAATTTAGACTTTAAGATTTTGACTTCAACCCAATTAGACCTAGAAATCGAAATTCCAAGTTATAGAACAGATGTCCACAGAGAAGCTGATGTAACAGAAGAAATCTTACGGATTTATGGCTTCAATTTAGTTCCGATTCCTGAAAAATGGAACCTTTCTTTACCGATTTCTGAAGCAATAAATGCTGACAAACTACAAGCAACAATTGCTGAATTTTTGGTTGGAAAAGGATTCTACGAGGCTTTGAACAATTCATTGACAAAAGGAATTTATGTAGAAAAATTAGGTGGTGAAACCTTAAAAGTTGAGCATCAAGTAGAAATGTTAAATCCCTTGAGTCAAGACTTAAATGTGATGCGTCAAACTTTGCTTTTTGGTTTGATGGAAAATATTCAACACAACCAAAACCGTCAGCATCCGAATGTGAAACTTTTTGAATATGGTAAAACTTATTTCAAATATGCTTCAGGATTCAATGAGCAACGCACGATTTCTTTCGTTTTAACAGGTTCAAAATCAGATGAATCTTGGAATAACGTATCAGAAACAGTTACCTACTTTACCTTAAAAGGAATCATTACTTCACTTTTAAATCGTTTGGGATTAACAACTAATATCCAGGAAAAAACGTTAGAAAGTGACTTATTTCAAGATGCTGAAAAAATCGAAATCTTCAAAAAATCAATCGTCGAAATTGGAATTGTTTCGCCCAAGATTCAAAAATACTTTGACGTTAAAAATCCAGTTTACTTCGCTTCTATCAATTTTGATTTATTGTTAGATACCTTGAAAACAGTTAAAATAAAATTCAAAGATTTACCGAAATCTTTTGCTATTCGTCGCGATTTCTCATTGTTAGTGAATAAGGAAACAAAATTCTCGGAATTAGAAACGGCTGCTAGAAAAAGTGAGAAAAAATTGCTTCAAAGCGTGAATTTATTTGATGTGTACGAAGGTGATAAATTGGAAGCTGGTAAAAAATCGTACGCACTTTCATTCATTCTACAAGATGGAGACCGTACCTTAAATGATCAAGAAATTGACAAAGCTATGGAGCAAATCCGTTTGGGAATTGAGAAAGAAACGGGAGCAGTTTTGAGAAATTGATTGTAAATTGATTTTAATCGAAGGAAGGAGTTTCGATTATTTATATCTTCTAGAAGTCAACCTAAATTCTTTCCTCTTATTATGAAAAAATACAAAGGTGACATTAAATCAATTATCGAGGTTTTAGCTTATATATTGGTTGTTATGAGTATTGGACCTATCGATAATCCAATCTTCTCATTTGTCGCTTTAGGAATTTGGGTTGTTGTTTTGGTGTATAATCTCGACTCAAGAATTCAAAATCGAAATGGTAATAACAACTACATTCTTTATCCAACAAAAAACGATAACTATTCAAAAACAAATCTTTTACGTTAGGGATTATCATTCTTGCTTTAAGTGTTGCTTGGTTCATTTGGATAAAATCAATCAATATTTATGGAATTATTGGTCTTGCGATTGGAATTCTGATCCTTTTGAATGGACTTTTTATTCATTGTAAAATCTAGATTCGATCAATCAACTAAAAACGCTTCAATGTCTTGGAATGAATACATCAAGTGGTCTAAATTAGATCATTTAACAGAATTAATTTCCCTTGATGAAATGCTTAATCCAAGCTTAATTGAATGTTCGTTTGATAATGAGGAAGATTGGAATTCAATTCATTTATTTGAAAATTCGGTTACGGGATATGCTACAAATTTAGATTTTGTAATGAAAAATTTGAATACAAAAGAAAAGTACAATCTTCTTACAATTGTGATTGAACCTGAAGTAGATTGTCAAAAAATAACGTCGAAGATTTTGAATTTATGGGATACGACTTATTGGATTTTGATTTTTATATAAGTGCTTTGACAAATTGCGGCGGATTTGAAGAAACGTTTTCAAGCTCAGACATAAATGATAAAGGTCTAATTGATGACTTTGAAAAAGCATACGACATTAAGAAACGTCTGTTAGAAAACAATCAAGTAGAATTTCACGCAGACACAAACGTGATTGCTATTTGCAAACATAAATTAGGAAGTTAAAAAAAGATTTTGTTAAGCATTCAGAACCGATTTTAAAGCTGTCAAAGTTATTTAATTGTTTAAAATCAAACAATCTTTAAAAAATAACATATTATAACTTTATTTATCGTAATATTGCAATAAATAAAAATAAAATGGGAATCACCAAAACAGATGCATTTACAACCAATCAAAATGAATTGGCAACACTCTTCAAAGCATTGGCACACCCAGCACGTATTGCAATAATTGAGTTTTTGTTGATAAATGAAAAATGTATTTGTGGTGATATCGTCGATAAATTACCTCTTGCGCAAGCCACTATTTCTCAACATTTAAAAGAACTTAAGAACGCAAATCTCATCAAAGGAACCATAGAAGGAACTGCAATTTGCTACTGTTTGAATCAAGAAGTTTTATCCGAATTGAACAACAAAATAAACCTGATTACCAATCAATTAATCACTAAAAACAACTCTAAATGTTGTTGATGTTACACTAACAATTAAAAAACACAAAATGAACTTAAACGAGATCAAAGAAATTCTTTCCAGCCTAGATGCTGTTGTTTTTCAATTACCAAACAAATCAGTTGTTCCAGAACATTTTCACGTGACGGAAGTTGGAATGATAACCAAAAACTTCATCGATTGTGGTGGGAAAGTACGCGAAGAAAAAGTGATTAATTTCCAATTGTGGGAAGCTGGCGATTACGACCACCGTTTAGCGCCAAGTAAGTTGTTAAACATCATCGAACTTTCTGAAAAAGTATTGAATATCAACCCAGAATTAGAAATCGAAGTGGAATACCAAAGCGATACGATTGGCAAATATAACCTTACTTTCAATGGTTTATTTTTTCAATTAACTTCGAAAACAACAGCTTGCTTAGCCCAAGATGCCTGTGGAATTCCAGCTGAAAAACTTAAGAAAAATTTAGTAGAATTAGGTACATCAAAAGCAACTTGTACTCCTGGAGGCGGTTGTTGCTAAACTCTAAAAAAGATGTTTGAACTATTGAAAAATCACTGTGATCAACTTGTAAATCAATTTGATACAATTCCTACGGTTCGAAAGGAACTTCTTACCAAAATTTCCGACTACATTCAATCAAAAAAGGATGGGAATCTTCCTATAAATTTAATGTATGTCTGTACGCACAATTCACGTCGCAGTCATTTCGGACAAATTTGGGCAGCAGTTGCTGCCTCTTATTTTGGAGTTGAGAACGTACACACTTTTTCAGGCGGAACAGAAGCAACGGCTTTTAACCCCAATGCAATTCAAGCTTTGAATGAAACTGGATTTGAAATATCGATAGTAGAACTTACTGAAAATCCGATTTACAAAGTAGCTTTTGGAACGAAAGAAACCCAACTTACGACTTGTTTTTCAAAAGTATACGACGACAGTTTTAATCCTTCGAGCAATTTTGCCGCAATTATGACTTGCTCCGATGCTGAACAGAATTGCCCATTTATACCTGGTGTTGAGTTGCGAATTAGTACAACCTACGCTGACCCAAAAGCTTTTGATGGAACACCACAACAAGCTGAAAAATACTTGGAACGCTCCAATCAGATTGCGCTAGAATGCTTATTTGTATTTTCCAAAATCTCGTAATCCCATAAATCGAGGTACGGAAAAATTTTCCTCTATCACCTAAAAATTGTGTTTCTTACTGATTTAAAGTAGATTGAATGTATTTCTAAGAAATTTTTGCTAATCAAGGTTGGAAATTGATTAGTAAAATATTAAGCAATATTACCTTTCTTCCCTACAAATACAAATAAAGGCGTATCTTTGCAACTTCGCAAACGCCAATGATTGATCTCGATTTATACGAAGCCAAAAAGCTTTACCCTTTTCAAGTAAACACTGTTACAAACGTATTAGATGAACTTCGCAAAAATGGAGCGAATTTCAACCTACTCTATCAACTTCCAACTGGTGGTGGTAAAACAGTAATTTTCTCTGATATAACAAAACGTTACATAGAAGAATGGGGTAAAAAAGTATTGATTTTAACGCATCGAATCGAACTTTCAGTGCAAACTTCCAAGCAATTAAATGCTATTGGAGTGCGCAACAAAGTTATTAATTCGGAGGTTAAAAATCTCAAAGATCAGAAAGATTACAATTGTTTTATCGCAATGGTAGAAACCTTGAATAATCGTTTAAATGAAAACGATAATTTTATTGAAAACGTTGGTCTCGTAATTGTCGATGAGGCTCATTACAATAGTTTTAGAAAGATATTTCAGTTTTACGAAACAAGCAATATTTTAGGAGTAACGGCAACGCCACTAAGTAGCAACAAAGCTTTACCTCTTAAGGATAATTACAATAAATTACTAGTCGGAGAATCCATTTCAAACTTAATTGAAAACGGATATTTAGCGAATGCAGAAACGTATTCTTACGACGTCAATTTACACGGTTTGAAAATAGGAACTAATGGTGATTTTACAGTAGGAAGTTCTGATGTGTTGTACAGTAACTACTTTATGCAGGAAAAATTGATTTTTGCATACGAAGAAATCGCACTTGGACAAAAAACCTTGATTTTTAATGCAGGAATTGAAACGTCACGTCGTGTTGAAGAATCCTTTAAAAAGTTAAAATACAATATTCGTCACCTCGATTCAACCTTTAGTGATAGAGACAGAAAAGAAGTATTGAGTTGGTTTCGTGAAACACCAAATGCGATTTTGACTTCCGTTGGGATTTTAACAACTGGTTTTGACGAACCTACTGTAAAAACAATTATCATCAATCGTGCGACACGTTCTTTGACACTTTATCACCAAATGATTGGACGTGGTTCGAGAAAATTACCAGAAAAAGACGCATTCTCTATTATTGATTTAGGAAATAACGTGCGTCGCTTCGGCTATTGGCAAGATTATATCAATTGGCAAGATGCTTTCCGTTTTCCAGACCGCTTTTTGGAATCGCGCGTTTCAGAATTGGAAGACATGGAGTTTGAAATTGAATTTGAATTTCCAAAAGGTTTTGAAAAGATAATTGACACAAAAATACTTGAGAGTTTCAACATCAAAGAAGATTATTATCGCTGTATGGAACGCGGTGAAAAAGGTAAAAACTGTATAGAAAATTCACTTTTAAATCACTTCGAAGCAATTGAGACCTCTGCCAAAAACTTAGATCACGCCTTACTTTTGCAAGAAAGTTTACAAGATCACATTGAACATCGCATCAAGCACTACACAAAATGTATTTCCAAAAGTACAGACAACTATTTCAAATTTTTGTTGGAGACGTACAATCGTCAATTGGCACAAAAAATTCGCCTAAATATTGAGGAATAAATAGAAATCTCTACCTTTAACTAAAATCTAGCATGAGAAATTTTCTGATTCTTTTCACTTTAATTCTAAGTTTTAGTTCCTTTTCGCAAGGTTCCAAGTTAAAAGCTTATTTGGATACAAAACAATTTTATGCTCCTGAAACAGGAAATTACATTGAAATTTACCTTCAATTTGTTGGTTCAACAGCAAAATTTATTCCTGTATCTGATGGAATTCAAGCTAAAATTGCCGTTTCAATTGAAATTTACCAAGGTGAAAATAAAATCAATTCAGACGTTTATATCTTAGAATCTCCTCTATCAAAAGACAGTGTTCAAGATGATTTCTATGAAGTACGTCGCTTTTTGTTACCTCCAGGAAATTTTAATTTAAGGTTGAATTTAGTTGATATCAACAAAGAAAAATCATCTGTTGCAGCTGAAGTTCCAATTTCTATTGATGATTATTCTAAATCTTTCTCAATTTCTGACATCGAAATTGCTGAGTACGCTTATCGATCAGATGTTGCATCTAATTTCCAAAAATCAGGTTATCACATTATTCCTTGGATTTCAAACTTTTATTCTTCTAACTTAACGAAAATTCCTGCCTATTTTGAAATCTATAATGCTGATTTATTACAAGATACGTTAGTTGGAGTTGTTCAAAAAATTGTCAATGCCCAAACTGAAACAGAAATTGAATCCTTCACAAAAATGATGCGCGTGAAAAACGAAAAAGTGATTCCTATTTTTAAAACCTTTGACATAGAACTTTTAGAAACAGGCACTTACAAACTAGTGATTGAATTAGTGAATCGAAAAATGGAAGTTCTAGCTTCACAAAATTATCCTTTTGAACGCAGTAATGAAATTGTGGCAAGTTTCAATCCAGAGCAAATGGTTCTCGACCCAGCATTTCAAAAATCAATCACTGACGATAGCGTTTCATTTTATTTAGCAAGTTTAATTCCAATTGCTCGACCTGCAGAAATTAAGAACATCATTGCAACTTTAAAAACTAAAAATTCAGAGAAAATCCGCAAGCATTTACAGGCATTTTGGGTGCAGTCAAGTCCTCAAAACAGCTACGATGCTTGGATGAAATACAAAATCCAAGTTCAATTTGTGAATGAAATTTATGGAAATAACTTTCAAGATGGATTTGAAACCGATCGTGGTCGTGTGTATTTAAAATATGGTGCCCCGAGTTCGGTTGTTACAAAAGAAACATCGCCTTCCGAATATCCTTACGAAATTTGGACTTACAACAAAATTGCTTCGTTTAGCAACAAACGATTTATTTTCTATAATCCTGATTTAGTTAACAATGCCTACCGTTTACTGCATTCTGATATGTTGGGAGAAACGAAAAATTTGGGATGGCAACAAATTCTTGCAAAACGTAACACCAACAACGGAAATGTTGATAATCCAAACCAAAACTATCAGCAACACTTTGGTGGAAATAGCAATGATCTTTTTAGACAGTACTAAATGAATGATTTGAAGGTTGCAGTTGTTATTCTAAATTTCAATGGTAGAAAACACTTGGAAACTTATTTACCGAGTGTACTGGAACATTCAGGAAAACACACAGTTATTATTGCTGATAATGCAAGCACCGATGATTCTGTTGACTTTTTAGAAGCAAATTACCCACAACTTAGATTAGTTCACAACGCTGAAAATCATGGTTTTGCAAGAGGTTACAATGATGCACTGGAACAACTAAAAGGTGAATTTGATGCGTATTTATTACTTAATAGCGATGTCGAAGTAACAGCAAATTGGTTGGAACCTTTGATTAAAAGCTTGGAAAATGAAAAAATTGTCGCTGTTCAACCTAAAATTTTAGCTTATTTAAACAAAGATATTTTTGAACACGCAGGCGCTTGTGGTGGTCACATAGATTCAAATTATTTTCCGTTTTGCCGGGGTCGAATTTTTGACAATGTCGAAAAAGACAACCAACAATATAATCATTCACAGCAAGTTACTTGGACTTCTGGTGCAGCAATGTTGATTCGTTCGGAAGCTTTTCATCAAGCAGGTGGTTTTGATGCCGACTTTTTTGCACACATGGAAGAAATTGATTTATGTTTGCGCTTGCAACGAAAAGGTTATCAATTAGTTTGTAATCCTGAAAGTGTAGTTTATCATTTAGGTGGCGGAACATTAGCCTACAATTCTCCGAATAAAATTCACTTGAATTTCAGAAACAACTTGTTTATGTTGGTGAAAAATCATCAAGGTCTGTTGTTTCCAAAATTGTTTTTCAGAATGACATTAGACGGAATTGCGGCAGTGAAATTTTTGACAGAAGGTAATTTCCTATTCACTTGGAAAGTATTTTTGGCTCACATGGCACTGTATCGAAATTTTGGTAAAATGTATCGTAAACGATTAGCTTTAAAAGCTGATAAATATGCCTTTTTTAAATACGATGGTAGTATTTTGTGGGCTTATTTTATTCAAAAAAACAAAACATATTCCTCACTTAATCAACGAAAATTCAAATGAGAAATTTCTATTTAATTGCTGTTTTAATACTATTTAAATACACAACTTTATTTGCACAAGGATCGGTTCCAAGCATTCAAGATGCAAGCGATAAAGCACAAAATAAACTATCAAAACCTTCAATTTCGACAAGTTCACCAAGTTTGTTTGTCAATCCATTTATTGGAACAGGCGGACACGGACACACTTTCCCTGGTGCAACCGCTCCATTTGGAATGATGCAATTAAGTCCAGATACGCGTTATGAAGGCTGGGATGGTTGCTCGGGTTATCATTATTCGGATTCGATTATTTATGGATTTAGTCACACCCATTTGAGTGGTACAGGCGTTCCTGACTATTGCGATTTATTGATTGTACCTCAAACAGGAAAAGCAAACACAGTTCCTGGTTATAAATCACCAACCGGTTACGGCTCCCGATTTTCACACGCAAAAGAAGAAGCAAGCCCTGGTTTTTATAAGGTTTTTTTAGAAGATGGAAAAATTGGAGTTAAACTTACAACATCTGAACGAGCTGGAATTCACGAATATACCTTTGAAACAAAAGAAGAAAAACGTTATATCCTGATTGATTTAGATCACCGCGATGAAGTACTTTCAGCATCAATTAATGTCATTGGAAAAAATGCTGTTTCTGGAAATCGAATTTCGAAAGATTGGGCTAAAAATCAACATTTCTATTTTTACCTAACAAGTTCAACCCCTTTCACTAAAGCGAAAAAGATTTTTAAAAATGGAGAACATAAATTATTGCTAGAATATCCAAAATCGACAGCTAAAATCATCTTGAAAGTTGGAATTTCAGCTGTTGATGAAAATGGCGCAAAAAATAATTTAGAAACTGAAATTGGAGCCGCTAACTTCGATCAAGTGCGTGCAATTACTGTTTTTAAATGGAATCAAGAATTAGGTAAAATCGATATTGCAACTGAGAATAAAGAATTAAAAACGATTTTCTATACCGCTTTGTATCACAATTATGTAGCTCCCAATTTATTCAGTGATGTTGATGGTCGTTACCTAGGACGCGACAATCAAATTCATCAAATAGAAAAATCTGAAAATCAGTACACCGTTTTTTCATTATGGGATACTTATCGAGGAACCAATCCACTTTACACACTAATTCAACCGAAACGCACCAATGAATTTATTCGTACTTTTTTACGTCAATTCAAAGAAAGTGGCGATTTACCTGTTTGGGAATTAGCAGGCAATGAAACAGAATGTATGATTGGCTACCACAGCGTTTCCGTTATTGCTGATGCGTATATGAAAGGTTTGCGTGATTACAACTCGAAAGAAGCGCTTGCTGCAATGATAAAAACCACTCAATTAGATGAATACGGTAAAATTCCTTACAGTGAAAAAGGATTTATTAGTGCTCACGAAGAACCAGAATCAGCCTCTAAAACAATCGAATACGCTTACGATGATTTCTGTATTGCTTCGATGGCAAAAGTAGCAGGAAACGATTCAGCCTTTCAAGTTTACAATAAACGAAGCTATAATTTTATCAATCTTTTTGATCCGAGCACCAAGTTTTTACGCGCTAGACGTGGAGCGATGTGGTACGGACCTTTTGACCCAACAGAGGTAAACTTCAATTTCACCGAAGCAAACAGTTGGCAATATTCGGTTTATGCACCGCAACACATTGAAGTTTTAACCAATCTTCTCGGAGGTAAAGATTCGTTGGAAGTTTGGCTAGATAATTTATTTACCACCCAAAAGAAATTAAGTGGTCGCGTTCAAGACGATATTTCTGGTTTAATCGGTCAATATGCGCACGGAAATGAGCCATCACATCACGCTGCGTACTTATATAATTTTACCAAAGCACCACACAAAACCCAATTGTATGTAGATAAAATCTTAAAGGAACTTTATTTCAACGCTCCAGATGGACTTTCAGGAAACGAAGATTGCGGCCAAATGAGCGCTTGGTATGTGCTAAGTTCAATGGGCTTCTACCCTATTGCGCCTGGAAATACGAATTATCAAATTGGAAGACCGCTTTTCGACAAAGTAAAAATGAAATTAGGAAATGGGAAATTTTTAGAAATTATTAGCAAAAACAATAGTCTTGAAAATAAATTTGTGCAATCTATCAAATGGAACGGAAACCTTCTTAAATCAAATGAAATTAGCCATTTACAATTATTGAATGGTGGAATTTTAGAATTTGAAATGGGAAATAAACCAGCACCAAGATTAGAAACTGCCAACTTCTTTTCAGCAAAAGTTCCAGCTGAATTTGTTCCTGCACCATTCATTACAAATGATAATCCATTATTCACCGATGCGGCAAAAATTGATATTTCTTACTTAAAATTAGATGAAAGTGATACTTATTCCCTTTTGTACAGCTTTGATGCGAAAAATTGGTTAACCTTTCAACGACCGTTTCTCATTAAAAATTCAACAACTATCTACACAAAACTTCAAAAAACCACAGCCGATGGAAATGTGTTTGAAAGCGCAACTGTTTCAGCTCGTTTTCACAAAAGAGACCCAAGCATAAAACTACAACTCAATACAGTCTACGCCAACGAATACGCAGCAGCTGGACCAAACGCTTTGATTGATGGTGTACGTGGAGGTAAAGAATTTAGAACAGGCGATTGGCAAGGATTTAATGGTCAAGATGTGAAAGCAGTAATCACTTTTGATTCATTAAAAACAATCAAAGAAATTGGTGCTTCTTTTATTCGCGATCAAAAATCTTGGATTTTCCTTCCTTCTTCCATCGAAATTGAAATCTCAATGGATGGAACAAACTTCAAGGCACTTCCTAACATTATGATTCCTGCAGCAAGTCCAAGCGATGAAAATCCTAAAACGTTTGCTTATACCACTAAAATTGAAAACGTAACAATCAAAGCCATTCGATATACTATTAAAAATTCGGGTGTATGTCCAAATTGGCACCTTGGAAAAGGAAATAAAACATGGGTTTTTGTGGATGAATTGATTTTTGAGTAAGAAAATTGTAAGCATTTAAATTAAATTATATAAACGCTATTGTTAAAAGTAAAAAAAGGTCGAACTTTAAGGGATTTTAAATTAAAACTACACCTATGAACGTTGATAAAGCAATGCTATCAATGATTGACAACTTACCTAAAAACACAGGAAAAAACCTCGAGGAATGGATTTCAATTTTTCGTAAAGAAAATAGTCTTAAATACGGTGAAATTGTTTAATTCCTCAAATCCCAATACGGTTTGACACACTGATTTGCGAATTTGATTGCCCATAAATCAAAAGGTTCTGATGCAGGTTCTAAGGAAAATAAAGACGATTTAATTGAAAAATAATACCAAGGAAAAGAACATTTCAAAGCCTTTTATGATAAATTGATTTCGGAAATCCTAACTTATGGAAAGGACATTGAAATTGCTCCTAAAAATAGCTACGTTAGTTTAAAGCGAAAAAAGCAATTTGCACTTCTGAACCCAGCGACGAAAACGCGATTTGAAATTGGAATCATTTTTAAAAGGTCAAGAAGCGAAAGGGAAACTGGAACCTGAAAAACCAAACGCAATGTGTACGCATATAATATATGTAAGTGAAATTTCTGAAATCGACAGCGAAGTATTTGATTGGATTAAATCTGCTTATGAAAAGGCAGGTTAGTAAAAAATAACCTGCCTTTTCGTAATAGTTATGCAAGAATAGATTGATTTGCTAGTTAGACTGAATTTATGTGTCTTTAATTTTTTTGTTTTGTTGTTGTTTTTTTATTCTACAATTTGTTTTAAAATCTTCGATTGTCCACTTTCATTTTCTATTGAAATGAAATAAATTCCATTTTCAATTTGATTAGTTTCAATTGGAAATAGATTGATTCCTTCAACGATTTCGATAATTTTGGACAATACAACTTTACCTGTTGCATCTCGAATTATTAGGAGTGATTCACCAATGAATTTAGTATCACTAATTGAAATGTTAAAACTTAATTTACTTGGGTTCGGAAAAGTAATAAATTGACTTTCATTCTCCTCACAATTTACCAAAACTGGGTCGTACAATTTATTATCTCCATTTAAATCTACTTGATTCAAACGATAGTAAAACTCACTATTT
>JACCEA011719356.1_pt1 | contig 14755 bp, 1 predicted proteins | sample 7449851 | NCBI WGS metagenome assembly JACCEA01 (sample SAMN15323453, study PRJNA562643) | freshwater metagenome | isolation source: river surface water | place: USA:Blue River Watershed | collected 2017-08-18 | reverse complement strand
GGAGTTGTTAAAAAAAGAACTAAAGGGTCTTTATTAAAGGATTTTAGTACTGACCCAATGGGAGTAGACCCTAGACCTTTATTAAACCCTAATAATGGTCCTACTATGATTCTAGGTATTGAAAAAGTATCTGAACAAGATTGGGATAAGATTCCTGTATCTAATGGGTTCAATGAAAACAATGAAGTAATTACTATTCCTTTTTCTCAATGGGTAGAAGAAAACAAATCTAAATCAAACTTTAAAGAATTATTTTCTGATAAAGTACCTTACTTCTATACTTTTGAAGGTAAAAGAGTAGGGTATGTTCATGATACTGATTGGTATAATGAATTTAGTGTACCTAATCCTTTAAAAAATGAATCTAATTATAAAAATAGTATTGCTTGGCAACAAGAGGTAGAAGCTGGTAAAAGAGCTGAAAGAAAACTTAGAAAAGCTATTGAAAATGGTTTAACTGAAGTAACAGCTAATAAACCTGCCTCTGTTAAGTATCATACTATTAACCCTCTAGAAGAAAATTTATTGACTTTGAGACAATCTAATCCTCAAGGTATTATTGCTATTCAAAAAGGTAGTGAAAATTTGACAGATAGTTTATCTCCAGATTTGAAAAAAGATTTTGAAACAGGTAAAAAGAAAATTATCAATAAAACTGATTCAACTCCAGGTTCTATTAATAGTGATACTAATGGACACACTTGGTTCTTACAAAGAGTAGGAACTGAAATTAATCCTGTGACTAAAGAAAAAGTTGAAACTTATCAAGCTACTAAAACACAAGGGTATGTAGACACTCCTACTTTTAATTCTTTACAATGGGCTGTAGTGGCTCATAAAGTGTTAAATAATGTTAATGTACCTACTAGGTTTAACCAAGGTTTAAATCCAGAGCAATTTAAAAAATACATAGTAGATAATTTTTCTACTCCTATTTACAAAGCTATGGGTCTTAACTTGCAAAATCCTGCAGATTTAGGAAAGTATATTCAACATTTTGCAAAGATTTCTCCTAGAGGGTTAGCCACATTAAATTCAGCTAAGCTTAAGAAAAACCCTAATTGGAAAAATGTTAATGAAAGTACTTCTTCTTTAGCTTATCAATACTTTTTATTAGAACAAAACTATAGTTTAGAAAGTTTATCTGTTCCTGAGCAAGAAATACTTTTAAGAAGTGCTTCTATTTCAGGGGCAAGCTCTAATAAAAAAGTTTTCTTACTAAACAATGAAGGAGCTTATGAGCATAAAACACCAACAGGAGAGACAGGAAGTTACCAAGACTACTTAAAAGACTCTGTTAAAACAGAGATAAAAGCTTTTGATATGTCAACTAATTCTTCTCCTATCTATGCTTTAGGAGTACAACCTATAATCCATATAGATTATACTAACCTTTCAGGTCTAGAAAACCTAGAAACTCAAGATAATATTGCTAAAGCTGTTCAAGAAGCTAAAGTAGAATTAGCATTGCAAGAAGCTCCAGAAGAGTTTAATCTTGAGGTTGCTACAGATTATTTAGATAGTCTAGGTATTAATGTAGAGGACTTCTTAGAAGAGGACCAAGATTACTTAATAGGAGATATTTCTAAAATTAGAGATTTGTTTAATCTTACTCCTGGTCTTTCTACTTTAGATGAAGTCACTGTTAAAGAACAATTAGCTCACTCTATTATTTCTAAGTTAGATTTTAAAAGTAAAGTAAGTTCTGAAACTAAGGAAAGAATTAAAAACGAAGTTAAAAGAGAATTAGAAAAGCAGTTTAAAGATACTTTAAGTACTTTAAATGGTTTGGCTAGTAAAGTAAGTGTAGATTCTCCTGATGCTAAAACTAAAGCTACCGCTTTAGCAATTCAAAATACTATTAATACCATCAACTCTATTTCAGAAAATATTGAAGAACTTTACTTTAAAGCTTTACAAGAAGTTAATAAACAAGCTAAAGTAGATTTAGTAGAAGAAACTGAATTAGAAGATGATGCTACTTTAATGGAGAAAAACTACAGTAAAGAATCTGTAGAAGAATCTTTAAAAACTAAAGCTTCTTCAAGACTAAGAATGTTGTTTAGTGGTATTCCACAAACTGATGCTAAAAACAATGTAATAAAAGGATTCTTAGGTTTTCCTAGAAGAATGTCTTTAAATGATGTTTACAATCAAGTTCTTAGAAATATTGCTATAGGGGGAGACTCTCTATCTGATTTTGATTCTTTAATTAAAAGGTTAGAAGAATCTAGTTCAATGGCAATGAAAGAAGTAGTTAAAAGATTAAAAGAAAGTGACTCTCAGATTCAAAACGAATTTGTTTATAATGTAGTAGCTCACACTCTTTCTTCTAAATTTGCTATGTTTGAAAAACAAAAAAATGGTTTTTCATTAAAAATGTATGATACAAACTCAAATGAGATTACTAGAGTTCTTAAAAATATTTGGAAAGAAAACTCAATAGCTTCAGAGTTATACCACTATGATGGCTCTATAAATAAGGCTTTTGCTGAATCTTTAATTGAAGAATTTGAAGATTTACCAGCAGATTTGAATTTAGTTAACCCAGCAGATTTAAAAAATTGGTTAAGTAAGGTAGGTATGGAGATGAGTGATGAGACCTGGAACCAAATATACTCAGAAGACCAAGGTCTTTTTAGTGGCTCTAAGTTCATATCTTTTAAAGACTTATACTCAGCTAAGCAAGGAGGATTATTCTTTCCTCTAGTGCAATTTTTAAAGGATGCTGTAGCAAATCCTGAGACTTACTCTGTAGAATTTAATAAATCTATTTTTAGTGATTTAGGAGGTATTAGTAATGCTATTGTAAAAATAGAAGCAAGATACAACCCACAACTATTATCACTATCTTTTAGAGATGGAGATAAAAGTATCTTTACTCAAACTCCTCCTAAATATGCTACAGACAAAGTAACTGAGTTAGTAAGCTCTGCTAAAGGAAATAAAGAATACTTAAACAAACTAAGAAGTTTGTCTTTTACACAAGATTCTTTGATTTTAGACTTACTTAATGACAATAAGAATTTTAGAGATTTATTTAAAATTCACCATACTGCTATTAACTCTCTTAAAGAAAAAGGAACAAAATCATTTGGTAAGTCAGATATTACTTCACTAAGTGATATTGATTATGATGTAGTTACTACTACAGGTTTCTCTGATAGAAGAATTGAAAAATTAATGAGTGAAGCTGGAGAAACTGTAACCATAGAAGGATTCAAATTAAGATTAGCTAATATGCTTTTCCCTACTATGTCTGATAAAAGTGCAGGTATGTTTTTGACTACTCCTGTATTTGATTTCTTAGATACTCCTGAAGGCTTTTCTTTTGTTAAGGAGGGAGAAGAGATTAAAGGCATTACTCAAGATGTAAAAGAAATACTATTCAAAACTTTGGTAATACCTGAGATTAAAAGAATACACAAATTTCATTCTGAAGTTAAAAGCACTAACATTAAAGGTTATGATAAAGGAGCAGGAATGTTTCATTTACTTCCTGTTATGAATACTTTAACAGCTCCTGACACTGATACTACATTACTCAATGTACTAAAAGACAATGCTGATATTATGTCTTTAGATACTTTTATTGAAACTTATGGTGACTTTTTTAAAGATGCTATTGAAGGAGTAGTTAAAAGAGAAGTAGATTTAAAACTTAAAGAGTGGGAACCTGCAAAAACTAAAGGTGCAAGTGCTATGTTTGGTACTGAGTACTTTACTGCTATTGGTAAAAACCCTGTAAAAGATTATGAAGCTGCAGTTTATGATTATGTTATGAACTCAATGATTTCTAATGCAGAAATGTTTAAAGTTTTTGCAGGAGATGTAGCTTTATATTCTCAAGATAAAGTGTTTAAAAAAGAGTTTCAACAACCTTCAGAGTATATCAATGCAAGCAAACAAATTGGGGTAAATCTAGGGAAAAGGTTAGCTCTTTTGATAGCTCCAGGTAAAAAAATCTCTGGCTCATATACTGAGAAAGATAGAGAATATAATCAAATTTTCTTAAAAGATAGTTTGGATATTACTCAAAATGCTTCTTTCTTAATTGAAATGTATTATGGTAAAAAAGAAGCTAAAGAAGCTAAAGCATTATTAGATAAATATGCTAAAGCTAATAAGGCCCTAACTTTCTTTAAACAGTATAATGTTTCAGAAAATACAGTGTTGAAACAGAAAGAAAATATAGAAAAGTATCAAAAGTTAGTAGATAATTATAGAAACAAGTTAAAAGATACTTACAAAAGTATTGGAGACTATTTTGATATTGAATCTACTGATGCTCAAGAATATACTACTATTACTGAACATGTAAATATTTTATCTAAAATGGGTAGAATATCTGCTGCCAATGAATCCAGCATTTTAAACAAATTAGCAGGTAATCAAGATTTAACTAAAGAAGAACTTTCTTTAGTTATGCAACCTATTAAACCTGTTTATACTGGTTCTCATATTAATGAAGCATTAGATGTTAATCAAGTAATCTATATTAAGTCTTCTTCTTTCCCTTTGATTCCACAGTTAACTGCAGGAACTCAACTAGACAGTTTAAGACAGACTATGGAGAAATTGGAAGCTGCAACAGGTAGATTCACTAGAGCTTCATATCAGACAGCTAACAAAGTTGGTTCTGTATTAGATAGAAACACTGTTGACCCATTAAATAAAACTGAATTAGATAAGGTTTTTGAAGGTCTAAACCCTGCAACAGGCAAGTATGATGTTTCTTCAAGAAATAATTCTGTAATGGTATTAGACAGAAATAATTTCAGAATTCAACAAGATGTACCTTTTAAATCAGATAAGAAAAAGAAAGATGAGGTAGCTTTAGGAACTCAAATTTTCAAATTATTATTTGGTGATGGAGTTATTGATGAAGTGTTTGAAACTAAAGAAGATGGCACTCAAATTACAGGTAAAGAACTTTACAAAGATTACAATGATTCATTTACTACCCTTGTTACTATTAAGAAAGAAGAGTTGTTTGAGGAATTAGGGTTAAACAATAAAGGTAAAGTAGAAAATGAAAAAGATTTTTATACTAAACTTCAAACTCTTTTAATCAAAGAAGCTACAGATAGAGGATACTCATTAAAAAGTATTAGAGGTCTTTCTATGGAAAACCTTGTTGTAGCTGCTACTGGAACTGAATACAGAGAGTTTAAGACACCTTTATGGTTATCCCCTGATAGTAATAGATATGAATCTTTATTGAACTCAATCATTACTAATAGAGTCATGAAACATAAAATGCCTGGAAATGGTTTTGTAGCTGGTTCTGAGTCAGGTTTTAAATTTCAAGAAGATACTAAAGGGTTGGATAAATCTAGAATTATTTTCTTAGATGGCTGGAATGGAGAGGAGCTTAAAGGTACTTCTATTACAGAAGAGGATGGTAGTCCTGTATTTACTAAAGCCCAGGTTTTTGCACCTTCTAAGTTTAAAAATAAAGAAGGTAAACTTATTGATTTGTTCAAAGACTTTAATGGTACTGAAGGTAAGTATATTACAAGAACAGAAGGTAAATTGACTTTAAAAGCAGGTATGATAGATAAAGAAACACTTAATCTATTCTCTTTTAGAACTCCAACTTCTTCCCATGTATCTGCTTCTAGTATTGAAGTGGTAGGTATATTGCCACCTGAATCTGGAGATTTAATGATTGTACCTAAAAACTTTACTAAGCAAAAAGGTCTTGATTATGATATTGATAAAGAGTCTGCTTACCAATTAAACAACTATGTTAATGAAGCAGGACAAATTAAAGTATTAGATAAAGCTGCAATTACTGAAGAAACTAGAAGACTCAGAGAAAAACTAGAAGAAGTTCATTTAGAGCTTCTTGCTGCTCAAAGAAAAGGTTTCCCATTAAAAGATATGTTTGAAGAGACTATGTCTCTAATGTCTAATGAATTTAATGAACTAGAATTAGAAAGAATTTTCAAACCTGAGATTAGTTTATCAGAGAAATTAAAAGTTTTGGACAGAAGCTTAAATAGAAAACTGGCTGAAAATACTTTTATTAAAACCAGTTTAGCTGTTTATAACTCTACTAATGTAAATGTCCAAAAGAGAATTAATAAAGTACTATCTATGGATTTTGCTAAAGGACAAGCAGAAGCTATTGAAAAAATGAATGAAGAAGGAGCTAAACAAGCTTTTATTAAAGAGTACAAAAGTAAAAATCCTGAATCTGGATTTGGAGATGCACTAGCAGCTTATGAAGAAAATTTTAAAAACTTCAGTATTTTAAATTACTCTTATCAGAAAGATAAGATGAAATTAGGTTCTGTAGGTAAAAGTGCTATTGGTGTGTATGCTAACTATACTACTTATAATGGACTTATTCAAACTATTTTTGGAGATAAAGGTATGTTTATCATGGACAGAGAAGGACAACCTAGAAAATTCACTTTAGGTAAAGCTATCTCTACTAGATTAGGAGGTATTAATACTATTGATGCAGATAGAACTACTTCTGAAGTATTTGCTGAAAAAGAAAATACAGCTACAGATAATGAAAAAGAACAAATTTTAGGTAGAGTAGCAGTCAATGAATTAACTATTAATGTAGATGCTTTAATGACTCTCAGAGGATTTGATAAAACTACAGTAAATGGAAAAGAATATTCTATCCCTTATTTGCTTTTATCTCAACCTTCAGTAAAAGAATATGTTAGAGTTCTTAAAGACTCTAAAGGTTTATTTGGAGAGTATGTTACCAAAGAGGAAATTATTAACAATATGGTAAAAGAGTTATCTGATGGTAAAATAGTTTATGATGTAAATATGGAAACTATGCAGTATTCTTTTAGAGAAAAAGATTCTGCTGACTCTTTAGTCTTTGATGGTAGTAAGAAACTTACTGGAGATAATATGATTAAAGGTATCCAACAAAATGGTAAAGATAAATCTATACAATTGGATGCTTTAATGGCATTTGTAGAGTTAGACACTGAAGCTAGACATGTAGCCTCAGCTCAAAAAGTTACAAATATTAATTCTCTAGGTAAATCTATGGTAGAGACTACTTCTAAGAATGAGTCTTTAGCAACTTTAGCTAACAGTAAAGTCCTTCCTTCTGCAATTAAATTGTTAGGAGAAGTATCTACTGAACCTAAAGAAGGGTACTTACCTTTTCAATATGATATAGAAACTATTAGAGGAACTGTAACTATTACTAACTACATTAAACCTACAACTCCTCAAGGACAAATTGTAGTAAATGGGTTATACTATGGTAATGAGTTATTCAAAGAATTTTTTCCATATAGAGAAAAAGCTATCAAAACAATTTTGAGAGAAATAGGGTTACCTGATAATGAAAATGCTAGAATAGATAAAGTAGAAAGTATTTTTGAAGAGATTAAAAAGTATTTTTATTCTAATCCTAATCTAGGTATTTACTCTGGAGACACTTCTCAAAAAAGATATGAAATATTTGTAGATGATGCTGCTAATACTTCTGTTAGTACTTATTTAAGACAAACTTTAAAATCCAAAGATGCTAAGTACTCTAAAGGAATTAAAGCTTTGACTAATAATCCTTTGCTTAAAAGAATGGTATTTGAATCAGGAAAAGGAAGTAATAAATTTTCTTTGATTAAGTATAATAATGCTGCTAATGATAACTTAGATGAAGAATCTTTGTACAATTCATTACCTGAGCTTATTATGATGGATTTACCTTTACCTGATAAAAATGGTAAACCTTATTCTACTACTCAATTAGCAGAAGATTTAACAGCTTATGCTTTTTTAGAGGGGGGAGTTCAAGAAGCTACTCAATTTATTAAGTTTGTACCTGTAGAATTATTAGAAGCTATGGGTAAACTAGATAAAAAAGGTAATTTCTTGCCTGTATCTAAAGTACTTAGAATGTTAAACTCTAAAGTAAATAGCAATAGAGATATTTTTGGTTCTTCTTTAGGAGTTAAAGGAGAGGCTTTAGGAGGAGTATCAGATTTTACTACACAATATTTTCAACACTATCCTAAGCAAGCTATTAGAATTAAAGCTACTGATAGATTAGAGTTAGAAAATAACAATAAAGAGTTTACTATAAGTACATTAGAAGCTCCTATTTTTGTTTATACTGAACTTTCTGATAAAACTGTAAAACTATACAAACATGTAGGAAACAGAAAGTATGTAGAAATAGATGTATTAAAAGGTTCAGGGACTTCTCAGTATCAATTTAAAAATTCTCAAGCTACTAACTTAAGTCAACAATTTGTAACAGAACCTGCCAATAATGTAGTGCAAAAAGATTTAGCTAACCCTGTTTCAGCCCCTGCTCAAACTGATACTATACAACAATTAATGGAGCAAATTTCTAAGTTTGATTTACCTGATAGTCACAAACATCTATCTAGTCTAGCTAAATGGTTAGCTCCTATGACTAAACAAGACAGTAAATTAACTGTTGCAGAGATTAAAGAAGGCTTTAAAGGCTCTACAGGGTCTGAAACATTAAACATTACTTTAAATAAAGAAGTGTTTAATAATAAAGAAGAATTGGCTACAACTATGGTCCATGAGTTTATTCATCATGTAACTACTAAAGAACTGGCTAAATATTATGACCCTACTTTTAACTCTTTAGTTGAAGGAATCAGTATTCCTAAGTATGTATATACTCTGAATATAGTATTTGAAAACTTTAAAAAAGTGGCTAGTTCTATGGAAGGGTATGAAGACTTTAACAACCTTCTTGCTACTTACAAAAACAAGTCTCTTTCTTTAGGAGAGAGACAGAATGCTAGAGCTGCTATGGCTCTTACTGAGAATAGAGAGTTATTTTATGCTGCTAGTAATATTAAAGAGTTTATAGCTATTACCTTGACTGATGCTGGGTTCCAAGATAAGTTGAGTAAGATGCCTTATAAAAATACAGATATAAGTATCTTAGATAAAATTATGGAAATGATTGCAGAAATCTTTTCTGTTGTTTATCCTACAATTAAAGAAGATACTTTAGCTTTTGATGCTCTTAAGACTTCAATGAACTTTATAGAAATTGAGTATAATAAAAGAGAAAATAATTCTTTACCTTTACCAAATAAAGATATAGATAAATCTTTTTATAGTGCTCAAGAAGATTCATTAGTTTATCAAGCTCCTAATAATCAAGAAGATGCAGGAGTTGATGATAGTGGAATGATTTCTCCAGATGTACCAGAAGAACCTACAGAAGAAGAAGATGAGTTACCTTTTCTTAAATCAGTGGGATTAACTAGCATAGAGTGGAATTCTTTAAATGCACAAGAACAACAAAAAATTAAAGACTGTAATTAATATGAGCAATTGTGTAAATACCTCTACTGAAGAGTTTCAAAATCTAGTCAGTGTTACAAATATAAATCCTATAATTCTTGCTGCAAAGGTTTCTTTGTGGCAAGAAATTAATGGGCTAGATAAGTTTCCTAGTGCTACAGAAGCTTTGAATGTAGGGCAAGAAGAATTAGACCTTTCTTTAGGAGAAGCCACAGATAATCTTGACTATAACAGTGAAAACTTTAAAACTTTCAGAAGGACTTATACTGAAAATAAAATAGCTTTAGCTGAAGAATCTTTTACTAATTTCTTAGAAAATAGGGTAGGTGCTGATAGTTATCATGCTACTTATTCAGGTAATAGACTTACTAAAATTACAGTAAAACCTACTGGGAAAGTTAAAAATCCAGTTGCATTAGAAAAAGTAACTCAGAATCTTTTTAAGAGCTTAAAAAATATTTCTGACCCTAGTTTTAATATATTCAGATTAGTTCCTAAAGGGCCTTATGAAGCTTATACTAGCACTATAGAGGTGAAATATACTCAAGATTTTTTACAGGCTTATGCTTTAGGAGTAGAAAAATCTTCTTTAGATGACTTTAAAAAACTTATGGTAAACAGATTTAGAGAGACACTAAACCTGGATACTATAACTATCCCTGATACTATGAATTTGGAGGGTATGAAGGAGCTTTTAGAAAATGCAAAGCAATCCCCTCAAATGCAATTTCAAGGGGCTTACAACCCTCTTACAGGTCAAGAATATAATAAAGAACAGTTTATAAAGTTTCTTAATGAAAATATACAAGCTTTAGAGCTAGCTGAACAAGAAGAAGATTTAGACTACTCTATTGTAAGTAACAATAATAGTGTTTTAGTTGACCCTACATATTCTTTATATGAAGAACAAAGAAAAAAGCAAATAAAAAATTTAGAGGTAAGGATTCAAGCTCTTGAAAATAAAAGAGATGTTGAAGGTTCTACTACAGATTTGAAAAATAATATTGTATCTTTAAGAAACCTTAAAAAGTCTTTTGAAGATGATTTATCTGTTTATAATCAAAGTGTAGAAAAAGAAGAGTTAATTAAACACTTCTTTAATAAAGATTTTCAACTTATTGAAGACTTACTTGCAGTACCCAATATAGAGAACTTTTTTATTGCTGAAGATGCTGCAGATTTTATCACTCTAAACTTAGATTTTACCTCTCATGAAGAGGGTATTTTTAGAAAAGAAAAGAGTGAGGATAAGTTTTCTCCTGCTATAGATACCTTTCTTAAAGAGGCTAGACACACTGCTTCTAATTTAAAGATTAAGATTGATAGTGCTAGAGACAATTACTTTGAAGATATTTTAACTAAGTATGAAACTAATCTTCAACAACTTTATCCTGGACAATCTATCTCAGAAATTAAAGAACAGATTCTAAAAAACCTAGAAGATATATACTGGGCAGAAGCTCAACTATTACCTGTAAATAGAAATCTTTTTAGTGAGTCTGACATGATAGCTCAATTACTAAGATTAGAATTTGAGTATCAAGTACATAAAATCAAACCTTCAGGTCAAAGATTAATACAAAAAATTAATACCTTACTACCTAATGTAGAAAAAGCTTTATTTAATCTAGGTATTCCTGCTATTAAAACTGCAGTTTTAGGTAAGAAAGTGCCTGATTATACTCAACTTTTTTATAGAAAAGATAGTAAGGGAAATTTAACTTCAGAGTTAGTAAGTAGATACTCTAGTGAATGGGAGACTTACTCTAGGAGTTTGTCAGAGTATGATAACAACCTAAGAGAAGCTAGACTTCAAGAGGATTGGAATAAATTAGAAACTATTTTAAATGATAAGTACTATAATCTTAGACACAATACTGACTTTGTAGATTTTAGATTGTTATCAGATATAGATGCTTATTTATCTCCTGAAGGATTAACCTATGTAAACAGTAGTAAGAGTTCTGTAGCAGGAGATTCAAATACTTATTCTGCAAATTTGAAAGCCTCTATAGGTAAAACAGAATATGACAATCTTGTAAAAAATCAAGCTTTTAAAATAGAAGAGTTTTTAGTAGCTAAAAATAACTACTTAAGAGACTTTATGAAAAAAGAAAAAGTAAATAATTACAATGCTCTTTCTGATAAAAGTAAACTTAATCTAGAAGTGATTACTAAAAGACTAGACCCTAATGAGTTATTAAACAGTCATTTCAATAGTGACTCAAATAATGTTCCTTACACTATAGGTACACAAACCTATACTAAAAAACATTATATGAGTTATAACTCTTTTATACCTAAAAGATTAAACTCTACAGGTGAAGACACTAGATTCTTTGATGATTCTTTTGATACTATTAATAATAACCCAGATTTAAAAAACTTCTGGGAAACTTTAGAGGAAGCTATAGTCTTTATTAACAATAATCTTTCAGATTCTTCTTTAAGGTTAAAACCTAGAACTATCTTACACCTTAAAAAAGGTATGATAGAAAGTCTTATGGGGAAAGGTTTTTCTGCTTCTCTTCAAGGAGTAACTGGAGAAGCTGTTTGGGAAAACAGTAAAGGCCTAATTAAAGATTTAGTAAGTCAAAAAAATGCACCTAAATTAAAGAATAAAGAAATTATTTTACCTAGTAATGTAAACTCTTTTAATCAATTAGTTAATGAAGACTTTAGTGTGACTAAATTACAGCTATCTAATCTACTAAAAATAGATGTGGATAACAATACTACCCTTAATTGGAATAATCTTTTAGAGACACAGAAAAAGTCTTTATATGAGCTTCTAGGTATTAATGGAGCTCAAGAATTTTTAGATGAAGTTTCAATAAATACTAAAGGTCAATTTAAGGTAGCAGCATTGAAAGTATTCAATGAAAAAGCTATAATGGATCAGCAAACTATTGATTTACCTTCTTTAATTAAATCTTTTGTAGAGCTCTCTATGCTACATAAAGCCAGAGTAGAAGCTAGGGATAGTGCTAAAATTCTTTTAGCTGAAAGTGAAAAAGTCAGAAACAGAGAAGGAAAAAGAACTGAGGTTGTTTCAGGAGAAGATAAAAAACAAGAATCTTGGGATAAAAAAAGAACTAATGCTGCTAGAAGAAATGAAATGTTTGTGAAAACAGTCATAGAAAATGACAGTAGTGTAAAAGGATTTGGTAATATTTCTGAAAGAAAAAGAAAAAAATTTGAGACCGCAGATGTTCAAGGTAAGCTAGCTTTTTTAGGAAAAAGTTACTATAAAAACTTTTCATTAGATGAAAAAAGACTTTACAAAGTATTTGAAGAAAGGTCTTCTTTTATAAAGAATAAACTAGAAAATGAAGAAATCACTCCAGAGCAAAGAACTAAATATGAAAAAGAGTTAGACTCTATTCATAGAAAAGTTACTTTAATGGGTAAAGACTATATGGCTTCTGCAGCTTGGTCTAATGCTGTAAATAGAACTTCTAGATTTGTAGGTTTAGCTTTAAATGTAGCTGCTATGACTACTAACTACTTAAATGCTAGAGCTGCTTTCTTTAATAGAGATGGAGAATTTTGGCCTGAAGGAGCTGCTTATGCTGCTTTTGCTTTTGTAGATATGAATGCTAGCAGACATATTAATCCTGAGTATAAAAAACAATGGAATACTTTAGAAGCTTTAATTTATCAATTAGATTTAATCCAAGATGGAACTAATGAGTTACAAAAAGCTCAAAAAACAGGTGCAATATCTTCTCCTAAAATTTGGGAATTAAAAAGATGGGTTGAGAATCCTTTTTATGCTACAGAATTAATTGAGTGGTATAATCAAGTTCCTGTTATTTTAGCTACAGGTACAGCTATTAAAATTGCTCACCCTACTACTGGAGTTGAAGTACCTTTATTTGATGGCACAGGGTTTCCTGCCCATGAAAGAGATGAAGCTACAGGTAGATTAAAGTTAAAAGATGAGTACAGAAGTGAGGAAAATATTAAAGATTTTGAAAACTTTGATACCCCTAAAATGATTCAATGGAAAACTTTAATTACTACAGGTATTAACAGTTTGAATGGTGATTATTCTTTAGCAGGAAATATTTTAGCTAAACAATCTGTAGCAGGGCAATCTGTAATGATGTTTAAAACCTGGGCAGGAGAGTACTTTCATAGTAGATGGGCTTATGACCAAAAAGATTTGGCTACAGGAAAAATTAAAGATGGTTTTATTTTAGGAAGTTTAGCTGATAAAAATACAAGAGGATTAGGTTCTGCTCTTTTAGCAGGTAATACTTTAGGAGCTGCAATAATGTTGCCAGCAGCTATGGCTGGGATACAAGCAGCATTATTTTTACCTGTATTAGGTACTTTAGCTATCACAGGAGGTCTTACCTATGTAAACAGAAAAAAGATAAAAGGAGCTATGTCAAATAGTTTACCTCATCAACTTAGTTTTTGGGATCAGCTTAAGTATTTTGCAAAAATTACCACTGTAGGTACAGTAGAATTACCTGTGAATATGATGTGGAGTGTGGCCAGATTTTTAACAAGTTCTGTAGCAGGAAAACCTTTAGGTAATCCTACTTTGATTAATATAGATGCTAGTTTAGGTGGCAAACTTACAGACCCAAGAGCTGTAACTAATCTTAGAAATTTATCTAAAGTTTATCAAAAATCAAATCTATACATGATGATAGCTTTAATGCTTGAATTAGGTTTAGGAGATGATGAAGAAGATGAAAAGAAAGGTTCTAAAGAATGGGTTGAGCAAGAACTTAAAAAAGAAGAAAACAAGCCTATTTATAACTTAATTAGAAACCTTAATACTAAGATGTATAATGAAGAAAATTTAGGCCATAATATCATACCTGCAGCTAATTTATTTATAGGAGATGATGCTACTCATATGGGTCCTTTAGAAGGTATAGGTAAAACAGCTTATTATGCAGCTAGTGGAGACACCTATGAAAAACAAGGAATGTATTATGGAGACTCTAAATGGTCTGTAAATGCTAGAAAAACTTTTTTACCTTCTATAGTTAGAAATATAGATAAAGAAGAATGGGCAGGAGGCTTTGAAAATATGATGCAAGATGTTTATGTTAAAAATACAGCTGTTGATAAAATGTTTAAAACTGACTTAGCTGCAGATAAATCTGAAGCTAAAGAAAAGAGAAAAGAAACTAGAGAAGCTCTCAAACTTAGTTTATCTCAAGAAGATTATAGTAAGGAGTATAATGACTTGACTCCTGGAGAGAGATATCAAATAGATAAAAAAGCTGAAAATCAAGCTCTTGAAAAAATTCCTACTCCTTTAAGAGAAAATTATGATGAAGAGCAAAACAAAGTAGAATAAAATAAAAAACAGAGTGAGGCCTAAGGGTCTCACTCTGTTTATGGATACATATAATGTAATTTGTTGAGTAATTCTGGGTCTCCTTTAGCTATAGAATCAATACAAGGTAAAGCATTTCTGATTTCAACACTTAGTACAAAGTAT
>JACCEA011517088.1_pt1 | contig 14762 bp, 12 predicted proteins | sample 7449851 | NCBI WGS metagenome assembly JACCEA01 (sample SAMN15323453, study PRJNA562643) | freshwater metagenome | isolation source: river surface water | place: USA:Blue River Watershed | collected 2017-08-18 | reverse complement strand
GCGGCCCACCACGTGCGCGCCACGGTCGCTTGGGCCCGCCAAAGCTCCCGACCCAGGTACTTACCCAGTTCCGCGTTAATGACCCCAGCCACGTAATCTTCGAGCGGCACCCGGTTGATTACCAGGAGTTCCGTGGTCCCCAGCGAGCGAAGCACCAGTTCCCCAGGGTACACGCGCCGAATGCCCAGCGGACCCTCGGTCAGCATCGGACGAGCACCCGTTACCCGAATGCTGTCGGCCGACTGCCAGTTCCCGTCGACGTTGGCCTGAAGGCTCCCGCCGCTGCGCCGAACGTGGAGGTTGCTCGATTCCACGGTATCTGGGGCCGCACCTTGGCGAAACCACACGCTGGTCAGCGCCGTTCCGCCCACCTTGAACTCGTACACGTCGCGCACCGAGTAGAGCCGCACCCGCACGGTCGGCATTTGCCCCGCCTTTTCCAGGCCGGTTGCCTGGAGCGAGTAGGCCCAAGCAGCGATCCACAGTAGCCTTAGCGCCTTCACAAGGCCAAAAGATAGGTTGCGGTGCGCTGCATTGCGCCGGGCTCGCCGAGCTGCGCGCGGAATTCCGCCAAATCGAGCAGCTGCTGGCTGCGCTCGGGCCCCTCGCGGCGCACGCGGTTCAGGTCACTCGCAAGCTGCTTCGCCGTACATGCTTTTTGAAGCCGCTCGGCTACCGCCTCGCGCCCCAACACCAAATTCACGAGCGAGACAAACGGTACCTTGACCCATTGCTTGGCCAAGCGGTAGCTCAGCGCGTCCACCCGGTAGGCTACGACCATCGGAACGCCCAGAATTCCCAACTCCAGGGTGGCGGTCCCGCTCGCCACCAAGGCCACTTCTGCCCCTTGGGCGTGCGCCATGCCTTCGGCGATGCCGCCGCGAGGCTCGGCCTGAAGCACCTTGCGAAGCAGCGCCCGGTAGTCGCCTTCGGTCCAGGAACTCGGGCGAATCCATAGCGGTTCCATGCCGAGAAGTTCCGCGGTTTCTGCAAAAACGGGCGCTAAGCGGCGGAGCTCCGTTTCGCGCGACCCCGGCGCCAGCACAAGCACGTTTTCGCGCGGACTCCGCACGGCGCCTGCGAAGCGGTCCAAGGCCGGATGACCAAAGTAGGGTGCGTGGACCCCGCGCTCCGCCAAAAAATCGGGTTCAAAGGGCAATAGCGGAAGTACCGCGTCGTACGCCTCGCGAAGAATGCGCACCCTCCCCTCCTTCCAGGCCCACACGCTCGGCGCGACCAGCTGGACCACCTTGCGGCTCGACCGCCAGGGCTGCGAACGCATCCAGGTCGCCATGCGGAGGTTGAATCCAGGGTAGTCGATCAGCACCACCAGGTCCCAAGGTTCGGCAAGCACCGCCTTGGCCGCCCGAAGGTTGCCCAGCACCGCGCCCGCGTTGGCCACCACGTCGCCAAAGCCCATGAATGCGAGGTGCTCCAGGCCTCGGCGAACCGGCTTGCCTAGGGCTTTGCTCAGCTCGGGTCCGCCCCACGCGTCGATTGCGATGCCGGTATGCTGCGCGCGCAGGGCGCGAACGAGTTCCGCACCCAGCACGTCGCCCGAAGGCTCCCCTGCGAGAATAAAGACCCGGTTTACAGCCATTCCCAGCGCCAGTAAATCGCCGTCGCCAGGTACACCGCGCTGATTACGACTATGTTAAACGCCATACGGTAGCGCTTGAGAATAATGGCCAGCGTCAAGTAAATTCCTTCGAGCACGACCGAAATACCGAGCACACGGTTGAGCAGGTAGGCCCACAGGTCGCTGTCGAGCTCCGCCACCGACGGCAAGCCAGGATAGGTCGCCAGCAGGTAGGACCACGCGAACCACGGCGTTCCCGCGGCTACGGCCATGCCCATGTAGGCCTCCAATCGATCGCGGCGCGGACCTGGACTCATCGCTGGTCAAGTCGGCGGTGAAGGCCCGTGAGGGCGTGGTGGGCAGTAAGGTCGTACATCGTCGGCACGATGCTCACAAAACCCCGGTCCAGCGCCCAGATATCGGTGTCTTCGGCCCCGTCGGGGTTGTGGTAGTCGCCGCGCATCCAGTAATAAGGCTTGCCGTAAGGGTCAATGCGCTCTTCAAAAGCTTCCTTCCAGTATCCGAGGGCTTGTCGGGCGACGCGCACCCCGGCGTAGGGCGCCTTGTCGGCATGCGGAAAATTCACGTTGAGGCAAACGCCCTCGGGCAGCCCGTGGTCCAGGGCGTCTTTGGCGATCTGCTTTAGGTAGGGCTCCACCGCGCGGAAGTCCGCGTCCCAACGGTAGTCCAGCAGGCTAAATCCGATGCTGGGAACTCCCTGCATGGCCCCTTCGACTGCGGCCGACATGGTGCCGCTGTAAATCACGTTGACCGAGGCGTTGCTGCCGTGGTTGACGCCGCTGACGATCAAGTCGGGCTTGCGGTCCTTGAGCACCTCGTGGACCGCCAGCTTCACGCAATCCACCGGGGTTCCGCTGCACGCATACTCCGTTTGGGGCCCCGCGTCGATGTGCAAGGGCTTCAACCGCAGCGATTCGTGCAACGTAATCGCATGGCCCATGCCGCTCTGTGGACTGTCGGGCGCCACCACCACTACGTCACCTAACTGGTTCATTGCGTGGATTAACGTGCGAATTCCGGGCGCCGTAATGCCGTCGTCGTTGGTAACTAAAATCAGTGGTGAAGCCATGGGTGCAAATTAGGTTGAGCGCAGCGTGCGGCGGCAGGCATAAGATTTGTACTTTTCCACCCACTTATCGACCAAACTGCTATGATTATTATCCTCATCGTATTCATGATTTTGGGCTTCGCCGTGCAGGCCCGCTTGAAAAACCGCTTCAAAAAGTATTCCGAGAGCTACCTCTCGAGCGGACTAAGTGGCGCCGAGGTGGCCCGCCGAATGCTCGACTTTTATGGGCTGCACAGCGTACAAATTGTCAGTGTTCCGGGCAAATTGACCGACCACTACAACCCAGCCGACAAAACCGTCAATTTGTCACCTGAAGTCTACGAAGGGCGCAACATCTCAGCCGCCGCCGTCGCCGCCCACGAGTGCGGACACGCCGTGCAGCACGCCACCGCCTACACCTGGCTCACGATGCGCAGCAAAATGGTTCCCGTGGTCAACATCAGCGGCCAAATCATGAACGTCATTTTCTTGTTCTCGATCTTCGGAATGAGCATTCTTGGAATGGGCTTCGACAAGGCATTGATTATTTTAATCGCCGCGCAGTCCGTGCTCGCTGCTTTTGCCGTCGTCACCCTACCCGTTGAGTACGACGCCTCGCGCCGTGCCCTCGTTTGGCTTCAGGGCGCAGGGATTACCGACGCGAGCAACCACCACCAAGCCGAAGACGCGCTGAAGTGGGCCGCCCGCACCTACTTGGTGGCCGCTGCCGCCGCCGTGACCCAGCTCCTGTACTACATCATGCTGTACATGGGCCGCCGCGACGAGTAATGCTGCTTCGCCCCTACCGCCCGTCGGACGCGAGCGCAGTGCTCGCCATTTACGGCCCCGTGATCGCCGACTCTTCGGCCACCTTTGAACTCGAGGTTCCCAGCCTCGCCGATTTTTCGGAACGCCTGGCGCGCATTGCCGGGCGTTTCCCGTTTTGGGTCGCCGAGTCCGCCGACGGCCAGTTGCTCGGCTACGCCTACGGGACAACCCACCGCGAACGCGTGGCCTACCAATGGGCCGTCGAAACCAGTGTTTATGTGGCCCCAGACGCCCACCGCCAGGGCGTAGCACGCGCGCTCTACGGCGCGCTGCTGCCTGCCCTAGCCGAACGCGGATTTGTTTGGGCCTACGGAGTGATCACCTTGCCCAACGAAGCGAGCGTGGCACTCCACGCCGCCTGCGGCTACGAATCCTTCGCCACCTATAAGGCGGCTGGCCAAAAATTTGGACGCTGGCACGACGTGCACTGGATGCGCTTCGCGTTGAACGCTCCGCGCGATGGAATGGCGGAACCGGTGTTTATCGGGCTTCGTAGTGAAAGCGAGCTTGAAGGATAAGTACGTTGTCGCCGTCGACACGGTACACTAATCGGTGTTCCGCCGTGATGCGTCGAGACCAGCACCCCCGAAACTCGTGCTTGAGTGCTTCCGGCTTGCCGCTGCCCGTAAATGGCGTGCGCTGCACTTCAGCGAGCAGCTGATTTAAACGTTTTAAAACGGCTTTGTCCGCAGCGACCCAGTGTTGGTAATCCTCCCAGGCGCGCGGAACAAAAGCAAGCTTCACGGTTCGATTAAATCGTGGCTTTGGTAATCTTGAGAATTTGCTTGGTGAACGGCATCGCGAAGCCGGTCGACATTGGCCGCGCTCGAGGTGAGCCATTGGGTCGCATCCAACGTATTAAATTGGTCTAGCGACATCACCACTACGCCCTTCCGGCGCCCACGGTTGACCACAATGATTTCACCCTCGTCGACCACTTGGTCTACGTATGCTTTGAGTTCACGACGAAGGTCGGTTAGGGTGGTGGAAATCATTTTAGTACAGAATTCTGTACAATATTACGCAAAAATCTTGCCCGGATTCAGAATATTCTTTGGATCGAGTAAGGTTTTGATTCCGCGCTGAAGGTCCAGCGCCGCTGGCACAAACGCGAGGTCCATGAAGCCTTTTTGCACGAGGCCGATGCCGTGCTCACCTGAAATGGTTCCGCCCATGGCGCGCACCTCGGTGAAGAGCTGGCGAATCCCTTGCTGCAGGCGGTCGCCGTGCCAGTCCGCGTCGGGCATCTCGCCTTTGACGATGTTGACGTGGAGGTTGCCGTCTCCGGCGTGTCCGTAGCAGACCGACTGAAAGCCGTACTCGGAACCGATTCGCTTCACCGCGCGCAGCAGTTCGGGCAGCTTGGCCCGCGGCACAACCGTGTCCTCCTCTTTGTAAATACTGTGTTTTTTCACGGCTTCGCCGACGCGGCGGCGCAGCTTCCACAGGGCGTCGCGCTCGGACTGGGACTGCGCAAAAAGCACTTCGAGGGCACCCGCCTCCTCGGCGACCGCTGCGAGCTGCTCGGCCTCCCGCAGCACGGCTTCTTCGTCGGTTCCGTCCACCTCCATCAGCAAGTGGGCCTCGATGCCCGGTCCGGTTGGAATCGACACGCCGTCGACAAAGCGCAGGGTCCAGTCGATGGCGTCGCGCTCCATGAATTCAAGGCCGCTCGGGGTGATTCCGGCCTGAAAAATGCGCGCCACCGCGGCGCAGGCAACTTCGGCCGAAGCAAACGGCGCGAGCATCGTAAAATGATGGCGCGGGTACGGAATAAGGCGCACTACGATCTTCGTAATCACGCCCAAGGTGCCCTCGCTGCCCACCATGAGCTGGGTTAAGTTATAGCCCGTGCTGTTTTTCAGCGTGTTGGCGCCAGTCCAGATGACCTCGCCGGTGGGCAGCACCACCTCGAGGTTGAGCACGTAGGCCGACGTAACGCCGTACTTAACCGCCTTGGGTCCGCCCGCATTGTAGGCGACGTTGCCGCCCATCGTGCTGCTGCCCCACGACGAGGGGTCGGGCGGATAAAACAAACCTTCTGCGCGGCAGGCCTCATGGAACACCTGATTGACCACGCCCGGTTCAACGGTGGCCTGAAAATTGGCGGCATCGATGTCAAGGATTCGGTTGAAGCGCTCCATGCTGAGCGAAATCCCGCCTTCCGACGGGATGGCGCCGCCGCTCAAGCCCGTTCGGGCCGCAGCAGGCGTGACCGGCACCTCGTGCTCGTTTGCCCAGCGCAGCACTGCGGCAACCTCTTCGGGGGTCCCGGGCTTGACCACGGCCATGGGAAGCACGCGCAGGTCTTCGGTTTCGTCGTGGGCGAAGGCCTCGAGCACCTCTGGTGCCAGCGACAGGTTTTCGTCGCCCACCAGGGCACGCAGGGCTTCAATGGTTTTTCGCGTAACTTGGGCCATCTTCACTGAAATCGATTCACGCCAAATGTACCGCAGTATTCGCTTGGCCGCCGCGCTCCTGTTCTGCTCGGCCGCTGCCCTCGCCCAACGCCCCGTGGCCCTTACCGACCTTTATGAGTCGCGTGTGTTCAACGCCAAGGGGGTGCAGGGATTCCGCTCCCTTGAAGACGGAAACCACTTCAGCCGACGCACCGCCAAAGGCATCGAGCGCTTCAGCTTCGCCACCGGCGAGTCCGCGGGTGTACTCGTGTCTAGCGAAAACCTAGAAATTAACGGGGAACCCCTGAACTTCAGCAACTACGAATTCACGGCAGGAGAGCGCTACGTCATCCTCGAAACCAACGTAGAACCCATTTACCGCCATTCCTACACGGCGGTGGTCTACGTTTGGGACCGCGAGGCGAAGAAGCTCACCCAGATTTTTGGCGCACCCATTCAAAACCCGGTGCTTGCGCCCGACGGAAGCGCGCTCGCGTTTGTGTTCGAACAGAACGTCTACATCCAAAACTTGGCGACCATGAAGGTCACCCAAGTTACCAGTGACGGCGCGAAAAACGCCATCCTCAACGGCGCGCCAGATTGGGTGTACGAAGAAGAATTCAGCTTCCACGTGGGCATTGCGTGGAGCCCCGACAGCAAGTCGCTCGCCTACTTGCGCTTCGACGAGCGGGCTGTTCCGACCTTCAGCATGGACGTGTACGGCACCGAAACCTACCCCAAGCCCTACGTGTTCAAGTACCCCAAAGCGGGCGAAGCCAATTCGGTCGTGAGCCTTCACGTGTGGAGCAACGGAACAACCACCGAGGCCAGCAAAGGCCTGACGTACGAGTACATTCCGCGCATGGCGTGGAGCCCCAAAGGGGAACTGTTCTTCGCCACGCTGAACCGCCACCAAGACTCGATGCAGGTCATGACCTACACGGCAGGCCAGGCTCCGCGCCGCTTTTTGCTAGAAACCGACGCGGCCTTCGTAGAATCTGAGCGCGAATTCAGCTTTTTGGACGACGCCCGCCTAGTTTGGGCCAGCGAGCGCAGCGGCTACACGCACTACTACCTGTACTCCGCCGACGGCAAAAAGTGCAGCCCCATCACGCGCGGAACCTTTGACGTAACCGCCTGGTACGGCGTCGACGAACAGCGCGGCGAAGCCTACTACCAAGCCGCCACGCGCAGCGCCAGCCAGCGCGAAGTATTCCGCACCAAAATCAGCGGAGGAATCCCCACGCCCATCGCCGCCAAAGCGGCATGGAACGACGCCGAATTTTCAAGCTCGTTTGGCTACTTCCTGCTCACATCCCAAGACGGCAACAGCCCTGCGACCTACGCGATCATGGACCGCAACGGCAAGCAGGTGCGCATGCTCGAAGACAACGCGAAGCTCCGCGAAGACATGAAGGGATTCGCGCTCTCGCCCAAAACCTTCTTCACGCTGGAGGCAGCCAACGGCCAAAAACTGCCCGCTTGGGAAATTCGCCCAGTCAATTTTGACGCGAGCAAAAAGTACCCCGTGCTCATGTTTGTCTATGGAGGCCCTGGAAGCCAGCAGGTGACCCAACGCTGGGGCGGACGCGACTACTTCTGGTACCAGATGCTGGCGGCCAAAGGCTACTGGATCGTGTGCGTCGACAACCGGGGCACGGGCGCCATGGGCCGCGACTTCAAAAAAGTAACCTACCTACAGCTCGGCAAGTACGAAGTAGAAGACCAAATCGCGGCGGCGCGTTCGCTGGCGAAGCACCCAAACGTGGACGCTAGCCGCATTGGAATCTGGGGATGGTCTTACGGCGGGTTTATGTCGTCGAACTGCCTGCTGCAGGGTGCAGACGTCTTCAAGGCCGCCATCGCCGTGGCCCCGGTGACCAACTGGCGCTTCTACGACAACATTTACACCGAGCGCTACATGCGCACTCCGGCAGAGAATGCCACCAACTACGACGTGAACTCGCCGCTGGCCCATGCTGCCAAGCTCAAAGGGAACTTCTTGCTGATCCACGGGTCCGCCGATGACAACGTCCACGTTCAGAACGCGATGCGCCTCGCCGAGGAACTCATTCAGGCCAACAAGCAGTTTGACTACATGGTCTACCCCGACAAAAACCACGGTATATTCGGGGGCGCCACGCGCTACCAACTCTACACGAAGATGACGAACTTTATTTTGAATAACCTCTAATCCCTAAACACGAACAACTATGGCCTCGACCGAAAAAATGACGCATCCGCGCGGGCTTTACACCCTCTTCTTCACGGAGATGTGGGAGCGATTCAGCTACTACGGCATGCGCGCCCTCTTGGTGCTCTACTTAACCACGGAATACGCCCGGGGCGGATTTGGCATGGACCGCGCCTCAGCCCTTGAGATCTATGGAATCTTTACGGGCCTGGTGTACCTCACGCCCATCATCGGCGGGGCCCTTGCTGACCGCATCCTCGGTCAGCGCCGTGCGATTTACATCGGCGGATTCCTCATGGCCCTCGGTCAGTTTGCCCTGGCCGGGTCCCACGCGTTTGCCGCAGACGAAGCGCTTCGCCAATGGATGTTCCACATGGGCCTTGGCCTGATTATCGTGGGCAACGGCTTCTTTAAACCAAACATTTCAACGATTGTGGGTGCGCTGTACACCGACAACGATCCGCGCAAGGATTCGGCCTTCACCATCTTCTACATGGGCATCAACCTGGGCGCATTCCTGTCGCCCATCATCTGCGGTACCCTCGGTGAGCAAGTTGGCTGGATGTGGGGCTTCGGAAGCGCTGGCGTCGGCATGCTGCTTGCCACGGTGTGGCTGTACATCGAGGAGCCCAAGCTCGAGGGCCGCGGTATGCCTCCGGGTCGCGAAGGCGTGCGCCTGGGCGGAGCCGACTTTGGAACCATTGCGGCCTACGTGGCTGGCGGCGTAGCGGTCGTGTACGGGTTCTTGGCCCTCCAAGCCTCGATTTCTGAAGCCGCCATGTCGACCGCGCTCAAAGTGGTCGGCGTGCTCGGCGTGGCCGGAATCGCCTACATCATTTACAACGGAACCTCGGGCAGCGAACAGTGGAGCCGCGTCAGCGCCATCCTGATTTTCACCATCGCCAACATTTTCTTCTGGAGTGGCTTTGAGCAAGCCGGCGGCACCTTCAACCTCTTCGCCGCCGAAGAGACTAACCGCGTCGTGTTTGGCTACGAAATCGCAGCCTCCCTCTTTCAAAGTGTGAACGCGCTGGCCATCTTCATATTTGCACCGCTTTTTGCGTCGCTGTGGGTCAACTTGGCCACGCGCAACATGAACCCGTCTACCCCGGCGAAATTCGGCCTTGGACTGACCCTGTTGGCCGTGGGCTTCATTGTCATGTCCTTCGCGAGCTTTGCCGCGGAAGGCGACACACTCATCAGCCCCCTGTGGTTGATCGGCGTGTACGTGCTGCACACCTTTGGCGAGCTGTGCATTTCTCCGATCGGACTTTCTATGGTGACCAAACTGGCTCCGCCCAAAATCGTAAGCGTGATGATGGGCCTTTGGTTTGCGTCGATGGCCCTGGCCAACTACCTCGCGGGAATTATGGAGAGCCTGCTCCACTCCATCGCACCCGACATGAACCTGTTTGTGTTCCTCACCATCTCGTCAGCCGTGGGCGCCGTGCTGCTCTTTGCACTGACCCCGCTGCTCCGCAAGCTGATGCGCGGAATCCATTAATTCGGAACCGCTTCAACGACGAAGGGCCCCATGCGGGGCCCTTTTTTTATGGCTTACTGCGCCTAGAAGTACACGATGTCGTAGCCCTTCAGCGTAAGCGTTTGGTACTTTTTCTCATCAAACATGTACAAGCGCGAAGGGCGTTTGGCGCGCGCGCTCGACCGCACCATGTTACCGGTTTCAATCAGCAGCTGGCTCTTGAGCACCTTGCGGCGAAAGTTTCGCTTATCGAACTTCTTGCCTAGTGCGCACTCATACAAGCGCTGAATTTCGTTGAGCGTGAACTCGCGCGGAAGCAGCGTTAACCCAACCGGGCGGCGCTTCACCCTGCGCTTAAACCGCTCGCGTGCGTAGGACAAAACCTCGTCGTGGTCGTAGGCCATCGACGGAACCTTCGAAACCGGCAGCCATCGAAACCCCCGCGCCTCGAGCCCAGATTTGAGCTCGTCGCTTAGGCGCACGAGGCAGTAGTATGCAATGTTCACCACCCGCCCCGACGGGTTGCGGTAGGGATTGGCGAATGAATTGAGCTGCTCTAAGGGCCAGTCGTCGCGGTCGGTCAATTCGCGAAGCAAGGCCTTCACCACTTTTTCAGGTGCTTGGTCCGGGTGAATTATTGAGCTCGGCAATATGTGAGCCCCGTTGAATGGCTCCCCGACTTTAGTAGCAATAAGTGCCAATAGTTCTTCTCCATTAAAACCATAGACCACCACAGAGGTAGCAAGGGCCACATTAAAATCAGAAGGCTTAAAGTCGATGTTCATAGTCCAGGCATAAAGCTAGTATGCCCCGTACAATAAGTGTACCATTGTACACAAATTTAATGCAACCATAACGCCTACAAAAAGCAAGCGCGGCTTCAATTGAAACCGCGCTCAGCAGGAGAATTCGGTGGGAACTCTTGGCCTGCACTTCCCGTGGGAAGGCTATAGCCCGATGGATCCGCCAGAAGCCTGACCCTGGCGCACCGAGCGGTGAATGCCTCCTAGTTTTGTCCTTCGTCAAGGACTGCACCAGACCTCTGTCCCAAGGCCTTGAGGAGCATCCACATTCGATTCTTCCGTGCCTTCGACGGCGCACAGCTCATTCCGTGCAGCACCATTACGTCGTAACCTAACGGAGCCAGAACCGAACAGGAGGATCACACGACGAACGCATGTGAAGCCACCTGGCCGAGAGGCGCTTCCTCCCATGTGCCGCACACAGAGAACCCAACCGTCGTTGGACTATGTGGGCATTTAGAGGTCGTTGAAATGATCACCAAACAAGGCGTCAAAATGCGACACGAAATCGCCACAACTTCCTCAAAGCTATCTACTTAGTGAAAAAACACGTGAATGTTCAATTCGATTTACCAAACCGACTTTCTCGTAGACTTACTTGAATTTACAAAAAATAATTTACTAAATACAGCTGTTAATAAGTTTTTCGTTCAAGAAAAATAATAATATAAATAACTGAAATTCAAACATTTATAAATAAATGTTATACCATCATATGGCCAAACAAAAAAATCCCCTTAACCGAAGTTAAGAGGATTTGTCGGGATGACAGGACTTGAACCTGCGACCACACGCCCCCCAGACGTGTACTCTACCACCTGAGCTACATCCCGATTGGGGCGGCAAATATACGCGAAATGCGTTAGTAAAATGGGACCCACGTTCCGCAGGCGTGGCGCGCCGGCACGTACATTTGGCCTATGGAACAACACAACCTTGTCATTATCGGATCCGGACCCGCTGGATACACCGCCGCCATCTACGCGGCACGTGCTGACCTTAAGCCCATTATGTACGTCGGACTGCAGCCTGGCGGCCAGTTGACGACCACCACCGAGGTGGACAACTTCCCCGGCTACCCCCAAGGCGTAGACGGCAACCAACTCATGGAAGACCTTAAAAATCAGGCCGAACGCTTCGGCACCGACGTGCGCTGGGGCATGATTACGTCGGTCGAATTTTCAGATACCCCGGGCGGATTCCATACCCTTACGGTAGACGAGTCGACCCAAATCCAAGCGCAGTCTGTGATCATCGCCACGGGCGCCACTGCGAAGTACCTGGGCCTCCCCAGCGAAGAAAAGTTCATGGGCCATGGCGTGAGTGCCTGTGCCGTGTGCGACGGCTTCTTCTACAAGGGCCAAAACGTGGTCATTGTAGGCGGCGGCGACACCGCAGCCGAAGAAGCTTCGTACCTCGCCAAGCTTTGCCCTAAGGTGACGATGCTGGTGCGCAAGGGCGAACTGCGTGCGTCCAAAGCCATGCAAAACCGCATCATGACCACGCCAAATATTGAGGTGCGTTGGCATACCGAAACCGTCGAGTTGCTGGGCAACGAGGGCGTGGAAGGCGTCAAGGTGCGCAACCTTGAAACCGGCGTGGAAGACGTGATTCCGGCTACCGGATTTTTTGTCGCCATTGGCCACAAGCCCAATACCGACATTTTCAAGGGTCAGCTTGACATGGACGAGGTTGGCTACCTACAGGTTCAAGCCGGAAGCACCAAAACCCGCAAGCCCGGCGTTTTTGCGGCCGGCGACGTGGCCGACAAGGTGTACCGTCAGGCAATTTCTGCTGCGGGAACGGGCTGCATGTCTGCACTCGATGCCGAGCGCTACTTGGCGGAATTCCACTAAGCGGTTGCCCTCAGCCCACAAAAAAAGCCGGCCCGCGAGGGTCGGCTTTCTTTTTAGGGTCTAGGCCAGGCCTACATGCGCTTGCGGCCGCCTGGCTTTCCAGCGCCTCCACCGAAGCCCGGTTTGCCGCCTCCGCCGAATCGCTTGCCGCCGAATCCAGGCTTGCCGCCGCCGAAGCTGGGCTTACCGCCGGGGCTCAAGCGTGGCTTGCGCGCCTCGAAACCGGTATCGCTCGCACCGCGGTTGAACGCGTCTGCACGGTCGTCGTTGCCGCGAGCCCAATCGGGGGTCTCTTGGCGTTGGGTCCATGAGCCGCCGCGGGCATTGTCGTTGCTTTGGTAGCCGCCGCGGTCGTTGCCGCCGCGGTAGCCTCCGCCACCGCCTCCTTGGTAGCCTCCGCGGTCGTTGCCGCCGCGGTATCCGCCGCCGCCACCTTGGTAGCCGCCTCGGTCGTTGCTGCCGCGGTATCCGCCACCGCCGCCGCCTTGGTAGCCGCCACGGTCGTTGCCGCCGCGGTATCCGCCGCCGCCACCTTGGTAGCCACCGCGCGGTCCACGGTCGTTTCCGCCGCGGTCGCCAAAGCGACCTTGGGGACGGCCTCCTCCAAAGCGGTCGTTGCGCGGTCCACGGTCGCGCTCAAAGCGGCCGACACTGTCATCCACGGCCTCAAGCTCCACCGATACACCTTTAACCTCAGCGCCGTTCAGCGCCATTTGCACGTCGTCGACGCGGGTTTGGGGCACGTTGAAGTAGCTGACATCTGGGCCGCAGTTGACGCCCTGAACCTCACCTTCGCCGAGGCGAACGGTTTCGCGCAAGAAATCTTTGAGTGCGAACCAAGTAAAGCCCTGGGCCTCACCCACATTGATTGAGAATCGCTGCTCGGCTGGAGCGTCCATGCCGCGTTGGCGCTTGGTTCCGCGCTCTTCGTAGCCGCCTTCGCCGCGCTCCTTGCGCTCCTTTTGGGCACGCACTGAGGGGATTTCAGCTTGCTCGTTCACGTAGTGCTGCACTAGCTCGTGGAGTTCTGCGGCAAAGAAGCGCTCAATGAGCTCGCGCGAGGTCATGTGCTCAAACTGGGGCATTACCGCCTCCACTAGCGGCTTGATAACCTCGGGAGCCTCAGGATGCGCGGCAAACTCCTCGGCGAAGTGGTTAACCTGGCGGGCCAATACCTCGTCGCGGGTCGGCAGCGTGCACTGAAGCATTTCGCGCTGAATCATCTTTTGGATGAACGCGATCTTGCGGCGCTCCATGGGGTTGATCAGCGCCCAGCTCTCGCCCGACTTGCCTGCGCGGCCGGTACGGCCACTGCGGTGGTTGTAGCTCTCGGTATCGTTGGGGAATCCGAAGTGGATTACGTGCGAAAGATCCTGAACGTCAATACCGCGGGCGGCTACGTCGGTACACACGAGCAGTTTCACGCGCTTGTGGCGGAACGACTGCATCACTAAATCGCGCTGCTGCTGGCTCAGGTCGCCGTGAAGCGCCGACGCGGTGTAGCCCTCGGCCACCAGGCGCTCGGCAAGCTCTTGAGTCTCAATCTTAGTGCGGCAGAAAATCATACCGTACAGCCCGGGCGCGCTGTCGAGCAGGCGGCGGAGTCCGCTGTAGCGGTGCTCCTTGGGCACCACAAACACTTTGTGGGTTACCGTGGCCGTTCCCGAGTTGCGTTGGCCGATTTGCACGCGGACCGGCTCGTTCATGAGCGTCTTGGTCATAGCGTCAATCGGCTTGGGCAAGGTGGCACTAAAGCACCAAATGTTGCGGCCCTCGGGGGCTTGCTTGAGCACTTCTTGAACGTCGTCCCAGAAGCCCATGTTCAGCATTTCGTCGGCCTCATCGAGGATGATGTATTCGAGGTCGTCGAACAGCACTTGGCCCTGACGGTTCAGGTCGAGCAGTCGGCCTGGGGTGGCCATCAAAATGTCTACGCCCTTTTTCATGGCCGTGACCTGGGTGCGCATCGCGGCACCGCCGTACACAGCCAGCATGCGCAGGCCCGTTTCGACGGCGTACTTCTCCATCTCGGTCGAAATCTGCACGCAGAGCTCGCGGGTTGGAGCCAGAATCAGCGCCTTCGGGCGGTTTTTAGCCGAAGGCTGACCGTCTTCTAGCATCATGTGCAAGAGCGGAAGGCCAAAAGCGGCGGTTTTACCCGTTCCCGTTTGGGCCAAAGCAACCATGTCGGTTTGCCCTTTGGCGCCCAAAAGGAGCGGAATTGTTTCAGATTGTACAGGCGTAGCCTGTTCGAAGCCAAGCGCTTCAATCGCTTGGAGGAGTTCGGAGCGGAGTCCGAGTTCAGTAAATGTAGCCATCGCGTGGATGTGTTAAAGCCCAATTAAAATGGCCCCAACCCGCGGAGCCTTCGGTCGTAGAAAAGCATATCGTCCTGTAAGCCGGATTCTGTTCGCCCCTTGCGTTGCGCCCTTGCCATTGATCTGGGCAGTTGGTCACCCAACTGCTCTATCTGCCTACCCGCTGGCTCAGACGAGCCGTCTTCAAGCGCCAGCCTACATGGCATTTCATCCCGCGAGGTTTACCAAGCCAT
>JACCEA010274400.1_pt1 | contig 14762 bp, 17 predicted proteins | sample 7449851 | NCBI WGS metagenome assembly JACCEA01 (sample SAMN15323453, study PRJNA562643) | freshwater metagenome | isolation source: river surface water | place: USA:Blue River Watershed | collected 2017-08-18 | reverse complement strand
GGCATGAGTCACCTGGTGCCCGATCGTCTGTTTTGGGCCCAGCCCCAAGAGCCAGACGAAGACGACGAAGGCGACGGAGGCGAGCCGAGCCGCAAAATCTCGACCGCCGCATCGCCCCTGACCACGACCTCCGACTACTTCGAACTTCCACCCCATGGCACCAAGCAATAACACCTCTCTCAACGATGTGCTCTTCAACCGCGCCAAGGCGGTCATTCCCGGTGGCGTCAACTCCCCGGTGCGGGCCTTTCGCGCCGTCGGCGGCACACCCCGGTTTGTCAAGCGAGCCGAGGGCGCTTACTTCTGGGACGCCGACGGCAAGCAATACATCGACTACATCGGCTCCTGGGGCCCCATGATCCTGGGCCACGGCCACCCGGCCGTGCTCGATGCAGTGCAAAAGGCCGCGCTCGACGGCTTTTCCTTCGGCGCGCCCACCGAGCGCGAGGTGGAACTGGCCGAAGCCATCATTGCCTGCGTGCCCTCCCTGGAGATGGTGCGCCTGGTCAGCTCGGGCACCGAGGCCGGCATGAGCGCGCTGCGCCTGGCGCGCGGGGCCACCGGCCGCAGCAAGATCATTAAATTCGAAGGCTGCTACCACGGCCATGCCGACGCCCTGCTGGTCAAAGCCGGCTCGGGTCTGGCCACCTTCGGCAACCCCACCAGCGCGGGCGTGCCGCCCGAAGTGGTGCGCGACACCCTGGTGCTGGAATACAACAACATTCAGCAGCTGGAAGAAGCCTTTGCCTTGCACGGCAAGGAACTCGCTTGCGTGATGATCGAGCCGATTGCGGGCAACATGAACTTTGTGCGCGCCAGCGTGCCCTTCATGAAACGCTGCCGCGAGCTGTGCAGCGAACACGGTGCGCTGCTGGTGTTTGACGAAGTGATGTCGGGTTTCCGCGTGGCTCTGGGCAGTGCGCAAAGCGTCTATGCCCAAGCCATCCCCGGCTTCAAGCCCGACATGACGGTGTTGGGCAAAGTGATCGGCGGCGGCATGCCACTGGCGGCCTTTGGCGGCCCGCGCGAAATCATGCGCCAGCTGGCGCCCACCGGCCCGGTGTACCAGGCAGGCACACTCAGCGGCAACCCGGTCGCCACCGCCTGCGGCCTCACAACGCTGCGCGAGATTGCCAAACCCGGCTTTTTTGATGCCCTGAGCGCCCGCACCAAAAGCCTGGTGGATGGGCTGACGGGCGCTGCCGCTGCAGCAGGTGTGCCCTTTGTGGGCGATTGCCAAGGCGGCATGTTCGGCTTTTTCCTGTTGCCCGAGCTGCCACAAAACTATGCCAAAGTGATGACCAGCGACAGCCCCAAGTTCAACAAGCTGTTCCACGGTTTGCTGGATGGTGGCGTCTACATTGCCCCCGCTTTGTACGAAGCCGGTTTTGTGAGCGCCGCCCACACCGAAGCCGACATCGCCGAGACCGTGCGGGTGGCGGCCGACGTGTTCAAAACGCTTTGATGCAAACCATGAAGCGCCTGGCGAGCACCTTGTGTATGGGCTTGGCCTGTTGGGGCTTGCCCGCAAAAGCCGAATTCGATGCCAGCCGCCTGTGGGTCAACGCCGGTTTTTACTCGGCCCACTTTGACACCGACCAAGGCCTGCGCAACGCCAACCCGGGCATCGGTTTTGAATACCGGCTGGACGACCACTGGAGCGCCACCGCCGGACGTTTCATCAACAGCAACGACGCCCATTCCAGCTACATCGGTGCCTATTACCAGCCCTGGCGCGTGGGCTCGGTCAAGCTGGGCGTGGTCGCCGGGGCCTTCAATGGCTACCCCAAAGCTTTTGACAGCGGCTGGTTTCCGGCGGTCATCCCGACGGCCAGCCTGGAAAGTGGGCATTGGGGTCTGAATGTGGCGCTGGTGCCGCCACTGAAAGACCGGCTGTATGGCGCGGTCAGTTTTCAGCTCAAGTACCGGTTTCAGTCGGGGCACTGAGCGGCCCTCGCCATCGGGCTCACACCCCTTGCAAAATCAGGCAACGCTCCAGCCCAAATCGCTCGAAATCACGGTCAAAGCTGATCAAGCGCAGGCCTGCGCTTTGGGCGGTGGCCGCCAGTCCCAAGTCGGTCCACAAACGGACTGGCAGCGGCTGCCCCCGAGCCCCCAAAAGCTGCTCGATGGCGTCATCCAAGCCAGCCGGGTCGGCCAGCAAACCAACAGCAGGCGTGTCCAGCCATTGCCGGTACAGGGTCATGGCTTGGGTCAAACTCAAAGCATTGGGCCCCATCGCACGGGGCTGAGACAGCACCCGCACCAAACCCATCATGGTGGTGCGGCAAAACCACAATTGGGTTCCCGACTCACAAGCCGATTGCCAATAACGCATGGCCGCCGCATGAAACGGGTGCGCTGCGCTGCACAGCCCCACCCAGACATTCACATCGGGTAAATCGCCCGGCGCCAGGCGCCAGTTGGCAGACGCCTCAGCCACGCCCCAAGAGCTGGATGATTCGCTCATCGTCTTCCTCGTTGATCATGTCGCACAGATCGGCATTGGTCATGTGGCTTGCAGGCATGGCCATAGGGCCTTGGCTTGGAATCACCAAAGGGCGAGCCAAAAACCGCTTTTGCGGGTCCACCACTTCGCGGGCGGTCAAACCCCGCTCGACCAGCTCAATGACCAAGTCGCGCAGGGTTCGGCCCTCTTGGGCGGCCCGGGTTTTGAGGTGCTTGAATAGCGGATCGGGGATGTCAAGTGAAGTGCGCATGTCTGCATTTTTGCATAAACGCATCAATGTGCACAAGCGAGCCTGGCAGACAACGCAGGGCTGCCAGGGCAAACCGGCGATAATCCGCACCTGCATTCACGTCCGGACCGGGCGCTTGCCTATTCCCTTGGACTCCCCATGAAAAAGAACTACCCCCTGCAAGCCGAAGGCAAGCACCCCGACCGCGTGCTCGAAGCCGTCAAACACGACATCCGCAAATACTTCAAGCGCGAACGCAACCGTGCTTTGCCCAAAGGGGTGGATTTTTGGGACTTTGACTGCAAGGTCGGCCTGACCGCCGACACCGCCGAAGTGGTGCGCGTGAGCGGCGTCATCGAAGCGGTGGACGCTGCAGCCAAGTCAGGCGCAACCTCGGTCTATGTGGAGATTTTGAGCAAGCACGGCATACGGGTGATCAAGGCGCCGCACGCGGACGACGACCCAGAGCAAGACGTCAATTATTGAATACAAAATAGCTATTTTGAGGTCTATGATATGAATCATGGACCTTATCAATACGCCGGACGCGCGCACCGAAAAATTCATCCAGGTTGGGAAATCAGCACGGCCAGCGAACGCGCCACATCCCAAAGCTTCATCATTGAACTGTGCGAATTGCTGGACGTGCCCAGACCGCACGCCACTGCAGAGCGGGACTACATGTTTGAACCATCGCACCCAAAACGATCCATACCAGCATGTCCAGCATGGCGGGGCTCCTTTTTTGAAGCCTTCAAACAACCAACAACCGCGCCTTGCGTTTTTGTGCCTTGAGCAGGTGGATGGCCTGCTGGTCAAATGACACAAACTCGGTGCCCCCCAGCAGCTCCCCCTCGGCCGCAATCACCCCGTCTGCAAAGTCGCCGCCCCTGTCCAGCTGGGTCAGCCCAGCCAGCACCGCAGGCGTGTGGCAGACCACTTGCCGCACTTGCAGCAGCGTGCGCAGGGCATGGGCCACTTGGGCCGGGGTATAGCGGTAACCGCGCAACAAGACCCACACCATCTCACACAAAGCTGGGGTGGGCACCGCGATCAAACTGGCTTTTTGCAGCACCCGAAGCGCCAAGGCTGCTTGTGCAGGATCATCTTGTGTGGCCAGCCGAACCAGCACGTTGGTGTCAAGGGTGACCTTCACGACTGACCCGCCCAAGACTTGGCAACGATGTCGTTCATTTCATCCAAACTGAGCGCCTTGGACGGCGCTGGCAAACAACCTGCAAAGGCCTCCAAGCCTTCTGGCGCTTTGGCTCGCAAGGTCAGCACACCGTTGGCTTGTTTGTGAATTTCAACCTGTTGGCCCGGGGCAATGCCCAAATACTGCAGCAGTTCACGCCGCAAGGTGATTTGGCCTTTGGAGGTGATGGTCAAAGCGGTCATGACAATGTCCTGGCTGGTGAAAAAGTAATGCCATTTTACATTACTCAGTTTGAGATTCACCCGGGGGCTCAAGCCTCTGAGCTACGAATGCTCTCGCGTGAACAGCCGCTCGATCACCCCCCGCATCCACTGCTGGTCGGAGTCCTGCTCGGTGCTGCTGTGCCAAACCAAATTGACCTCGTAAACAGGCGCGTCTTCGATGGTCCACATCTGCAGCTGCACGCGCTGGCTCAGGTCGCGGGCGTACATTTCGGGCACGATGCACAGCAGGTCGGTGCTTTGCGCCAGTTCGGCAATCGCACCAAAGTGCCGGGGGCGCACCAGGATGCGGTCTTGCAGTTTCATGCCTGTCAGCATTTTTTCCACACTGCCATGGAAAGTGGCTGTGGGCGACACCACCACAAAACGCGCTTGCGCCAATTGAGCAAGGCTGAGCGTGCGCCCACGTCCGCGGGGCGTGGGTGACCAGTCTTTGGAAGAAATCGCCATGTAGCGCTCTTTGAAAAGCAACTGGCTGCGGACGCCTCGATGCTGCGGCCTCAAGATGCCAATGGCCATGTCGATGTCCCGAGCCTCCAGAGCCGCTGCCACATGGGACGCGTCCACAGAGACGTTGGACAAGCTCGCTTGTGGCGACTCGGTCCGCAACGCCGAGGCCAGGCGCGGCAGGAACAGGATTTCGCCCAGGTCTGACAAAGACAGCCGCCAGTGGCGCTGGCTGCTTTGGGCGTTGAAGGGCTGGTGGTTGAGCACCAGGCTTTCCATGGCCAGCAGCTGCGATTGCATGGCGGGTGCCAATTGCTCACACAGGCGCGTGGGTTGCAAGCCAGCGGGCGAGCGCACAAACAACTCGTCGCCAAAAAATTCACGCAGGCGCGCCAGGGCATTGCTGGTGGCGGGCTGCGACAAGGCCAGCGCCTTGCCTGCGGCCGTGACCGATCGGGTGCGGTGGATGGCCACCAGCACACGCAAGAGATTCAAGTCAAGTTGTCGGAAATTCATTTTTTAGCCATGTTCGAAATGAATAAGGGTTGCCACCAATTATTCACATCGTCAATGTACCGCATTGGAAGAATCCATTTGCAGTGGTGCCTCGGCTGGCCTAAATTGCTTCATTGAATCAAGCAACACCACGGGGAAATGTCCTCATGAAAGGTTTTGGGCATGGCTGAACGCTCGTTTGTGCAAGAGGTGCAAAAGCTGCGCTTGGGCGATGGCGACGAGTTCCACGGCGAAGGCATTCTGGCTGTCACCAAGGCCTTGCTGCAGTCGGGCGTGTCCTATGTGGCGGGTTACCAGGGTGCGCCCATCTCGCACCTGATGGATGTGCTGACCGACGCCAACGACATCCTGCAAGAGCTGGGTGTGCATTTTGAACACAGCGCCTCGGAAGCCACGGCGGCCGCCACTTTGGCCGCCTCGGTCAACTACCCTTTGCGTGGCGCGGTCACCTTCAAATCCACCGTGGGCACCAATGTGGCATCGGACGCACTGGCCAATCTGGCCTCAGGCGGCGTCACTGGCGGGGCCATGCTGATCGTGGGCGAGGACTACGGCGAAGGCTCCAGCATCATGCAAGAGCGTTCGCACGCATTCGCCATGAAGTCGCAGGTCTGGCTGATCGACCCGCGCCCCAACCTGCCCAGCATCGTGCACGCGGTGGAAAAAGGTTTTGAGCTGTCCGAGGCCAGCCACACGCCGGTGATGCTGGAATTGCGCATCCGCGCCTGCCATGTGCATGGCCGCTTTCCCACGCGTGACAACGTGCGGCCCAGCTTCACGCTGAAAGACGCCATCGAGAACCCCCAACGCGATGTCAACCGCATCGTGCTGCCGCCTGCCAGCTATTTGCACGAACAGGAAAAAACCCAACAGCGCTGGCCTGCGGCGCTGAAGTTCATCCAGGAACACCAGCTCAACGAGTTTTTTTCCGAAGACGCGCAAGACTTTGGCATCGTCATGCAAGGCGGTCTGTACAACGGCGTGGTGCGGGCACTGCAACTGCTGGGTCTGGCGGACGACTTCGGCCAGACCGATATTCCGCTGTATGTGCTGAACATCACCTACCCGCTGGTGGACGAGGAGTTCAAGCGCTTTTGCAAGGGCAAACGCGGTTTGCTGGTGGTGGAAGAAGGCCAGCCCGACTTCATCGAGCAGAACATCCACAGCATCTTGCACAAAGCAGGTCTGAGCACCCGGATTCACGGCAAAGACGTGCTGCCCATGGGCGGCGAATACACCGGCGGCGTGTTGCTGCAAGGCATCCGCGCCTTCATTGAACAATATTCGCCGCAGCGACTGCCTGCGCCCAAGACCAAACCCGGCAACAGTCTGGCGATCACTGAGGCGGTGGCCCAGGTGCATCCGCGCCCGCCCTCGTTTTGCACGGGTTGCCCCGAACGGCCGATTTTCACGGCCATCAAGATGATCGAAAAAGAACTGGGCCAACACCATGTCAGCTGTGACATCGGCTGCCACCTGTTTTCGATCCTGCCGCCCTTCAACATCGGTGCCACCACCATGGGCTATGGCCTGGGCTGGGCGGGCGCGTCGGCCTTCAACACCAGTGAGACCCGCAAGCGCACCGTCTCGATCATGGGCGACGGAGGCTTTTGGCACAACGGTTTGACCAGCGGCGTGGGCAACGCGGTGTTCAACCAGTCCGACAACTTGCTGCTGGTGGTGGACAACGGCTACTCGGCCGCCACAGGCGGGCAGGACGTGCTGTCGTCCAAAGCCATCAACCCGATCCGCAACACCAACAACCCGATCGAAAAAGCCGTGCGCGGTGTGGGCGTGCAGTGGGTCAAAACCGTCACCAACACCTACAGCCTGGAACAAATGCGCCAGGCACTGCGCGACGCCCTGACCACAAAGTCGCAAGGCCCCAAGGTCATCGTGGCGCAAAGCGAATGCATGCTCAACCGCCAAAGGCGCGTCAAGCCGCTGATTCGCCAGCGCATCCAGCAAGGCGAGCGCGTGGTGCGTGAGCGCTTTGGCATCGACCCCGACACCTGCACCGGCGACCACTCGTGCATTCGACTGTCCGGCTGCCCGTCGCTGAGCATCAAGCCCAACCCCGATCCGCTGCGCCAAGACCCGGTGGCGGCTGTGGCCGACAGCTGCGTGGGCTGTGGCCTGTGCGGCGAGGTGGCACACGCCGCCGTGCTGTGCCCCTCGTTTTACAGGGCCGAGATCATCAACAACCCCAGCGCCTGGGACCGCTTCAAGCAGGGCCTGCGCCAGCGCGTGATTGGCTGGCTGCAAAACCGCATCGAGCGCCGTCTGGAAGGCATTGCCGCATGAACGACTCCACCCGACCTCAAGGCATCATCAGCCTGGCCATTCTGGCCATGGGCGGTGAAGGCGGCGGTGTGCTGGCCGACTGGCTGGTCGACCTGGCCGAACACAACGGCCACTGGGCGCAAACCACATCCGTGCCTGGCGTGGCGCAACGCACGGGCGCCACGGTGTACTACATCGAGATGTACCCGCAATCGGCCTCGCCCACGGGACAAATGCCGGTGATGGCGCTCAGCCCTTTCCCTGGCGAAGTGGACATCGTGCTGGCCTCGGAGTTGATGGAAGCCGGTCGCGCCTTGCAGCGCGGGCTGGTCGATGCCGACAAAACCACCTTCATCGCGTCATCGCACCGCGTCTACTCCATGACCGAGCGCACCGCCATGGGCGACGGGCGGGTGGACGAAGCCAAGCTGCTGGCCGGAGCGCAGGCGGCCGCGCGGCAGTTCATCAGCGCTGACTTTGCCAAACTGGCCGAGCAAGCGGGCAGCCTGATCGCCCCAGCCCTGTACGGCGCTTTGGCCGCCAGCGAACGCTTGCCCTTCTCTCGAGCGCAATTCGAAGCCACCATCGAGCGCAGCGGCGTGGGTGTGAAAACCAGTCTGAAAGCTTTTGCCGCCGGCTTTGACGCAGCCATGCAGGTGCTAGCGCCCAGCGCAACAAGCGTGGCCGATGCCACACCGCTCGCCCTGCCCCTGCACCGCCAAGTCGGCCCCAAACTGCAGGCCCTGGCGCAAAGTCTGGAAGGCGTGTTTGCGTCCTCGGCCCACGCGGTCATCGCCTCGGGTTTGACACGGCTGGCCGATTACCAGGATGTGGGCTACGCCACGCTGTACGCCCGGCGTTTACAAGACATGGCACAAGCACTGACCCAGGCCAAGCTGGCGTCGGCACTCGCCGATGACATTTTGCGCGAGGGCGCACGGCACCTGGCGCTGTGGATGTCTTACGAGGACACGGTGCGTGTGGCCGATCTGAAAACACGCCGCAGCCGTTTCCAGCGCGTCAGCCAGGAAGTGAGCTTGAGCGAGAAACAGCTGATCGACATCCACGAATTCATGCACCCGCGTCTGGAAGAAATTGCCGACACCCTGCCCGCCAGCCTGGGCCGCTGGTTGCTGGGCTCGCGCACCGCACGCGCCGTGGTTGGCCGCTTCACACAAAAAGGCCGCGTGGTGCAAACCAGTTCCCTGCGGGGGTTTTTGCTGCTGTATGCCGTGGCTTCACTGCGCCGCATTCGGCCGATGTCTTTGCGCTATGAAACCGAGCAACAGCGCATGCTGGCGTGGTGGACGCAAGCCATCGCCTTGCTGCCCCGACATGCCGACTTGGCCCTGGAGCTTGTGCGAGCGCAGCAACTGGTCAAAGGTTATGGCGACACCCATGCACGTGGTTGGCAGCATTTTGAAAAACTGATGGCCACCTTGCCCCGCCTGCAACAACTGCCCGACGCGGCCAACCGGCTGAATGCTTTGCGCAAAGCGGCCCTGGCCGACGACAGCGGCCAGGCCCTGGACCAAGCCGTGCACCAGCTGGCACCTGCGTGACGCGCGCAAAGTCGCCACCACGAATACCCTACAAGTTCCCCACAAAACCCAACCACAACAGGAGACAAGCCCATGAAACAACGTTTACTCACCCAGGCCACAGCACTGGTTTTGGCGCTCGGCGCCAGTTCTGCCGCGCTGGCGCAAGAGGTCACCTTGCGCCTCATCAGTGGTTTTGCGGAAAACGGCATCTACGTGCAACGACTGCAGCCCTGGATCAACAAAGTCAATGCCGAAGGCAAAGGCGTTTTGCAGATCAACTTCATCGGTGGGCCACGGGCCATTCCCTCGTTTGAGCTGGGCAACGCGGTCAAAACCGGTGTGGTCGACATGGCCTTGAACACCGGCGCGTTCTACACCAACGTGATGCCCGAGGCCGACTTTCTCAAGCTGACCCAGATCCCTGTGGCCGAGCAGCGCAAGAACGGCGCCTTCGATGCGATCAACAAGGTCTGGAACGAGAAAGCCAACATGCAGTACCTGGCCCGCATGGTGGAAAACCAGCCCTTTCACATCTACACCAACAAGAAGGTCGACAAGCCCGATCTGACGGGCCAGAAAATCCGCATCACGCCGGTGTACCGCGACTTCTTTCAGGCCCTGAACGCCAGCGTGATCACCACGCCACCGGGCGAGGTCTACACCGCGCTGGAGCGCGGCGTGGTCGATGGCTATGGCTGGCCCATTGGCGGCATTTTTGACCTGAACTGGCACGAGAAAACCAAGTTCCGCATTGACCCGGGTTTCTACGATGCCGAAGTCTCGCTGATCATGAACCTGCCTGCCTACAAAAAGCTCAGCGACGCGCAGCGCAACTACCTGCAAAAGCAGCTGCTGGCGCTCGAAGCCGAGAACACCTTCTGGGCACGCTACTCGGCCGATGAAATCGCACGACAGACCAAAGCCGGCATTCAGACCATCACCTTCGATGCGGCCACCAGCAAGGCTTTCCGCGACAAAGCCTACGACATCGGCTGGGCCGCTGCGGCCAAGCAAAGCCCTGAAGTGGCTGCGCGACTCAAGCCCTTGTTCTCCAAATGATGAACGCCCTGTCGGAACGGTTTGGCCGGGGGATTTCCGCACTGGCCCTGTTCGGTTGCCTGCTGCTTTTGGCCATGATGCTGATCATCGTGACCGATGTGGCGCTGCGCAACTTCGCCATCCCGGGTGGTCCGCAAGGGCTGTCCTGGAGCAACGAAGTGTCTGAATTGATGCTCTACCTGATCACCATGTGCGTGGCGCCCTGGCTGCTGCGTCAGGGCCAGCACATCCGGGTGGACATTTTCCTGCAGGCCATTCCACCGCGCATGGCCTGGGCGCTGGAGTGGGTGGGCGATGTATTGGGTCTGCTGTGCTGCCTGGTGCTGGCCTGGTACGGTGCACAGGCCACCTGGGCCAGCTATGTGGCAGGGTCGCTCAGCATCAAGACGCTGGTCACACCCGAGTGGTGGTCGCTGGCCCCGTTGCCGGCGGTCTTTGTGCTGCTGTCGATCGAGATGGTGTTCCGCATGCACCGCCTCTATCACGCCGAGCGCGGTCCGCGCCAGGACGCTGTGAGCGCAGCTTGAACCTGAATATCCCCGTGAACCTTTCTCCCTCTGGAGCCTGAATATGAGCAGTTGGCAAATCGCAGCCTGGTTGATGTTGGGCGGCTCGACCCTGCTGTTGTTCATGGGCATGCCCGTGGCCCTGACTTTTTTGGGCGTCAACATCGTGGGGGCCGTGCTCTACATGGGCGGTGAACCCGGACTGGTGCAACTGGTGCGCAACAGCGTCAGTTCGGTCACGGCTTTTGCACTCACGCCCATTCCGCTGTTTGTGCTGATGGGCGAAATTTTGTTTCACACCGGTCTGGCCCTGAAAGTGATTGAAGGTGTGGAGCGACTGATCATCCGTGTACCGGGCCGCCTGGCCGTGGTCGCGGTCGTGGCGGGCACGGTGTTTTCGGCCATCTCGGGCTCCACCATTGCCACCACGGCCATGCTGGGCTCACTCATGCTGCCCGTCATGCTGGCACGCGGTTACCACCCGACCATTGCGACCGGCCCGATCATGGCCATTGGCGCGGTGGACATGCTGATCCCGCCTTCGGCCCTCACGGTCTTGCTGGGTTCGCTGTCGGGCATCTCGATTTCCAAGCTGCTGCTGGGCGGCGTGATGCCAGGCATTTTGTTGTCGGTGGCCTTTGTGGCCTGGATCATTGTGCGGGTCCGCATCAGCCCGCACCTGGCCCCGGTTGACACCGAGGTCGAACAACACCACGGCTGGGCACGCTGGCATTTGCTGTTTGCCTATGTGCTGCCTACCCTGTCGATTTTTGGCGTGGTCGTGGGTGCCTTGGCGGCAGGCTGGGCCACCCCCACCGAATGCGCCGCGCTTGGGGCCTTTGCCACCATGTTCCTGGCCGCGCTTTACCGCGTGCTGCGCTGGGAAGCGGTACTCAAAGCCCTCAAGGGAACAGCGGGCATATCCGGCATGATCTTGTTCATCATTCTGGGGGCCACCACCTTTGCGCAGATTTTGTCTTTCTCGGGCGCCAGTTCGGGCCTGGTGCAATTCATCACCGGCCACGGCCTGTCGGCCAACCAGATCCTGATCGGCATGATGCTGCTGCTGATTTTTCTAGGCATCTTTGTGGACCAGGTCAGCATGATGATGATCACCCTGCCCATTTTCATGCCCATCGTGAACACCTTGGGCATCGATCCGGTCTGGTTTGGCGTGCTGTTTTTGATCTGCATGCAGTTGGGTCTGCTTTTGCCGCCGCACGGCTTGCTGCTCATGACCATGCGCGGCGTCGCGCCCCCATCGGTGACCATGGGCCACATCTTCCTGGCCGTGACGCCCTATGTGGTGATGAGTTTGCTGCTGCTGACCGCCGTGTTCCTGGTGCCGGGCATCGCGACCTGGTTGCCGAGCTGGATGGGCTGAACAGGCACATGCACCTGTTTTTGCAGGCGCTTGCCTGCAAGCGATGTGGCCCACGCACCCCAAGCGCTGGCCATGCCGCAAGCTCACTTGGGTGTCAGATCAGGCGCTTGCGCTGCAGCAGCACGCAGCTTGTCCTTCTTGCTCGGCCGTGAGCCTTTGATGCCACCGTTGCCCGGTGATGGCGGTGGCGGAACTTCGGTGGGCTCAAAGCCTGGAATTTGCTCCAAAGCCAGCGCCAGGCTTTCGCGTTTTTGAATCAGCTGCCAGTGCGCCAGCGCGGCGGCGGTGACAAAGCTCACCGCGTCACCATGCGCCCCCGCCCGACCCGTGCGGCCAATGCGGTGGGTGTAGTCGGTGGCCGAGCGCGGCAGGTCGTAGTTGACCACCACGGGCAGCATGGCGATGTCGATGCCGCGCGAGGCCAGGTCGGTGGTGACCACCACATCCCAGCGGCCGGCCTTGAATTCACTCAAGACGTCCTGACGTGCGCCTTGGCTCATCTCGCCATGAAAGGGCGTTGCAAACACGCCCGCCTTGTACAGCTTGTTCGCCACATGCTCGCAGGCGTAACGCGTGGCCACAAACACCAGCACCTGCTTCCAGCCGTTTTCCTGGATCAGGTGACGCAGCAAGGCGGTGCGGCTTTTCTCGTCCACGCGGATGGCGCGTTGGGTGATGTCCGGCTTGTGGCCTTCAAACGCCTCGACCGTGATGCGCACCGGATCGCGCAGCAGCTTGGCCGCCAAGGCTTCCACCTCGGGCGCGAACGTAGCTGAAAACAGCAAAGTCTGGCGCTTGGGTGGCAGCAGCGCCAGCACGCGCTGCAGCTCGTCGGCAAAGCCCAGGTCCAGCAGGCGGTCGGCTTCGTCCAGCACCAGACGCTGCACATCGGCCAGGCGCACGGCGTTTTGGTCAATCAGGTCAAGCAAGCGGCCGGGCGTGGCGACCACGATGTCAGCCCCGCCGCGCAGCGCCATCATTTGCGGGTTGACTGAGACGCCGCCAAACACGATGTTCACCTTGAGCGACTGGGGCAACTTGTACGCCAGGTTGGCCAACACATCGCCCACTTGAACTGCCAACTCGCGCGTGGGCACCAGCACCAGCACACGCACGGGGCGGCGAAAATTGGTCTGGCGCGGCGAAGCCAGCAAGTGATGCAGCAGCGGCAATGCAAAAGCCAAGGTCTTGCCCGAGCCCGTGGGCGCGGTGGCCCAAACGTCGGCAGATTTCAAGGCAGCAGGAATCGCCTCGGCCTGGATGGGGGTGGGGGCATACAAGCCCATGTCACCCACCGCGCGTTGCAGCGCGGGGGACAGGCCCAGTGGGCCAAAACTCAAGCTCATGCCTGATCCTCAAAAAATGGCGACAGGGAAAGGATCAAGCTGACACGACTCATCGCTCATCACCCTCCAGGGGAGAACGGTCGGGCACCATCGCCAAAAAACTGGCCAAATCGCCCGGCTTGGCGGCACCCGCCCGCTCGGCAAAAAAAGCCGCTGCATTCAAGGCCGACACCTTTTCCGCAACGGCCACGGTGATGAACTGGTTGAGTGAGGCCTGATCTTGTTCCGCCAACTTGCGCGCATGGGCGTACAAAGAGTCGGGCAAGCGAAGGGCAAAGGTACTCATAAGGCATCCTCCAAAAAGGCCAAAGCCTGGGCTGGCGTTTTGACAGCCAGGCCAAAACGTGGCGCAGCCATCGAAAAGTCTTTCACATTGCGGGTGACCAAGGCGTGAACCCGCGCGTTCACAGCGGCCTCCAACACCATTTCATCACCCGGGTCTCGCAGCTGTGGCCGCCAGATGTAATGCAAGCTCACAGGCTCCACCCACACGGCCAAGGCGGACAAAAACGCATCCACTTGGTCAGCAGAAAAACCGTGCAAGGCCCGTATCTCATCACGCTTGAGGACCGACTCGTATTCAAGCCACACAGCGGGCGACGCCACCATGCGCAAACGCGCCGAAGCGACCGCTTGGAGCAGTGCATAAGACACGCCCCGAGCACTGCTCAAAGCTGCAACCAGCACATGGGTGTCCAGCAACATGGTTTTCATGATGTTGCCAATGATATCAGCGATTGACTACGCGGTTGGTGTTGGATGGCTTGAATCCCAAAGACCCGGCGGATTCAAAAGTGAAGTGCAACACCCACTACGTGACGTCCTGAGCGAGAAATACTGTTCCCGCGTGAAGCAGCAGCTTGTACGACTTGGCGATCAGAGCGCAAAGTCGGCCGACCTGTCAATCAATGACGAAAGTGCCGCACACCCGTGAACACCATCGCCACGCCGCGCTCGTTGGCGGCGTCAATCACTTCCTGGTCGCGCATCGAGCCACCGGGCTGGGCCACGCAAGTCGCGCCTGCATCCACCACCACGTCGAGGCCATCTCGGAAAGGGAAGAAGGCGTCGCTGGCGACCACGGTGTTTTGCAGGCTGAGCTTGGCCGCTTCGGCCTTGATGCTGGCAATGCGGGCGGAATCCAGGCGGCTCATTTGGCCTGCGCCCACGCCCATGGTCATGCCGTTTTTGCAGAACACGATGGCGTTGGATTTCACGAACTTGGCCACTTTCCAGGCGAACAGCAAGTCGTTCAGCTCTTCAGGCGTGGGTTGTTTGACGGTGACGATTTTCATGTCAGCCAAAGCCAGCTCGTGGTTATCGGCACTTTGCAGCAAGAGGCCTGAGCCCACGCGCTTGGTTTCCAAAGCGTTGCGCACATGGCCGTAGTTCGCGGGCAAGGCGATTTTCATCAGGCGCACATTGACTTTGCTCTTGAACACCTCCAGCGCTTCGGCGCTGAAGTCGGGAGCCATCAGCACTTCGACAAACTGCTTGCTCACCGCCTCAGCGGCTGCCTTGTCCACCGGGCGGTTGAAGGC
>JACCEA012572252.1_pt1 | contig 14770 bp, 18 predicted proteins | sample 7449851 | NCBI WGS metagenome assembly JACCEA01 (sample SAMN15323453, study PRJNA562643) | freshwater metagenome | isolation source: river surface water | place: USA:Blue River Watershed | collected 2017-08-18 | reverse complement strand
TACGAGTATCGTCAGCATCAAGAATGAAATAGTCTGGATAACTTGCTTCAATCTCATACGCCATAAACGCATAGCAACAGTAATCCATATTATCTACATCTAAATACTCTTCTGAATCTTCATCTTCCTCTTCATCCGAAAAATATTCAAACCTAATCTCATCTTTATGAACAACCACTTTGTAGTTTGTTCCTGAGTTAAAGTCGATATTTTCTTCTTCTAAAAACTCCAGCCATGTAGGCTCAACTTCATCATGGCCATTAGTAATACAGCAATATAGTTCTGCGCCAGTGTTATTTCCACAGTAAAAAGAAACACCCCAAGCGCCACCCTGCTCTTGATGAACCACTTTAATGTCATTAAAGGATTTAGGGTTTATATCGGATTTAAATTCCAACTGATTTACTCCAACATGCTCACTGTAATGAACCTCGAACGGTAACTTAAAGTAATCAAGGGCTGTTGTTTTATCTACCGATTTTTTTGTTGGCGCTTTAGCCATGGCAATTCCATTTAAATTTAGTTTGATTAATTAGCAACAATTTTCACTATGCCTGTCAGTTAGATTTTCTGTCAATGAATTTATACATAAGGCCTTGGAAAAAACCGCTCTTTCGAGTCGCTAGAGCGGTTTTGGCAGAGCACCTCTTGGCAAATTCAATACTTCATCTTTGTCTAAGTTTGATAACGAATCGTTTGTATTTGCTGATGGGGTAGTGTTTATTGGCTTTGGCGTGTCAATCCTTGCTTGGGGTGATTTATAAATTGCTTTACCAATAGTGCTTTTCATTGCAGGCTGAGATTTAATCGGGTTCAAAACCTTCGGCTTAGGCAAAGGCTGGGGTTTGGGCGCATAGGGAACTTTGGGGTGCTTTGGTTTTGCTTTTGGGGTAGGCTGTGACGCTTTCTGTTTTGCGTGGGCATCTGCTTGCTGTTTAATAGCCGTCCATGTGTTATCTATGATTACCCGCAACAATCCTAATTGTTCTTCGGGATTGGTGACTTCTTTAATCTTCATGGGCATCTCCTTTTCTTATATTTAGCGAGATACCCTCTGCCAACTATGTTTTAAACCTCCACAGGTAAATGAACTATGTTGTCAGCACCATATTGCCCTTGAAGCAAAAAATAAGCGTCTTGACTACTTTCAGCCATAACTCGTGTTTTTATGACATAACCATTAGCCCGAACATAAGCCTCAAATGTTCTCATTTAATCCTCCAAAATGAGCAGGACTAAAACTAGAAGCAGAATTAGTCCTGTATTCATAATCTGTCGTTTTAAACGACACTCAAAGTTAACGGCCAAAACCCGCTCTGACGGCGCCGCTAGCCTGCTCAATCTGCGAATCTAAATCGCCAGCCTCCACAGCGCCCTTAATAATCTCTAAGGTTTTAATTAAATCCTCTGCTGTAGCAACTTCAACGGCTGTTTTTCCTTTAGCTAACTCAATTAGCTTAGCGCCGTAACGAACATTGACACATACCTTGCCTTCCGTAGCAACAAACCACCAAGGGCGCACACGCTTTTCAATTTCAATGTTTTTGCGAGAGCCGTCGTAGTCTTTAACTGTTTTGAACTTCTTAACGGTGTAAGTGCCGCCTTCTTTTTGGGCTTTTGCTAACTGAATTTGTTCCCAAATCTTTGTAGCTAGCTTATTTCGTCTATGTAGGATGGGCGGGATTGATGTTGGCTTTTTAGAATTTACTAATTTCAAGCTATTTAATGTGCTCATTGTTTTCTCCTTTAAGTTAATGGGCACACTTAATTTATTGTCGGCCTTTTTGAAAGAGCAACCTCTTTTTGCCAATATCTGTTTAAACCTAATAATCTTTGCCAGATTTATTCTTCTTTTATTAGATTTCACTAAATAACTATGACAGACAAAACAACGCAATGTTTTGTAGTGCCATTAATTACTACTGATATGAGTAGCGACACTCAATTGTTATGTCGCCCTAAACCTAGTCAATCGTGCTCGTAGGGACGGAAATTCTGAACAGTAGCAGAGACTTGTTATCACTATCCTTAACAGGACGCTATTGGAGTTGCTTGCCAATTGATACGAGAATATTCAGCATAAAGATTTAAATCACGAGAAAGCCCTGCTCGACACAGCAACTTTCAAACAAGACATAGGTAGCCACTTATTGCTTATGTCATTGTTGCGTTTCATAGCCGCACATAAAAGGAGACAGCGAAACCGCCCTTACCAATTTGGTTGTGCTCTAAGTGGTGTAGTAAAGAACTCAGCGAAAGTCCTTTTCTATTACTGAGCCTGTTGCTTAAGGCTCAGTGTAGGTTGAATCTAGCGAAAATCAACTAAGAAGAAAGAAATGTGTGAGCGAAAGCGACACACAGGCGAATGTAGTTCGCCTACAAACAAAGATTAAACTTTCAAGTTCGCAACGAGTTGGCTATATAACTCAGGCATTTCTTCTTCCGTGACTTCCCAAGCGCCACACTTGGGCTTAACTAAATCCCATAATTCCCAGCCTCCAAACGCGACAACCGCTTGTCCAAGCAATCCAATTGTGGAGTTAATAATTTCTTCTGCTGTTGCCGTTGAGCTATCTTCATAAGCACAAAGAATAGCCATTGGTAAGCCTTCGTTAATAGCCATAGACTTTCCAAGATAGCCTTTTGATTCTAGTGAACGAATACGCTCGTCTAGGGCTATGGAGAATTTTGATAATTCCAGTTTTACAGGGAAGTTCTCAAATTGAAATATTGCGGCAAATGTTTTCATTGGCAAACTCTTCTATTCTGGAATTCATAAGCATTCTACTCTAGGGGGTATAGGCAAGAAATCACCACCCTAAAACTATAAGTACTTCACCAAAATTTTTCGTAACGCAGAAAATTGTGAGCATAGAACCCATTTCAGGCTCAAATCATTCGTTTAAGCGGCGCAATACCCGAAGTGAATATCAGTTGCTTACAGCCCTACAAATAAACGCTTATAGGGCTGTTAATTAAATCGTGGCTTTTATGCCACGAATAAATATAACTTTAGTAGAGAATTATTATTTTTTCGAAAGAACCTTTTCGATTTCAACGACTTAGCATTTCGCCTTTTTCGGTTGCCCAAACCAAACATAAGAAAACATACTGTAGTTGCTTATTTATTACATTAAGGAGCTACACATGTCACAAGCAAGAGTACTTAACCCAACAGAGTTACGCCGCGTTTTAGATTATGTTGCGACACGCAGACATAGCGCACGAAACCGAGCCGCCCTACTTTTAACGCATTACGCAGGCATGCGGGTAGGCGAAGTAGCCGCTTTGCGCATTAACAATGTCTTAAACGCTGACGGGACTGTTAAAGAAGAAATTCGCTTAATGGCAAACCAAACTAAAGGTAGTCACGCTCGAACTGTTTATTTGAATGAAAGAATGCGTAAAGAGTTATCTTTGTACATAAAGTGCCTAAACATTAAAGACATTACTAAGCCACTTTTCTATACGCAAAAGCGAGAGGGCTTTAGTGCCAATACGCTGACTCAATATTTCTTCTTTCTTTACCGCAAGGTTGGCTTAGAAGGCGCTAGTAGCCATAGTGGAAGGCGTAGTTTTTTAACTGGGCTTGCTAATAAAGGCACAGCCATTCATATACTAAAAAGCCTTGCTGGACACAGAAACATTAGTACTACAGCCGCATATTTGTACTCTAGCCCAACCCAACTTAAAGCGGCGGTTGAACTTGTTTAGTCGTTTCAAACGACATTATTTTGTTGGCGCAGGAAATACACCCTGCGCAACATTCTTAATCATGTTTTCGGCATTCACGATATATCTCTTCACACTTGCGCCCATCACATTTCTATAAACCTGTCGTTCACTCATACTCATGCTATCAGTTGTCATAGCAGATGGCACTAGGCGCATGCTCTGCCCAATCTTCCAATATGGAACTTTAGGAACTTGTCCTTTGTGCTTTTGGTATTCGTCATAAACGGCTAAAGTGGTTTCAAGATTTCTAATTGTGTAATTCTTAGCAAGCGGATACTTTGCTGAACTTTCCTCAAAAGTCTTGTACTGGCGCCCCCGTTTAGTTGTATGGCGCTTTTTAAGAAGAGCATTAAACCTACTTTGTAAGTACCTCTTGCTAGAAGTAAGAGGCATAGCAACTACAAGAACTTTGTCGCTAGTCCATGATTCATTCCATTGTGACTTGTCTGTTAATTCCATCAACACCATATCACCACCTTCAGACACATGCTTTTCAGAAAATAATTCAACGCCTTTTTCTTTCCACCACTTTTTAAAGTCATCCTCTCTTACATCGCCAAAATCTTTATAAAGTTTGGCGTACTTTCCTTTGCCGCCATTCTCACAACACTGTAAGTAATCCTCGTTACGCCGCAAATATACCCACCACCAGTAATAAGGACTTCGTGTTTGTAGCGATAGTTTTGCTGGTTTGTTCTTGGTGCCAAAGTTTGGCGCATCAGCGAGAAATCTTACCTTCATTTTCTTAACTTTTAAATAACATGATGTCTTTTAGTGTATCAGAAAAAGTGCTATTGGACGGTAGTATCTATCTCATGGCAAGCGGTTAAATTTCTTAACAAGCACCATGTAATTAACACATACACAAAGGAAATAAATCATGAATACATTAGTAAACGCAGTAGAAACATCAGTAACTAACAATGTCGTTTCAAACGACACAAAGCAAAATGGCTTTGACGCCAAGAAAACTTTGCTTGGATTGGTAAAAAAGCGTGAGGGCTGGGAAGTAGGAACTTATCGCAAAAGCAATCAAGAGCTTTATGAGCTTCTTGCCGAGTGCTTAGGATACTGTGGCGACTTAACTTTCGCCGAATCAAAAAGTAGAAACGAAGAATTAGTCGCCTACTACAAAGAAAATCAATACAAATACATGCCCGACACTCCTTTGGCATCTCGAGTTGTAAAGGCTGTCTTTGGGATTAATGACAGACGCCGCGTTAGTACCTATTCAATTGTTTTAAGACAAGCAATCAAAGAGCAAGTAACACCTCTTAATTTGCCTGCTTGGATTGAGAGTAAAGGCGGGGTACAGGAAATCAAGCTCGGGCACAGTACAACTTATATTAGCCCAAGCAATAAAGCGGAAATTGGCAAAAACTACTTTGATGGAAAAGTAACAATTGGCAATGCGAAATCTGAACTACTTTCACATGTTGCTGACTCCGACAAGATGGGTACATCCTGTGTACTCTTAGCCGAACAAATGCCTAATGGAAGTTTTGATATTAAGGCTGTAATCAGAACATCTGCCGCATTAAATGCGGCATACATGGGGCTCTATTCGCAACAGAATGAAGCCATGGCAAAAGCAAAGGCTGAAGTTAAAGCCGCCAACGATGCTGATGGCGCTATTGCGAAACAAGCCTAATAACCAACAAGGGGCTACTTAACTGTAGCCCCACTTTAAAAGGAAATAAAAATGTTAATCAAAAGAGGAGATGAATATGAACCGCAAACGCTTAACGACATCATCTTTGGCAACTTTGAAAGCAAATGTCGTATTTACGATATTGTCACGAATTCCGAGCCACTACCTTCAAGCGGCAAATCAGGAATTCTTTTGTACGGAGTCTACGGCACAGGCAAGACAACCTTGGCAAAAATGCTTCCTGACGCAATTGAAAAAGGCAAAGTAGAAACTGATACAAATATGCCGCCAGAGTTCATTGCTTGCCAACAGGGATTTAATGGCGCTCAAGTAATGGATTTAATTTCGAAAATACTCGATAGAACTTCTATTAATAGTAGCGGCATCCACTACATCATTATTGATGAAGTGGACATGTTAACCAAGCTCGCGCAAGAGAGCCTTAAGTCGGCAATGAACACGAAGAGGGGGATTTTTATTTTGACAACCAACAACCTTTCTCGGCTTGATAAAGGAATGCTTGATAGATGCGTATTGGTAGATATGAATGCGGCTGACGATGCGGAGTTATTGCCTTTCGCTAAAACCATAGCGAAAGAAATGTATGCCGATATCGCCGATGCTGAACTATTGCCAACAATTAAAGCGTCAAATGGTTCATTTAGAAATCTCAAACATAATATTGAGAGATTAATACGCCGCAAAAGCATGCCTGATAACATCATCTTTTAAACAAAATTATTTAATATTTTGACGCCCGCTTTATGCGGGCTTTTTTGTTTCAAAATTTGTAATTAAATGTAGAATAAAAACATGGCAAATAAAACATTTAATTCGAAAGCAATCATTGAACTGGCTGACGCTGGCGAACTAACTAATGCTGAAATTCGAAAAGCAATCAAGAGGGCTGATGAGCTTGGACTTCGTGAGGTTGTAGGCAAACTACAAACAAAATTAGTTCAACCTGAATCTTTTGCTGATGACAATACGCCAACCGAGTTAAGGGATAGGGTTGCTAAAGGTATTAGCGCACTCAAAACTCTTGGTTATCACCCCAATAGAACTGAACAGATGTTGAGGCGTCACGGCATAATCGAAACGCTTAATAGAATCGCCAAAAATCAAAACTCTAGCGAAAATTTTGATAGGTTAAGAAATGCGAATATGCTTCACCTAACCGCGGAAGCAATCATCTTAGATTACAAACAATTTTTTTCTGAACAAGCAATCAACCTCGCACAGTTACGCATTGATAGCATTAGTTAATCTTAGGCCAACTTGTCAGCAACCATCGTAGGCGTTAGTTTCGAATAGTGTCGCTCAATCATGGCGGCACTATTTCCCATTTGTTTCGCTAAAGTATGAATATCAATCTTATTTTCAATTAACTCCAATGTGGCATATGTATGCCGCAATGAATATAGGGTTCTTTGTTCGCCTTCAGCATTCACGCCTAAACCACTATCCCTCATTAGTCTTTTAAAAGCGCCGTCTATACGCTGTGGCTGATGTCCGTCCGAGAATACAAATATCTTTTCCTTAGCCCTACGCTCAAACAACCTTTCAAATGGAATATCGCAAACGGCTTTTTGGCGACTATGTAATCGCTTAAGAACATCGACAGCCCTATGCTTGGCAATAAGCCATCTCCCGCCTGTCTTACCATTCACCCATATACGCAAGTATTTCTTCTCGCCCTGTGTATGCCATTCGATATTGTTCCAACATACATTGAGTGCTTCAGTTCCATGCCGCATTCCAGTTAATAGCAACATCTCTACATAGTCACGAAGTAATGGCCTTGTGAGACGCTCTACTTCCAGCCTACCTTCCAAACACCAAGACTCCATATACTTTAATAGCGCATCAATCTCTTCCCGACTAAACGCCGGCCTTGTCTTACTCTTCATTCCTCTGGTTGTTAATTTTGGAATTGATGCTCGCTCGCTCAACCAGCCTTTATGAATTGCCACATTCTGTAACTTAGTCCAAGCACTAGCAAAGTTCATTAGTGTTGATGCTTTAGGTATTAGTTTCATTTGACGATTGCGCCAAATCTCAAATTCCGTAATGTCTGTATAAGTTAAATCTTCTAGTCTTTTGTCCTGAAAATATGGCATAAAGTATTTCTCAATACATGTGATGTAACTGGCATACACGCTCTTACCTATGCCTGCATCCAAGTCACGCCTTAACTCATAAAGAGTAGCGTGTGCTATTTCTGTAAAGTTTGGCGCTTTTCGTGCGAGCCCTAACTTGTGACGAAATCTGGCCTCGTCATACGCATCACAAGCAACCTGAACCGCATTCTCAATACTTGCTTGCTTAGTTGAAAAGCGCTCCCACTTGTTTTGTCGTTTAAAACGACAATGCCAATAAGGGCTGTCGGGACGACGAAAGATAATTACTTCACCATCGCGCAAGGGAATAAGACTTGGCGGAAGGTAACTTAAGTTTTGTAATTCAGATTGAGAGTCGTGGGACGAGGAGATTAGATTGTAGGTTTTTAGTTGTTTTGTAAACCTAGCCACAAACTTGCTGTAGAAGCGTTGTACTCATACAGCAAGTTTATTTTCAGAAATTTAAAAGGACAACCTAATATCTACTCGTTATTAACTTGTTCCAAAAAGCATTGGAAGCTCGCCATTGAGAATATGGCCTTGCGTTTCCTTCATACATTCCGCTATCAAAAATCACATCACCTGACTCAACCAATTTAATCCAAGACTCATAATTCATCGGCTCTCCAAATACAATCTCCGTATAAATTCCTTGAGAATCTTGAAGGCACTTAAACCACCCCTTTTGATTAAACTTTCTTTCAAGTTTTGCTTTTATGGAATCTTTATTCCACTTGGCAATGGTTAAGTTCTCTGCTTGGGCGGCTACTGGTACTAATATTTGCTTATTGCTTCTCTTATCCGCACTAAAAAAATATTTCGCATGAATATTTTTTTCATCATCAACAATTAATATTTGCCCAAAGTCATTTATCTTATTAATCTTAGGCGCGGGCTCGCCTGACCAAGAGTGGCGCATATTCTTTTCAGGATTTGGCCTGCCGAAAACTTGTAAAAATTTATTGCGGCTATCAATTCCAAATTGAGAATCTCTATATATGTAGTAATTTGCCGCCCAATCTCCAAAAGTAGTTTTAGAGGTTGTATTGTTCTTCATTTCATAGCCAAACAAATCAGGCTTATTACTGGCATTCGCTTGTATCCCCATTTGGTTTTCTAGCCAATGGCCGCCCCTGCCATCATGTGTTTGTGTATATCCACTTACATCAGGCTTTTTACCTTTTACATTTTTTCTGAATAATTCAATTATTTCTTCTTTGTCGGACATATTTGCCTAAAAACTATCAATAGGCAGAAATTACCATTTATCTATAAAAATTTGAATCAAAAAGAAGTTCTTGACGATTAGGGAGTCTTCCAATACTCTATTAATACAGGGCAAAATACAGGATAAGTTATGGGCAAGAAGGTTATAGATACTGAGGATAAGGCTAGTTTTATCAGGGAAAAAAGGGAGCAACTAGGATTAAACCAAGCGGAGTTTGCGGAACTACTAGGACTTAAAAAAAATGGGGAGCGAACCGTAGGCGGCTGGGAAAGAGGCGAACACTTACCATCTCCAACTAAATGGCAGCAAATCCTAGGCATTAAGCACCATGTTCCATTTAGGCATTCGGATAATGCGCCTCAACTATTCAAATTTATTGATTTATTTGCTGGCATTGGCGGAATTCGAATTCCCTTTCAAGAGCTAGGCGGCAAATGTGTATTCACTTCTGAATGGGACAAATTTTCACAGAAGGTTTACGCAACCAACTTTGGTGAAATGCCTTCGGGCGATATAACGCTTGTTCCTGCTACAGCAATTCCAAACCATGATATTTTGCTTGGCGGCTTCCCTTGCCAAGCATTCTCACAGGCAGGATTGAAGCGCGGCTTTAGCGAAACTCGCGGAACTATGTTTTTTGAAATCCAGAGAATATTGGCTGAGAAGCGCCCCAAAGCATTCATGCTTGAGAATGTAAAGCAATTAAAAGGGCATGACAAAGGAAGAACACTACAAACGATTTTAGATATTCTTGAAGGCAATAATTCACAAGATATTCCTGAAGACATTCCAATGTCTGAAGAAGCAAGAAGGGCTCTTTCGGCAAAACTTAATTATCAAGTTTTTTTCAAAGTATTGAGAGCTGGAGACTTTGGAATACCTCAAAATCGTGAAAGAATTTTTATTGTTGGCTTTGACAAAGACTACTTTGGAAAGAATATTGATTTTGAAAAAATATTCAATTGGCCAACACCACCAATGACTCCAACTAGACTTGGCGACATTCTTGAAGACTCCAGCAAGCTCGATGATAAGTACACGCTTTCAGACAAGCTCTGGCAAGGGCACCAAAGAAGGAAAGAGGAGCACAAAGAAAAAGGTAATGGGTTTGGATATTCACTATTTAATGCTGACAGCTCTTACGCCAACACTATTAGTGCGAGGTACTACAAAGATGGAAGCGAAATTCTAATTGACCAAAGCCATCTAAATAAAAACCCAAGGAAACTTACGCCAAGAGAATGCGCAAGGCTTCAGGGCTTCCCTGAAAGTTTTGTTGTTGATGCTGTGTCTGATGCTCAAACCTATAAGCAGTTTGGAAATTCAGTATGTATGGCTGTAATTAGGGCTATAGCGGCTCAAATGATTACGGCAATAAATGTTGCCAATGCGCTAAAAGGTGAAACCAAATCTTCTCCCAAAAAGGCATCTCAAAAGAAAAATCAATTAGAGCTTTTCGAGGGTTAAAGCCCAAACTTATTACCCACTCTATTAGCGTCGTTTAAAACGACACTAATAGAATGAGGAAATATCAAAGTAAAAATCTCTTTGAAAGTGATGAGCGTTTGCCTCCCTCTGGGCATCTAACTCAGGTAATAATTCAATTCTTCCTGATTTCTGTATATCCTCGAAACGATTAACAAGCTCGTCCCACACAGCATCTGAAAAGCCAAGCACATCAAAACTCAAAATATCGTATGGCTTACCTTCATAATCCTGAACCTCTTGCTTTATAAGATTCCATCGAATCCCAGCAAATTTTTCCTTTGGCTCACGAAAAATTATCATTTCTTCATATATCCGTTTTTCGACGAATACCTGCTCAATAGATACACCGTTGAATGGCATTGACGGACTTAAGCTCGAGTCATTTTTATCTATGACGCAAGCGGTATTAAAGTCATAACCCCAACCACCGTTAATTGGTAAATCAATTTTGAAGTCCTCTAGGATTATTTGTCTAGGGGATTCGTTTGTTATTAAATTAGAAGGCGCTCTCATATATGTAGATTCGTTGTAATAGCCCTTTCTATCATGAGTTTTTTGTTTGTCAATTGCTTTCTTCGATTTTTATTGAAAATTAACTAGAGATGTTATAGACTGTAAACACATCAAGAGATGGCTTTGTCGCCACAGCAACCTGCTAACGCAGTAAGGTGCTAACCAAGATGCGGCTCCTTGTGAGCAATAAAAGCGACAAACCCACCGATTGGTGGGTTTTTTATTTGGGCGGATTTATTCCTACTTGCCATGCCCAGACATGTGTCGAAATGGCTAAATTGGAGAAGAGCATGTTTAGACCCCCGCCCGACTATGTATGGAAGCAAAAGGTTAAAGCCTACGAAACAAAGTTTGAAGACAAGGTACCCCAGTGGGCGCACACTCTATCAATAAATGATGCCGTCAAACTTTTAAATTCGTGCCTGTTTTTAAATTACAAGTTATCTACTGAGTACTTAATTGCTGGCGAACCATTAAGCGGATTTGGTGGACTTTGGAATCCACAACGAAATCGATGGGACTTCACTCCCAAAGAGCCTACGCCATTAGATTGGGCAAAGCAAAGGGGATGATATGAATATTCAATTAATTCAAATCGCTCCCTTGCCAAGTTATCTAGCGCCATCAATTGAGAGGCCGCCCAATACTGATGAATATAACTATCAAGCGATAGTAATTGAAGAGCATGGAGCTCACTACTACTGGGCAAAAGGAGTTTCGCTAGAAATTTCGAAAGAGGTTTATGAATTCGCTCGAGCAAATCCGAAACTTTTTAGTGAGTCAACATCTCACAAACTTCATGAACAACTCGAAACAATTAAACGATTAGATAAAGGGAGAATTTAATTATGGCTGCTCTTAAAAAAGGAACAATTTGTATCATCATTGCGGGATGTCCTGAAAACATTGGCATGCTTGTAGAAGTTATTGCGCATCTTGGAACATATGGCGAAAGAGAAGATGCTTACGAAATCAAAACCATCACTGGCAGAAACTTTAATCAACTATGGAATGGGAACAATTTAATAAAAGGCTACTCGAAGGTTGCGATAACTGATAGGCACAAACTACGCCCATTAGAAGATGGCGAACCGCCCAACAGCGATGCCTTTGTTGAAGATGAAGAGCTTTTACTTAATACTTAAATCAAAAGCGTAATCAATCATTTCTGAGGCAACATCAGAGATAAACTTTGGGGAGGGAATAATGCCAACCCTTCCCAAGTCCAATCTATCGGAATCCCAGCAGGTTTGTATCGTAGCGTTTGTGGATATGTCGCCACCCGAATGGTGTCTTATAGCAAAACACAAATCATCTAATTGGCTGCTGTTTAGATGAAATAAGTTGCCGTTCATTCCATAAGCGTATTCAGCACCACGCTCACCATGCTTTAAATCCTTACCGTCATCCCAACGGCAACTGTCGTGTAGAAAAGCAAATAACTCAACAACTAATAAATCCGCTTCACGCCTTTGAGCTATGTACTTACCATGATGAAATACTCTAGCCCAGTGATTGGCTCCATGTAAGCCATGCCAATCAATCTTGAATTGATTTCTTAAATGCTCGATAAGGTTATTGCGGCTGTATTCCATATCCAGTCGCTAAGTTAATCATCAGCCCTCTCGGCGCTAACCTCAAATGTTTCCAAGATACCATCTCTTAAATTATCAAGATATGGCAACTCAGCAATATGCTTTACATCATCATATGAAATGAAGGTACACATATCAGATAGTCTGCCATTCGTCATATAAGAGAAAACAGGCCGACGAATTTCAGTTGAAAATTTTTCTTGCCTATCTAGTGGCGCAACAATGTGCATCTTGATTTTTATATCCGGCTGTAATGCTACCAAGTCAGCCATTCTTAATATGCCCGAGTAAATTGAAGTTGTATGCTCAACCTCAAATGCTCTTGCTATCGACCTTTTATTTTTAATCCAAATTACATCAATTAATCCGATAGTACTTTGTGTAGCCTTGTCATATGAAAGTGGTAACGCTGTTAATAAAGTCCTAGGATTTTTAGGTTGCCAAACTTTCGAGACTCTCACCCTGTCCGGATTAGGCAGCCAAATATCAAACCCCATCTCCTCGCCAATTTTTGCTAAAAGCCCTTGTATCCTAATTGACTCCCTAACCTCACCATCATCAACAGTTTCTTCAGCATCTTCAGCATCTGTAGCAACAGTAACAATAAATTCCTTTGGCTCCTCTGCACTATATGACTCTTGAGGGGCAGAGAACTCTCCTCGCCACAATTCTTTTACTGGTGCGTAATAACAATATACCGATATCTTTCTAGCATTACCTTTTACTCCACTATTAGAGAGAGCATCGAATATTACTTTGTTTGAGTTAACAATTTTTTCGCCTATTGACTCTTCATCAAAACCAACTGAATATGGACTTTCAAGGCACTCTAACAATAACTTCCTATCTTTAAGAGAAATAATAGAAAGGTTTACAAATGGATTAAAGGCTGCCAAAAATACTGAAATCGTATTTCCACTCTTTCCAGTCAAATAGATTTTTTTAGCCTCCTCCATCGAATATAGCTCGTCAATATATTGCGCCTTTAATTTAGCATCTTCCTCAGTGAGGATTTTATTCACGGCGGCGCCTAATTTTTTATTTTTATGTAGCTCATTAAACAACCTTCTCCATGCCCCCTGAGATACCATCGCACGAGCAATCGCTTCTGTATTTTTATTGTTCCCTTTGCCGTTCCTATCGAGGATTCTGATTATTTTGTCGCAATCCTCGTCCGAAATTGAATCAGAATCGTCAGCCATAATTCTGCCAACCCAAAAATCTTTAAACTGGGCACTCAGTTCAGCCCATATTTTTTCCTTCTGTGCTGAGTCATAGAGTCCTTCAAACTCTGGAATAAAGTAAGCAAAATTAGTGTTAGTCATGTTATTTGTCTTAATGTTCCCAAATCACTTATTGAGAAATTTAATTTGAATTTAGTTATTAATAATGTAACAGGTTTGTCGTTTTAAACGACACACTTCAACATTCTTAAATTAGTTAGAATCAGTAATGCGAAACACTATAGATATAACCTTCGACTTTAGAAGCGATACACCCGCAGGCAAAGACCCTGATAGTTTTAGTCCTACGCTTCGGAAATATCACAAAGCCCTTTGGAGTAAGCCATTACCAAGCGGAAAAGACTTTTTGCTCGATGACTCGAAAGATGGCGCATATCTCTACCATCACTCTGAATTAGGTGAGTTTTATCTTTCTAGTGACACAGCTACCCATACCTTTAGCAGATGGGCGAGCATGTCCGACATAATTGCTCAAATAGATAAAGATGAGGTTGAAACATTTCGTCATCTCGCCTACACAATGGGAAGCATGGTTATTTTTCCTAGCAATCGTGTTGATGGGAAAAGCACTATCAATGGCGCAAGGGGCTTTCATCCTTTAATTAAAGATAGGATTGACCTTACTCTTGAATGTATTCGTCGCCTCTATCTAAACGAAACTAGCCCTCTATCAGAAGTGCTGGGGCGTTATAAAAGTTTCTTTGAACTATTTGATAACTTCCAAGGGTATGTTGAGTTCTTCTTATTCCAAGATTTGGTTGCTAATGATTTTTCAGAAATTAAATTCTTCATGCCGTTTAACAACTTCAAACCACCCGTTGTCCCTAAAACATTAGACGCTTATCTTAGATACAAGTCATCAGTAATAAATTACATAACAGCAAGAAATCAACGGATATCGGCGATTAGTTTGTCGTTTTAAACGACATAGCAAGAACGGTAGAACTGGATTCAGCATCCTAGAGTCCAGATTAAGAATGCTTGAACACTCTATACACTTTTACGCACGGTAGATAAATTATTGGGAGGAGAAAACGAAAACAGCCGCCGGTAGGCGACTGTTTGAGTTCTTGGTGGCCCGGGGCGGAATCGACCAAGGCTGAGGATGTCTAATCCAATCTCTAAATCTCTAATCTTCTAAAAGCCTTTTTTAAGCCTAACGTCAGCGGGAGAACCAATAGAACTGAGACGGCAAT
>JACCEA011345438.1_pt1 | contig 14780 bp, 10 predicted proteins | sample 7449851 | NCBI WGS metagenome assembly JACCEA01 (sample SAMN15323453, study PRJNA562643) | freshwater metagenome | isolation source: river surface water | place: USA:Blue River Watershed | collected 2017-08-18 | reverse complement strand
TGATAAACAGCTCATCGATTAATTTTATTGCGTATAGCCTCAATCTATTGTGGTTGATTTTTCCTTTTCGAAGCGATATGGTTTTGTTGGTTTCGGAATATTTCAAAGGAATGAACAAGCGTTTAAAGTGGCCATCTGATTCTGCAATTTCATTAATCAAATCTTCCATTTCCTCTAGGTTGTCGGATATCTCTTCAACGAATGCTATAATATCTTCTATGCTGTTTTCTTTCGCGAATTGGTACAAAAACTCGGTGTTATTCCATTGGTTTAGATTCCTATCGTATTCATTTTCATCATATTCATTGTAATGAAAAGAGTACAATTGGTTTTCAAAGATACATGTGATTTTCATAAAATCAACCTATGGGTTTATTTTTTTGATGTTTGACTCGTTTACTGCGATCACACCAAGTTAATGCGCTTATCGGTTACTTTCTGAAGGGTGCCGCCCAATTTGCGATTTTTGCAAAAATTTTGGAGGAGGGGTCAGTACCCTGAAAACTCTAGTTAAGAACATTGCGATTTTTTGGGAAGAGGTCAAGGATAATTAGAATCCTTACGTACCCGTTGAGTTTTTTATTGTCGATGTCTGTTGCCATATAATTAATTTCTTGTAGTGTCTGTACAAATGCTGCTAACGTTTTGAAGCTACCCGAAGGTGGCGTTTTCGTAGCACTTCACTTTCAACCAAGCACAAACTTTGATAGAAGCACAAAGTTTGATTAAACCATCGAATTGCTACTTTCTTATAGTTGCTGTTATCAGTCGTTAACTTTTCTTCTTTGTGACGATTTCCATTGAATCGATTAACTTGTTAAGAATTAAAGTGCCAATATCTGCACTTGGATGACCCGGTAATGGATTCTCTATTTTTTTATCTTTACCAATTAATGGAGTCTTTGTGTCGTATGAAAAAGCTTCGTTGGTGAGCGATTGGCGAACTTCTGTATTAAATCCATTTTCAGAATTATTAGCAGCAATTCTAATTCTCATAAAACCTAAGAGGTAATGTTGATATTTCGCGATCTCTTTAAGATGAAATCTATAAAGGGAAGTGAATACACCAAAAACAAGGATAAGTAAAGCGTATAGAATTAGATTTACACTAGAATTGTCGCTTCCAAATAGTTTTGTCAAAGTTTCCGACTTTGCCGCACTTGTTGTTTCTGCTGCAATCGTTAATAACGCTTCTTTGTAAGAACCTTGTCTAGAATTGTCAGTATAGAAATATACTCCAGCAAACATTGGTATTGCCAACATTATTGCAAGAAAAAAAGTTGATTGGAATCGATTTCTTGAAATCGCATTTTTACACTGCTCAATCGCATGCTCAATTGAACCTATTTTTTTGTCTGTGTCTGTATTCATTGTCTTTTTATTTAATGGCTGCTAATGTTTCATGGCTTGGCGTTCAGCCAAACATTGGCTGACGCGACGATGGCGTTGGCGCTCTTATTTCTTATAATTTGTTTCTTAGGAATGATAGAAAACTTCTTTTAGTATATGTTGCACTTTCACTTTTTAGATAGTTTTCAATGAAATTGTCGAGTTCGTTATACTTGTAGTCTCTCCTTAATTTTTCAATTATTCTTGTGTAAATTTCGTTCCTATTATAAGTAGACTCTTTAATTAAAAAGGTTTCTAATGTCCCGAAATAGTGGTCTAACCATTTTGATTTTGTCGCTAAATCAATAAATTTATTCAGTGCTATGTATTTACTTTCTGTTAGGAAAATTAGGTCTCCCCACTTTAACTCGTAAATTGTTTTACCGTCTTTATCAGTTTTTACCTTTTGAGTTTGAAATTTTTTTAATTGGCGTTCAACCTTTAAATTAATCTCTTGTCCAAATAGCAATTTTGACCCTTTGACATTATTTGATGATTCCATTAAATAAGCATCAATAAAAGCAGTTCCAACAACAATTCCTTTTTGAAGATTGTTAAACTCTACAGACTGAAAATCATCAAATTCTCCCAATGCTATTCCGCCACGAAGTGGTAAATCGCAAACGGTAATTGACGTTCTATAAAGCTTCATTATGAATTTTAAAATCTTCTCAAGTTCTTCGATTGATTCTCCCCTAGAATGAATGATTATGGAATCACTAAAAGTTCTTCCTCTGATTGAACTATGTTGGTCAAAATTAAACTCTCTCCAAAGGTTAAAAACAGTCTGGTTAATAAGTCGAATTACTTCAACCGCCTCTTCGTGAGATATTTTAGTTATTCTTTGTTTAAAACCTAAAGTGTCGATAAATGCAACATATTTCATTCTATTTTCAATTTCGTTATTATATTTTCTAAGGCTGACTTTTGCTTTTCTGTTAATTTCCCATTTCTTTCACAAGCCCCTTTTAATGATTCAATAAAATTAGTTTGGAACCAAGAGTTTTTTTCCGCCCACTTCAAAACAATGTTTATCCGATTAAAATGAGAGTTTGCTTCGTAACTAGTAAAATCAATAAGCTTTTGATTTATTCGCTTTTTAGTTTCGAGTTGTTTCTGTGTCAGATTGTGTTTTCTAATTATGTTTGAGTAAAAGTTATAATCAAACGAACTAAGAATTTTCTTTGATTTTAAGTAATCTAAAACTTCTGCACTCATACTTTTAGATAAGTCTTCCTTTAGTCTTTTTATGGAAATAAATATTTTGTTTCCATCTTCAATTCTTAAAAATTTATTAATACAGCAATTACCTACCTCGGTTACATTCTTGTTGTTCCCATTTTTAATAACACAAATATTCTTGATTGGATAATGTCCACATAAACAAGTTTGAAGTTCGTCACTACAATAGGCATACTCGAAATTCCATTCGTGTTTTGCACTCTCCCAAAATTTGGAATTACTTAACTTTAAAATTTCTTCTGTCAGTTTGAAGTGCAATGTGGTCTTTTTATGTGTGTACTAAACTTCCAGAGCTCGGCATTTCGGCCGCAAAGTGGCTTACGCCAAACCGCTGTTAGCCTTTGCCAAACATGAAGAATTTGGTTTTAACACGCTCGTTTTTTTTGCCAACTATAATACTCTCCAGTTGTTGGACCAAAAGGTTTGAAGTGGACGGGTTTGGTTGGACTAAATTAGTACAATTCTTAATTCAATCAAAATAAGTTAGTTGTGTTTTGAACAAAAGGGGGCTCCAAGGGGATTGAAGTGGTCGGGTTTGGTTGGACTAAATTAGTATAATTCTTAATTCAATCAAAATAAATGAGTTGTGATTTTAATAAGGGTGTTTCTGGGTTAGATTCATGACTTTTCCTACTTGTTGATACCTATGCAACTTGTTGATATACATTGTTTGGAGTTTCATATTTGTGAGATGAATGCCCTCGTCTTTGATTGTAGTATTTTATAAACTCAGAGCATTGCTGGTGCAAATGAGTGCCTTCGGTACTTGGTGCCAAGTACAGTTTATCATATTTTATGGTTCTAAAGAACTGTTCAATATGCGCATCATCTGTGGCTCGACCTTTTCCATCCATGGATATCTCGGTCTCTTTTAATGATTTAACGTATTCTGTGTATTCGTCACTGGTAAATTGAGAGCCTTGATCTGAGTTGATATACTTAGGTGCCCCATGTTGTTTTACCGCTTGTTTGAGCGTGTCCACCACCCACGTTGCATCCATCGTATTTGAGATGCTCCAACCAACGATATACTTGCTGTATATGTCTATAATTGCCGTCAAATACATAAAGCCATATCTCATGGGTATGTAACTGATATCTATTCTCCATGCCACATTTGGAGCATGAATGGATATGCCGCGCAACAAAAGGGATATTTGTATTTGGCTTTATCAATCACTGTGGTTCGAGGTTTAGGATAGATAGCAGCTATACCCATTAATTGCATCAGTGTTTTTGCATGTTGCCGGCCTAAATGATAACCTCTTTTTGTTACTTCTGCAGCATATCTGCGTGTACCCATAGTAGGATCCTCCAGATACAACCTATCCATTATTGACATGATTTTCAAGTCCTCCTCTTGGATGCCAATGGGTTGATAGTAAAATGTGCTTTTGGGTATGCTAAGTAATTGACATTGATGCTCCACCGTGAAGTATTTGTCTTGCTTATTAACCAGGGATTTACGCAGGTCTAATGTCATCATAGAACTTTTTTTTGAGCCACTCATTCTCCATTTTTAGACGGCCTATTTGTTCAAAAAGCTCTTGCTCTTGTTTGTTCAATTGTTCCTTTTCACGTTTGGTCTTGGAGCTGCCTTCGCTTCCAAAAATACTCGCTTTATTGTCTAAAAACTCTTTCTTCCAAGCCTTGATTTGTACAGGATTTACCTTGTACTTCATGGCTAATTCGACCATCGTTAATTTCTCTTTGATCGCTTCTAAGGCAACTTCCGCCTTGAATTCATTGGTGAACTTTCTTCGTTCGCGTTTCATATGGATGTGTAATTTCGGGTTTAATTTGGCTTTTTTCAAGTCCAGTTTTTCCCGACCACATCATTTAATGCAGGGTCAATATATTCTGCTCTTGTTTCGGTTTCGTTCATGTTATTCCTTCTTTTTAACGGTAGAAGTTTGGTCTATTATAAGTTGTTCCTGAATGCTTATGCCTAACTTTTTACAAATTCTACTTCTTGTTTTAAAGTCTGTGTCGAACATATACATATAGTCTATAACCAAATTTTGAAGAACAACTGTGCTTAGTTTATTCTTCTCCATTTCGTCCTTATATTCTTCAATCAGTTCAATTTGAGTGGCAATGCTTGAATATCCTAATTTTATCGCTAAGTCAATTAATTTAACTGAATTGTAGGGTTGTGCTGCTAATGCTTTATCAAAAGTGTTTTTCAATTTATCATAGCCAATCGCATTTGAAATTCTTTTGGTTATTCCAAATGATGTCATAAAACAAAGTCTGAATACAAAATTGCGTGATGCTTCTTCAATTCCCTTTTCCAAACTGTGTTTATCTTTAAAGTGTTTTTCCTTAATTAACTGGCTGATATGCTCAACAATGTCTTTTGAATTTCTTTGAAGCAATTGCAAGTAGAAATCGAGTGTTTTTAGACCTACATTATAGGTCGTTGTAACTAACGCCAATTTTTGCTCTCCATCCAACTCGCCCCAATGCTTTTTGGCAACTTGACCTAAAATGTCAATGGTTTTTAATGCTCTTGTAATTCTTGCAAAAAAGTCAATTGCAGAAATATCATCATCCAATGAAAAGTTATCGTAATTAGTTTTTTCTTCTTTAAGTTCCTTTTCAAGTTTTTCTAATTCTTCTTCTTCCTGTAGTTCTTCATTACGTTGCTCATCAACATTTACAATTTCCAAAACTTGTTCAGGTATGCTTTCTACAAGTTCATTTATTTCGTTAATGTCATCTTGAAGTTGTGCAACATTCGCTTCTGGAAAAAGTGTGTTAGCAATTTTGATTAACTCACTTATAATGAAATTGTCTTTTGAAAGGTGAGTTACAAACATTATAATGCTGGCGTATTCATCACGAAATACACGGTAACACATTTTGGAAACAAGCTCTTTTATTTCTTGTTTATTAGCAATTTCATTGGCGATATACTTAGCAACAAAAAAATAATAAACGTATTTCTCTTTGATATAAACACGACTATTAATGTAAAGCAATTTGGCTGTGTCGAATGTCTCAAGAATAGTTTCCTTTCTGTATGTCAAATCATGTTTTTCGCAATATATTTTGTGAAATGCATCAAATTCTTCAAGCGAAACATCTTTAACTCCTTGTTCAAAAAGGAAGAAGCAAAATTGTGTTAAGTAATTGTAGTAAAGACTTATTTCCTTTCTGTCTTTGATTGCTTTGCTAAAACATTCGTTTATCAATACTTCATAATAAAAACCATGTATTGAGTAATTCGGATTCTGAACATTGCCGCTTTCAAGTGCTTGTAAAATTGAAAGCAAATAGAAAGGATAGGATGGAATGTAGTTTTTCCCAATTATCGCCTTGATGTGAGAAAGATAAGCATCATTTTTTCTTAGGATTTCATTGTGGTCTTGGAATCGGGTTTCAATTCCGATAGTGTTCCACTTATTTACTAAATCATATCTAAATTTAGGACCAAACTCTAAAATTGCATATAGTTTGAAGTTCTTAAATGCGTCTTGTTTGTTAAGGTTTTCAATAGGCATTAAAGAATTGCCAGTTAAAATAATGTGATGGAACAATTCTTCTAAGTTGTTCATCAAAGCTGGCCAATATCTATTTTTTCCTTTAGTTGCTTTATGAAAATCATCAATAATTACGATTATTCTTGTTTTATCAATTTCAGATAAGCTGAAAGGAATTTCATATTGTTCAGTAATTTTTTGTTCAATCAAACTCTGTAAGGTTTCGGGACGAATATTTGAACCAACATCTGAACCGCTTATTAAAACTGGATAAAGCCCAAGTTCAAAATACTTTTGAAACAGATATTTACAGTTTGCTGATTTGCCTGATGAATCATTGCCAAGAAAGGCAAATTTTGTTCCTTCAACATCAATGGCATCTGTAAGCGTGTCAAGATTATCAACTTTTACGGTAGTAGTTTTATTGCCGTTGTTTAGGTCTTTTAAATCGGGAGCAATGTAAATATCTTCAAGGCGTAAATTATCAACTTTGCTGTGGGCAAACCTTGCTTCAATATCATGTAAAAAATCCTTGAAACTCTCTTTAATTTCAGGAATTACCTGCCGTTTTTCCTGTGGTGAAACTGTTGCTGTTGTTGCTATTTCGGCTGATGCGTTTTCTTGAATAAGAATATCTTTAACATATCGTGTTAAATCCATCCTTAGCTTTTTTTCAAAATCTTTGGTTGAGTCAAATGGTTTGTGATATGCTCCTAAATCTTCTATTTTCTTTTTGAAATCTTTTACTTTTTGAGCTTGCATCAAGTCTGCATCTTGCGGTATTGCCGAAGAATTGAAATAGAACATTATTTGAATGTCCTTTTTGCTTGTATATCTTTCGTAAGCAAGATTAAATTCTTCTTCTGTTCCAGAACCTGCTCTTTTTGTTGGTGAACCAAATTTCTTCCACATTATACCTACAAAAATTTGATAATCGCTACCAATCTGTTTATTGATAACATCTTGCCCATCTTCACCAACAGATGGATAGGTGTCATTTTCCCATTTCAGCAATTCAAGTCTGAAATTATCTCTGGAGCCAATTGATTTGTTTATTTCGTCAACTACCTCTTCTGCAGCAAGTCTTTCAGTATCCGTGTCGCCTGGTGACGCTAAGAATATTTTAAAAAGTCTCATTTTTAATTAATTTATTTCTTTCTGAAGAATTGCAATAATTGGCTTAACAATATTTACTATGTTACTTAATAAAATGCCTATTTTTTGGTCAACCATTTCCGCATAGCCTTGTGTCTGATTCAAAGTGTAAATAGAATCTCTGATTTTTTGACATTTCATAAACTGTTCGCTTCCAATTAAAATTGGATGCTGATAATCTTTTTGATTTTCATCTCTAATTATCAGGTAATAAATAGACTGTGTTTCAGGTCTGAATAAAATTTGCGGTCCTTCACTTAATCCAATCCTGAAGTTTATATCATTAATGTTTGTTGCTTGGTCTATAAAGCAGGGTAAAGAATTAATTGTTGAGCTATCTAGGTTTGCCAATAGGTTTTCGATTTCTTGTTCCATATTATTTTGTTTTATGCTGTTTGAAATTTTTCAGTTTTCAATTGTCCTGCAAATGCCTTTTGCAAGATTGATTTTTTAAGTTTGTACGTGACCCTTTTTTCGAACTGGGTTAGATTCGACTTTACGGGTTAAAGTGTTGGGTCAAATTGAAATGAGGAAAAAGTCTTCGGCAGAAGCTGTTTCTAACGTAATACATGAACGGTTTGGGTGAGGTTGATGGTTCGCCCAGTGATATCAGTGCCAATGAAAACGGCAACGTACACACCGGAAGAAACAAGATTTGCGTTCCATCCGGAATTTTGGGTTTTAGATACTCTTTGACCCCAACTGTTATAAATGGATAATTCATAACTGCGCATCCCGATGACTGTTGGCAAGTAAATGTCATTTAATCCATTGGCGTCTGGGGTGAATGCTGATGGCAAATAAACTTCCGGTTGCCGTTTGGCGCAAATAGAGTTACTCCAGCTTTCCCTGCCGTCTAGTCCGATTGCTTTTATTGCATAGCACCGCATGGTATCTTCTAGACCACTTTGGGTTTTAGCAAAATCATGATCTGTGTAATTCAAAGCCATTCCATTGTCTTTGATGGGAGACACCAATGCGGGTAGGGTATAAATCTCGTATTTAATTACTGGCACTTCCCATTGCTTGTAAGCAGTGTAGTTTAAAGTAACGCTGCGATTTTCGTCCTGGGTGTAGGTAAGAAAAACGGGTATTCCTGACCTGCCAACTTTGCTTTCTTTTTGACAACTATCGAGTGCAATTACTTTGAATGAATATCGCGCAGGTTCCGGGATTGCGGCTGTGTACGACATTGCTGATGCAGGCAAAGTTGCAAGTAGTTTGTTTGAGGACGAAATACCACCGTAAATATTGTAACTGGATGCATCAGGTACTGCCAACCAACTCAGTTTGATGTTTTGGTTGTTTATATATGAGCTAATGTAGATGTGACTGCTGTCAGCTTCTGTAAATCCACGGTGCACAATAACATCGGCAGAATCCTTGGCTTCGCAACCGCTAGCACTTTGCAATAGTTGGTGTAGTTTATACCGCCCCGGTTTGGTGTAGGTATAGTTAAAAAAGGAAGTATCAGGCATCAAAATGGAACCATCGCCCAGCGTATATTTTCTGGAGATTACGGGACGAACATTCTTTTCAACCAGAACAAGATCAAACGGAGTGCAACCCTCAGTGGAATTAAGAGTAATACCCGGTTGAGGTGCATCCACAATGCTTATGTAGCGTTTTTGAATCAATGTATCCCGGCAATATCCATTGTCGATTTCAAGAACGATATCATACTGCCCAGGTATTTTGTACATGTGTTTTGGGAAAGTCTGTTTACTGGTATCTCCATCTCCAAAATGCCACACATAATCTATGGTCTTGTTAGGGTTTATTTGTCCTTGGTTGCTCGTATTGAGAAACGGCACCTGGCTGCCAAGACAGTAGCTAAGTGGATTTGCACTAAAGTCAGCCTTGGGTTTGGCAGGGATCGTAATTTTAATGCTGTCCCACCACCATTCGGCATAGCCATTTGGATCTTTGCTGTTGGTGCCATGCACTTTTACAAAATACACACCCTCATCTTTGAAAAAGACGGGCGGTGGCACTCTGCCTTTAAAGTATGCGAAATCAGTTTGTTCTTTGTTTTTCGAAATCCACCATTCATACGTATCTATTCCAAAGCTCTCATCGCACCGGTTGGTGAATTTCAGATAGGCGCCACAATCCTTGAAATCCAGAGACTGATCGAAACGCAAGTAATCGTATGGATGGTGAGTCGTTGACGTTTGAATGCCATATTTCGGATTTACCTCCTGCATTGATGGATTAGCGGGATTGTTGGCATTAGCAAAATTGATGATACGGTAATTGTTTTTAACCCTGTCATAGGCGTAAACGGTGAGGCCTCCATATGGATTGATGAAGTATTGAAAAATCCGATTGAAACTAAACAAGCTGTCATGTTTCAGCCATTTTCCACCAACTTTCCTATATGTTTCAAGCGAAGTATAGTTGTTGGTAGCATTTGATTTTTTGTGGGTTAAAATTGCAAACAATGTTCGCCCGTCAGGAGAAAAGGTATAATTCTGTGAAGCGTCTCCTTTAGGTGCTTGGCCAACAAGGTCGCCAGGAACCATTGAAGTTTCTCCTTGGTCAACCTGAATTAGTTCTGGAGTACCATTGAATTTTAACTGGTTTAAATTTATAATAACAATGTATTCAGCAAAGTATGTTTTGGCTTCCCATTTGGCTTTCAGGTTGCTACTGATCTGCAGAATACAAACGAATTTATTGCAACCGGGTGATAAATCATTGTTCATCGCTTGTACATGGGTACAGTAAGTAGTCTTGAAAATAGCAGTGTCTTTGTATTGTGCTGGCAACAAAAAATCAGGATTCCATAAAAATGAATCCACTGGCTGAGTATAATTACGACCAATCTTATAGGAATAAAATCCCAATATGCGATTTTGAATGGGTTGAACCCTAACGCCTCCAAATTCAAAGTTCCTATATCTTCGAATATTAGGTGGGTATATATTTTCAGGAAGAGGCAATATCCGTTTTACATCTTCTATCATTTCAGGTTTGTTGTTTCGAAAAACAAAATTCTTTGAATACAACCCGGATTTTCCATTAAAGTCACAAACGTTAATGTTTGGGTTACTCCCCATGCAATTTTTATGAAATTCTACACAGTTATAATTGTTGCCAAACTGAAAATGAGAAAAGGCAGTAAATGAATCGAAACCTGTAGGAAAAAGACAGAAATAATTATGGTAATCATACCCAAGAATATATGGTTGGGGTTGAAGGAGAGAATAATTGCTGTCCATGACATAAGACGAGCTCGTATTTGCACCAGAGGTTGTATATGGCATGCAAATACTGCCATTAGGTCTCGAGAAAAACCTATAAGTTGACAAATTCTTCAGAGGATTGGAGCGTATTTGATAATTCGCACTATCCGAAAAAGTAATATGCGAATTTCTGCCCAATTGCCATGTTTTGTTGGTTTGGGCAAAAGCAATATGCCCGCCCATAACTAGAATAAATCCAATTAAACATAGCCTTATTCTCATTGTATTAATAGATAATTTGACGACCTGTCAATATTTGACCATTGAGGCATTCTACTTTAACTAAAATCACACCGGAATAATTATTCAAATCTGACTTCCTTACAAGGAATTCATTTCCTAAAGTTGAAACAGAATTTACTTGCAGTAATTTTCGGCCGTCGGCAGAGTATAATGATACAACTTTTATTAGTTGTTTATTGGTAATTGTGAAATCTGCTGAAGATGGATTTGGAAAGGTGGTGACAATTTGATATTTCTTGACATCTCTTACTGCAAGTACTTGTAAATCCTCGCATGCGGTTGCAGTGCAAGGGTTCGCAAGCCCCATTGATTTATAGTTATTAATATCTTCCCAAATTGTCACAGGGATATTTTGTTTTGGAGTGTTTAATGGAACCGTATTTTCATATTTAACTGTACCAATATTAGAAAGATGACCGGATGGGACGGCAATGTTGGCATATTCACAGGGCAAATTATGGAGATCGCTATAAATGTTGCCCGCACCGGTAGACCCTCCACCATCCAACGGTATGTCACTCAATTTTCCATCAATTGTTAATTTGATATCGTAGGCTAAATTCTCAAAAGTGTTGCATTTGATATTGAGTGCTTGGTTGTTTCCGTAAATGTATATGCCATTATCATTGCGGCCACAAGTTGTTAACGGAATATCATTGTAAAAGGTATTTTTCTTGATATATGATAAGCCATGATTGATTAGATTACCCATTTCAATAAATTTAATATATTGTTGAGTGCCTCCACCATGTGTGTAATTAAAACTATTGTTATAAATTCCTACTCCATTATAAGAATGAATTATTAGTGCGCCAGTAAACCAAGGTCCAGGTCCATAATAATTAATGTATGCATCGGTGTTGAAGTTGTATGTGTTGTAACCAAATGCAAAATTATAAGTTTTTCCTACCATTACACCCTGTTTGGTGTCATTAAAAGTTGAACTGCGAATTGCAAATTTATCATTCTTGTTTGATGTGGTATAATAAACGCCTAAATCCAATTTGTTAAAACTACACCCTCTTGATAGAGCTGGGTTTGAAAAGGAATTGTCAGGACATGGGTCTTCATCTCCATTTGAAATTCCACAACGATCACCATCCTTAGAGATATTTACGGTGGTGTGCCATGCGTAAATTCCACAACTTGTAAATCCATTTCCGTTGCTTCGAGAGTTGCCTGAAATGTTGTCAGTGAATGTGCAGCCGCCAATGTTTATTCCTTTGCATTTATAAAGGTGGATACCTCTATAATTCTCAGACGGGAATCCCTCGAAGTTAGGCATGTCGTTATCCCAGATAAAGTCACAAGTCATTATGTATGTGCCTGATTGCATAGGGAAACGATTACAAAAGTTATTTGAGAGTTCAACACCGAATTCGCAGTTTTTAAATTCGGTTTCTCTAGCTCTCACTACTGCACTGGTGTGATCGTTAGAAGCATTGGATTTTATTCCATGTTTTGCATTACGAATGAAAGAGCCGATCACATCAATACGAGTGGCACTCCCATCTAGTACTCCCGCCCATTCGGCGGGGGAGCAATTTCCAGTATTATCGATGCTTGGTGCTATACTAAAATGATAATCGGATTCACCAGCATTAATACCTTCCCATGTGCCGGAGAAAGGTGCCTCAAGAATAGAGCCATTAATTACTTGAAGTATACCTTCCTTGTTGACCTGAATTTTTGCAGAATTGGATGTGAAAATAAAATGTGAATTGTCAATTATGAGCACAGCATTGGTCCCATCAACCGTAATGTTGTTTGAGATTGAAAAACCCATAACATTCTCAATTGTGAGTGTACACCCTTGGATAATAATCCCTCCTGAGGCTCCAGATGGGATAGTGGAATTACTCCATGTTGTATTTGAAGTTACTGTAACTTGTCCTTGAGCATGATTTAGTGTGAAAACAATCATTGTAAGCAGAATAATGCCTTTGAAATTGCGCTTTTTCAGCAGGTGGAAATGTGTTTTTCTGTGGAGTACGCTCAACACCGAATTTAATAGTAAATTATTAATTTTCATATCGTGGATAATTGTTTGGAATCATATGATCATGATTGTGTTGTTAAAGTAATTGATGATTGTTGTACTTGATAAGTATTTAATCGATGTACAACAGCAGGAAAGCTACAGCTGAATGCAATTTGTAATTTTACCTCATGAAATTATTAAGGACTGATTTATGTCAAGACAGTTTTCAATATGACAAATCTCATCAGGAATATTAGAATTAATGTCAGTGAATATCAGGGGTGATTTACAACAATCGGTCTCACGATCGATTTTGTGTTCTGATATAACTGGATTTTGACGAAATAGATGCCTGGGCTAAGTTGTTTGTTGTTAATAGAGAAACTATTGACATCGCAGTTTTGATTCATAATCATTTGCCCCTGACTATTCAATAATTGAATCGATTTGATCAACTTATCACAGTGTATTTGTATATCTTTTCCCAACGTGGGATTAGGACTAATTAATAAAGAATAGTTATTATTCTCTTCAAGCGATAGCGGATTTACCTGAATGGCCGCGCAATAACCCGTATCTACGCAGTTGCTTACCTTAGCAATTACAAAAGGATGATACGTGCTTGCCTTTGTATAGGTGTGGCTGCAACTATTCGCTTGCGCACTGTCATTGCTCCCCGAGGTTGTGTCGTTGAAAAACCATCGGTAGGTAGTACCCGCGGTGCCCAATAAATTGCTAGCCTCGAACAGAATGGTGGCCGGGATTTGGGCCGTAGTGGTGTTTGATTTGGCTTCAATGGCAATAATTCTTGGATTCACCGTGAGCCAATGCGTTTCTAGCTGACCGCACGGCGATGTATTGCTGAAATAATACACAGGATACGTATTGGCAGTGGTATTCCTTGGAATAACCAAGCCCTTGTTGATCGAAACGTTCGCTTGTTTGCTATACCAAGTGCCGGCAGAAGTTGAAGGGGTGAAAATTGTATTGAGATCAATGGTCGCGGATTCGCCACAAACGGCAATGGGGGAGGTGAATTCCTTCTTTGCAGTGTCGGCAAGTGAAATCCACAACGAGTCCGTGAACACACAATCGGCGTTTGCCAGGGTATAGCTCGCTTTCATTGAATCGGCGGTGGCGTATTTGAATTTGAGGGTTGATCCGGCGCTTTCCTCGTTCCACCAAACACCCCCTTTGGGCGATGCCTTGATGCCATAGAGGTCAAAACTGTCCGATGCTTTGCAGACCACTGATACATTGGGGAATCGGATTGTGGTGGTGTCCACAACGATCTCTCTTGACAGCTTCACGGAGCAGCCATCCGAAGATGTGAAACGCCCTGTTAAAGTGGATTTGGGTGCTTCTACGAATACCGAAATGCGCTTGGCTGTCCCGAGTGTTGTGTTGGTTGATGCGGTGTTTATCGCCCAATCGCCCGACCACACCCCACCGGTTTTTGGGTTGCTAGCAAAGAGTTCGATGCTTTGCGCCCCGCACAATGTCTGTACTTGCGGTAATTCCAGTTGGTAAATGCTATCTGATAGTAAATCAAACGACTTGCTAAAATCGCAGCCCGTGGTATCCATGATGCGCAATCGCAAGGTTACCGCTGATGTGAAGTTCTTTCGCAATGTGTCCTTGGTGATTTTGGTGGTATCGAACCGCCATTCACGGGTGGTTTTCGAGGCAAAGCCCGACAGGTTTACGGGCGTGTAGAATTGGTTAGTATCTGCAACGCAAAGGGTGTTGCGGTTGAGAGAGAAGTCGAGTCCGGGCCAGAGTTTGATCAGGTCTACAGAATCGCGGAAGATTCTCTGACTGCAGTAGGCCGCTGGTGAACTAACGGTGCAGGCGAGGTAGTATTTCGCCTTTTCGAGCGCCGTGAGCGTGATGACATCCCCTTTGCCGGTGTAAATGGGCTTTGAACCAAAAGAGTCCTTGTAGACCGACCAACTATTGGAAACAAACATGCCATTGTTGTTGGATTTGATTTGGGCTTTGAAGGAGTTGCAGGGCCCCGGGTAGGTGATGATTTTG
>JACCEA010736493.1_pt1 | contig 14785 bp, 9 predicted proteins | sample 7449851 | NCBI WGS metagenome assembly JACCEA01 (sample SAMN15323453, study PRJNA562643) | freshwater metagenome | isolation source: river surface water | place: USA:Blue River Watershed | collected 2017-08-18 | reverse complement strand
TGACGTTGGACTGGAAAATGTTGTTGGTCGCGTTGGTCAGCGTAAGGCCGGAGGTGATGGTCTGCTGGACGTTGCTGTCGTTGCTGACGGCGACGTTGGTGCCGGCCCCCGAAATCGTGAGTCCACCGGTGCCCGAGATGGAGCTCTGGATCAGGACGCCGGCGCCGCCCGCCGCGTTGGTCGTGATCAGATTCGAGTTGTTGTTAAGGAACGAACTCGCGATGAGCAGCGAACCGCTGCTGACGTTGGACTGGAAAATGTTGTTGGTCGCGTTGGTCAGCGTAAGGCCGGAGGTGATGGTCTGCTGGACGTTGCTGTCGTTGCTGACGGCGACGTTGGTGCCGCCGCCCTGCGAGCTGAGAGAAATGCCGCCGGTGCCGGGGGTGTTGCCGGTGGTGTTGCTCGCGACCACAAAGGCCGAGGCGCCGGAGTTGAACGTGATGCTGCCGACCTGCCAAACTTCGGTGTAGTTGTTTCCGCCGGTGTTGAAGGCCAGATCTGCAAATGTGTTGGTTGAGGTCGCCCCGGTGAAAATTAGACCGGTGTTCGGGTTGGCGGTCTTGCTCGGGGCTGTATCCGGATTCCAATTAGCAGCGCCCGACCATGTCTTGTCGCTCGACCCGGCGCCTCCGTCCCAAGTGAACTGGGCGTGCGCGTGCGGAACCGCGATGGCCAGCGCGGCGAGGGCGACGCTCCGACGCCAATGACCGACCACGAGTTTGAGGATCGAAACTGGGGCGGGGCGGGCAAAGGTGGTCGTCATGGGTGCCGGGGACGCGCGGAAGCATTGTGATCGGCACATTTGGGTCAATGCTCAAATTGGGGTGATAACCCTAGGGATGGATCGGGTTTTGGCGGCCTATCGCGGTGACTGCGGACGGACCGGCACGGGGTGGCGTAGAGATGCGTAGCCCGGGCGGAAAGCGCACCCCTGAGTGCTTACGCACTTGGCGAAATAACACCTAGTTTGCATTTTGGGGTAGACAGGTGGGTGGTATACCCTATAGGCAGTGGTCAGTTTCATCTACTCCCGCTCCATTCCCCGCACCTCTAGGCCCAAATTTCCTATTCCCATGAAACCGAGTCTTGCTTCAACCCTCCTCGCTTCCAGTCGGCGCTGGCTCACGACCGCTTCGGTGGTTGCGCTCGGCTTTTTCGGTTTTTCGGCCGCGAACGCTCAAGAGACCGGTGGCGGTGGCACGGTGCTCTACAACCCGACCACGACCCAAATCCAGGGCCAGCTTCCCTTCTCTCAGTCCTACACACTTGTGGTGACGTCCCCTGCCACGGCCCCGGCGGTGACGACCACGTGGCAGGTTACGGTCAATTCGAAGCCCGCTTCGGTGCCGGATGCAGTCGCTCTCAGCTATGTTTCCTTCAGCAGTTCGTCGCTTTCTTTCACTGGCGGCAACCAACAGCGTCCGGTCACGGTGACGATGACGGTGCCGATGGGCGCGGTTCCCGGATCCTATGGTTATCAGATCAAAGCCGTCGGCTGGACGGGGAACCCGCAAAATGACGGAACCTCGATCAATTCCACGGTCACCGAGCCGCCTGCGGGCACGCCTCCGACGGTCATCATTGCGGCCCCGTTGGATGGTGCGGTGATTCCTGCGGTGACCGGGTTCCCGATGACGATTCCGTTCTCCTACACCGCGACCGTCGGCGGTTTGACCCCGACGCCGATCACGAGTGTCTCGGCGGAGCTGAGCAGCGGCTCGGCCGTCAATTTCGGTTCGGTCACGGGGATCGGATCCACGAATGTGGCGGTTGCCGGCACCTTGACCGTCACGTCGCCTGGTCTGCACACTCTCACGGCCCGTGCGACCAATGCCGGCGGTTCTTCGACCGACACGAACAGCTTCACGGTTACGGTCGTAGCGCCGCCGCCGACGGTGGTGATCAACACGCCTACTCCCAACAGCACCTATTCCTATCGTGTGGGTGATGCCGCGACGGTCGTGCCGTATACGTTCACGGCGACCAGCAATGCCGGTGCCGTGCGCACGCTGGTGGCAAAGGTCGACGGTGCGGTGGTTGCTTTCACTCCGTCCGGCATCGGATCCGCGACGGCCACGGGCTCGATCAGCTTGCCTTACACTACGGCCGGTTCCCACACGCTTGAAGTCACGACGACGGACGATGTCGGCACCGCGACGGCCAACTCCAATTTCACCGTGACTGTGATTGCCCCCACGCCGGTGATCGACATCACGAACCCCACCGAGGGGCAGATCTTCGATATTCCGAGCGGTCAAACCACGACCAATGTCGCCTACCGCTTCGTCACCACCTCCAACAACGGCTTCGTGGTGGATTCGGTGAGCGCAAATCTCGGCACGAACGTTGTGAGCGGCATCTCGACCACCGGTCTCGGCACGGCCTCCGCGATCAGCACCGGCACCCTTACCGGGCTCGCCGCCGGAACCTACACTCTCACCGCCACCGGTGTGAGCGCGGGTATCAATGTCTCGGATGCGGTTCGCTTCACCGTTCGCTCCTCGGTGGTTCCCCCGAGCGTGGTGATCAACACGCCGCCCGCCGGGTCGATCTACACCCGCGTCTCGGGTGGTCCTGCTCTCCAGATTCCGCTCACGTTCACCGGCACGAGCAACACGCCCGGCGGTGTCATCACCCAGCTCCGGGCTTCGCTCGGCACGACCCAGCTGACGGTGACGCCCACCAACCTCAATACTGCGGTGGCCCAGGGCGCCGCCACGATGACGGTTTCGAATGCCGGCACCTATACGATCAGCGTGACCGCGATCGATGCCTACGGCACCGCCAGTGCGACGCGCAATTTCAGTGTCCAAGTCGTGCAGGGTAAGAATATTTGCGGCGACACGTTCTTCGATGTGGACTTCGACGGGAACGAAGACTGCGGGGAGTTCGGCCTCGGCGGCGTGACCGTTAAACTCTTCAGCGCGACGAGCCAACTGCTCGACACCAAGACGAGTGACAGCGGCGGCAACTACTCGTTCACCAATTTGGCTCCCGGCACCTACACGGTGACCGCCACGGCCCCCTCGGGCTTGAAGGGCACCACGTCGCTGAGCCGTTCGGTCACGATCAGCGCGTCGTCCGGCACCTATAACTGCGGCCAGTCGTCCACGGTCTGCGTGTCTAAGTTCGGCTTCGGCCTCGATTTTGCCGCCCTCCGTCCGATGACGGCCAACGGCTACACCATCGGTTACTGGAAGAACAATATCGACAAGGCCCTCGACTGCAAAACCGCCGGCACGCAGGTCTCCAAGGCGACGCTGACGGCCTACACCGCGAAGATCGGCGACTTCGCGCTCTCACCTTACGATTGCATTTCGATGAAGACCGCCTCCTCGACCATGGGCTACAACGGCTCCAACTCGATCTCGCTCCTCTCCAAGCAGCTGATCGCTTCGGAATACAACTACCAAAACGGTGCCTATATCAACGGCAACAAGACGCTCACGATGCTGTTTATCTGGTGGGGTGAGTATATCTTGGCGAATCCGAGCAAGTATTCGAGCAGCTATGTGATTTTCGCGAAGAACTGGTTCGATGCCTACAATAATACGCACGGCGGCGCCATCAACGGCCCGCTGGCGCCCTGAGCTGCGTCGGACCCGAATCTGATCTGCCACAAGCCGCGCGAAGCTCGCGCGGCTTTTTCTTTGGTGCCCGGGGCGGGACTCGAACCCGCACGTTCTTGCGAACAGGGGATTTTAAGTCCCCAGTGTCTACCATTTCACCACCCGGGCGGCCGACGTAGCAGCATGGAACCGGCGCTGGGACTGACCAGCAGATAAGGGACGGGGCGATCCGGGCCGCGTTGCGCTCGATTAGGCCTTGCGGGCGTCGGGTCGGGAACTTCACGGTCGAGCCGGTGAAAATAGGATTTCTCGGCGGAAGCTTCGATCCGGTCCATTTTGGTCATCTGATGGCGGCCCAGGATGCCTTCGAACAGTGCCAGTTGGATCGCTTGGTTCTGGTGCCGGCTGCTCAGGCGCCGCTCAAGCCCAATGACGTGCAGTCATCCGCCGATGACCGGCTGGCCATGTTGCGAGCCGCGGTGGAATGGGATCGTCGATTCGAAATTTCGGATCTCGAACTCCGGCGCGGGGGCGTGAGCTACACGATCGATTCCGCACGACACTTCCGGGCCCAATTTCCTGATGATCAACTGTATTGGATTATCGGCGGAGATCAGTTGCCCAAATTGCATCTTTGGAAGGACATCGCCGAACTCGCCACAATCGTGGAGTTCATCTTCCTGGAGCGTCCCGGCTATCCTGTGCGTGCCCGACCGGAGATCCCCGGACTCCGATTGCATCGCTGCGACGGGCACCTGTTGGCGATCAGTTCGACCGAGTTGAGGGATCGGACGCGGCGGAACCTTTCGCTGGATTACTTTGTGCCCCACAAGGCTATCGTTTACATTCGCGAACGTCGCCTTTATCGGGACAACTCATGAAACCGAAAAAATCGCCAGCCTTGGATGTAGCCAAACTGTGCTGCCGGGCCCTGGATGAGAAAAAGGCGGATGCACTTACCGTCCTGGATGTTTCCGAACAGTCTTCGATTACCGATTTCCTGGTGATTGCAACGGCGACCTCGGAGCCGCACCTCCGTGCCCTTCGCACCGAACTCGAGAAAGTTCTCGATGATGCCGGCGTCCACGTGGTGGGCGCCGAGCGCGCGCAAGAGAGCGGCTGGCTCGTGATCGATGCGTTTGACGTCATGATCCATCTGTTCCTGGGGCCGACGCGCGAGCGCTACGGGTTGGAGCGCCTGTGGCGGGATTCTACTGAAATTGCCGTCTCCAAGCTCCTTGCAGCTCCCGCTAAGCGGCCGGCGCCGAAGCCGAAGCCCGCTGCGCGTCGCTCCCGAAAATAGCCCGGACCCGATCATCGGGATGCCGCGCCTCCACGCGCGTCGGCGCCAATATCACCTAGGTGTGTGCTCGCTCACTACGTAGCGCGCGCCAGATTTTGTCCTTGCGATGCTTATCGCAACTAACATGCTCTGCGGCCACTGCTCACTTTTGAGCGAATATCATCCATAATCGTCAGTTGTTTTACTCCACCATGAAAAAGTCCGCCAACAAGGGTTTCACCCTCGTCGAAATCATGATCGTTGTCGTCATCATCGGCCTCTTGGCCGCGATGGCGATTCCTGCCTTCCAAAAGGTCCGTGTTGCCTCCCAAGACAAGGCCGTTTTGAACAATGCCCGCCAGATGGCTGCCGCGGCTGACCAGTATTACCTCGAGAATGGCGCCACGTTCGCTGCTTCCAGCTCCCTCGTCGGCCCGACGAGCTACGTGAAGGCGCTGAACACCGTGGCCAGCGAGTCCTATCCGGCCAACTATACCCAGGGTATCACGATCACGATCACGGGTATCGCCAACGCCCGCACGATCACCTACGCTCCCTGATTGCGTCTGAGTTGATTTCATTCGAAACCGCCCGAGTTCCTCCGGGCGGTTTTTTGTTACCTCTAACCGGGCTGGAGCCCTTTGCGTGCCCGTGCCCCTCAGGACGCGCATGCGATGCCGCTGCGTTCCGTAGCTACTCGCATTCGCTTCCTGGAGCCGGCGCGCCGGAGGGCATTTGACGTTCCTCCCAAGTCGCATCCATGAGAACACCACTTCAGGCCAGGTCGGGATTCACGCTCGTGGAGATCATGATTGTCGTCGTCATCATCGGGATGTTGGCGGCACTCGCGATCCCCGCTTTCAACAAGGTTCGCACTTCGTCGCAGGACAAGGCCGTGCTCAACAATGCCCGGCAGATGTCGGCGGCGGCGGATCAGTATTTTCTCGAGAACGGTGCCACGTTCGTCGCTTCCACCAATTTGCTGGGGGCGACGAATTACGTGAAGTCGTTGAACACCGTTTCGAGCGAAACGTATCCGTCCTTCTACACACAGGGCATCACCGTGACCATCGTGGGCGTCGCAAACTCCCGCACGATCACGTTCGCTCCCTAAACCTCATCCGGACCGGGTCGCGGAAAAACTCCGCCACCCGGTCCGCCTATTTTTCCGCGGACAACTCGGGCGGGCGGCCGGCGCCGGTGGCGCCTTGACGCCGTCCGATGTCCGGCGGGTAGTTTCCACCGATGTCTTCAGCCGCTTTCGCCCCGAGCCTGCGCGACCGACGATTCGTTTGCCTCGTGGCTTCGATCGTGGGGTCGATCGCATTGGCGTTTGTGCTGGTGCCGGACAAGGCGGCGGTCGCGCTCGTTTCCCATGCGGGCTTTTGGTTCGTGATGGCGGCGTTCGGCCTGTGGCTGCAGGCGTTGTGGCGCACGTTCCGCCCCGATTCGACGCGAGATCGGTTGCGCCGGATCGATTGGGCTTCGGTCGGAGTGGTCGCTCTGGGCGGCACCGTCCTGCTCGCGCACGAGGAGTTCGGTTTCAAAATCGTGATGGACGAGCTCATGTTGCTCGGCACCTCGATGAGCATGCACCTCGACAAGACGGTGCTGACCCCGCTGCGGGGAAACGACATCCAAGGTGCGTTCATGATCGTGGAGGGAATCGTGGACAAGCGGCCGCTGTTTTTCCCGTTCCTGGTCTCCCTGCTCCACGATGTCGCGGGCTACCGCCCGGAGAACGCATTCGTGCTGAACGGCGTGCTGACGTTCGTCTTTCTGGGGCTGGCCTGCGCGCTGGGCCGGATGCTGGCGGGCCGACTTGCCGGCTGGCTGGCCGTCGTGCTGTTGGCGGGATTGCCCCTGCTCGGCCACAACGCGACGGGGGGCGGTTTCGAGCTGCTGAACCTTGTGATGATTCTCGCCACGCTGCTGCTCGGCGTGCGTTACCTCGAGCGGCGGGACGCGGACGCGCTCACGGCATTCTGCTACGCGGGGTTGCTGTTGGCGCAGGTGCGTTACGAGTCGGTGATCTACCTGCTGCCGGTGGCGTTGGTGGTGTGCGTGGGGTGGTGGCGCGATGGGCGGGTGACGGTGTCATGGCCGCTGGTCGCGGCGCCGTTGCTGATGGTGCATTATCCGTTGCAGCACCGAATTTTCGACCTGCGCGCATCGGCGTGGGAGATGTTCAGCAAACCGGGTTACACGGAACCGTTTTCGGCGGCCTACATCCCGGAGAACCTGGTGCACGCGCTGAAGTTTTTCTTTGCCAAACCGGCCGACCAGCCGAACTCGCTGGTGCTCTCTGTGCTCGGCTGCATCGCGGTGCCGTTCTTCGCGCTGCTGGTCGTGAAGCGGCTGCGGGCGCTGCGCGACGAGGGGCCGGCGAGCGCGGCGGTGACGCTCTTCAGCGTGGGCTTCGCGCTGCAGTTCACGCTCATGATGTTTTATTTCTGGGGCAAGTTCGACGACGTCGTGATCCGGCGGCTGAGCCTGCCGACGCATCTCGGGATGGTGGTCGCGGTATTGGCCGTGCTGCCGCAATTGGCGAAACCGGCGGCGATGCGGGTCTTGCTCGGCATCGCGACGCTCGGGTTGCTGGCGCGGAGCGTGCCGTCGATGGCGGCGCACGCCTACAGCCAGGAATACATCCCGGGCCGGGAGACGGCGTGGCGCCGCGAGTTCATGCGGGCGCAGACGCGGCCCGACTACCTGATGATCGACAACGACGCGACGCTGTGGGTGACCCACCGGGTCTCGGCGACGCCGACGGTCGTGGCGGTGAAACGGCAGGTCGACATCGCGTTCCACCTGCGCAACCGGACGTTCTCCGACGTGTATGTTTTCCAGCGCTACCTGATCGATCCGGACACGGGCAAAATGACGCTGCGGGAGGGCGACGACCTCGGGCCGGCGTTCGTGCTCGAACCGGTGGCGGAGCGGCGGCTGCAATTCCTCACGCTGTCGCGCATCAGCCGCGTAAAAGAAGTCCGCGTGAACGGCGAGGTGACGTCGGCGCCGGATCCCGTCGCGCAAACCGTGCCGCGCGCCCGGGCGGAGGTGGAGAAGGCGCGGGCGCTCTTTCTCGAGAGCTACATGAAACAGCTGCCCTGAGCGGCGCCGACCGGTCCCGTGAGTCCGAGCCTTGCACGACTGACCGCCGCCGCCGGCGAACCGGAGACGCGCCGGCGGCTGCTGCTGTTCGCCGCGAGCGGCGTGGCGGCGGCGGCGATCGGGTTCCGGCTGGTGCCGGCGGCGCGGGCGGAGCCGTGGATCGTGCACGGCGGCTACTATTACATTCTCGCGGTGTTCGCGGCGGCGCTGGCGTTTGCATGGCGGGTGCTCGCGGCGCGGCGCGAGGTGTGGCGGCCGTGGGTGCGGCGACCGGGCCGGGACGGCGCGGTGCTGGCGCTCGGGCTGGCGGTGGCGGTGGGCAGCGACCAGTTCGCGCACAAGGTGCTCTTCGACGAATACGTGCTGCAGGGCACGGCGTGGCACCTGCACGCGACCAAGGAACTCGGCACGCCGGTGCGCGCCTACGAGTTCGCGGGGACGTGGCTCACGACCGACGCGTTCCTCGACAAGCGGCCGTTCTTTTTCACGTTCCTCGTCGCGCTGGTCCACGACCTGACGGGGTTCCGGCTGGAAAACGCGTTTGTCGTCAACGTCGGCAGCGCGGCGGTGTGCCTGGCGCTGACGCTGTGGCTGGTGCGGGTGCTGACGGGCCGGGCGGGGGCGGCGAGGCTGGCGGTGCTGCTGCTGGCGACGCTGCCGCTGTTCGGGCAGAACGCGACGGGCGCGAGCATGGAGATCCACAATCTGGCGATGATCGCCGCGACGCTCGCGGCGGCCGTGCTCTACCTGCGGGCGCCGGACGGCGACCGGCTCGCGCTGCTGGTGCTGGCGGCGGTGCTGCTCGCGCAGAGCCGCTACGAGTCGGTGATTTTCGTGGGGCCGGTCGCGGCGGTCGTGCTGATCGGGTGGGCGCGGGCCGGGAAGATCCTCCTGCCGTGGCCGGCGCTGGTCGCGCCGCTGCTGCTGGTGCCCTACGCCTGGCATAACCGCTACGTGGATACGAAACCGGTGCTCTGGCAGCTGCGCGAGGGCGACACGGGGCGCTTCGGGCTGCACTACCTGGCGGGCAATCTCGAGGGCGCGCGGAATTTCTTTTTCTCGGTGTCGCCGGGCCAGCCCAGCTCGCTGGCGCTGACGGCGGCCGGGCTGGCGGGGCTCGGCTGGGCGCTGTGGCGCTGGATGCGGCGCAGCCGGGACGCGGGCGGCGGCTGGGCGCGCTGGCGGCCGGAGGAGACGGCGGTGGCGCTCTTCGGCGCGGGCATCGCGGCCAACGTGGCGATGTTGCTCTTCTACTACTGGAGCCGGTTCGACGAACCGATCACGGCGCGGTTTGCCCTGCCCTTTTGTTTCCTGCTGGCGGTGCTGGGCGGCTGGGCGATCGGGCGGGCCGCGGACCGGGGGCGGCCGGCCTTGGCGGTCGCGACGCTCGGGCTGACGGCCTGGGTGCTTGTCTGGGGCGCGCCGGCCTACGCGCGCCGGCTCTACACGCTGCAGAATCTGGTGATGCACGAGACGGACTGGGAGCTGGAGCAGGTGATGCGGCGCCCGGGGCCGGTGCTGGCGATCACGAGCAAGGCCACGATGCCCTACCTGTTGCAGCGTATCCCGGCGATCAATACGACGATGGCGGCGCCGCGGGCGGCGCAGATCGCGTGGCACCTGCGGCAGGGGACGTTCCGGGAAGTGCTGGTGGCGCAGGTGGTGCGGCCCACCTCGGCGCAGGGCGACGCGGGCGTGGAGCCGGACGACGTGCTGCCGCCGGAGTTCAAACTGGAGACGATCGACCGGAAGCGCTTCGGGACCCGCTGGATCCGGGTGAGCCGCGTGGTCGCGATCGACGTGAAGCCGGCGGAGCCCGCGGCGCCGGTCAGCGGCGGGCAGTGACGGCCTGCTCGATCGCGGTCTGCCATTCGCGGACGCCGGCGCCGGTGGCGGCGACGACTTCGGCGGCGGTGAGGCGGTAGATCAGCACGGTGTGGGCGACGATGGCGTCGGGCCGGCGGACGCGGAGGTAGTGGCAGAGGCGGGCGAAGCGGAGGGCTTCGTAGGTTTTCCAGAGCGCGATCCACTGGTCGGCGGGCCGCTCGCGGTCGAGGGCGGGGCGGCGGGCGGGCTCCCAGAAGTAGGCGAGCAGCGTGGGCTCCAGTTTCCGCAGGGACTGGAACTGGTTCTCGTTCTCGATCGTCCAGGGGCCGCGGTAGTTGCTGTAGACCTGCTGCAGCATGCTGGCGCTGACGGCATAGACGCCGGCGTCGAGGGCGTGCCACGGGTGCGGAAAGTGGAAGTCCGGCATGCGCGGCAGCTCGACGGCGCGGATGCCCTCGTAGAACGCGCTGCCCGTGCCGAAATACGAGTGGAAGATTCTCTCCCCGGGGGCGTGGCGGTCGAGCCAGGTCTTGAGCGCGGGGAGGTCCTGGCCCCAATCGAGCGAGCTGTCGACGAGGTGGCGCCAGCCCTGATCGGACCCGCCGACGATGGCGTTGAAATACGCGAGGTGGTGCGGGCGGGTGCGCAGGGCCTCGCCGATCTGCCAGACGAGCGCCCCGGCGACGAGAGCGGCGGCGAGCGGACGGCGGAAGTCGAGGCGGCGGCCGAGCCAGCCGGCGGCGATGAACAGCACCGGGTAGGTCGGCAGGATGTGGCGGTGCCCGATGTTGAGGTGACTGGCGAGCGACGTGGCCCAGTAGACCGCGAAGAGCGCGGCAAGCGGCGCGAGCGGCCGGAGGCGGCGGATCGTGGCGCCGAACCCGAGAGCAAGCGCGCGGCGGGCGGCGACGGCGAGACCGCCGGCGAGCAGGAGCAGAAACGGCAGGGGCGTCTTGATGAGAAAGGCCCAGGGGAAGAACGTCACCCAGCCGGTGACGCCGTAGTCGCCGCTCATGAACGCGCCGCGGGCCTGCGAGAAGCTGAGCACGTAGGTGAAACCGTAGAGCCAGGCTTCCGGGAAGAGGCGCCATTCGTTGATGTGCCACAGCACGCGGGCCGTGCCGCCGAGGTTGGAGAGGACGAAGCCCCAGCCGTGGTTGAAGCTGGAGTCCGGCGACGAGCCGAAGGCGAACGGGCTGTAACGGAAATCGTAGAACGCCCAGATGATCGCCCAGGCGGCGACGACATGGAGCAGCGTCGAGAGCGCGAGCCGGCGGAGAATCGCGGTCCACGTCAGCCCGGGGCGGGCGGCCGGGAGCCAGGCCAGCGCGGTGAGCGCGAGCATCGGCGGCAGCAGGACGGCGGAGAACTTGGCGACGAAGGCGAGGCCGGCGGCGAGACAACTGAGCGCGCACCAGCGCCAGCCGGGCACGTGCAGGTGCCGCCAATAGGCGCCGACGGACGCGAGAAAACACGTCGTCATGACGAGGTCCGACGTGGCGAGCGCGCCGTGGGCGAGAAACGTCGGACAAAACGTATAAAGCCCGAGCGCAAGAAAGGCGCCGCGCCAGCCGAAGAGGGCGCGCGTCCAGAAGAAGACCAGCAGGCCGGTGAACGCGCTGACGAGGGCGATGACGCCGCGGCCCTGGAAGACGCGCTCGTCGGTGGAGAGGCCGCGTTCGAAGAAAAACGTGTGGCCGTAGCGCCAGACGTTGGCGGTGGTCCAGAATTCGCCCTCGCGGGGCGGGAGCGGATCGCCGGCGAGCAGCATGGGCAGGGCGGCGAGGCGCTGCGGCAAGTTGCCGTTCTCCGGGTGGAAGCGGTAGTCGTTGAAGCTGTTGTAGGCGTGGCCGGCGGTGAAGTGGGCGATCTCGTCGGAGGTGATGCTCTTGCCGGCGCTGGCCGTGACGGCGAGGAGGGCGTGCAGCAGCGCGAGGAGCACGGCGAGCGCGACGAGAAAGGGCGGGGAAGGCTGGTAGCGGGGGCGGTCCACGGGCGGGTGTCAGCGTGGGAGCGGGGCGGCGGGTGACAACGCGCGTCCGAGCAGGGCGTTCCAGGCGGCGAGCGAGTCGCCGGTGGCGGCGCGGACTTCGCCGGCGCCGAGGCGGTAGAGGAGAATCGAGTGGCCGACGGAGGCATCGGGCGGGCGGACGCGCAGGTAGTGGCAGAGGCGCGCGAAGCGGAGGGTGTCGTAGCGGGCCCAGGCGCGCTGCCACTGGGCGGCGGAGACATCGCGTTCGAGTTCGGCGCGGCGGGCGGGGTTTTGGAAATACTCGGCGAACGCCGGCTCCTGCGCGCGCAGCGACTGGAACTCCGTCTCGAGCGCGGGCGTCCACGGGCCGCGGGCGGCGCTGTAGACCTGGACGAGGGCGGTGGCGCTGACGCAGTAGAGGCCGGGGCCGAGGGCGGTATAGGTGGCGGGGCGCTTGAAGCCGTTGACGAAGGGGAGGCGGCGGACGGCGAGGCCGTAGTAGTCGGGTTCGCCGGAGCCGAAGTAGGAAAGGTAAACGGGCGCCGCGGCGGGGCCGTGATTGTTTTCCGCGAGCCAGGTGCGGAGGCCGGCGAGGTCCTGGCCCCAGTCGAGCGAGCTGTCGACGAGCAGGCGCCAGGCGCGTTCGGGGCCGCCGGCGAGGGCGTTGAAGTAGGCGAGGTGGTGCGGGAAGATGCCGGCGACGGCGAAGGCCTGCAGGGCGACGAGGGCGGTCGCGGCGGCGAGCGGGCGCCACGGGCAGCGGGCGGCGAGCAGGCCGGCGAGGAGGAAGAGCGCGGGGTAGAGCGGGAGCAGGTGGCGGTGGCCGATGTTGAGTTTGCTGGTGAGCGCGACGCCGCCGTAGACGAGGGCGAGGGCGAGCAGCGGGGCGAGGCGGAGCAGCCAGGGCCGCAGTGCGCGCCAGCGCCCTACGGCGAGCGCGAGGGCGCCGGCCGCGGCGGCGAGCTCGGCGAGGGTGGATTTCCAGGCGAAGGCGAGCGGGAAGAAGGCGGGCCAGCCGGTGGGGCTGAATTCGCCGGCGAGGTAGGCGCCGCGGCTGAGCGAGCCGAGGTAGGTGTGGGTGTAGCCCCAGACAAACGCTTCCGGCAGGAGGTGCCAGGTGTTGACCGCGCGGAGGACGCGGCCCTGCCATCCGGCCTGGTCCAGCATCCACCGGCCGGTGGCGGCGAAGGTGTCGGCGGACGGCAGGTCCGGCGCGGCGGCGGCGTATCGGAAATCAAAGCACGCCCAGATGCACAGCCACGCGGCGAGGGCGTGGACGGCGAGGCCGGCCGCAAGCGCGGAGAGTTGAGCGTGGAGGGTCGAGAGACGGAGCGGGTGCGGCCGGCGGAGGAGGTCGAGGGCGACGAGCAGGGCGAAGACGGGGAGGAGGAGGACGGCGGAGAACTTGGTGACGCAGGCGAGGGCGAAGACGGCGGCGCTGAGGGCGAGGGCGGCGGGCGTGCGGGCGCCGAGCCAGTGCCAGAACGCGCCGGCGGCGGCGGTGAGAAAAAAGGCGGCGGCGGCGTCGGTCGTGGCGAGCGGGCCGTGGGCGAGCAGCGTGGGCGAAAGGGCGGCGAGGGCGGCGGCGACGGTGCCGGCGAGGGCGCCGCCGAGCCGGCGCGCCCAGAGGCCGACGAGCACGACGAGGGCGGCGCCGAAGAGGGCGTTGACGGCGCGGGCTCCGGCGAGGAGGGGCGCGTGGTCGTGGCCGCTGCGGTAGAGAAAGTCGTAGCCGACGACGGTGGCATCGGCGGTGCGCCAGGCCTCGGTGTCGAGCGGGGGCGGGTGGGCCCCGAGCAGGACGGCGGGGAGGGCGTGGAGGCGTTGCGGGAGGACGCCGTTGTCGGGGTGGATCCGGAAATCGCCGAGGGCGTTGAAGCAGTAGCCGCCGGCGAGGTGGAAGAGTTCGTCGGTCGTGATGCTCTTTTGCCGCACGGCGCCGAGGCCGAGGGCGAGGTGGACGGCGACGGCGGCGAGGAGGACGAAGCGGAAGCGGATCATTTGGCGCGGGCGGCGGCCTCGCCGGGAAACCAGAGCGTCCAATGGCCGACCTCGGTGGTGCGGGTGCCGGGCGGCATCAGGGCGCGGGCGATGCCCCAGTCGCTCCAGGTGCGGTGGAGCGCCATGACCTGGAAGCCGGGGGGCAGGTGGGCGGCGAGTTGGGCGCCGCCGACGGGCTGGCCGCAGACGCGACGGACGAAGAGGCCGTCTTCGTCGTGGTAGTAACGGCGGTCGTGGTGGAGCGTGACGAGCGGGTGGAAGGGAAACCAGATGCGACCCTTGAACTGCTGGGCGAGAGCATCGGCCTCGGCGTAGGCGGCGACGGCGGGGCGGAGGTTGAGGGTCGGGGCGAGGACGAGGCGGACGCAGACGACGGCGGCGGCGAGGGCGGCGCCGGCGAGGGCGAGCCAGCGGCGGACGGCGACGGCGGGGAAGGCCGTGAGCGCGACGGTGAGAACGGCGGGCAGCCAGAGGGGGAGGGCGTGGAGGGAGTTGAGCCAGCCGCCGGTTTTGCAGAGGGCGGCGAGGCCGAGGGGCAGGGCGCAGAGCCAGCCGAGGGCCGGCAGCAGGAGCGCGGGCGTGCGGAGGAACGCGCGGCGGGCGGCGAGCATCGCGACGAGCGGGACGAGCAGTTGCCAGGCGAGCTCGGGGAGCATCGGGGCGAAGCGCGAGGTGTTGACGCCCCAGGGGAACGTGGCGGGCAAATCGAGCAGGACGTAGCGGAGGCCGGCGTAGCCGAAGGCGGCGACGGCGAGGCCGCCGAGCACGGCGCCGACGACGGCGCAGCGGCCGACGTGGCGGAGGGCGGCTGGCCAGCCGCGGGTGAAGCCGAGCCAGAGGATCTGGGCGAGGGCGGCGCCGAGCGTGATCTGTTTGCAGCAGACGGCGGCGCCGGCGCAGAGGGCGGCGAGCCAGAGGCCGCGGGGGCTGGCGGCGCGGACGAGGAGGAGCTGGCCGACGAGGGCGCAGGCGAGGGCGAGGTTGTCGGCGAAGAGGACGGCGTAGTGGCGCGGGGCCCAG